>Ga0335069_10000454_pt1 | contig 69368 bp, 55 predicted proteins | sample Lox_Sample_11_FD_206714 | JGI IMG/M metagenome (GOLD analysis project Ga0335069, IMG submission 206714) | Soil microbial communities from Loxahatchee National Wildlife Refuge, Florida, United States - Lox_Sample_1.1 | ecosystem: Environmental > Terrestrial > Soil > Wetlands | place: USA...
AATGCGGAAACTGGTTCATGTTATCTTTGGAGTCCTGAAATCAGGTAAAAAATATGATCCAAATTTTAAACCAGTTTTAGCTTGACAAGAACGGTATCTACAAATGTTTAGTTTTTTGGAGTCATCAAATTTTAGGATTATCGATAGAAAAGGCGTACATAAATAGGCAGAGCCGTTCAGCCTTGTTTCAAGACAATCCCCTCTATAATGTTTGATACGGTGTTACAAGTATCAATCCCTTCTCTAACGTATTAAGATACAAAAGGGAAAATACCCGCGAAAGATAATCCTTGCTATTAATCATGAATACCTGTACAAGTTGCACCAGTGATCGCGATAGTTAGTTACCTCCCCTCCTTTCTATTTCAGAAATTTCGGCAGGAAAATCCGGCTAATCGTAACCGAATCCAACTTACGTGACATGTTTACAGCCTGTTTTTTAAGGTTCTAAATCATGATACAAGGCGGTGTGTTTTTTAACAACCGCTACGAATAGACCTGGGTTTAAATGTCACAAATACTGAAAAAAGAAGGAAAAAGGAAAAAATGAGTTTTGAGAAGTTTGAGTTAAATGCGAAAATATTAGGCGGCGTGCAAGCGGCCGGCTACAAAGAACCGACACCAATTCAATTAAAATCAATCCCGCCGATTATGGAAGGCCGCGATGTTATGGGGCTTGCCCAGACGGGAACAGGAAAAACAGCAGCTTTTGTGCTGCCGATTCTGCAGCGGCTGATGCAGGGTTCACGCGGTTATGTCCGCGCCCTGATTATCGCACCGACTCGCGAATTGAGCGAACAAACCCATGCAGCCATAGGCCAACTGGGGCGCAAAACTAATCTGCGCAGCGTATCCATCTATGGCGGCGTGAATATTAACGGCCAGATCAACAAACTGCGGAACAATGTGGAAATCATCTCCGCCTGTCCCGGCCGTTTGCTGGATCACATCAATCGTGGCACGGTGGATTTATCCCGGATAGAAGTGCTGGTTCTCGATGAAGCCGACCATATGTTTGACATGGGCTTTCTGCCTGACGTTAGAAAAATCGTGAAGCATCTGCCCGCGAAACGTCAGACATTGCTCTTTTCAGCGACTATGCCTGAAGACATTAGATCGCTTGCCAATGATTTATTGATAGATCCGGTGAACATTACAATCGGCCATACAGCGCCGGTGGAAACCGTTACCCATCGTTTTTATCCGGTGCAAATGGACACCAAAACAGCGCTGCTGAAAGATATTCTTGATAAAACAGACGTGGAATCCGTTCTGGTTTTTACGCGGACCAAATCGCGTGCCAGGAGTGTGGCTCTGCAACTGGATAAATCGGGATATAAAGTGACTTCGCTGCATGGCAACCTGACACAGCAAAAACGGCAGCATGCTCTCGACGGATTCCGTGAAGGCCGCTACGAAATAATGGTTGCGACCGATATCGCCGCCCGCGGCATTGATGTGACCGGAATCTCTCATGTTATCAATTATGATATGCCCTCAACCACTGATGCCTATACGCATCGTATCGGCCGGACGGGACGCGCCGCCAAAACCGGTGATGCGTTTACTTTTGTGACCGACGAGGATATGGGACTTGCCCGTTCCCTGAAGAAAGTGCTTGGTGAAAAGCTTGAATACCAAAGCGTTGACGGATTAACCATGAGCCTGCCTGTTGACGATAGAACTCCCATGCGCCGCGTCAGCAGAGGAAGGGGGATGAAGCCCAACAATGGCCGGAAAAAATTTTCTCCCAAAGCACGAGCCAACAGAACACTCCAAAGACGTTCTTTTGATTCTTCTTATCGCAGTCAGTGGGCAAATTAAGCAATAAGTCTATTTTAAGAACAAACAGATTGTTCTGATTAAATAACAATTCAATCTGTTTGTTTAACTTTTCCTGTACTTGATTTAATTCACCAACGGACGTGTGCCCCGCTTTCTTCCAGTCACCTAAGGATCGCAATGACCAATGGGATACCGATGCACCATCAGATTTGCTTCGCCATCTTATTACCTGGAACTCATCAACAAGTTTCATTAGAACGAAGCCTATTTATTTCTTTACAATTGAAAGGATCAATGGATTTTGCGTTCAAGCACACTCCATTACAGGAAGTTATCAATTGCTTTCACACTTATCGTAAGATCAAGTTCTGTTCAGGGCAGCTTGAGCGATCGGCAGGAAAAGCCTTTTTGATGTTTTATGAGTTATTAACCGGATTCGTTTACAAAAATACCAACCCTGGGGAAATTAAATTTGACAAAAACAGTTTTGAAAAAACCGTCTTCATGGAAAGAGCAGTTGTTTATTTGCGAAGTTATGTCAGCACCCGCTTTAATGCCATGATGCTCTCCATCCTCCCATTTGGATGAAACATCATAGACAATGCCGTCATAAGCAACATAAGCGGCATTGCCATTCTTGCCGTTGAATTTCGCGAGCTGTGTTTTTGTAAATGTTTTTTCGCCGGGTGTTTTTGTCTGCTGTGAAGTTTGGGATGCCGTTGCGCCCGCGTACGACGCAACCGCCTTTTGAGGGGTGTCCGCGCACGCCTTGCCTAGGACCGCGAAGCTAAACATCAAAAGCAGGGCTGCCAGTGATAAGAGGATTTTTGTTTTCATAAGAATACTCCTTCGCGTTTACGCGAAAATTCAATGTGCCGCCCGTCTAAAACGAGCGCTCATCATAAAAATATTTAATCCCGTTCATCCGTTCTTAATCATGGTTCTTTTGGATATCCCACCGTCTGAGCCAGAATAATTTTCTGAGTATCGGCAAGTTTCATTGCTTTGGCCAGAGGCTCTCTGTCAATAGATCCTCTGACAACGGTGCCCAAACCTTCGGAGGCGCAAAACAGATAAACATTCTCGCTGATAAAACCCGTGTCAGCGATCGAGTAAAAGTTTTTTTCTTCATCCGTCGCGTTTCCCATCTTTTTAAGATCGGCCACATAAATCAGCGTCACGGGCGCGTCAGCGACAAAAGACTGTTTTCCGGTAAGGGCGCGGATATCCTGATTGATGATTGACTTTAGCGTGTGTCCCTTGGGATCATACAAGAAGAGTCCCTCGGCCTGAGCCACGTAAACATCAATCGACTGGCGGTTCATTGCCGAAGGCGCGGTGCGTTTCCCGTCTTTGGGCCGGTTGATGCCGCAGGCGGCCCAGAGCATGTTGGACAGCACATTGATGGGAAGTTTTTTCGGACTGAAGGCCCTCTCTGATTTTCTGTCCTTCAAAACGCGCATCAGATTTTTGCCGCCGTCCAATTGAGGCGCCGGAAGTTTTATCACATCAGCCCAGGCGCATAAAGAAAATCCGAAAGATAAAACAACAATCGTAATCAATATTTTTTTTAACATGATTTATCCTCCTTTATATCTCAAGTCTTCAAACTTCAATTGCTATATGATCATCTGGATGAGGTGCGGGCCCGGCTCCGTAAGCGCCACGCCAATTTCTCTTGCCAGTTCTTCGACTGTGGTTACTTTCACGGACGGCACGCCCATTCCCCTGCCCAGATGCACCCAGTCGATTCCCGCAAGATCGGTCAGGCGCGACGCGCACCGGCCGGGAGTTACTTTCAGGCGGCCATACTCGACTTTCAGGATGTCATAGCTGCTGTTGGAACAGATCAGCGTGGTGACATTCAGGCTTTCTCTGGCCTGAGTCCACAGGGCCTGAAGGGTATACATGCCCGAGCCGTCCGCCTGAAAATCAATCACCGGCCTGTCGGGGCAGGCGATGGCCGCGCCGGTCGCGCATGGAGCGCCCTGTCCGATGGCCCCTCCCGTGAGCGTCAGCAGGCTGATGGGCGAAGCGCCCGCGGTTAGGGGATAGTACATGAAACTGGTTGTGACGGCCTCATCCACTACAATGGCGCCTTCGGGCTGAAGCGCCGCGATGACCTGACAAATTTTTGCCGGGTTGAGAGCGCCCGTGGGGATTTCAGGTTTCTTTACGGGTGAAAGCAGGGCCGGATCGGCGGCTTTGGGGGCGCCAAGATCGGATGCAAGCATCTCCAGGACGCAAGACATGTTCTGATCAGGCCGGGATAAGTGAAACTTCTCCTGTCCCTCTTTTAAATAGTTTGCCGGAATGCCTTCGTATCCGAAAAAAGCCACGGGCTCCGCCGCCCCGGCAAAAACAAACGTATCGTATCCGGCCAGCATGTTCATGGCAAGCTCCGGAAGGTAAGGCACGCGGCGCACATCAGGCAGTCCGGCGCCGCGTTCGATGCGCGACGGGAAATTCTCAGTGAGGAGATCGCAGCCGCAGGCCTGTTTGATCCTGGCCGCGACCATAAGTTCTTCCTGCCCGATAGTGTTGCCGCCGAGAACAAGGGCGGTCTTTTTACCGGCTTTCAACAACATGGCCGCCGATTTGACCTTGTTCGGGCTTATGGATGGTTTCACATGCTGATGAAGGACGATATCGCTGTCGCTGTATATCTTTGTCTGGAGATCAAACGGGACGATGAGGGTTGCTATCTGCCCCGTCTGCGCGGCGGCTACCGCGTAGGCCATATCCTGCCCGGGCAGATCGGAGGGGCTGCAGGTGCGCTGCCATCCGGAGACAAGATGCGCCAGAGATTCGATATCCATGGCAAGCGGCGGTTCGCACGCGCGGTGCCAGGTGGAATGCTCGCCCACCACGGTTACCATTTTACTGTGTGCCCTTTTGGCATTATGCAGATTCGCTGTCCCGTTTGCCAGGCCGGGCCCCAGATGAAGAAGCGCCATGGCGGGCTTCTGGAGCATCCGCGCGTAACCGTCGGCGGCTCCGGTGCACACGCCTTCAAACAAACCCAGAACGGGCCGTATGCCTCCCACTGAATCCATGGCCACCACGAGCGGAAGTTCGGTGGTTCCCGGATTGGCAAAACACACTTCTATCCCTGAATCCTTCGCCGCTTTGATAATACATTCAGCTCCGTTCATGATAACCTCTTTTAATATGTTTTAGTTAACCAGCGATTCCGGCTTCTCCCCCTTGAGTACGCGGGCGATGTTCGCCGACGACATATTGATGACCCGCCCTGCCGATTCATTGGTCACGCCCGCCACATGGGGCGACAGGAGCAGCTTTTCACTTTCCACAGCAAGCAGCGGATTATGCATCGTTACCGGCTCCTCGGAAAAGACATCGACGCCGGCGCCGGCAATCTTGCCCCTTATGAGCGCCGCGGCAAGAGCCTTTTCATCCACAAGCTCGGCGCGCGCCACATTGATAAGATAAGCACCGGTCTTCATGGAATTGAGGGCTTCTTCATTGATCATGAAGCGGGTGGAATCGGTAAGCGGCGCGTGAAGACTGATGATATCGGACTGGCTCAAGATGGTTTCAATGCTTGCGTATTCCACGCCAAGCTTAGCTTCGACGGCAGCTTCCGGGCGGTATGTGTCGTAGTATAAAATCTTACTCAGCCCGAAGGGTTTTAGCCTTTCGGCCACCGCCTGGCCGATGCGTCCAAATCCTACGATGCCCCAGACTTTGGCCATAATCTCCGAGGGCTTTATGTTCATTTGTTCCCATCCGCCCGCCTTTGTGGTGGTGTGGGCATGGAACATATTTTTAAGAAGACACAGCCCCGAAGTGATCGTGTATTCGGCCACGCTGATGGTATTGGCGCCCGCGGTATTGGCGACTTTGATCCCTTTTGCGGCGCACGCCTCCACGTCGATGTGCTGGTAGCCCACGCTTGGCTGCTGGATAAGTTTGAGCTTCGGCGCCGCGGCTATCATATCGGCGGTGATTTTTTGCTGGAAGGTGAAATCGCCCAGCACAATATCAACTTCGGGAATGGCTTTTTTAAATTCTTCATTCGACATTTCGTGACCGGCGATGACATTGAAATCGGGAACGCCGGGAGTTTGCTGGATGAGTAATTTCACAATTTCGGCAGATAACGGGGATAGTGAAAGCACGGTTTGGGGCATAGTATTTATCCTCCTCATAGAGATACTTGATTAAATTGTTTTCACAATTTCGTGTTTATCATGAGTTTATCTTTAAGTTCAAGGTCAATTATGCCGGTTTTTTATGGATCATCCTACATCAATAAACAGGGAAGGGGAAGGGAGTTTTTTAGGAGCTTTTTGGTAGAGTCTTTTTGAAGTGTGCTGCCTCAATAAAATCCATTTGAGCGGTCATAGAAAAAGACAGATTACCACACCGGCCGAAGGCCGGTTCGCAATGACAAACCTCTATTCTGTTGAGTCAAAAAACTCGACTAAAACTTAGATTATTTTCTCCCTTTTCTAAAGGGAGAGCAAGAGGGATTTTAGAAAAAAGCTCCCCTCACCCCTCTTTAGAAAAGAGGGGGATGCAAGATGAACGGTCGAGTCCAAAAAACCCGACCCGGCAAACTCCAAAAGATCCGGCGCGGCAAATATTAAAAAATCAACGGCAAAGCCCGTTTCCTTTGGCCCATTGCATCGCCCGGCATAATCCACCCGCGCATGCTTTTTGCGCGTAATAGCAACCAAGCTCCCTGTTGCCATGCTGCAGATAAACGCCGGCCATGTTGTTGTAGGCCGTGTAATAAGCGGGATTGAGACGGATGGTCCGGTTAAAATCTTCAATGGCTTGTTGATACTGACCTAGACTGGTGTAAACCACGCCCCGGTTGTAGAAGGCATCGGCATAATCTTTTTCCAAAGTGACAGCCTTGCTGAAATCTTCAAGCGCTCGTTGATACTGTCCAAGTTTATTGTAAACAACGCCCCGGCTATAGAAGGCATCGGCATAATCTTCTTTAAACGCGACGGCCCTGCTGAAATCCTCAAGCGCGCTTTGATACTGTTCAAGTTTATCGTAAGCGATTCCCCGGTTATAGTAGGCGTCATAATAATCAGGGTTCAGGCGGATGGCCTCATTATAATCCCCGATCGCGTTTTGATACTGATCAAGCCTGGCATAAACAACTCCCCTGCTGAAGTAGGCGGCGGCATAATCAGGCTGCAGGCCAATGGCTTTATTGAAGTCCTCAATCGCGCGCTGATAATGCCCCATGTTAAAGAAAACATTTCCTCTGTCGTTGTAATTCGGGCTATCATCCGGTTTCAGGCGGATGGCCTCATTAAAACGATCAAGGGATTCCCCGATTTTGCCCTGTTTATACAATAATTTTGCCAAACAGCTTTGAGCCATATAATTATTCTTTGTCACGCGCAGGGCATGATCCCAAAGTACGGCGCTGTCCTGCCAGTAACCGCATTGCTGCCGGGTTAAAAGAGCCATGATCAAAAGAAATATTATTCCCGCCGGAAATAAAATCTTTTTGCGAGTCTCTTTACGTTTCATCAAAAATGGAATGCCCCAGGCAAGCATAACAGCAATACCTATGGAAGGCAGATAATGGTAACGGTCGGCATAAGCGGAGGTGCCCACTGAAATGATTCCGGTCACCGGCGCAATCGTAATCGTAAACCATAACCAGCCCGCGAGCAGAAACGGCAGACGATTTGCCATAATGACAACAGCGGCGCTGATGGCGATTATTACGATGATCGCACCGATAATCTGCCAAACCGGCAGTTGACCGGAGTAAGGATAAAAAACAGTCAGATCATGCGGCCAGAATGTTTTTTCCAGATAAGCAACAAAAGCAACAGGCGCGTTGGCTAATCTGGCGCTAAGCGTTATGCCATTGACGGGAGGTTTGTACCGGGCATGAATTGTAATCACGGAAAATACAGCCGACAAAACAAATAAAGGTGTTTTTTCCCAAATCTGCCATACAGGAATGATTCCCGCGATTTTGGTTTCCGGCAATTTCAGGGCATGGGTCTGCGATATATTTTCTTTTGGCGCGTCGCTTGGCGCTTTGTTCTTTCCTTTGTTCTTCTTTTTCTCTTTATTTGCGGAAACGGGCAAATCGAAAGCCCGGGCGGTTTCGGTTTTTCGGGATTCAAGACGATTCAGCGGCCAGTAATCAAGAAGAATCAAAATCAGAGGCAGCGTAACCACCATGGGCTTGCTCATCAGCGCGAGAACAAAAGAAATCAAAACCGGCAGATATCTTTTTATGACCGGTTTTTCCGTGTAATAAACATACAGACACAACGTCAGCATCCAGAAGAAAGCGCTTAGAACATCCTTGCGCTCGGATATCCACGCGACCGATTCCACATGAAACGGGTGAAGCGCGAAGAGCGCGGCGACAAAGGCGCTGCGCCATATTGCCCCTGTCATGCGGCAAAAAAGCCAGAACAGCAATAATGTGCTGAGCAAATGCAGGATAAGATTAGTGACATGATAGCCGGAGGCAGCAGCGCCATAGAGTTGATTATCGAGCATGAGAGACAGCCAGGTCAGGGGATGCCAGAACTCGGCATAGGTTGTGGAAAATGCCCAGCGCAAACCATCAAGCGTTATTCCGGATTGGACGTGAATATTTTCGGTGACATAAACATGATCATCGAAATTGACGAAATCGAATTTATTCACCTGCCCAAAAACCGCAAGCGTGACAACCGTTAAAATGACATATATGATCAGTTTTTGTCTTTTGGCGGATATATTTGTCTCGTTGAACATAGACGGCTTCATTCCCTTTAATCAGGCGCGTTTGTGCCCTCATAATGTAAATGCCGGAAATAGACTTTTAAATTCGGATTTTCATATCATACTACTTCAAATAATATCAGTAAAAATTACGGTTGGAAGTACTGCATGACAGTGCAAGTAAATTCAGGGTGCTAAAATCTTTTCATTCTGCTATTATGCGTTGCGCTTTTATGACCTGAACGGAATTGAAATAACGGGAGTGTAATCTATGAGCCTGAGCAATGAAATCATCATTTTTTCTACAGTCTTTATCCTGAGCTTTATCACGTTTTACGTCTTTCTGAAGGTTGGTGTGAAAAAGATTGCCGCCATGGTAACGGCGCGGCCGGTCTTCTACATCGTCACCTCGCTGATCATCGTGGCGGTTCTGGGAATAGGCATCAAGAACCTCTCCCTTGAACCCGACATGAAAATACTGCTTCCGGATAATATGGCCTCGGTCCAGTCTTTCGACAAAATCGAGGGGCTCTTCGGCGGTCTGGAAACCGTCTACGTATGCGTCACCGTGAAAGAAGGCACGATCTGGAACGCGCATGTCCTTTCGCGCATCCATGAGATGAGCAAGAAAATCAAAACCTCTCCGAATGTGGACCGAATCCTTTCCATCACCGAAATGAAATCCATTTCGAACAAAAACGATATCATGGAAGTATCCAGCATCGTCCCGGAGAATGCATCCGAAATCAAGCCGGAAGATGTGGCCGGCATTGAAAATAAAGTCAAAGAAAATGATCTGGCGAGCAAACGCCTGATCAGCCCTGATCAAAAATCCGCTCTGATCGTCGCGCAGATCAACATGCATATCGACGAAACGAAACCCGACGGAACCAAGGTAAGCCGCGTCGTGCAGGACAAGGAATTCTGCGAACCAACGCCTGGCAATCCGGATAAGCCGACCTTCGTCAACATCATGAATCAGTTCGCGGACCCGGCCTACAAGATCACCGTCACCGGTTTCCCGTATATCCGGTACAACCTCTGGATGCAGATGGCCGCGGATCTCAAAGTCTTCCTGATTCTGGGCGTCGTGGTCATGCTGGGCTTTTTGTACGCGAGCTTCCGCACGCTCAGGGGGATGCTCCTGCCGCTTATCGTCGTGCTGCTCTCGGTTATCTCGTCCTTCGGATTCATGGGATGGATGAAGGAGAAGATCACCTTGCCCTTTGTGATCATGGGGCCGATGCTCATAGCCATCGCGCATAATTACGGCACTCAGCTCATTGCCAAATACTACGAAGACGTGCAGGACTGCAAGGGCCATCTGACCAAAGACGCCGTCAAGCAGATCGCCGGCCACGGCATCGTCTCCATCGGCGCGCCGGTTTTCATCTCGGCCATTACGGTCATCATCGGTTTTGTCACCATGATCTCCCACCCCATCAGGGGGCTCGCGCTTCTGGGTTTCTTTTGCGCCTTCGGCATCATCATGGCATTCAACCTGACGATCCTGTTCCACACAGCGATCCTCTCGTATATCAGCGTCCCGAAGATGCTCCTCAAGAAGAATCACGGGGCTACAACCGATAAGTTCCTCAAGGCGGTCGCCCACTTCACCATCAAAAGAAAGTACGGGATGCTGGCAGCCGTGCTCATCCTGGCGCTGGGCTGCTGTTATTTCATCCCGAAAATCAGAGTGGATGCCAACATGATGAACCAGTTCCCGAAGAAATCCCAAATCTACCGCGACGCCCAGTTCATCACCGATAACTTCGGCGGATACAGCACGCTCAACATCCTCATCGAGGCCGTTCATCCCGTGCCCGCTAATTCGCCGGAAGACGGGCCCATGAAAAATCCGGAGATATTAAAATGGATGGAAGGCTTCGAGAAATATGTCATGGCGCAGAAAGACCCGCGCACCGGCGAAAAGCTCGCGGGCGACGCGTTATCCCTGTCTGATCTGGTCGCGTATATGAACAGGATTATGAAAAACGATCCCAAAGAAGACCGCGTCCCGGACACCCGCAATCTCATCGCCCAGTACCTGCTCTCTTATGAAAGTCAGAGCTCGGGCGAATTCGGCGGGCTCGTGGACTACAAATACAACAACGCGCAAATGATCATCCGTCTGCCCGACATGAGCACGCCGAGGCTCAAAGCCATCACCGACAAGTTAAAAGCCTACATCAAGGATCATCCGAATCCGGAAATCCTGGTATATTTCAGCGGCCCCGCGGAGATCAACGCCGAAGTCGGCAACATGATCGTCGAGGGACAGTTATGGAGCCTGACGCTGAGCATCATCCTTATTGTTATCTGTTACATGGTCTTCTTCAGGTCTTTCGCGGCCGGCATGGCGGCGGTGGTGCCGCTTTTGTGCGCCATCATTCTGGTTTTCGGCATTATGGGGGTTATGCATATACCGCTTGATTACATCACGGCCACACTGACGGGAATCAGCATCGGCGCGGGAACCGATTACACGGCCTATTTCCTGTGGCGTCTCAGGGAACGCTCCCGGATCCGCGGCGATCTTGAGAACGGTTATGTCGACACCATGACCTCCATCGGCAAAGGGATTCTGTATAACGGCTTCTCCGTCGTAGTGGGCTTTTTTGTCTTCTTCTTCAGCAATTTTATCCCGATGCGCTTTTTCGGCTTTCTGGTTTCGTTTTCCATCTTCGCCTGCATTATCAGCACGCTGACCATTTTGCCGGTGGTCATATTCCTGACCAAGCCCGCGTTTCTGATGAGGAGGAAAGCTCTGCTCAGGGAGAATCCTCAGAAGTAGATAAAGGTGCAAGCACGGGAGAACTTCTGTTTGCGATGGAGTAACGGGACAACGTAAAAGATTAGGTCGAGTCAAAAAGACTCGATCTAACAAATACCCTCCCTCGTCGCTACGCGACACCCCCTCCAAAGGGGGACGATAGAGGAATTATTTTCTCCCTTTTTTAAAGGGAGATTAAGAGGGATTTTATAAAAAAATCTCCCCTCACCCCTCTTTAGAAAAGAGGGGGATGCAAGATGAACGGTCGAGTCAAAAAGACTCGACTTAACGAATACCCTCCCCCGTCGCTTTGCGACACCCCCTCCAAAGGGGGACACGTAAGGAAGCTTCGCTTTCATCCCTCCAAAGAGGGACATGTAAAAGCGAGATTGCCACGACTCGCGAGGCTCGTCTCGCAATGACAGCGGAGGGTAGCATGGTAATTTCTTGATGTCATTACGAGCCGTCTCTCAGACGGCGTGGTAATCTCATATCTGCTGGTTTGCAATGACGGCGGGCATTTTATTCACCGCAGTCGATCAGGCAATGTGCTAAAAATTTAGGTCGAGTCTAAAAGACTCGACCTAACAAGGGGGAAGACTCGACCTAACGAAGGGAAATCATAATGTAGGGCGCGTTTCCCAAACGCGCCGATTCGGATTGATCGGGGATCAATCCCTACAATACGAAGGGGGAAGACTCGACCTGACAAGGGTTAAAAGTTTAGGCCGAGTCTAAAAGACTCGACCTAACGAAGGATAGAAGCCGCCATTGATTTTATATTATGGCGGGTCTGAAAACCGGGCGAGGCAAATGCCCGGCAAAATTATTCGGCTTCATTTTCCGCAGTCGCGGAAATGCCATCCGCGTATGCCGGTATCTTCGATTCGGCGAATTGATCGCCTGCGGAGTATTCCTCAATCATGACTTCTCCGGCTGTCTGTGTCAGGAATTTTGGCTTAACCATGAAGATGACAACAGGCAGAATGGTGAGGGTGCTGACGATGCACGCCAGAATCGAAAATGAAACGAGGAAGCCGAAGAACCGGATGGGCAAAAAGTTGCTGAACAGGAAAACGAAAAACCCGACCACAACGGAAAATCCGTTGTACACAATTCCCTTGCCGATGGATGTCATGGTATCGACATAGCCTTCTTCAATATTTTTGCGGATTTGTGATCGTTCCCGCAATCTCCAAAGAAAGTACGCCGTGTAGTCCGTTCCCGCGCCGATGCTGATTCCTGTTATGGTGGCCGTGATGTAATCGAGCTTGATATCAAAAATTCCCATGAGAAAGAACACCAGCGCGATCGCGCAAAAAAGCGGGATCGCGGCCAAGAAGCCCGCAGTGACGGACCGGAAGAATATCATATAGCAGGCAATGATGATGATGACACTCAGCACAAGGCTCCAGAGCTGGCCGCCGACAATCATCGACCCGATTTCAGCCACCATCTCGACCGTTCCGCCGAAGGATACCTGAATATCCTTGTTCGGATGTTCCCTGATGTACTGCTTCAAATGGGAAATGAGAAAATTTAAACGGGCGGTGCTCATATCCGGCAGCCGCACGATGATTTGCGCCTTATTGTATTTATAGTCGACAAGATTGGAAAAATCCCCCTCGCTCTGGCTCTCGTACGAAAGCAGATACTGCGCGATAAGATTACGGGTGTCCGGCACGCGGTTTTCGTTGGGGTCGTTTTTCATGGTCTTATTCATATAGGAGACAAAATCGGCCATCGACAGGGCATCGCCGATAAGTTTTTTATGCGTTTTGGGATCGGTCAGCCCCCACGCGAATTTCTGAAAATCCTGCATCCACTTCAAGATCTCCGGATTCTTCATCGGGCCGTCCTCCGGCGAATTATTCGCCACTGGATGCGTTGACTCGATAAAAATATTGAGGGTGCTGTATCCGCCGAACTGATTGCCGATAAATTCGGCGTCCTTATAGATGGACTCATTCTTCGGGAAGTTGTTCATGAAATTCGCGTCGACTTCGACTTTGGGAATAAAATACAGGCAGGCAAGGGCAATCGCCATCACGCCCGCGAACATCGCGAGCTTCCGGTCGATGGTGAAGCGCGCGACCGACTGCAGCATTTTATCTGTTCTTGTCCCGTGGTTTTTGTCAATCAGCATCTGCGGGATGTTAAGAAGCGACAAAATGGCCGGCGTGAGGATAATGGTCAGGACAAACGAAACGATGATGCCGAAGGCGCAGAAAAATCCCAAAAGCGCGAGCCCCCGGATGGGATGGGAGATCATGGTCACGAAACCGACGATGACGGTGACCGCCGAGATCAGAACCGGCGACCCGATCGAGACGATGCAGTTTCCCGCGATGCGCCTGATGGCGTCGCGGGTAAAGGGCCCTGCCGCGTTCTGCACGTCTTCATAATATTTCGCGATAAGCTGGGTTCCGTAGTTATGGGCGATGGCGATCAGCATCGGCCCCATGAGCAGGATGGGCAGGGTGATTTTCTCCTTCATCCATCCCATGAAACCGAAGGACGCCGTAAGTCCCATCAGCACGATGGTGAGCGGCAGAAGCATGCCGCGCACGGTCCTGAAACTGGCGTAGAGAAAAGCCAGCATGACCGCAATGCCCAGAATAAGAAATATCTTCATATCCGACGCCATTTGAAGCTGCATCTTGTATCTTAAATAGGGAAAACCGGTCAGCGTCAGCGTGTAGGAGGGGTCGGCGTATTTGTCCATGATGTTGAGCAGGGTCGGCTCATCGGGCTTGCCGGGCACACGCTCGCAGATATCATTATCGGAGATCCAGCGGTAGGTTGTTTGGCCGTCCGGCGACCGAACAGGGATATGGATATTGACGGTCGCGGCAATCAGCGCCGATTTTTCATCCGCGCTTATCAGGCGTGTGGAAATCATGTCGTTGGCTTTCGCGTCGGCCCGAATTTTCTCCATATCCGCGGGACTAAGCGATGAGGCATCTTCCGGAAAGATCGGATAGACCTTCATGATGTCGTTATCGTTGGAGGTGGATTTCACCTCGGTGATGGACAGGACTTTATCCACGTAAGAAGCGTTTTTTAAGGTTCTGCTGATATCGCGTATCCGAGACAGCGTGTGCTGGTTCCAGATGGTTCCGTTTTTGGCGGTGACGCTGATGTAGACGGTGTCGATGCCGCCGAATGAATTGGTAATTTTGTCATAGACCGTGCGCGAGGGAAAATCGTTCGGCAGCAGCATTTTGAGATCGGGTTCAAAGGTCAGGTTTTTCGCGCCGATTCCGAGGATGCCCACGATGATGAAAGAGCCGATAAAAAATAATACGGGTTTGGCGGTCACCATGCCGGCAATTTTTTTGACGCCGATTTTGATGAACGCGTAGAAGGTGATAATGCTCAGAACAAATACGGTGGAATAAATAATCATGTCATTGCTCATGTTCATATAAACACCTCAATCCCTAAAATGAATATTTGAGTTTTACAAACACTTCATCATTATGGCTGTACTGTCCCAGCATGGAATCGTCATGACTGCTGCCGATGATTAACACGCCGATAATGCCCTGCAGATTATTGGTGAAGTTGTACTTGACGGAAGGTTTGAGCATAATATCCTCAAACTCCACGTCGTAAACTCCCGCCAGATTGATCTCCAGATTGTTTTGCAGTAAAAACTGTTTAAACATAAAAGTCAGCATGGTATGAAAGCCGTCCTGGATAAAATATACCGGCCTTGACGAATCATAATGCGGGATGAATTCCTGGATGCACTGGACGCTGACGCTTGAGTCGCCGTGGATGTAGTCCAGCCCCAATCCGTATTTCATGGAATCTTCCTGAACATCGGTCGCCGGGTCGAGATGAAACGTCTGGGTTGACGCGGCGCCCAGGGAATCGACATAATTTTTCATGAATTCCGACAGTATTGTATTTCTTTCCTGATTGGTCAGCAGTTCGGCCATGACGGAATCGAACTTGCGCATGTAGTATTTGTTGTTGGTGTAGGCATACTCGCCGCGGACGGTGAACGACCCTATGGTGGTCGTGAAATCGAAGCCGAAGACATTCATCATGTGGACTTCCGGCACGAGATCGACATTGGCGTTTACCGCGTATTTAAGAGCGATGGGGTCGGTAAGCGTAAGCGTAATATCCGTAGGAGAAGCCATCAAGGGCGTAACATCAAAACCTCTGTAATAGCTTACCGACACGTCCCATCCCCCGATATATTTGGAGATTCTTATGCCTTCTTCCGAATTGCCCAAATTAAAGCCGGGTAGACTGATATCACTGTAAGTCGTGCTAAGCGGTATATCGCCAAAGCCCGAACTTTTTATGGTGGAAGGGAGGATCAATACTCCCGGAAACCACCGCTCCCCCTCTTTAGGCAGTCGATAGGGAACATATTGCGGAATGAAGGCAAGTTCCGTGTTGAAAAGATCGGAATAATAATTCATTTTTACCGCCGGCACGCCTATCTTTCGTTCGACCTGATCATTGGTGCCGCCTTCGGTCAGGTCCTGGGTGTTGAGGTTGTCCGTGGGGGTCATTTCATCGAGCCTGCCCCACGCGAATTTCTGAATCCCCAGCCTGAAATCAAGTTTTCCGGTGTAGATATCAAGATAAGCTTCATTAAAATCAACGTACGTCTGATTATTCTGGTAAATCACCGTAAACTGATTGAACACATTATCGCCGCTGGGATTATGAACTTTGCCGTCCTCGCCCGCTTTTATGAGCACCTTGGCGGCAAGCCAGGAAGACATGCTTGCTTTCATCTCCAGCCCGACCTCCGCGGAGGGGTTCTCATAAGGAGAATTATGATCCAAGGCGTAAATCGCCTTGCCCTCAACATATCCCCCAAGGGATAGCTTTGTCGCGACATCCCCCTCGTATTCATAAGCCGCCGCGGCCGCGCAGGGAAAATACAATCCCATTATGACCATGACGGCTGTGAAGAAATACTTCAAAACTACATTCCCCTTGTCATGTACCTTTCGGTGAATATGTTATCCTTCAAACCGGTATCGTACTGGATGTTATTGAGTTCCAGAATCGTCTTTCTCCCGTTTTGTTCATTGTTAATTTCAATATGTGTCGGCGTGTTGATGCCCTTGATGGTTTTCACATTCATGAACAGCCCCTGCTTGAGATACTGGCCTTTCGTGTCGTAAAAATCGGCCTTCATGGGAATGTAATTGGATTTTCTGATCCAGACGGTCAGCGAGCTATAAAATTCCACTTTTTTCGGAACCGCTTTGATGACGTAGCAGGGTTCGTTATTCACATTTTCTTCCTTGAGAAGCGTGTAGGTATAGTCATTGACATCCTGGCTTCCCATATCGAAATAGGTAAGTTCCGTGCCCATGAAGCTCTCGCCCTTTCCGCTTGAACTTATCTGGCGCACGCGCTGCAGCGCCGGCAGGTAAAGCCATTGTTTGTCCTGTTTGTTCTCATCCGTCCAGACCAGAAAACTGGTTCCCTTGACGTCGGAGGGCGAATTAAAAAAGATGATGGATTTTGATTTATTATCTCCCTCTCTTTTGGTGAAGGCGGTAAGCGTTCTCTCCCGTTTCTCGCCCTTTTTGCTCTCCAGTGTCATGACCATATCCACCTTGCTGTCTTTGGCCTGATCAAGCAGATCCTCGGATTTCTTTACAATGTCATAAGCGCTCATCGCGGCATGGGCCCGCGTGGGCAGAAGGGGGAGGGTGAGAACGCATCCCAGCGCTGCAATAACAATTACTTTCCAGATAAAAGAGTATTTCATGATAAACCTCCTGGTGTTTTTTTATTTTAAATACCGGCCAATATGTTAATGTCCGGTACGTACCTGCTTCAATATCTTCGTCAGGTCGGATTGTGTTGTAACCAGATTTATAAAATACCGGCCCGAGCCCGACGTTCCGGAGACTTCGCTTAAACCGAAACCGTATGCTCCCATGTCGGTGGAAATCGTCAAATCGGCTCCGGCATTGGGGGGCAGTAATCCGGCCAATGCCGCGACAAGGGACTGGACAAAATTGGAGTGATCGAACGCTCCGATCCCCTGATCGTCCTTCATAACATGGCACCGTGCCGAACCGGGCACGAGCGTTATATTAATATCAAGATAGGATTCCTCCGTGGTTGTGCCGCCGCTTACAACCGCCACGTCGTGGGTGCTCACGGTGAGTGAAAATGTCATGTCCATGGACATCATCCACTGGGGGACGTCATTCGCGAGATATTCAACTCTCACGTCATCCAGAATAAACAGCGGCGTGCCGGTTCTGAAATCGAAAGCAATGCCTTCGGGGTTGAAGGTAAACCTCAACTTCTGGTCGACCCCTGTCGCGCCCGTGTCGGAGGCGGGCAGAATCAGCGACAGCGGCAGCGTACTGAAATCCAGTGTGACGGAACCGTTAAACGTGTTTTTGAAGATCTGGGTGAGATTATCCATCGAGAGATTCACTCCCAGGGATACGTCAAGCACCGTGGAATCAGTGGTTCCAAAAAGCGACTGGATGGCCGCCGGGGTCAGATTCAACGCCGGGTGCGTATCGGCATTATTGGGATAAAGTGTTATCCCCGATGGAAACGCCGGAGCATTCGCCGCGACGAAAACGCCCAAATCGATTGCCGTAAAATCATCCGAAGTTGCGGCCGGAAGGCCGTGGATATCCAGCCAGGCCGCTTTCTGGTCAAGATTGAGGCCCGCGAGATAACCGTCTATGTAATAAGCCGTAGAGCCGAATACGTCCGAGAGCGTTTCGGATTCCGTGCCGAAATTCATCTGGGGGATGCCGGTAACAAAATTAAATATCAGCGTGGGATCAACAACGCTTGTGGTGCCGTCCGTGATTCCGTCATACACCGCGAAATCCGTGTTAATGATGTTTAATGAACTATCGGTGACTTCCGTAAAAAGCACCGCGTTTTGCGGCGATGATCTGGCTGATAGATCCGACGGGGCCAGCGTATCGATGGTGTAGCCGTTAAACGTAATGCCCTGCGCCGTCGCCAGGATATTCTTCCCGATGAAGATATCGATACCGTCGCGAATCAGCTGATCTTCGGGAGGGGCGGCGTAGGTTCTTAATACAAATTTTTCTTTGGATGCTAAATTATTCGAATAAATGACCTGCACCAGGATGGGTACGAGGAGCTGTCCTGATCCGATCGAATAATCACAGACATAAAGCCCGTTTTGCAGCGTGGCCTCTACCTGGTAAGTCAGCCCGTCGGTTAAGAAAACCCTGCCGCCGGTAAAGGCTCCGCCTGCCACCATGACGCCAAGTTTCGCCGTTGAATTTTCCGCGACAAGGGAACCGTTGAAGATTTGCTCATAACCGCTTCCGCTGTCCTGATAAAGGGTGATGGTCGCGGACTGGCTGTATGTTACCGCGTCGACGGCGGCGCCGGCATCATATACTGTGGATGGCGGCGGCGGGGTGGCGCCATTGGAACAACCGATGATAGCCGCGAGCATTACGGTAAGCGCCAGAAAATAATATGCGGGGACTGCTTTTTTCATAATAAATTCGGTTATCAGAAGATGATAAAATTAAAACAGGATGCTTTATCCCCCCTCATCAAAATACGGGACAGGATGTACCTGCGCCCGCGGCCCGGTCAATCGTCAAACCCGCAGGCCGGAAAGTTTTATAAGCCACCCATGCCGCCCGAAATGGCTTCCAAAATAGTGGCAAGTAGCGCTATCCACTTTCCATTGTTTTTCTAATCAATATTTGCTATTATGTCAAGGGATATTTGAGGCGGTTCTGGTCAGAAATATGAAATAACAGAAGCGGCGCGTCATAAATTATGATATGAAACGCGCGCGAGCCGTTTATTCGAAAAGGAGAAAACACTGTGAAAAAAGACGCTGAAAATCTTATGCGGATTAAAAAGCTTTCCGAAGAAACCGGTGTGCCGCGGGGCACGATTAAATATTATATCAAGGAAGGGCTGATTCCCCGTCCCATCAAGACGCAGCGCAACATGGCCTATTACAACGAAGAGCATCTCGACGCCATACGGCTTGTGAAAGAGCTGCAGAGCAAACGTTTTCTGCCGCTTCACATCATCAAGCAGATTGTCGGCGTGAGAAAAGACGACATGACCGCCGAGGAACTAAGGACGATTTTTCAGCTGGACGGTAAATTATTCCTTCACCTGAAGGAGCGGCCCACGGTCAAACCCGTCACGGCAAAAAAACTCTGCCAGTGGACGGGCGTTCCGCTCAAAGAGATCAAGGAACTGGGAAAAAATCATATTCTCGAACCGGTTAAAAAAGGCGATAAGAATTTTTATTATGAAGATGATATCCGAATCGTCGAGCTGTGGGCCAAGGTTCGCGTGCTCGGTTTTACAAAGAATCTGGGGTTCGACACAAGCGTTGTGAATGTATTCAGGGAAATGATTGAACGCCTTGTGACGGAGGAGGTCAGAATTGTCATCCCGCGCATCACCGGAAAAATACCGCCGGACAAAGCGGTGCAGATGATTGAAGACGCCCTGAAGCTGGTGGATACTTTTATGGAATTGCTTCACAGAAAGATGATCATGAAGATCGCCCGCAAATACGCGCTGCAGTTTCAGGAGAGCGTGGGGACGGAAAGGCAAAAGGGACAGGCTTTCAGAAAATCATTAAAAAATTTCACGCTGTAAAAAAGACCCGGCCTGAAAAAATCAAAAAATCCGATCCAATAAAAGAGTTTGACTTGATATATATGCATGAATGATGCATATTAATGCATCAAATTATATGAGGTGAAATTATGAGAACGACTCTGAATATTGATGACAGCCTGATCGATAAGGCATCCAAAATGACAGGGATCAGGGAAAAAACAGCTTTAGTTAAACTTGGTCTTGAAGCGCTGATCGCCCGTGAAAGTGGCCGGAGACTGGCGCGAATGGGTGGAACTCAAAAAAATCTGCAAGCGATTCCGAGAAGAAAAGGAGCCTGACAAGAAATGGTCCTTGTGGATACATCCGTTTGGGTTTCGCATTTACGGAAAGGAAATAACGAACTCGCAGACCTTCTCAATGATGGCAGAGTGCTGTGCCATCCGTTTATTATCGGTGAGCTTGCCTGCGGGAATCTTAAGGACAGGGATGTGATTCTCTCTTACCTGAAATTGCTGCCTGCAAGCGTGGAAGCCCAACCCGAAGAAGTGCTCATGTTTATAGAAAGTCACCGTTTAATGGGACAAGGTTTGGGGTACGTGGATATTCATCTTATAGCGTCTGCCGTATTGACAGGTGTTTCCTTATGGACATTGGATAAAAAACTGGCGCGGGTGGCAGAGGGTCTGCGTATAAACTATTTTAAAAAGAATAGATAATCAGTGTGCTTTAGGTGCGCGAGATTAGCGGGTCTTGCGACCCGCACTACGAAAAATAAGGTCGAGTCCAAAAGACTCGACCAAACAAAATTCAAGAGACCCGGCCTGACAATGAAAAGGGGTTTTCAAAAAACGTTATTTTGGCCAGGCAGGAAAATTCGCGGCAAGGTCTATAACGCGGTATCATAAAAAGATTTACCAGATTCCGAACCAGTGAGAGCTTCCCGCAAGCCAGATCAATGATATCAAATAAGCGATCAGGACCGCCGTGGCTATTTTCTCCGTCAGGGTTATGGGCTCTTTTTGTTTTGTCTCCGGGGTCATGTGCCTTACCTCCAATCGTATTCGTTAAAATTCATTGTTTATAATATATATGAAAAAGCGGATGATTGTCAATCCTTCCGTAAATCCTTTACAACGCGAAAGCTTTTACGTATCTCTTTATTTGGCGAAAATCATTTTCAGGGAAATAATCAACAGGGCTATGCCGAATATTCGCTCCAGTGTCTGCTGGGGTATATTGACGGCAAATTTCGCGCCGATGAATCCGCCGAACACAAAACCCGCGCACATCAGCGCCGCGATGGATAAATCGGCGTATCCCTGCTTATAGTATTGCCACGCCGCGAAGATTCCTATCGGGGGAACCAGCATGGCAAGCGTTGTCCCCTGCGCCATTTTCTGGGTAAAGCCGAAAAAAAACACAAGAATCGGAATGATCAAAATCCCGCCGCCGATGCCGATGAGGCCGCTTAAAACGCCGGCCAGCAAACCGGTGAAAATGTATAAAAAAGCATTGCCTGATCCCATGGGTCAATCCCTCCCGTTTATTGAATGGACATGCGTAATCGGCATGGCCGCGCGACCCTGCCCGAGCGTTAATCATTAAATGAATCGTTCATATCAGGTCAAGACAAAATTATCCATTCTTTTGCGCCCTGTCTTTCTCAACCATTTGGGGTATGGCCGGAAGGCGGCCGGTTGACGCGGCCGATTGAGCGGCAGGGAGCATGAAGGGGTAGCTCCCTGCCGCAAGATGGATAAGGCGCCCCCACTCCAAAGCGGGGCGATACCCTTACCCAATCTTTCATTTTGTTATTTCTTCGCGCCCGACGCAGCCTGATTCACTTTTTAGGGCCCGGTAAAATAATATCAGGGAAACAAGCCGTTAAGACCTGATTACCTGTTCAGGACAAAATCATCCCTTCTGTTTTTTGCCCATGCTTTCTCGTTATGCCCGGGGTCAAGGGGACGTTCCTTGCCGTAACTGATCGTGGAAATTCTGTCTTTGCCGATACCCATATCGATCAGGTATTTCTTTGCCGCATCGGCTCGTTTCTGGCCCAGCGCCATATTATATTCATCGGTTCCTCTTTCGTCGCAATTGCCTTCGATCTTCACCGCGTATTGAGCGTTCTTCAACAACCATTTGCCATTCGCCGCTAGAATTTTTTCATCTCCCGGCCGCAGGCCGTATTTATCAAAATCGAAATGAATATCTTTTAAATTCGAGGTTGCCGTCATTTCCGGTTTCGTTTCCATTGCCGGCGCCGCCTGTTCAGTCATCCCGGGCGCGGGTTTTGTCGCCTGTTGTTGAACCGCGGGGGCGTTGGATGTTGCCGCTTGCGGTTGATTTGAACTTTCTTTTAACGTTTCGCATGGTGTTTTCACGCACCCTGCAATTAATATAAAGGTCAAACCAAGCGCGACCATCATCATCGCAAAAAACAAATCTATTCTTTTCATACTCTTTCTCCTTTCTTTCAAAATTTTAATCGCACGCATCTGTTAAATGTTTCATGGGGCCAACTGACGCCATTTAACCCACGCGGTTTTTTATAAAATTTACGATACCCTGCTGGAAACATAAAAGGCCCTATCACCGCGATGACCTCGCGCGATCAATAAAAATCTCCTTAATATTTTTATGGCGGCCATAGCTTTCATTTGCGCGCATTATCCTCACGGGCTATTAGTAAGCGGGCGCTATTTCCTGCACCTTGGTTATCAGTGCCTCAATATCAAAGGGTTTATCAAACACAGCCGCGGCCCCTAGCTGATATGCCTGTTTATGGGTTTCCTCATCGCCGAAGGCCGTAATCAAAATGACGGGCGGAAATCCTTCGTAATTATGCAAACCTTCGAGAATCTCCATGCCGCTGAGAAAGGGCATTCTGATATCCGAAATAATTAAATCAACATCGGCTTTTTGAGGGAGGGAATCGGCGCAGAAATAGTAGTCAAGCATATGATGGCCGTCGGCAAATTCAGTAACTTCATAACCGTTTTTGCGAAGCGACATGGACAGGAGCATCCGCATTTCATGGTTGTCTTCCGCGAGCAGTATATGCGGGATTTTCTTCTCTGCCGGAAATTTATCCGACAGATGATCTTCTTTCTTCATATAACGAGTTTCCGTCATTTTAATTTCATGGTCTCATGATCTTTTTAACCGGCTTCCTCATGAAGCCTTCATGGGATTGAAACGCAAAGAGAATGCCAATTTAAAAAGAATTCATTTGGATTTTAAAAATCCGCAGAAATTATGAATAGATGCGGGATGGAAAAAATAGTTTGAAGATATTTCTGAATGGATATGGCCTTTAAGGGGACAATTTTTATAGGGGCATAATGCTACAGCGTGGACAATTGCCCCTCATGGATATGGAAAACCGTTGCGATCGACGTATTCATTTTACATGGCAAATATGAGGGGTGAGGGGGCCCTACCGCCATTTTCCATTAGCCCACAGATCCAGTATTCGAATTTGGGTTCTATTATTGATATATTGTCTCCGTTCCGCCATCAGGCGGATTTCTTAATTAAAAGCGATTGCTCATCAGGATTGAAAATCCGGTAAGCGAAAATTTTCACGCGGTCATTTACGAAAAACCACGCCAGAGCATAACCCCAAATCAGCAATGCCCATTTCCAGCCGATGGGCGTCATGAACAGTCCGTAAACCGCGATCAGCGTTGCCACGATTTGCGTGCCGAGCACCGCCATCCACAAAATCCTGGCGGGGCGTATGGACCAGAATTGACCGCGCGTGCGCGTGAGGAAGATTGTCAGATGTCCGGCCACAGACAGCTTCAAATACATTAACGTCTGGATGTGCGCGCGGTCGAGATGAAAGACGCGCTCACCGAGAAAAAACACGCCGAAGGAGGCAATAACCCCGAGGATGCCCAACATCGAGGCGATTCCCAGCACCATGCGCATATTCCATGCCTCGGGCTGATTCTTATAACGTACATTGTCATAGGCAATAGACAAAATTGCACCATCGTTGAGCAACGCCAGAAGCACTATCATTACGGCGGTTACAGGATAGAAATTGAAAACCAGAATCGCCAATGTCATGAACAGCAGCACGCGGATGGTCTCGGCGATGCGGTAAATCGCGTAGCTGTTCATCCGTTGAAAAGCCTTGCGGCTCTCCTTGATGGCGTCGATGATGACCGACAGCCCCGGGCTCATGAGCACCAAGTCGGCCGCCGCCCGCGCCGCGTCGGTCGCTCCCGAAACGGCGATTCCGGCATCAGCTTTTTTCAGAGCGGGAGCGTCGTTGACGCCGTCGCCGGTCATGCCCACGATGTGACCATGTTGCTGCAGGACATCCACGATGTGAAACTTATGTTCCGGGAAAACCTGGGCAAACCCGTCCGCCTTCTCGATGGCTTCGGCCAGTTGTCCCGTTTCATGATGCTTCGTGTCGCCGAAAACGCCGGCATCGAGGATATTCGTTCCCAACTCCAGCTTTCCGGCTGTTTCCCTGGCAATGGCCACCTGATCGCCGGTGACCATTTTTACATTCACGCCCATCCGGCGCGCTGTCGCAATGGTTTCCCGGGAGTCTTCGCGGGGCGGATCAAAAAGCGGCAGCACACCTAGGAATTGCCAGGCGCCCTGTCCATCCGTCCGGGCAACGCCCAATGAACGGTAGCCCCTGGCGGCAAAATCGTTAACGGTTTTTTCAACAATGGGTCCAACCGTTGACGCATTGGCCGACAAGGCTAAAATCACTTGCGGCGCGCCTTTTGTAACTTTGAAAATTTTCCCGTCTTCGGCCTTGACGGAAGCTTCCGTGCGTTTATGAACCGGGTCGAAAGGCTGGAAATGATCCACCGAAAATTTCTTCAATATCTCTTTATCCTTCTGCCCTCCGAGCACGGCCAGGTCGATAGTATCCTGATTTTCCGCGCGCGACGCCAGAGCCGCGTTTAAAATAACCTGCCCAACATCAATCCCTTCGATGCTGAATACATCGCCCAGTGTTAGCCGGTTCTGAGTCAGCGTTCCGGTCTTGTCCGAACAAAGCACATCCATGCCCGCCAGTTCCTCAATGGAAGCCAGGCGGCTGACAATAGCCTGCTTCGCGGCCAGCAATCGCGCTCCCACAGCCATGGTGACGGTGAGAACGGTGGGCATGGCCACCGGAATAGCGGCCACAGTCAGCACCAGGGCAAACTGTAATGTTGTGGCCATGGGATCACCGCGGAACAACGCCACGGCCAGAATCAAAATCACCAGCATCACCGCGATGACAATAAGATAGTCGCCAATTTTCAGAACCGCCTTCTGGAAATGGCTGACGGTATGTGCTTCCTGTACCAGCTGCGCGGTCTTGCCGAAATACGTATTGACGCCCGTGGCGTAAACCATGGCTTCCATTTCACCCTGGCGGATAATCGATCCCGAAAATACCGCGTCGCCGTCTTTGCGCTCCACCGGCAGAGACTCGCCTGTCAGCGCCGACTGGTCCACCTCGATCGGATCGCCTGCGAGGAGTCGGGCGTCGGCAGGCACAATATCGCCGAGACGGATACGGATGACGTCTCCGGGCACAAGTTCCCGTACCTCCAAGGCCGTCCATTTTCCGTCACGCTTCACCCTTGCTTTGATCGCCAGTTGGGCTTTCAGCGCGGCAATGGCATTGCCCGCCTGGTATTCCTCCCAGAAGCCGACGACGGCATTTGCCAGAAGCAGCACCATGATAATAAAGAAATCCGGCCAGTGCCTGACAATGGCAGACAGAATCACCGCGCCTTCAATCATCCAGGGAATAGGACCCCAGAAATATGTGAGGAATTTTAAAAGAGGATTGATTTTCTTCTCAGTTATTTCGTTATAGCCGTATTGGGCCAGCCGTTTTGTCGCCTCGGTCCGGCTGAGGCCTTCAGGCGAGGCACCCAGCTTCGCCTGCAACTCCGGCAGAGGCAGAGATTTCAAATCATCTTTCAAATCAGATTTCGCCGGTGGCTGTAAAACTGAAGAGTCGGATCGATTCGCACGGTGTTTCATATATCTGTTCCTTTTGCGATAACTGTTTATTGAATTTTTTTTCCGCCATGCCAAAGGCCCGGGAAAGCCGTTATACCTCGTCCAGCCACTTGCGGGCTTCATGGATTTCATGGTAATCAAAATACCGGACCCGGGCTCTTGTAAAAGGTTTACAAAACACCGCCATACTCTCATGCCATTTTTTATCTCCGACTATCGCGAATTTCTCAACGTCAGAAAAGTGCCTGACGGCGAATTTGGCATCTTCCCAAAATGCGCCGGCATCCCAGCCATGGAAACCGGTCATATCGAAGAGCATACTTAACTTTCCAAACCGCCCGATAAGCCGTTCGACCTCCGGCACAAAATTCTCATAATCAGCTTTTGTCAGTTTGCCGGTGACATGAATAATCAGCACCCTGCCGTTGTTTTCTTCATTAAGTTGAATGGGCATTCCCGATTCCTTTATTTTTTGTTGTGTCTTTCCTGTTTTCCGGGGTTGGCGCTTCGGGTAACAATATCTTCATCCAGGGGTTTTCATACAGGGTAAAAAACAGAGCTTCATCGAAATGGTCCCGTATATTCTGATAACTATCAAGAATGGTAACCATCCAGTCCGAAATATTCTTTTCCATGGAAAGGAAGGGATTATCCGGCGAAACCGGCCTGCGCTCTGTTTTCACAACAGGCGAGGCAGCCTTGAAAATCAGCATGAAAGGATTTACCCTTTCCGAAAAGATATATTTGTTTACCCTGAGCGGATGAAGCTGCCTGATGATTTCCGCCGTGACTTCATTGGAGAACATTCTTACCCAGGGGCTCACATAAGTGTTGTACAACCTGTCGTTCATTTCCGAAACCGCCGCAACCCTTCTGAAATCGGCTTCTTCTTCCTTCATTTCCTTCCGCGGCTCATTCAGGGCCAAAAGATCGTTCATCTCCCGCGCTTCGAAACGGACATCGTAATCGGATAAGCCTTCTTTTTTACCTTTATCGAGAATGATCATTTCATAGAGGCCCGGCTGGAGCGCGTCTATTATATCAATGCTTTCAATGATTTCGTTATGTTCCTTTTGGGCAATTTTGGATCCGACAAATATCCCCAAATGGCCGACATGCGGATGCAGCATATAAATAATCACTTTACCCAGGCGCCTGATCTCTTCCACCGACTTGTATTCTTTAATAATCCAGTCCAGCGCCTGCTGGGGCGGCGTAATGTTATCCCCTTCGGATGCAAACAGAAGCATCGGCTTTTTTATGTCTTTGAGATTGAGAATTTTTTTTCTGTTCAGGGACAGCTTGCCCTTTTCCAGTTTGTCCCCTACAAAGAGGTTTTCTACAATGGCGTGCATCTCCTCTTTGGTCATCTCGGAATACCCATCCCACCATTTCTCAAAGGCAAGGTATCGTTCTTCGTCTGTATCTACATTGGCATAGAGATTATACTGTTTTGTCCACAGGGTATTGCCGGGATTAAGGCTTTCAAAGTTCTCTTCAAGCCAGGCCCCGTCGAATTTGCCGTTACCCAGATCGGATAAGAGCGAGGTAAGCCAGATACCGCCGAGTAGTCCGCCCGCGTATCGCATGGGATTCTTTCCCTGAACTCCCGACCAGTATGAAAGAGGGGAGCCATTCAATACCAGAGGGCCGGTCAGGTCAGGCCGGTCGGCGCCAAGCAATGCCACAGCCCAGCCCGCCTGGCAGTTTCCAATCACCGCCGGCTTTTCAGCCTTGGGATGAAGCCTCGCCACCTCTTCGATAAAGCGAATCTCCGCTTTTTCCACATCTCCCAGCGTCTGACCGGGAACAGGCTCCGGATGAAAGAGAATGAAATAGACGGGATGCCCCTGGGCCAGGGCATCGCCGATTTCGGAATCTCTTTTGGAACCGCCGATGCCCGGACCGTTGCCGGCGCGGGGATCAATAATGACGATCGGCCGCTTTGCCGGGTCAATCGTGTAGGTTTTTCCCGGCAGGATGCGCGCCAGATCGTAGTTGACGGGCCGCTCCAGGGTTTGGCCCCGGAGAATCACTTCATAATCGAAGACCAGAACCGGCGGCTCTCCTTTTTTAATGGCATCGAAATAATTATTCCCCCGTTTGCGCAGAATATCCATGAATAGAATCGACCGCTGGCCCGCGTCAAGCAGATATTCATTAGCCTCTCGCGCCCAATCAAACGGCATCAGCATTTTCTTTTGAGTATTTTTTTCATTCATGGCTTATGCCTCCATTCGGTGGCTGACCAGCAGCGCTATGGCGCAGGATAGAAGCCTTGCCCGGGGCGGATCGGAGCGTGACGTCAGAATAACCGGAGCGTTCGTCCCCAGCACAAGACCGGCCATCCGGGCGCCTGCCAGATATTCAAGGTCTTTTCCCAGAATGTTGCCGGAAACCAGATCCGGAACAAGCAAAATATCGACATCGCCGGCTACCGGACTTTTGATTCCCTTCACCCTTGCGGACTCGGCGGAAATGGCGTTGTCAAAGGCCAGCGGCCCGTCCACCAGCGCGTTTTCTATCTGCCCTCTGTCGGCCATTTTCGCCAGACACGCCGCGTCGATGGTTGAAGGGATGGCCGGATTCACAACCTCCACGGCCGATAAAGCGGCGACTTTGGGTTTTTCGACTCCCAGCAGGCGGGATATGTCAACCGCGTTTTGCACAATATGCATTTTGGTGGTCAGATCGGGATTAATATTGATGGCGGCATCGGTAATGTAGAGAATTTTGGGATACGTCTTGATGTTCGTTAGAAACACATGGGAAATTCTTTTTTTACCCTGCAAATGATGCGCAAGGATGGGATGAAGAAATTCATCCGTGTGGATATGACCCTTCATCAAAGCTTTGACTTCGCCTTTTTCCAGAAGCTCCACGCCTTTTTCAGCCATGGCGTCATCCTCACAGGCGTTGATGATACGAAATTGCTTTCCGCAGCCGATGGTCTTGAGAATATCGCGGATCATTTTTTCATCGCCGATCAAAACCGGTTCGATGTAACCTTCCGCCGCCGACTCGCACGCGCCTTCCAGCACATGCCGTTCATCGGCATCGATGACCGCAACGGGCATGGCGGGCAGGCCTTTGGCAGCCTTTTGCAAGTCTTCAAAATTGGCAAACTCAATTTTCATCGCCTTTCTCCCTTGAAAGCAGCGCCCGCGTATGCCGGGCAATCATCAAATCCTCGTTGGTGGGAATGACCCGAACGGTACAGGAACTCTCAGCCGTGGAAATGATTTCCGCGTGGGCTTCATTGCGCCCGGGGTCTAAGTTTATGCCCAGATAATCAAGGCCGCGGCAAATCATCCATCGAACCGGCGCGGCCCTCTCTCCGATGCCGCCGGTAAACACCAGGGTATCGAGCCCGCCGAGAACCGAGGACAGCGCCCCGATATACTTGCGCGCCGTATAACAGAACAGCTCTATCGCCTCGGCGGCGTGCGGCTCCGTGGAGCGCTGTTCAAGCAGCGTTTTCATATCGGAACTGATGCCCGAAATGCCGATGAGTCCCGAACGCTCGTAAAGCAGTCTTTCGAGCTGACGGGCATCGTAGTTTTTCTCATCCATGAGATACAAAAGGACACCCGGATCCAGGTCGCCGCATCTTGTGCCCATCATCAGCCCTCCCAAACCGGAAAATCCCATGGTCGTATCCCTGGGGTATCCGTCTTGCAGGGCCGCCATGCTGGCGCCGCTGCCCAGATGGGCGATGATGACCCGCCCTTTGATATTTTGCTTCAGGGCGCCGACAATGTATTCATAGGAAAGGCCGTGAAAGCCGTAACGGTGGATGCCCTCGTGACGAAGACTCCGCACAATCGGCAGCCATTGGGCGACATCCGGCATCCGCCGATGAAACGCCGTGTCAAAGCAGACGACCTGGCCGATTCCCGGATAGTGTTCGGTGACCGCGTCAATCCCCTTGATTTCGCCGGGCAGATGCAGGGGCGCCAGCGGAATAAGTCCTCTCAAAACGAGCATCAGCTCCGGCGTCACGATTTCAGGGGCCATGTGTTTGGGCCCTCCGTGAACCAGCCTATGCCCGATCCCGTCGGGCGCGGGAAGTTTCTGCTCTTCCATGGCTGTATGGAACATCACCTTGACCGCCGCCTTGTGGTCCGGAAAATCCTCATGACGATCCACCAGGCGTTTTTCTTTGCCGTCTCTGAGCCAGAGCCAGCCGCCGGAAAGACCGATCCGCTCCACCGCGCCTTCGGCAATGAGTTCTTCGCCCGCATCCAGAAGATACATGCCGAACTTAATCGATGAAGAACCGCTGTTAATGCAGAGAATATGATGTTTCATGCCCGGCTCCAATGGCTTGCAGCCCCGTTTTTTTGATCAGAAAAGATAAAAAAGGACTGGCATAGCCCGTTACGAAGACGGGCTATGCAGGATGAAATTGTTCATAGCAAATTATTTTTCCATGTTCCCGGCGGCCTGATTTCCGCCGGTCTTAAAATTCATTAATTTGCGGGCAAGATCTTTTGCGCGCTCGTAAAGATTCCTGATTTCCTGTCCGGTTTCTTTCGCGCCGTTATCTATTTTACCTTCAACCGCTTTTACATCATTCATGAGATTTTCAGCTTCCGCTTTGGTTTCAGCATCGCCGCTTCTGGCGGCCCGATCCAGATAGGCCTCCGCTTTTTGCATGTCCCCTTTGGCGGCGGCCAGTTCTCCCGCGGCATAGTTCTTTGACGCCAGCCAGAGATGATTTTTAACCTGCACGACAGGCGCGGAGGTCATAAAGCTGAAGAATTCGACACCCTCCTGGGCGGCTTTTAACGCGGCGTCCGCTTTTTTGACTTCATTTTTACTCAGGAGATTCTGGGCGTCTGTGATATGTTTTTCGGTGTCTTTGCGGGGCAGGTCAATCTCGCTGTAAACGAGAGACTCATCCGCTAATTCAAGTTCTTCGGCGGCGCTTTTTTTAATGCCTTTTTCCAGGTATTTTTTAGCGTTGTTAATATGTTCCCGTGCTTTCGCCGTGGGAACAAGGGCCTCAATATCATCCAGAGACGTGTAAATCGGTATCATATCATCCATGACTGTTTGCGTACTTTCATAGAACAGATGTTTTTTCGCGATCCAGATGCGGTCTTTGACTTCTTCTGTCGGCTCCGTTGCCTTGATGATTTCAAGCAGGGTATGGGCCTGCTTCAATTCATTTTGAGCTCTCGGTATGTTTTTTTCATGGATATCGGCTCTTGCCCCGGCGATATGGCGCAGCACTTTGAGGGCTGCCGTGGACATGATCGACTTCTCCCGCGGCGTGACCGTTCTTTCGCTTGTAGCCGTCACCTTTTCCTCAAGGCCGCTCGCCTGAGCTTGACCCGGATAAATCGTTCCCAGCAGGATTACTCCCGCGGCCAAAGAAATTAATGTAAACTTTTTCATCTTTTTCTCCTTTTTTTCTGATGCGGGATATCATGTTACATGGACTGTTTATGAAACGGTCTTGGGCAGTGTTATAATAATTTTATCCCCCTCGCTTTTTGTAACCGCTTTTTTATAATTCGCGTCGCCCGGAATGGGAAAACTTTTAAAAATGGATCTTTGGATTTCACTCTTTGAAATAACATTTCCGTCTTTATCCTTCTTTTCGGCAGTCTGTGAAAAATCGCCGCTGACGGCAATTCCGTCTTTTCTGATCTTTACCTCCAGCTTGTTTTCCTTGAGGTTGGGTATGCGAAGCGTTATGACATAGGAATCTTTATTCTCATTGAGTTGAGATTCGATATCTTCCGGACTTCCCAGAAAGCGATTCCCGAACCAGGAGTCCCAGGAACGCGTGAAGATTCCCTCATTTTGTTTTCCCACAGTGTCTTCAAGCTGCCTGCGCATTTTTTCCATTTCCGAAAAAGGTTCATGGTGACGGGAGAAAAAATCGTCATTAAAAAACCGGTCAAATAAATGGTCATAATCTTTCTGGTCCTGCGTGAGCCTGTTTGACAGGGATGATGAAAAATTATCAAACGTGTTCGCGCCTTGTGCCACGGGCGCCTGATGGGATTTTTTATAAATGATCAATCCTTCCAAAACGATGGCCGCCGCCATCACGATCACGATAAAAAGCATGATTCTGAATCTTTTTTTTTCATCCATGCTGACCACCTGCCTTTCGTAAATTTAAAAACGGATTCCGGTAAATTTTATTCATATCCTTAAAAACGTTCATCCACTTGGGACGCGGCCCGTCCCGCGGGCCGGCCGCGCCCCCAAGTGGAAAACCATTATCAGCTTATAAACTGCTCACGCTGAGGATAAAATCATCCCTTCTGTTTTTTGCCCAGGCTTTCTCGTTATGCCCGGGATCAAGGGGACGTTCCTTGCCGTAACTGACCGTGGAAATTCTGTCTTTGCTGACACCCATGTCGATCAGAAATTCTTTTGCCGTATCGGCGCGCCTCTGGCCCAGCGCCATATTATATTCATCGGTTCCTCTTTCGTCGCAATTGCCCTCAATCTTTACCGCGTATTGCGTATTATTCATCAGCCATTTGGCATGCGCCGTTAAAATTTTTTCATCTCCCGGCCTCAGGCCGTATTTATCAAAATCGAAATGAATATCCGCTAAATTCGGGGCTTCCATCATTTCCTGTTTCTTCTCCATGGCCGGCGCCGCCTGTTGAACCGGCGGCGGCGCTGGTTTTGCCGCTTCCGGCTGCATCGCGGGTGCGGGCGGCGGTGCTTCCTGCTTCATCTCAGGTTGCGGATTTGGACTTTCTTTTATATCGCATGGCGTCTTCATGCACCCCGCAAGTAATATGAAAGTCAAACCGAGCGCGACCATCGTCATTACAAAAAACAAATTTATTCTTTTCATACCGTTTCTCCTTTCTTTTAAAATTTTAATTGCCTGCACCTGCTTTAGTGTTTCACGGGATCAACTGACGCCATATAACCCGCGGATTTCTTATAAAATTTACGACAGTCTGATGGAAACAAAAAAGACCTGATCACCGCGATTCAGCAGGAAGAGGACAGCCTTGCCGTGACCTGATTTTTCCATTCCCTTTTGATAATCGTCTAAATTTTTGACGGGTTCTTTATTCACTTCCCGGATCACGTCACCAGGCATAATGCCCGCGTCCTCCGCGGGACTTCCCGACACGACATCGGTCACGACAACTCCCGCAGTTACGGTGATGTTATATTTATTTCTCCATTCCGGTTTTATATTATCAACGGTAAGGCCATAGTCTTTTTTGAAATTTTCCGCCTGCATTTCCGCTTTTTGCCCCTTCATTTCTTCCACTTTTACCTTTAGATCGACTTCTTTGCCCTGACGCAGGACACTCACCTCGACGATCTTCCCGACGGGCGTTTCGGCAACGAGCCAGGGAATGTCCGACGAAGACTTCACTTTTTTCCCGTCAAAATGGGTTATGATATCTCCCTGTTTGATCCCGCCTTTCTCGGCAGGCCCGCCGGCAATAACGTCGGCGACAAGGGCCCCCGTCGGTTCCTTAAGTCCAAAAGCGGACGCGAGATCGGGAGTTACCGCCTGGATGGATACGCCTATCCAACCGCGGACGACCTTGCCTTTTTCGCGAAGCTGGACAATGACAGCCTTTGCCGTATTGCTGGGAATGGCGAATCCGATGCCCTGACCTGCTGCAACAATAGCCGCGTTGATGCCTATCACCTCTCCCTTCATGTTCACGAGGGGGCCTCCGCTGTTGCCCGGATTAATGGGCGCGTCGGTTTGCAGGAAGTTGTCATAAGGGCCCGACCCGATGACCCTGCCGGAGGCGCTGATGATGCCCTGTGTCACCGTGTGCTCCAGCCCGAAGGGATTTCCTACGGCGAGCACCCAGTCGCCTACCTGCATGGTGTCTGAATTGCCCAGTGTCAGCGCCGGCAGGTCTTTAACGGAAGATGAAACTTTAATGAGCGCCAGATCCGTTTTATCATCCCTTCCGATGACGGTTGCCGGACTTTCTCTGCCATCGGAGAGTTTGACGACGATTTTGTCCGCGCTGTCCACGACATGGTTGTTGGTGATAATGTAACCTTCTTTGTCAACGATGAATCCCGATCCGAGACTGTGCTGTTTCATTTTCCTGTCCGGCATGTTATTGAAAAACTGTCCGTAGAAATTTCCGAAAAGGTCATCATGTTGTCCGAAAAATTGTTTGAATGGATTTTCGGGAACCGTAACCGTCGATGTCGTGCTGATATTGACGACCGCGGGCGAAACCTGTTTGGCGAGCCCCGCGAAGGACTGAGGGAAACCGGCCATTGCCTCAGAATCATTGACAGCGGCGTAAGAGGCGAAGATGAAGCCCCAGACCGCCGTCAAAATCAACACCGACGCGGCGGTTAAAAAAAATCTCGAAGTATTTTTTTTCATAAAAACATCCTCCTTGATGATGATAAGACCAAATTCTTTTTAAAAATCATTCCATACGGTCAATCGTAAAAACCTCAAACCATTGAAAGTTTCAGCAATATTCAGGATATGCTTCCATATTCGTCAAATATTTTACGGTAATGTAATGCGCTGTTTTTAAGAAAAACAGGGTAGAAGATATAGCGGTATTTGAGAGGTAAATACTCCTATTCTTCATATCCGGCCGAATGGCAATATAACAAGGTCTTTGGGCGCCTCCGGCGGCAAATAAAAATCTCCTTAATTTTTTTATGGCAGCCATGGCTTTCATATGCGCGCATTATCCTCAAGGGTATTAGTAAGAAGGCGTTATGGTCTGCACTTTGTTTATCAGTTCCTCAATATCAAAGGGCTTGTCAAATACGGCCGCGGCCCCGAGCATGTATGCCTGTTTATGGGTTTCCTCATCGCCGAAGGCCGTAATCAAAATGATGGGCGGAAATCCTTCGCTATTGTGCAACCCTTCAAGAATTTCCATACCGGTAAGGAACGGCATTCTGATATCCGAGATAATTAAGTCAACAGCAGCATCTGTTTGGACGGGATCGGCGCAGAAATAGTAGTCAAGCATATGATGGCCGTCGGCGAATTCGGTGACTTCATAACCGTTTTTGCGAAGCGACATGGACAGGAGCGTCCGCATTTCATGGTTATCTTCCGCGAGCAGTATATGCGGGATTTTCTTTTTTGCCGGGAATTTATCCGACGGCTGTTTTTCTATCTTCATATAAAATACCCGTCATTTTAATTTCCATGGTTTCATAATCTGTTTAAACGGCTTATGGACGCCGCCTTCATGGGATTGAAACGCAAGGAGAATGCCAATTTCAAAAGAATTCATTTGAATTTTAAAATTGGTAATAAATAAGAGCAGATGCGGGATGGATAAATAGTTTGAAGATTTTTTTGAATGGATATGGCTTTTATGCGGACATTTTTTAAAGTGGCATAATGCTACACCGTGGACAATTGCCCCTTGGATTCCTGATACCGGTTGTTCAGCTTTTCGTCAATAACGATCCCGGGCAGGTATTATGAATGTCATGGAAATCTGACTGGAGATGCGGCACATATTTCGGGTATATATCGGTCAAAGGCCCTTTAAAAAAAATTGAAAATAATCATGAAGAGATTATAATAAACAAGCGCTGCCCGGCTGCTCGGAGGCCGGCGCTGTCCGGAATGGTAAAAGTTTACTAAATAAAGAATTTCCGTTATGCCGCGGACGGGTTAATGAAAGTTATGATAAAACTTAAAATTAACTATCAAAACAGGAGGTCTTTATGCCGGAGAGAAATATGGTTTTGGCTGTTTTGGGTACTCATACCCTGAAGAACAGGATTTACAGACATTTTCAAACCATTCAATGGATGAATGATGAACGGCTATCGGGCTTATTTTTCAGGATAACCTTCGGGACATTAATTCTCCTTTTTTTGCAGGCCTGCACACCCGCGCTTTATCATGTTGATTTGAAGTATCAACCGACAGAAAAATTTATCAGGATGCATAACACCAGACCGGATTATCTGATAACAGTCGCCGAGTTTAATGACGTTCGAAAGACAGATGACAGGCTGAAGATGGGAAAGGTCACTATTGATCATTTCAGCGAAGTAACGGTACTCGGAAAAAACACGACTGAAAAAGGCAGAACAATCCCTGTTTACTCCAACTATCCGAACGTATCCGACGCGGTTACGATGAATGTCAGGGACTATCTCTTCAAATCGGGATACTGGCTTTCCGATGATATTCCGCGCTGGAACCTGAGGAAAAAAACCATTAAAAAGGCCTGGGGTAAAATATTAATTGGCGGCAATATCAATGAACTGACCGTTAACTGCGATGGTGAATTTCCGATGCTTAAGTGCCGGAGCAGGGTCAATTTGACTTTAACGATTGCGGACATTCCGAAGAAAAAAGTGATTTACAAATCCAGCGTGGAGGGCAGCGCGTCTCGTGAAGAATTGTACTTTTCCGAAGGTGTTTTGGAGGCGCAGATAAACGCGGTATTTTCTGACGCGCTGGATAGGATGTTTAATGATCCGGAAGTGAAGAAACAAATTGATCATGCTGTAAAATGAAGAATGATTGCGGGAATCATTGTCACGCAAACAGTGACGGCGCGCCTTTATGCTCCGATACGTACCATCACAAAGAGCGAGGACGGGTAAACAATTTGCGTTATAACAAAAGACGGCCGGGGAAACTCATGGAAGTTCGGCCTGCGAATCGTGTGAATTCATCAATCTTGTGAATATGGCCACCAAAGCGGGCTGCGGCTTATTGACGGCGGGGAATGACTGATACTGTTCCCAGCCGCCGCCCAGCGCTTTATAAAGGGATATAAATTGTTCCGCGGCTGTTTGCAGGGAAGAAACATATTGTTTTTCCAGATCGTACTCCTGCCGCTCCGCGTCAATTACATTTAACGCGTCCGTCAGTCCCCAGTCGTAACGCTGTGAGGCAATGCTTACGGCCTGCTGGCTGGCTATCAGGGCTTTGCCCAGATTACGCAGCCGGTCCTGCTGGCCGGCATAAGAGCCTATGGATGTATCGACTTCACGAACAGCATCAAGCACGGTCTTTTTATAATTGATCAGCTTTTCACGGGTGTGCAGATCGGCAATGGCGACCAGGGAATCCAGGGTGCCGAAATCCAGCAAAGACCAGCTGACAGAGGGCCCCGCCGACCAGATGAAACTGGTTTCAATCGGCGTTACGCCAAGACCCTGTCCCTGATACCCGGCGCCGCCTGACAGCGACACATGCGGAAACAGGTTCGCCGCCGCCACGCCGACGCGGGCCGTATCGGCGGCCAGTTCGCGTTCGGCCTCCAGGATGTCGGGACGGCGGTGCAGCAGATCAAGCGGCAGGCCGGCGTTAATCTTTTCAGGCAGTTCCGGAACCAGGCCCGGATTCTGAAGCTCACTTCCTAAATCTTCCGGAAATTTTCCCAGCAAAACGGCAATCACATATTGCGCCGCGCGGACTTGCTCCGTAAGAGGCATTTTTTCGGCCTGCAGGGTGGCCAGTTGCCTTTGCGCCAGAATTAAATCCAGTTCATTGGTGATGCCCGCGTCAAAACGCGCCTGCGTCACATGAAGATATTTCTGCGCGACATCCGTATTTCTTTGCAGAACCGCAAGCTGCATTTGCAGGGCGCGCATATCGATGTAAGCGCGGGCGACATCGGCGATGATGGAAACCAATACCGTGTTGCGGGCGGCCACGGCGGCTTGCGTATCGCGCGCCGCCGCTTCCATTTCGCGGCGGTATTTACCGAACAGATCAAGCTCCCAGGCGGCGTCAAAACCAAAGACATGTGTAATTCTCGTCAATCCTTTGGTATTATCGGCGGCGACCAGCGGCGCGGCCGCGCGGCCGCGGGAAATGTCACTTCCGGTGCCGCCTCCGCCTCCGCCGCCAACGCCTATATCAGGCAGCGCCGTACCCATGATCAGGGCTTCCTTTGTCCTCGCTTCCTGAATGCGGTATAAAGCGATTTCAATATCGGGATTGCTCCTGAGGGCCTCATCAATCAGAGAATTCAGTTCCTGATCGTTAAACGACCGCCACCATTTCACGGCGTCCGCAACAGCCTTATTGCCGCCGTTCTCCAACGATTTTTGTCCGTCTTGCGGCGAGGTGATGAAATTAACCGGCATTTTCATGTCCGGGGAACGGTAATCGGGGCCCACCATGCAACCGGCAAGGCAAAGACAGGCCATCGCGCCGAACAGGAATCTGCGCCAAAGGGGCATACCGGTCCCGCGGAGTTTATGGTTTGGACACGGGCGCATTCGCGTTACCCTCCCTTATTTCATGGACTTCGACCGTATCGCCCTCGGCAATCTGGCTGCTGATATTCAAGGCAACCCGCTCGCCTTGCGTTACGCCCGATCTCAGTTCCACCGTATTTCCGTCATCGCGGGCAATGGTTATCTTGCGAAAAGCCACGCGGTTATTCCCCCCGATTACGCCAACACGGGGGCCGTCCGAGCGAAACATTACGGCGGCCGCGGGAACCTGTGTCAGCCCTTCGCTGGAAATCTGAAAATCGACATTGACATACATTCCGGGCACCAGCATATGGGCGGCATTGGGAATGTCGGCTTCAACCTGTAGCGTGCGCGTCTGCGGATTTATCGCGTCGGCCGTGCGGGTTACCTTTCCCGAAAACGCGTGATCGGGAATATTGCCGGCCCTGGTTTGCACCTGCGCCCCGATCTTGATATCATTTGCCGCGCTTTGCGGCACATCGACTAAAACGCGGATGGGATTATCCTGCTCCATGCGATAAAGCGGCGTCGTGCTGGCGGTGCTGCCGGCGGTCACCAGATTGCCGATATCAATATGGCGTTCGGTAATGATGCCGTCATAAGGCGCTTTCACCTGTTTGAATTGTTTCAAAACCGTATAACGGTCGACGTCCGCCGCGGCGAGATCAACCTGCGCCCGCGCGTCGCTTAAACGGGCGACGGCGCTGTCGTAATCGGCCCTCTTGGCGTCGCGTTCCTGGTCGGACACAACGCCCTTCGGCGCTCCCTTCCAGCGCTGATAGGTCGTTTTGGCGAATTCGGCCTCGGCACTTCTTGCGACCACCAGCGCCTGGGCGGCTTTTTGTTTGGCCTGGGCGGCAACGAGTTCCGCGTCCAGGTCAGGAGTTTCGATGGACGCGAGAACCTGTCCTTTACGCACATGGTCGCCTATATCGGCGTTCCATTGGGCGACATAGCCGTTAACCCGCGCGTAAATGGTGCTTTCATACCACGCGGCGGTTTCGCCGGGCAGTGTCAAAAGAAGGGATGAAGGCGCGTTTTGAACCGTAATCACGTCGACGGCCGGCGGCGCCGAAGCCGCTTTTTTTGCCGCGGCGGCCAAATCCGCTTCATGGACCGATTTCATATAATGAACCCCGAAAAAACCAAGGGCAAGAAACGCGACGGTTATCGCGGCGGCCTTTTTTAATTTTCGTCCGGTCATAAGCAATATCCGGTGATCGACGGAAGGATTCGGGCTTTCAGGCTTTGTTGTACTCATAATATTTTACCTCTCTCATAGACTTTGCGGGCTTTGCGCAGGCTTGGCCTCGTGATGATGTTCCTTTGTTTTCCGCAGAAGCCGGAACATCGAGGGTACGAATACCAGCGTCGCGACGGTCGAGAACAGCAAGCCGCCGATAACGGCGCGGGCAAGCGGCGCGTTTTGTTCGCCGCCTTCACCGATGCCCAGCGCCATGGGAATCATGCCCAGGATCATGGCGCCCGCCGTCATCAGCACCGGACGCAGCCGCGTGTATCCGGCTATTTCAGCGGCCACCCAGGAATCTTTAGAGTCTTCCATGCGCTGATTGGCAAACGTCACGACAAGGATGCTGTTGGCTGTCGAAAGCCCCATGCACATCAGCGAACCCAGAAGCGCCGGAACGCTGAGATGCGTCTGGGTCAGATAGAGCATCCACATAACGCCGCCCAGGGCAAACGGAACTGCCGCGAGGACGATCAGGGGATCGATCCAGCTTTGAAAGTTGATCGCCAGAAACAGATAAACAAGGATGACGGCCAGAGCCATGCCGCCGAATAAGCCGGCATAACTCTCACGCATAGTTTCGACTTGTCCGGCCAGCGTTACCGAAATGGCTTTCGAGGGATCGGGCCTGTTGGCCGCAATCACTTTGTCGATACCGGCGGCCACCGAATTAAGATCGCGCCCCTGTACATCGGCATTGACATCGAAGACCGGCCGGATATTGTATTGCGACAGGACCATCGGCACGCTGTCGCGGTCGAAATTGGCGACATTCATTAAAAGCTCGCCCTGCCTGCCGCTTTGTCCGGCGCTCACCGGCATGGTCCATAAGTCCTGCGCTGAATTGATGCGATAAGAGGGCATCTGCACGACCAGCGGGTAACTGACGCCGTTTCGCGGATCCACCCAGAAATTCGGCGTTGTCTGGGCGCTGGAATTGGTCGTTATCAGAACATTATTAGCGGTATTTTGCTGATTAATTCCAAGCTGTGTGGCCAGCGTTCTGTCGATATTGACAGCCAGCGCCGGCGCGTCCGGCACCTGAAAAACGTGCGGGTCGGCAACGCCCGGCACACGCGCGAGATCATGCGCCAGCTTCGCGGCCAGCGCGTAGGTCTCGCCGCTATTCGTTCCGGAAACCCGGATATCAATCGGGGACGGCTGGCCGAAATTCAGCACCTGATCGATTATGTCGGCGGGTTGAAAGAAAAACTGCATTCCGGCAAACTGCCCGGGCAGTTCACGCCGGAGTTTCGCCGTAAGCTCCGCGGTGGGCGTATGCTTTGACTTCAGGGAAATTAATATTTCTCCGTCCATGGGCCCGATGGTGGCTGAATCACTCAGCGCAATATTGATGCCGCTGTAGGGCAGGCCGATATTGTCCAGAATGACGTCAATCTGGTCATCCCCGACGATCCGGCGAATGGCCGTTTCAACTTTCGCGAAATCCTCCTGCGTTTTCTCGATTCTCGTTCCCGGCGCGGACCGGACATGCAGCCGCATCTGGCCGCCGTCGACCTGCGGGAAAAAATCGCGTCCCAGCTGGGGAAACAAAAGCAGTGAAAACGCCATCAGGATGAGAAAAAAGGCAATGGTTGCTTTGGGCCGCGATAAAGTCCACGAAAGGCTGTGACGGTACGTTTCGCGAAACGCGTTAAATTTCTGTTCAAATTTTTGATGAATGACGCTGAAAAAATTCTTTTTACGGTCCGCTGGCGTTGAAAGCCAGTCGGATGAATTATGAACAGCGGCCTGAGAGCGCAGCAGATACTTGAACAGCACCGGCACAAGCGAAAACGACAGCGCCAGGCTGGCAATCAGCGATACGCAAACCGACAGCGAAAGCGGGGAAAACAGATATTTGGCGGTTCCCTGAAGCAGAAAAACCGGCACGAAAACTATGCAGATGCACAGGGTCGAAAGGAACGTCGGAATGCCGACTTCACCGGCCCCGTGGATAATCGCTGTTTCAAAGGGCTGGCCCGAACGCAGATGGCGTTCGACATTTTCTATCACAACCGTTCCGTTATCGACCAGAATGCCGACCGCGAGCGCGAACCCCCCGAGCGTCATGGTGTTGAGCGTTTGTCCGCCGGTATACATGATCAGAACGGCCGTGATGATGGATAGCGGAATGGAGGCGAGTATAATGAGCGTCAGGCGCCAGTTGCCGAGAAACAAAAGGATCATGACGGCCGTCAGCGCCGCCGCCATCAGGCCGCCCATGATGACGCTGTTAAGCGCCGCCTTGACAAAAAGCGATTGATCGAAAATCGCCCTGATGGAAACCCCTTTGGGCAAAACTTTTACGATATCCGGCAGCGTCTTGCGGACGCCGTCAATCACCGACAGCGTGGAGACGCCTCCGGTCTTCCGGATGGTCATCAGAGCGCCCGGTTTTCCGTTGACCGAAACCGAATTGGTCTGCACCTGAAAACCGTCATGGACATGCGCGATATCGCGCATGAACACCGTTTTGCCGTTCACGACCTTGATCGGAAACGCGTTGATGGCCCCGATAATATCAACGCTATTGTTCATTTTGAGCGTGTAGTCTTTGGACCCTATTTTGACATCGCCGGAAGGCAGAATGACGTTCTGATTCTGCAGGGCCTGGCTGACGTCGGCGGGCGACATGCCGCGCGACGCCAGCGCCTGCTGATCGATATCGGCCATAATGACGCGCGGTTTTCCGCCGTAGGGATAAGGGACTTCCGCCCCGTGAACGACGGCGAGGTAAGGCCGGATGATATTCTGGCCCAGGTCATTGAGTTTTGTGTCCGGCAGGGAATTGCTCGACAGGCTCAATTGAATAATCGGAACGTCCGTCGCTCCGTAACGGATGACCAGCGGCGGTGTGATATTCGGCGGCATATACTTCAGCACGACCAGAGCGCTGCTCGCCAGCTGGGAGACGGCGCGCGTCACATCCGCTCCTTCGTGCAGGTAGACCTTCTCGATGCCGACGCCGTCATAACTGGTCGCTTCGATGCGCGAGATATCATCGACCAGCGAGGCCATCTGCCGCTCGTGAAGCGTCAGGATGCGGTTCTGGATATCCTTCGCGTTCATGCCGTTATACGTCCAGACGACGCTGACAACCGGAATGTTTATTTCGGGAAAAATGTCCACAGGCATGCGAAGTCCGGCGCCGATGCCCAGGATGCATATCAGTATCATGAGCGCGGCGACCGTATAAGGGCGCTTAAGGACGTAGCTGACTATAGCCGGCATAGAATCTCCTGTTCAACCACCCGTACCGCGGCCGGTTAGTTGTGCTGCCATCCGCTTACTTCCCATCCGTTTACCGGCGATAATAAAGATCCGAACGGCTGCCAGATCACCACTTTTTTGTCTTCTTTAATTTTCACGAACGTATTTGCAGTGATGAGAGAATACCAGACGCCGATTTGTTTCCCACTGTTATCGAGAACAACGAATCCGGTTTGGCTTACGCCATTGTCCTCGGCCAATTGATGCATATTGGAAACGAGCGATTGCAATAACGCCGGCGACAGTTCAACCTTTTTCCATAAACGGGTATCCAGCGTATAGGCTTTGTCCAGTCCCAGGATCGCCGTGGGATAATTATCGGGGCCGCTGATATAATAGTTGACAGAGGATTTAACTTCGTACTTTTCAAAAGATTTTTTTACATCTTCGTCCGTCCTGATTTTTCCCCATCCCAAGGTGGCTTCCGCTCCCGCCGTCGCGGCTGTCAGTATGATAAGGGAAAGTGTAACAGCCGTCAGTGTGAACCATTTCTTCCGCATTCTAATTCATCCTTTAAAATTATTTTTTCCGGTTCAACGCTTCGTGAAAAGATTAATTTTCATGATTGCGTCCCTTTGTCCGGTTGAAAGGCAAGGATAGTGCCAATCTGAAGAAAGCCAATTTGGATTTTAAAAATCCGCAGGAATTATGAATAGATGCGGGATGGAAAAAATAATCTGAATATTTTTCTGAAGGGCTTTGGCTTTTACGGGGACAATTTTTAAAGGGGCATAATGCTACACCGTGGACAAATGCCCCTTATGGTTTCTGAAATGTTACAATAATATTACGATGAAAAGATGTGTGCCGGTATAAATCGCGTGATGGCTTCAGAAGACAGCGGCAACTGCTTTATCGCGCTTTCGGAATGGCGTAATGATTTTTAACGGTCATTCCTTTTCTTCATCCGCGGCAATTTTGTAAAATTGCAGTTTACGGTACAACGTTTTCCTGTCGAAACCAAGCACCCGCGCGGCATGAGCCTTGTTTCCTCCGACGGACTTCAGTACATGCAGGATATAACGGCGTTCGGTTTCTTCCATGGAAACCAGATCTGAGGCGCTGCTGCCGATGATCATTTCCTCTTCGCGGTATGAACGGATTTTTTCCGGAAGATCCTCGATCACGAGATTTTCGTATCGGGTCAGCGCCACGGCCCGTTCCATGGCATTGCGCAGTTCACGCACGTTTCCCGGCCACGCGTAATCGAGCAGTTTCTCCGCCGCCGCGTTGGATATGCCCGCCACGCGTTTATCCGCGCGGGCCGCGAACTGTTCGATGAAATGCTGCGCCAGAAGCAGAATATCCGTGCCCCGCTCGCGAAGCGGGGGAAGCTCGATCTGGATGACATTGAGGCGAAAGAAAAGGTCTTCGCGAAACAGTTTTTCTTCCACGGCGGATTCGAGATCGCGGTTCGTCGTCGCGATGACCCTGACATCGAAAGGAATTTCCGTGTCGCCGCCGACCGGACGCAGAGACCTCTCTTCCAACGCCCGAAGAAGCTTGGGCTGCAGAGCCAGGGGAAAATCGCCGATTTCATCCAGAAGAAGCGTCCCGCCCTCGGCCTGCAGGAAAAGACCCTTGCGGGCCGTCCGGGCATCGGTAAACGCGCCGCGCGTGTGCCCGAAAAGTTCACTCTCCAGAAGCGTGCCGGTTAAGGCGGCGCAGTTGACGGCGATAAACGGGCCCGCGCTCCGGCCGCTCTGCCTGTGCAGGGCGCGGGCGACCAGTTCTTTGCCCGTGCCGCTTTCGCCGGTAATCAAAACGGTGGATTCGGAATTGGCAATTCGCGAAAGCTGATGATAGATCTTCTGCATGGACCGGCTTGCCCCGATCAACTCATCATATTTTTTAGCGGTCTCCACAGCCTTGCTTAAGTTCTTTACCTGTTCCTGCAGGGCGCGCTGTTTGACGGCGCGCTCCAGCACTAAAGCGAGTATATCCATTTCGACGGGCTTCGTGACAAAATCGTAAGCGCCCGCCCGCATCGCTTTGACGGCGGTTTCCATGCTGCCGAATGCCGTAATGACTATGACGGGCACGTCCGGCCTGTTGAGCACGATACGGTTGCAAAGATCAAGCCCGTCCATGACCGGCATTTGCAGATCGGTCAATACCGCGTCGAATTCTTTTTCCTGCAACGCGTGGAGGGCTTCATCCGCGGAGGTGAAGCAGGATATCTGAAAACCACGCCGGCTTAAGTCCGCCTCAAGAAGATCACACATGCTTTGATCATCGTCAACAATCAGAATTCGTCCGTTCATTTTTAAACCTCCCGCGGTAAATAGACCGAAAAACAGCTGCCCGCCGCCGGCGTGCTTTTAACGTCTATCCAGCCGCCGTGTTCCTCAATAATGCCGTAAGCGACGGAAAGCCCGAGTCCCGTGCCGTGGCCGGCGTCTTTGGTCGTGAAAAAAGGTTCGAAGAGATGCTGAATGTCTTTTTCCTGGATTCCTTTACCCTCATCCTGAACATAAAGACAGAAATAATCCTTCGCGGATTCGCTGCCGCCTTTGGGGTTTTGGGTATGTTCCCGGCGGATGCCCACCTCTATCCTGCCTTCCTTCGTCATGGCATGCAGGGCATTGACAATCAGATTTGTCAAAACCTGTTGAATCTGTCCGGCGTCGACCCGTGCCATGGCCGGCGTGTCCTCCCCGGCAAGAAACAATCCGGTACCCTGCTTTTTCGCGAGGGGGGCCATAAGATGGATGGTTTGAGCGGCGATCTGTCTTAAATCAACGGTTGTCTTTTTGGGCAATTCACGCCTTGCAAAATTGAGAAGCTGCCGTATGATCGCGGCCATGCGTTCAGACTGCGTTTTGATGATTTCCGCGCTTTCCCGAAGTTCCATATTTGTGAGATCTCCCCTCGCGATAAGACCCGCCCGGCCGGAAACAACATTCAAGGGCGTGCCGAGTTCATGGGCAATGCCGGAGGCGAGCCCGCCGATTGTTTTCAGACGGTCCGCGTGACGCAGCTGCTCCATGGCTTCTATCCGGGCGGCCGTTTCCCGGCGGACTTTATCCTGCGCGTTATTGAGTTGTTCGCACATATCATTCAAAGCCGCGGCAAGCCGGGAAAACTCATTATTGCCGCGGATGCTCAACGGCCCGGAAAGGTCGCCTTTAGCCACGCGCTGCACTTTTTCTATCAATTGATTCAGGGGCTGCCCGATCATCCCGAAACCAAGCAGCCACACAGCCAGACCGCCGGCCAGAATAAGCTCACCCATTAAAATGAATATTCCGATAATCGTGGAGCGGGTATAATTATCCAGCCGGTCCAGGGATATGGAAAGTTCAAGCGCTCCCGGTTTTTTGGGGTCGACTTTAACGGGAACGTATGTATAAAAATATCCGGGGCCGTTATCAAACCGTTCCTTGAAAGACGCTTCGTTTCCCTGTATGACCCGATCAAGGCTGCTCCGGGATACGCGCGGGCTGTATGGGCCGCCGGGCGGCGCGTTGAGCCAGACCCAGCGGATGTAAAATCTTTGACTTTCTTCCTCGTTGACATCCGAAATCAGTTTCAGGGCGCGCTGTTCACCTTTGGTAAACCATACATCGGTGACAAGACCCTTCATCGCGCGTCCCAGAAGATGAGCCCTTTGCTGCATATCTTTTTCAAACAGCGCGATACTCTGTCTGGCTGTAAAATAGCCGTCAACAGCCAGAATAATGATGATTCCCAGAATGATGATCGATACAAGCTTTACCGCAAGTTTCATTTAACGCTCCGCCTAAGGAAACCTGCCCGGATTTCGCCGCGCGCGGGTTTCTCCATAACCATGCATAACCATTTCTCATGGCCTTTTATGGAAAATAAATCAATATCAGGTCAAATCGGGGCAGTGTGACAATGAAAGGATACCCCGATTCCATACTTTATCCATTAGTTGACAGTCTTATATATTATTTTATTTTTCCCCGCGTTTTTAGCTTCATACATGGATTGATCCACGATCTTCAGCATTTCATTTGCTTTTAAGTTAAATTGATTAAATGTGACTGCTCCGAAGCTGAAACTGACGGGCCAGCCTTCTTTATTCATAGCATACATTAGTTCATTTTTCAGTTTTTTTAAAATTACCGGCGCCTCTTTTTCATCCGTTTCAATTAACAGAATGGCAAATTCATCGCCTCCTAATCGTGATACAGAATCTGTTAATCTCAGGTTTTTCATGATGGTATTGGAAACAGTTATTAATAAGCTGTCGCCTGTTTCATGACCGAACGTATCGTTGATTGTTTTAAAATTATCAACATCCATATAGACGAGGGTTAACGGATGGCCATACCTCTCGCTTCTGCTTAATTCTCTATTCATTGATTCATGGAAACAGAATCTGTTCGGTATGTTTGTCAGATGATCCAATCGAGCGAATTCCTTTTCTTTTTTAAATTGATACAGTATGTACGAAATGATGATGAAAAAACTGAAACGGACCAGAGAATTCCACAGGAGTATTAATACAGGGATACTGCAATCGCTTCTGGATAAATACTCGTCAAAAAACCATAGACACGCGCTGAAAAATGAAAATACGGTTCCAATGACGAATCCTAAATACCAGGTAACAAAAATGACAGGAAACACATAGAATATGGAGAAGCTGACTTTATTGCTGATTAAAAAATCAATCACTCCGATTGCAATGGTAAGAAGAAGTCCGGCCGCAATGACAAATAATTTATTCTTTCCGGAAAGATAATTAAAAATATTAAATTTCATTTTAATTTCTTTTAATGGGCCTGGGCCTTTAAATACGGCAGACCGGCTCTTTTCCCTGTCGCGGGTAAGCATTCTACTGCCGCCATAACCGTATCATAAGGTGGCCGTGTTTTGTTATATTATTTCATTTCCTGTATCTTTTTCTGGGCCAGGATCGCCTGACGTGTATCGGGATAATTCTGAACCAACTCCTGATAAATGATTTTTGCCGTTTCTTTATCGCCTGTCTTATAAAAACATAAACCCTCTTTCAGCAGGGCGACGGGCGCCTTATCCGATGCGGGATAATTTTTTACAACTTTGTCATAATTCAGTATCGCCTGATCATAATTGTTTTCGAAATAATAGCATTCGCCGATCCAGTAGATTGCGTTTGCGGCCTTTTCATTGTCGGGGTACTGGCTTAGAAACGATTCAAATTCAGAGCGGGCTTTTTTGTAATTTTCTTCCTTGAAGCTGTTAAAAGCGATCGCGTACTGAGTTTCGCTGTCCGTTTTTCCCTCCAAATCGGTGTTATTTGCGTTGCCGGAATCGGGAACCACGATTGCGGCCTTCTGGTCTCCGATATCCAGATATTTTTCGATAAAAGATATTCTTTTGTTGATTTTTTCCATGCCGCCCTTGACATCGGATACGTCTTTTTGCAGCACATCTATCCGGCCCGTTAACGTTTCGAGCATTTCCCTTATATTGGTAATATCCGCTCCCTTGTCGGCCTCGCTCTGCCTGAGTCCGGTCGTTCCTTCCGACAGCGCCTTTATGTTTTTTGACAAACGGTCTGTTTGCTCCTGGAGAGATTTTAATTCCTTGTCGATCGTATCTGTTTTGCTTTCTATAACATTAGTCTGCTCGGCGAAATCATGCCGGACATCTTCCAAATTCTGTATCGTCGCGCATCCCGACAAAAGCAGGAAAAATATCAATAATAATAATGAGAAAATATATTTTTTCATGGCATTACCTTTATGGGCTTTATGGGATTAACAGCCTGTCTTTAAGCTATGACAGCTGCGCACGGATCAAAAACTTCATATTTTGTAAGATTCTTTTTAATTCATTGCCGCGGAAACTTTGCCTTCTCCGTGATAAGACGCAATAATATCTAAAATATATATATGGAAGTGATAAATTTCAAGTATAAAACCTGGCGGGAAGATTCCAAAAGGGAGCAGGCGTTGGACAAACATTTGTTTAAATCATTTTTAAAATGAAAAATGTTTCAGCGGATATAAAGATCTTAATTGATTTTTGATTCATTTTTGTTCTTTTCTATTGCCGTTTATAAGTCATTTCAAATTTGAAATGACTAAAAATATTACTTAATTTCTGACCCGACATATGGTAAATATATCACATGCAACCCATACAGGAGGAAAAAGCATGAATAACGCGACCGCCGCCAATGCCAGTGTTGATTCCCGCGCCGGTAAGTACCTGACCTTTTTTCTGTCTTCCGAGGAGTATGGTGTGGAAATCCTTAAAGTTCAGGAGATCATAGGCCGGATGCCTATCACGCCGGTGCCGCTGACTTCCAAGTATATTCTGGGAGTCATCAACCTGCGGGGCAAGATTCATCCCATTATGGACCTTAATGTCAAGTTCGGCATGGAGAAGACTCAGATCACCGACGAGACCTGCATCATCATCATTAAAACATCCGCTTTAATGATGGGGATTTTAGTGGACAGGGTCTATGAAGTGATCAACATGGCGTCTGGGGATATTGAGAATGCTCCGTCCTTCGGGGCGGATGTAAATACCGAATATCTTTTAGGCATAGGCAAAACAGGAGGGCGGATTTGCCTGCTTTTGGATATAGAAAAAGTTATTATGGATTCCGACATCATCCACATGAAAAAAGCTGTTGAGGAGGGCTCAAATACTCCGGAGACCGAAACGAATCAGATACAGACTCAATAAACAAACGCTTACGAGGGGATAATAAGCCATGATAAAAATTAACATAGTGAACGACATTAAAATCGGTCTAAAGGTTATCGGATGTTTTGCTTTGATTTTCGCGGTCGCGTTGGCGCTTACGCTCTCGGCGCGCCAGTATATCAGCCGGCAGAATTCGATCGATAGCCAGTACGCGCAGGCCGTTAAAGAAACCGGTGATCTCAAAGCCGCTATCGGAAAAATGGAAGGGGATCTTTACCGTTATATCGCCAATCCCGCCGCGCGCGATAGTGCCAGGACGGACATCGGGCGGGAATCCGCTTCAATCAATCAGATTATTCAGGTCTATCCGGGCAAAACGACCGCTCCCGAAGAGATGAAAAGTCTCTCCGGTTTAGCGTCGGCCTGGTCCGGAATGCAGCAGGGCATTCAGGAAATAATGAAGGCCGCGGACGACGGCAAAAAGGATGAGGCGCAGGAACTTCTTGCGGGCAACAGCTCTTTTATCACGGCCCGGAACAACGCGCTTGCGGCCGTGATCGGCCTGCGTGAGTATAACACGGTTAGTCATGAGGCTGCCCTGAAGGCCATCGCTTCGGGCCTTATGAGCTGGTCGGGAATGATGTGGCTGCTTCTGGCGCTGGAGGGTATTTTGTTAATCGTGATGGGGCTTGTCATAACCGAATCGATCACCAGACCGCTGGAGAAGGGCGTGCTGATGATGAAGGATATGATAAACGGCCACCTCTCCAAGCGCCTGCGTTTGAACAGGCGGGATGAAATAGGCGATCTGACCCACGCCATGGACCAGTTTGCCGAACACCTGCAGAAAAATGTGATATTTAACATGCAGCATATATCCGAAGGCAATATGGATATTGTGCCGGTTGTCACGGACGAAAATGATGAAATCGGACCGGCGCTGAAAAAGATGACGGAGACCATCAAGAATCTGATCAATGAAATAAAGGAATTAACCAGAAGTTCCACGGAAGGCAATCTCGATCTCCGGGGCAATGCCGAATCATTCAGCGGAGCCTACAAGGATATCGTGGCCGGCATCAATACCATGCTTGACGCGATGATGGGCCCGATCGGCGAATCGTCGGAAGTTTTGGTAAAAGTGGCCAGGAAGGATCTGTCCGTCCGGATGCACGGCGAATATGTAGGGTTTTACAACGAGGTCAAAAAAACGATCAATAAAGTTGTCGATAATCTGGATAAGGCCCTCAGGCAGGTGGCCATCGGCGCCCAGCAGGTGGCCTCGGCAAGTTTACAGGTGAGCACCGGCGGGCAGGCGCTGTCGCAGGGCGCAAGCGAACAGGCCAGTTCCCTTGAGGAAGTATCAAGCTCTTTGCAGGAGATGTCCTCCATGACGAGGCAGAACGCCCAAAACGCCCGGGAGGCCAAAGGCGTCTCCGAGCAGGCCCGCGAAAGCGCCGATAAGGGCGTGGAGAGCATGAGCCGGATGTCATCGGCCATCAACCGGATCAAATCATCGTCGGATTCCACGGCCAAAATCGTCAAGACCATCGACGAGATCGCTTTTCAGACAAACCTTTTGGCGTTAAATGCCGCTGTGGAAGCGGCACGCGCCGGTGATGCCGGGAAGGGATTCGCGGTAGTGGCCGAGGAAGTGCGGAATCTGGCTATGCGCAGCGCCGAGGCGGCCAAGAACACCGCCAACTTAATTGAAGACGCGGTGAAGAATTCCGAAAACGGCGTAGCCATCAACGCCGAAGTTTTGAAGAACTTCCAGGATATTGTCGAGAAGACCAACAAGGTCGGCCAGGTCGTGGCGGAGATCGCGGCGGCATCCGAGCAGCAGGATGAGGGAATAAGCCAGGTAAACAAGGCCGTAGAGCAGCTCAATCTGCTTACCCAGCAAAACGCGGCCAATGCCGAGGAATCGGCCAGCGCCGCCGAGGAGATGTCTTCGCAGTCCGAAGAGATGCGCAGCATGATAGCGGGATTCACGCTGACAGGCGGCGCCGAGTTAACCTATGCGCACAGCGCCGGCACGGCGCATTTGCCGCATAACGCGGGCACTCATGGTGCAGGAGCCAAGGGTCATCCCGATCCCCGCAGGGTGATACCCCTGGATGACAAAGACCGTCATATATTGGACAATTTCTAAGCTTCTCATAAGGATAAGGGGTCAAGCAAAGCTTGGCCCCTTACTCCATATCCATAAAAATAACGTTAAGCGAATAAAATGAAGAAAATAATAATTCCATTTCTCATTTATATAATTCTGGCATGTGCAGATATTTTGTTCAGCGGTGCGCCATTAAGGGTACATGTTTTATCCCTCGCAGTCCTTTTTATAGCGGTTCCTGTATCGCCTTTGCTTTGCGGTATGGTTAAAACATTTTCACTTAGAATCATATCATGCTTTTTGTGCGCTTTACTATCGTTGCTTATATGGGATAGCACTGCTCAATTAGTTCTTTCAAAGGGTGAGTTTCTTTTTATGTTGAAATATTACCCTTGGATATATCCGATTGATGTAGCAATACTTGGCGCTTTTATATTTTTGATTTCATTTATAAATGAACGCTTAACAAATAAATTCAGCCACTCGCTAGGATGAAGGGGTAAAGTCTTTGCCTGGCTCATCATGCGCGGGGCTGTTCATTTCTTCGATGCTTTAAGAAGAGCGATAAAACACGGCTCGTTTCTTATATTGTCAAAATCTTTATCATCTTTAATATAACTCCCGATATCATATCCCCGAGCCATTGCCATTCGTAACCAGTCGCAGGCGAGCGCGGCTTTTTTCTGACGGGCCAGTACGCAGGCCATATTATAGTAGGCATAGGGATGATCGGGTTTCATGCGGATGGCTTCATCATAATCGTCTATCGCGCGCTGATATTGTCCGAGGCTCGCGTAAGCGGTCCCCCTGTTGATGTAGGCATCAACATAATCCGGCGCCAGGCGAATGACCTGATTGTAGTTCTCGATGGCCCTCTGATATTCATTGAGGCTGCTGTTGGCATTACCCATTTTGACGAAGCCGGTAATATAATCCGGTCTCAAACGGGTTGCCTTACTATAGTCTTCAATGGCCAGCTGATACCGGCCGAGTTTATGGTAAGCGTTCCCCCTGTTGTTGTAGGCATATACAAAATCCTGTTTGAAGCTGATCGCCTTATTATAATAATCTATCGCCTCTTTGTATTTCCCAACATTTGCCAGGGTAATACCCAAATCGTTATACGCGATATAGTTACCTTTTGTTACCCTGAGCGCGTGAGTCCAGAGTTCTGTGCTGTTTTGCCAGTAAGCGCATTGCCGCCAGGTTAAAACCGCCATGACGGCAAGAAAGATTACTGACGCCGCAAACATTATCTTTTTACGCGCCGCCGCGCATTCAAACAAAAGCGGAACGCCCCAGGCCATCATGACAAACAGGCCGATAGAGGGCAGATAATGGTAACGGTCGGCCATAGCGTATGGCGTCATTAATGAAATTTGAAGGATTCCGATAACCGGCAAAATCGTTATCGCGAACCACAGCCAGCCGAAAAACAGATACGGCAATCTTTTTGCCAGTACAATAACGGCGGCGCTGACAGCGACAATCAAAAGCACGGCTCCCGCGACTTGCCACAAAGGAAGCTGATCCGAGAAAGGATAAAAAGCCGCCAGGTTATACGGCATCAAAGTTTTCAGGAGATAATTCACAAAAGCAACGGGCGCGTTGGCCAGCCGGGATTGCAATGAAAAAAATTTCAAGGATGATCCCTCAACATTTGGCGTATTAATCGTGATGACGGTGAGAACTGCCGACAAAACAAAAAAAGGTATTTTTTCCCATAACTGCCATAGCGGAATGATTCCCGCGATTTTTGTCTGGGACAATTTTTGCGCCTGCGGCGCTGATATGTTTTTCTTTAAATCGGCTTTGCCTGCTTTATTTTTCTTTTTTAAGTTATTTATGTCGGGGGAAATAAATTCGGGTTCTGCCGTTGCGATTTTCCGCGATTGAAGTCGATTCAGCGGCCAGAAATCCAGCAGCAATAAAATGACGGGCAGGGTGACCACCATGGGCTTGCTCATCAAAGCCAGCACAAAAGAAAACACGACCATCAGGTATCTTTTTAAAACCGGTTTTTCCGTGTAATAAACATACAGGCATAAAGTCAGCATCCAGAAAAAAGCGCACAGGACGTCTTTGCGTTCCGCCACCCAGGCAACCGATTCCACGTGGAGCGGATGTAGCGCGAAGAGCGCGGCGACAAAGGCGCTTCGTAAGAGCGCTCCTGTCATGCGGTTAAAAAGCCAGAACAGCAATAGCGTGCTGAAGATGTGCAGGATAAGGTTGGTTACATGATAGCCTGCGGCATTCAATCCATAGAGCTGATAGTCAAGCATGAAAGACAGCCAGACCAGCGGATTCCATAAGCCCATATCTTTTGTAGAAAATGCCCAGCGAAATCCATCCCATGTGATTCCGGACTGAATATGATTGTTTTCGGCGACATACGCGTGATCGTCAAGCGTGATGAAGTCAAAATGATTCACCTGCCAGTAAACAGCAGAGGTAACAAGAATTAACGCGATGCAGACGATCAGCGTTTTTTTTCCGTGACTAATATTTAACATGACTGATTTTAGTTTTCCTTAATATCGCGGGCCGAAGCCTTCACAAAGGCAAAGACCTGATCACTTATCCATTTCCACCGGTTCTGTTTTCGCGTCAATCGGGACCCGGATTTTCATGAGAGCGCCGTCATAGCATTGCGTTCCGATTTTGGTGTCCAGCGCGAGAGTGGCAATCTCTTCGAAACCATATCTGGTGTAGAGCCGCATGGCGGGAAGGTTGTCTTTTCCTACCATAAGGTAAACGATCTCGATGATCCCATCCGCCCGCAGTTGGGAAAGTGCCGCGCCAAGCAGTTCGCCGCCCAGGCCTCTGCCGCGCGCCTTTTCACTAACGCCCATATTGAGGTCGGCGGTGTGCCGAAGCCTGGACGCCGTCCTGGGCACGATAAAAAGAAATCCGGATAATTCTTTCCCGTCAGAAGCGACAAGAAACAAACTTCCCGGCCGTTTTCTGATATCACCAAGACGCGCCTCCAGAGCTTCAAGGGACGGGTACTCCTGCTCAAAGTCGGAGGCGTAAGCGTCTGCCGACTGGTAGACAGATTTGATGAGATCAAATACGGTTTCGGTTGTTATCGTGAATCCATTCCCGATCATGTCACGATTCTTCTTATTTAGCATTACCGCAATGTACTGGAATGACGCTTTTTGAAAGGTTTATTGCTTCAGTTCGGGACAAATCCTGTTTTTTCCGTTCTTCTTTGCCTCGTACATGAACTGATCCGCCCGTTGAACAAACTCTTTCATCTCTTCTTTCGGCTTGTACTGCGCGATGCCGATGCTTATGGTCATATAAATCTCCTGAACCGAAAGCGGAGAAAAAGTCTTTTTCGCCAGTTTCGCCTGCATTCTTTTAGCGATAACCATTCCTTCTTCGCTTGTGGTCATCGGCAATATGACCGTAAATTCTTCTCCGCCGTAACGATAGGCGGAATCGGTCCCCCGCAGACAGCTTTTTACCACCTGACCGATTTGCGATAACACATAATCCCCCTCAATATGTCCGTAGGTATCGTTAAACATCTTAAAGTTGTCGATGTCCAGCATCATAAGCGTTAACGGATGTTTATAACGATTCGACCGCTCGATTTCCCTTTTGAGCTGAGCGTAAAAGTGCCTGGAATTATAAAGCTGCGTGAGGTCGTCGATGATGCTCAGTTCCTGATATTTATGCTCGCTTTCGCGCAGGATGTTCTCCACCCGCTTGGCCTCGGTGATATCCATGACGGAAATCAGGGCCGTGGTTTTATTTTCATACTGAATGACGTTTCCGGACAGGTTGACCCATTTTTCCGCGCCGTTTTTCGCGATGATTTTAAATTCGTAAGCGCGCGGCAGCTTCTTTCCCTGCTGACGGTCGTAACCGCTTTGTTTGACCAGATCCCTGTAATCCGGGTGCACAATATCCCAAAAGCGCATGCCGCGAAGCTCCGCTTCCGTGTAACCGGAAATTTCCTCAGCCGCCTGGTTGGCGTAAATCCAGCGATCGCCCCGGTGCATCATGATGGCAAAGGTGCTGGATTCGGCCAGCATGCGGAATTTTTCTTCGCTTTGCCGGATCACATCGCGGGACCGGTCTATAAAATAGATGACGCCTGAAAAAAATATGATTAAAAGGCAGATAAAAAAGGTTGTCAGTATGCCTGTCAATTTGTAGATCCATACGCGGCCGGTATCGGTCATCAGAACAACAGACCATCCGGTGCTTTCAATCGCCTTTCTGGAGACAAAATAATTTTTCCCTCCTAAAGTTACTATCGTTTGGTCAACAAATTCTTTATTCGTCACGGCTTCAGATATTTTGCCGCCGAATTGGCCGGAAGCAATCAATTTTTCCTGTGTTGTTTTGTCCAGCGGCCAGAGACTTTTTAGAACCATTCCCGGTTTGCTGGACAGAAAAATAACACCCTCCGGATTGATTAAAAAGCAGAAAGGATATTTCCTGAAAAAGACGGCCATCTCGTCAAGGTCCTTTTTCATGGTGACCACGCCGATCACTTTGCCGGATTTATTCCGAACCGGATAGCTGGCATAAAAACCCCTCTTATTGGACGTAACGCCCAGCGCGAAATAGTGAAACGGTTTTCCCTTAATCGCTTCCCCAAAATAAGGACGAAAGCGATAGGATTTTCCGACAAAGCTGTCCGGATCGTTCCGGTTGGAGGATGCCACCGTCACACCGTTTGCGTCCATCAGGTAGGTCACGGAAGCATGCATGGCGGAATTATATCTGTCCAACGTTCTGTTGGCGCTTTCGATATCCTGAGGACGTTTGGTCATAAGCGCGGGAGTAATTAACGGAGATCCGGTCAGGGCTTTAACGGAACTTTCAAAGATATTGAATGTCGAGGATAAGTAAGTCGTCAGCGTTAATTCCGAGGCCTGGTTTTCGGAGATGATTTCCTGCCATGCCTTACTGCCAAAATAATTCGTGACAAACCAACCGGCAACAATCACGATCAGCAGCAGAACAATCAGCAATAAAAAAAGAAATCGTTTTCTATTCAAGTGAGATATCTCCTGAATTATACAATAAACCAAATAAAAACCGAACTCAAGGTATTTATTGGGGATAGAGAAATGACCCTTATATTACCCATTGACACGGGGTGTTTTATAGTGTATGTATCGCTCATAAAGTACGTATCACAGCAAGGAGTATGTATCAGCATGGCGCAAAAAGTAACCATAAGCGTTCCGGACGAGCTTTACGAAAAGATGAAGGAATGGAAATCATCTCTGAATTTCTCCCATGTCTTTCAAAACGCCATTTTTGGAATCATCCAGAAAAAAGAGGCGTTGATCTCTAAAATCAGACACGAAATGGATTTTTCATCCGTCGTGGATCGCTTGAAAAAAGAAAAAATCGATTTTGAATTCAACATCACGGAGTGGGGGAAAAAAGACGGCCTTGAATGGTGTAAAACCGCCCATTATCGGGAGCTTCAGTACGCGCTCTCCGGAGCCCCTTATCAAAACCCCGTCCGGGATAAAGAACTGGGCGCTTATTTTTCTCACAGATTTGAAAATTATAAAAAGCAGATCCTGGCATCGGGCAAAAAAGCGCAGGATGTCCTGATCGGTTTCACCGAAAAATACGTCAAAGGCTGGCAGGAAGGCGTCGAACTGTTCTGGAGAGAGGTAGAGGACAAGCTAAAATAAACAGGCAGGAACTAAATTCAATCATTATTTAAAGTGAGGAATGGTATGGAATTAGGAAACGCGCCCAAAGAAATTTTTGAAAAATACCGGCAGTTGTATCTGGATAACCAGCAAAGATTTTCAACAAACCTCAGATCGTTTGTCGAAAAGAGTGAAGACCGTGTCGCCCGCGCAAGTTATCAGCCCTATAAATGGCTTTTTATTTTACCCCTTTTGCTCGCGACCACATTTGTGTTCGGCATTTGCGCCATGATCACGTCGCTGCTGCTTACGCCTCGCGCGGGCGGAATATTCGCCGTGATGTGGGCAAGGGTCAACAGCTTTTTCACCCCGATGGCCGTAAATGTTAATGGCGCCAAAAACATTAAGCCCGGCACATCGTATGTTATAATCTCCAATCATCAGAGCATGTATGATATCTACGTTCTATACGGCTGGCTGGGCGTGGATTTTAAATGGGTGATGAAGAAGGAGCTTGAGCGCGTGCCGGTTCTAGGCCTGGCGTGCAGAATCCTTGGACACATTTATATTGACCGTTCCAATCCGCAGGGCGCCGTGGAAACCATCAGGGCCGCCAAAACTAAAATTGTCAACGGGACATCCGTTTTGTTTTTCCCGGAAGGCACGCGAAGCGATGACGGGGCCCTCCGGCCTTTCAAAAAAGGCGCTTTCAAGATGGCGCTTGATCTGGGAATACCCATTCTGCCCGTCACCATTAACGGTACCAGAAACGTACTGCCTAAAAAAACGCTTGATTTGATGCCCGGCGGCGCGACCATGACAATTCACCAGCCGATCTCCGTAGCGGATTATCGCGAAGAGAACATCAATGAACTCATGGAGCGGGCAAGACTTGTCATTAACTCATCGCTGGATTAATCAGACAACCCCGTAAAAAAGCCGGATGCTGCGCTTAGCTTCATCATTCGTCTCTTTTGTTCGGTCGAGTCTTTTTGACTCGACCGAGCTTAACGACATTATATATTGTCCCTCCCCCGCCGCTTTGCGGCACCCCCTCCAAAGGGGGACACTTAAAGCGAGATTACTTCGTCGCTTCGCTTCTCGCAAAGACAGCGGAGGGGTTGTCCTTTCTTTAAATGTTCAGACAACTTTGTAAAAAGGCCGCAGGCAAGGCGTGCAAATCATGAGGAGTGAGGCGTACTTTCGCGTACGCCGCAGAGACGAATGATGAAGCACAACGCAGCATCCGGCCTGTTTACAGAGTTGTCCATTACATTTGTTTGAAGAGATGAACATACTGGCGGCTGACGGTGAGGGGGTTTAACCGGTTCTTCAGCTTCAGGATGCCGCGGCCGGTAAGCGAGCGGCTGACCGTTTCGATTCGAGACACATTCACAATAATGCCGCGATGAATCTGCCAGAATTTTTGCGGATCGAGTTCCCGGCTTAATTCTTTAATGCTTTTTTTGATCAGCGCTTCCTCTTTGGCCGTTATCACCAGCGTGTATTTATCTTCGGCCTGGAAATAATCAACGTCTTCAACGGGGATCAGGCGGACGCAATCTTTATGCTGCGTTTTTATCCATTGCAGATAGCCTGCGGAGGCGTTGCTCTGCAGATTGGCAAGAACCTGTGTCATCATTTTGACGACATCCGCCGGCGGCTCCAATGATGTTTGAAGCTGTTTTTTCAGACGCTGTACGGTTTGCAGCAATCGTTTTTTTGTCACGGGCTTTACCAGATAATCTACCGCTTCGCGCTCGAAAGCTTCGACGGCATATTGATCAAAAGCGGTGATAAATACAATGCGGCACTTGCCCGCGATATTTTTGGCGACGTCAAGGCCGGACAGGCCCGGCATTTTAATATCCAGAAAAGCGATCTGCGGCGAAAAAGTTTCTATCATCGCGAGCGCTTCCCTGCCGTTGGCGGCTTCGCCGCAGATATCGAGTTCCGGCCACACTTCGGCCAGCATGTTCTTGAGGTAGGTGCGGAGTTCTCTTTCATCATCGGCAATGATGGCTTTATAGTCGGCTTTATAAGTCACTCAGGGGCACCTCCATGATGGCGCAAACGCCGTGAGGCTTGTTTTCTTCCAAAAGAAGCCGCCCTGCATCTCCATATAGCAAGGCAAGCCGTTCGCGCACATTGGCAATGCCGACGCCGGCTTTATCGAAATCGGAAAATCCCAAACCGGTATCCGCGACTTTGATGATTAAAAGATGATCCTTTGCTTCGGCGCTGATGATAATTTCTCCCCCTTCTTCTTTCGGCTCTAATCCGTGCCGCAGAGCGTTTTCAACCAGCGGCTGCAGGAGCATCGGCGGGAAAGAATATTGCCTGATATTGTCGGGCACGTCAATCGTATAATGCAGGCGGCTGTCCATCCTGATTTTCTGAATATTGAGATACGCTTCGATCATCGATATCTCTTGCGCGAGCGTGGTTCTATCCGGCATCGTCCGCGACAGCGTCGTGCGCAGAAGTTTCGTCAAATCCAGCAGCATGGATTTGCCTTTTTCCGGCTGCGTGTCGATCAGGCTTAAAACATTGGAGAGAGTATTGAACAAAAAATGCGGTTCCATCTGCGCCTGAAGCATTTTGAGATTGGCGGAAAGATATTCCTTCTCCATCGCCGCGTGTTTTATTTTTTCCCGCGCGATCATTTCGCTGCGGTATTGCAATCGGATTTTCGTCACTAAAAGATAAAATATAAACGAGCTGAAGATGATACCGGAGGTGATAAATGTGAGCCACAGACTGTGCATTCGCCAGTCCATAAAAATATGAAGGAAATGCTTCAGGATAAAAATACCGATCAGCAGACCGCCGCACACGCCAAGACTTATGTCGATTGCGGCAATGGAGAAAAGCGATTTCCATGTCCGCGGCCGGAAGATTAACAACGAAAAAAAGACAGCCGCCGAAACCGTAACACCGAATGCCTGCGATATGATAAAACTGACGGGGAAGCTGTTATCACGCCGGATGGCCGCGACGGCAAGGGCAATCATGGTGTTGATGATGACGATGAGAATAAAATCTATGAAAACATTTTTAAAATTTAGCAGGTATTTGAAGATAAATTCAGTTTCGTACCGCTGCTCTTGCGTCATCGTATGCCTTTTTGACGGGGTTTGAAGATTCGCGCGCCTGTGATGACTGTATCACACATCATCATCACGAAGTTAATAAAAAATAGAAGCACGGGCAACTTCCCCGCGCTTCTATTTCCGCTTTAATAACGGCTGAGCGCCGTTTCATCCATGTTATTATTTCGCTCTTAATGGGTGCAAATGATAACCTGTCCGTTGACCGTCGAGTTATAACTACCGAGATAATATGTTCCCAGCGTCATGGTGGCTGTTGGCACCGATAGTGTTCTCTCCGCGCCGACTTTGACAATGGCCTCTATCGATCCCGTTGTAAAGGCCAGATTTTTCAAACCGAGCGCTATACCGCCGGGGATGCCGGTTGAGCTTGTCGTGTTCGAATTATTAACACCGACATCAATGGTTAACAGACCGCTTAAGGAAGTATTTCCGAAGTTGACCTCAACGCCTGCCCAGCCGCCTTTGTCAAATGGGAAGTTCGTAATCGGCGAACCGGTGATGCTGCTTATATTGGTTTGGCCCCAGGACGCGGTAAAAGTAAACCCGGTTGTCGTAGAGTTGTTAAAATAAATGGAAACACCTTCCTGAGCTGTGATAGCGGCAAGATCGCTGTCAGAGATCGTGTTTGTCCCCGCGAATGACGACAAAGGCATCATGACAATCAATGAGATAACGGTTAACCATAAAAGTTTTTTCATCTATCTATCCTCCTGGTTTTCTGGCCTCCTGGTTTTATCGTTGTGCCGAAAAAAATATTTCCCCCTGTGATGAAGCAAAACAGCATTTCATTTACTGCGCGTGATATTCATTATTTTTGAAGGTGAGCGATTATTAACAGAATTCTTTAGTCTTGTAAACCTTTTAGCGACTGAAAGCCTGAAGAGGTGACGAAGGGGTAAGAAACAGGCCTGAAGCGGCGGGGAGACAACCCCGTAAAAAAGCCGGATGCAGCGCTTAGCTTCATCAATCGTCTCTGCAGTGTACGCAAAAAGTACGCCTCACTCCTCTGAGCTTGGCGCGCCTTGCCTGCGACCTTTTTACAAGGTTGTCCGAAAAATTGATCTTTGTTAGGTCGAGTTAAAAAAGACTCAACCGAACCTACAATTTCCACATTTCGTTTAACTGATTTTGAACATTTCGTTATAAAACTGTCTGAACTTTATCCTGCCAATCCTCAACACCCTCAAACAAACACCAATAAATAATAAAATAAATCAACAACATATAAAATATTTTCCTGCGCTACCAAAATCTGGCACGTTATTTTCATTAATATAAAGGCAAATAAAGCGAATTACCCTCAAGGAGGTAACAGATCATGAAAAAGACATTAGGAACAATGATGGCGGCGGCGGCAATAGTTCTTTTAACGGCAACCTTCGGATTCGCAGAATACGCGGCAACAGGCGTAACCCAATTCCCGTTCTTCCAGCTCGGCTGTTTAATCGTCGGCGGATTAATCCTGGTTTCCCTGAAACGTAAATACGAAAAAATGTATGTCGGCGAAGTCGTCGGCGTGTTTGCCCTGTATGTTCTGCTGATGGCGCTGTTCACCAGCCCCGTGATTGACGCGGTAAAAACAATCGTATCTTAACAGACGCAACATCAGGCAGATATTTTGGCCGCTACAACAGGAACATGATCTGTTGTATGATATACCCCCTCAAGTCAGTATTGATTGAGGGGGCTTTTTTTGTCCGGAAAACGGTGTTCCTGTCGGGTCGGGATGGCCTGCCGGAACGCAGACCTCAAACTTAAAAAATATTGAATGGAAAAAATTATTTATTTTTTTTGTATAACGAATCGAGAAGTTTAAGCACTTCCGCCGTAGCCGTTCTTCTGAAGACGTGATAGAAAAAAAGGCCTAATTCTTCCATTAATTTTATTCCTTTTTCATGATATTCAGGCGATTCCAGCAGGTGCGGATGTTCATTCAAAAATTCCAGATGCTTCTTGAGAAGAACATTTTTTATGAAGTCCATGTAAATTTTCAAATTATCCGGGGGATAGCCGTCTTTGGGGCCATAACCGAGACGGTCCATATCGACAAGCAGTTTCCCAATCGTGACATTATCCGCCGAGTAATAAAGGCGGTCATCGACTTTTTCCGGGGTGATAATTTCCCACTCTTCCATCTTAAGCAGCCAATGTTCCGACATGCCGGTTGCTTTCAGGAAATTATCCCTGCCGGTCACCGAATCAAAAGATATCTGATCAATGGGCTTGCGGGATTTTATCAGGAATTGAAATTTAATTTTATCAGAAGGGGACAGCTTCTTCTGATTTTTGATGATTTTTTTTATTTCAGACAACGGCAGATAATAATTATCCTGCAGGTCTTTGATTAACTGAATCTGACTGACGATATCTTCGTCATAATCCGCCGTATTTTTTGTGGATTTCTTTGGTTTGGGCAGAGCTCCCTCCCGGATATAGTAATGAATGGTTTCTTTGGAAACGTTGGTCTTTTTGACTAATTCAGAAATTTTCACGCCGGTCCTCTTTTCAAAAATTTATTCCTTATACAGGAAGAATATCAAAAGAACTATAAATAAATACCTGCCGCCCGTCAAGAAAATTATCGCTAAAAAATAAAAATATGTTGACAATAATATGCTAATAGATTAATGCCTTGTTCACATAGTGTGTAGCAATACTCAACGCTATATATTTGAGCCGTGATAAGTTGTTCTAAACGATAAAGTTACCGGTTGGCGCGGTTGACTGAACAAACCATTTAGGAGGAAATTATGTCGTTAAACCAGTTAGTGGATTCACGCGATGTCCGTTTTACCCTGTTTGAAATGCTGGAATTGGAGAAGCTCAACCGTTTTGACCGCTTCAAAGATTTTGATAAGTCGGTTTATGAAGATACCCTGGAACTCGCGGAACAAATCGCCGTCGAGCAGTTTTATCCTTCCAACAGCGAAGGGGACAGCATCGGATTGAAATTCGATCCGAAAAAAAATGAAGTTAATGTCCCCGAATCCTTTCATAAAGGTTTCAAGGCCTATATTGACGCCGGCTTCCATAGTTTAATGTTTCCAACGGAAATCGGCGGCACAGGCCTTCCTTCCACACTATCCATGGCGGCATCGGAATATTTCAACGCGGGCAATACATCGCTCACGATGTACTGCGGCGGCATTCAGGGCGTGATTGCCGTCCTGGGGCTCTTCGGCTCCGATGATTTGAGGAAAATGTTTCTTCCCCAATTGATGGAAGGAAAATGGGGCGGGACGATGTGCCTGACGGAATCCGGCGCGGGCTCGGATGTCGGCGCGCTCAAGACCAAAGCGATTAAGCAGGCGGACGGCACCTACCTGATCACCGGCCAGAAAATATTCATATCCAGCGGCGAACATGACCTGACCCAAAACATTCTTCATCCGGTCCTCGCGCGCATCGATGGCGACCCGGAGGGAACCAAAGGGATTTCCATTTTTATCGTGCCCAAATATCTGGTGAACAAAGACGGCTCACAAGGCGCCCGCAATGATGTGCTTTGCACCGGCATCGAACATAAAATGGGGCTCAAGGGGCAGGCCACATCCACCTTGAATTTCGGCGACAACGGCAAATGTATCGGTTACCTTCTGGGCAAAGAGCGCGAGGGCATGAAGATCATGTTCCTGATTATGAACGCCGCCCGCATCCATACCGGCGTGCAGGCCGAAGCCCTCTCCAGCGCCGCGTATATGCACGCCTGCACTTACGCCCGCATCCGGATTCAGGGATCCCATATTACGCAGGCCATGAATCCCGCCGCGCCCAAAGTGCCCATCATACAACACCCGGATGTCAAGCGCATGCTTCTTTACATGAAGAGCACCGTGGAGGGGATGCGGATGCTGTGCCTGTTTTTAGCCTATCATGAAGACGTGATGCGGACGTCAACCGTCGCGGAGGAAGTCAAAGCCTCAACAGGCATCGTGGAAATTTTAACGCCGATCGTGAAGGCAGGCATCTCGGATGCCGCGTGGCTTGTGACTTCGGAAGCCATGCAGGTCTACGGCGGTTACGGCTACTGCCAGGAATATCCGGTTGAGCAGTACGCGAGGGATTGTAAAGTCCTGTCCATTTATGAAGGAACCAATGCCATTCAGTCGCTGGATTTACAGATGCGCAAGATTCTGCTGAATCCGGAGTTGTTCAACTACCGGATGCTCAAAAAGCACGTGACAGAAACCCTCGCGCGCGCCCAAGGCGTTGTGGATGACCGCTACATCGCGCCCATCAAGCGCGGCATGGAAAAACTCGATGAAGTCATCGCCATGATGGGCAATCAGTTAAAGGAAGGCAAGTTTATAGCGCTGGTCGCCAATGCCACACCATTACAGCAGGCCATGTTTCCGCTGGTCCTGGCCTGGCTGCACCTGTGGAGTCTGACGATTACGCTTCCGAAATCACGGGAACTGATGGGAGACGCCAAAGGCGCCGACCGCGTAAAAATCCTCGAGAGCAACCCGGAAGCCGCCTATTACAACGGGCGGGTACTTTCGGCGCAGTTTTTTATCGGAGCGGAGTATCCGAAATTCTTCGGCCGCATCGAATGCATCCTGAACAATGAAGGCGCGGCCATCAAGGCCGAACCGGAAAACTTTACGGGCTCGCTGAAAGAATAAAAATGTTATCAATTGATAAAAAAAGGAATAAAATGATCGTGAGGGGGCAGGCGGGATTTTATCAACGATTTGTCCGCTTATCTGCTTGGGCCTGCCCGGTCATATTTCATAGGAAAGGAGTAGATTTGCATGGAATCGCGTTTTTGGATAAAGAATTATGATTACAGCGTGCCGGAAACCATTCGCTACCCCAGAATTCCGTTATACGAATTCGTGAATCTGGCGGCGGCCTTTTACCCGCGAAAAGCGGCGACGGATTTTTACGGATCGCTCATTACCTTTGGGGATATGCGCGGCCGGATTCTTCGCCTGGCCAACGCCCTGATTCGTGAAGGCATCAAGAAGGGCGACAGGATCGGCATTGCCCTGCCCAACTGTCCCCAGTATGTCATGGCGTACTATGCCGTTCTTTACGCGGGCGGCATCGTGGTCAACATGAATCCCCTCTATACCCATGATGAACTTGAGTTCATGATAAAGAATACGGGAATGGAATATCTGTTCACGTTTGACATGGTTATGCCCACCATGGGGGCGCTGGCCCGGGAATCGAAGATTAAACTGATTGTCACCAGAGTGACGGATTTTATCGACGGCTTTGGCGTCAGCGCCGCCAAGGATCTGGGGCTTGATGCCAACTGCCTTCATTTTTCAGAGCTCTTGGATAGCTGCCGCGAGGAGAGCATCCCCGATGTGCCCGTGGATAGTGAAGACGCGGCTGTTATTCAATTTACCGGCGGCACGACGGGATTGCCCAAGGGGGCGGTTCTCACGCACGCGAATATTATCGCCGCCGCCATGCATGTCTGTCTGTGGGGGAGCTCCACCGTGATGGCGTATATCCCGCCGGAGCGGGGGTCGATTATCGCGATCATTCCCTATTTCCATGTTTACGGCAATACGACCTGCCTGAATGCCGGGTTTTTCACCGCCGCCACTCAGGTGATGCTTCCCCGTTTTGAAATGAGCGAACTTCTGGGAGCCATCGCGCGATACGAACAAATTTCTTTCTTTCCCGCCGTGCCTACCCTGATTACAGCCATTGTCAATCATCCGCAGATCCACGAACTGAATCTGGCCTCGAAACTCGCGTTGTTCAATTCCGGCGGCGCGCCGATGCCGACGGAGTTAATCAAAACAGTCAGGAATTTGGGGATATTCTTTAGCGAAGGCTGGGGCATGAGTGAAACGGCGGCCATGGGCATCGCGAATCCGGTGATGCGGGGTAAGGCGGGATCTATCGGCGTGCCCCTGCCGGACAACGATATTCGTTTGGTGGATCTGGAAAACGGCGAGAAGGATGTGCCGCTGGGAGAGCCGGGCGAGATTCTCATGAAGGGACCGACGGTGATGAAGGAATACTGGAACAACCCCGAAGAAACCGCAAGACAGCTCAAAGACGGCTGGCTAGCCACCGGCGACATCGGGCAGATGGATAAAGACGGTTATGTCACCATTGTGGATCGCAAGAAGGATATGATTATCGCGGGCGGTTTCAACATTTATCCGCGCGAGGTGGATGAAGTGCTCTACCGTCATCCCAAAGTGGCGGAAGGCGTCGCCGTGGGCATTCCCGATGCCTACCGCGGCGAGACGGTGAAAGTATTTGTTGTTTTAAAAGAGGGCATGCAGGCGACCGCGGATGAAATTATCGCTTTCTGCAAGGAAAAACTGGCGCCCTACAAAGTTCCAAAATTCGTCGAGTTCAGGGATAGCCTTCCCAAATCAGCGGTCGGCAAAATCCTGCGCAAAATTCTGCGCGACGAAGAGATACAAAAACAAAAAGCATGACCCTTACTTAAAGGCGACTAAAAAATAAAAGACAAAGGAGAATACAATGAAAACAGAAGATGTAAAAAAGATTGCGATGATCGGCGCGGGCGACATGGGGCACGGGATTGCCGCGTGTTTTCTACAGGCCGGCTACACGGTGGTGCTTCGTGATATCGAGCAGAAGTTCGTGGATAAAGGTGTCGCGGGCATCAAAGCCAGTTTTGAAAAATTCAAGGCCAAGGGCAAAATGACGCCCGAGGCTTATGAAAGCGCCATGTCGCGTCTGATTCCGATGGTGGATATCAAAGAAGCGGTAAAGGATGCCGACTTCATCATTGAAGCCGTTCCCGAAAAACTGGAACTCAAAAAGAGCGTGTTTGCCGAGCTAGACAAATACGCCCCCACGCACGCGATTCTGGCATCCAACACATCCAACATCAGCATCACGGAGATTGCAATTGCGACAAAAAGGCCGGAAAAGGTCATCGGATACCATTTCTTCAATCCCGCCATTTTGATGAAACTGGTTGAAGTGATCAAAGGCAACAAGAGCTCTGATGAAGCCATCAAGATCGGCTATGATCTGGCCAAAAATATCAAAAAGGTTCCGGTGATCGTGAAAAAGGATTCGCCGGGTTTTATATACAACCGTGTCAACGAGCCCGCCGCCGTTTTACTTTCCAAAATTCTGGAAGCCGGACATCCCACGCCTGAAGAATTCGACGCTGTTTATAAACCGCTTATGGCCATGGCGCCTTTTGAAGTTGTCGATTTTGCCGGAATCGATATCGCGGTTCACGGGATGGAATATTTCGCGCAGGTGCTATCCAAAGATTACAAACCGTCGGACGCCCTGATGGCCTATGTAAAATCGGGAAACCTGGGCAAGAAAACCGGAAAAGGTTTTTATGATTGGTCACAAGGAAGGCCCGTGATTGATCTTGCCAAAGCGACCAAAGAATATGATCTGAACCATATGATCGCCCTTCAGGTCAATGAGGCGACAAAACTTCTGGAGGAAGGCGTCTGCGACGATCCGAAAGAAATTGATCTGGCGATGGCCAATGGCGGCGGATCGCCTTTCGGGCCGTTCACACTGGCGCAGGGTATTGGATATCCTGTTTTGGTTGCCAAACTGGCTGAGCTTTATGACAGGTTCAAACTCGAAATCTTCAAACCCACCAAAACCTTGAAGGAAGGAAACATCAAGGTATGATCTTTTATACGGGCAAGCGTTAATCAAATAATAAAAGGAGAATATATAATGAAGGAATGTGTGGTCATTGACGGAGTAAGAAGCGCGAACGCGCGGGCACATCACGAAAAGGGCTGGTTTCGCCATGTGCGGCCGGACGAGCTGCTGATCAAAGTGTATAAAGCCCTTTTTGAGCGCAACCCCAAAGTGAAAGCTGAAGAAGTCGAAGCTGTGTTCTGCGGAACGGCTAATCAGGCGGGCATGCAGAACGACATCGCGCGGCTTGCCTGGCTCGCCGGCGGTTTTCCGGAGTGTGTTGCCTCAAACGGCATCAATCAACAGTGCCCTTCGGGGATGTCGGCAACGGAGCATGCCGCCCGCACCATCATGTGCGGCGAAGGCGACGTTTTTATCGCTTCGGGTGTGGAAGACATGGAAAAAGTTCCCATGGGATATGCCATGGATTTCCCGCCGAAGTTTATGGAACGCTACTATCTGGGAGATATCCCCATGGGCAATACTGCCGAAAAGGTTGCCGAGCTCTGGAACATCAACCGGAAGGATGCCGAAGTCATGGCTTACTGGAGCAATAAGAAGGCGGCCGCGGCACGCGACGCGGGAAAATTCGCCAATGAGATTGTTCCGATTGAAGGCGAAAAGGAAGACGGCACAAAATTTATGGTTACTGCGGATCAATGGATTCGTGACGACGTGTCTCTGGAGCAGATGGCCGCGATGAAAACGCCCTTTAAAGAAGGAGGCGTCGTATCGGCGGCGGTTTCTTCGCCTTTGACATCGGGCGCGGCGGCGCTGCTCCTGATGAACCGGGAAAAGGCCGATGAACTGGGTCTGAAATATCATCTTAAATACGCGGGCGGCGCCATGGCGGGAAGCGACCCGACGATTATGGGTATTAGTCCTGTTCCCGCGGCGCAGAAAGTGTTGAAGCGCGCGGGGCTTAGCGTGAAAGATATCGGCGTATGGGAACTCAACGAAGCCTTCGGCAGCCAGGCGCTGGCCTGCCTGCGTGAACTTGGCGTCGCGCAGAACGCGCCGTTTGAGAATGTAAATGTCTGGGGCGGGGCTTTGGCGCTTGGTCATCCGCTGGGCGAATCAGGATGCCGGATTATCGTCACACTCAACAATATCATGAAAACAGATTTCAAGAATGCCAAATACGGTGTCGCCATGCTCTGCGGCGGTTTTGGAAACGGCAACGCGTCTCTGTGGCAGAGAGTGGATAAATAAAACCTTCTTACTATCCTGGCTGATGATCTTACAGCTAAGATAATAACCTGGTCGTGGTTGTGGTTAAATAAAGCCTTCTTACTGTCCTGGCTGAAAATCTCACAGCTAAGATGGATTTGCCCCCACCCCCTCAAGTCAGTATTGATTGAGGGGGTTTTGTTGGCGGGGGAAACTATTTTATGCAATATTGATTAATCTTCCGCACCGCATATGTGACGGTTAATAATTTGAAAGTAATCTTACGTAAGATGTTGAATCATATTTAAAAAATGCCGCAGATCGTGTTGATTATGCAATAAGAAATATTAAAAAAATCCCACTTTCGAGGGATGGGCGTGTCAGATAATTTGTGTAAATGAACTTTCTGCATAATCAGCAAGGCATCCGATCCTTATAGAGAATTGCAAACTGGTTAAGCGCCTTGCCCCAATCTCTGGCGGGCATTGTCCACTTTTTC
>Ga0335069_10000455_pt1 | contig 69351 bp, 56 predicted proteins | sample Lox_Sample_11_FD_206714 | JGI IMG/M metagenome (GOLD analysis project Ga0335069, IMG submission 206714) | Soil microbial communities from Loxahatchee National Wildlife Refuge, Florida, United States - Lox_Sample_1.1 | ecosystem: Environmental > Terrestrial > Soil > Wetlands | place: USA...
GAGCTGCAGCGGCAGGAGATTCCGTACCTGTTTTTGACGAACAACTCGCAGCGGACCCGGCGGGACATCGTGACGAAGCTGCACCGGATGGGAATCAACTGCGAGGAGCGGCACGTGTTCACGTGCGCGATGGCGACGGCGCAGTTCATGTCGTGGCAGAAGCCCAACGGCACAGCGTACGTGATCGGTGAGGGCGGTTTGCTGCAGGCGTTGCACGAACATGGGTACTCGATCGTGGACCAGGATCCGGATTACGTGGTGGTGGGCGAGGGGCGGACGCTGACGCTGGAGATGGTGGAGCATGCGGTACGGCTGATTTCGAACGGGGCGCGACTGATCGCGACGAACCCGGATGTGAGCTGTCCGACGAGCGGCGGCGGGATCAGGCCGGGGTGCGGGGCTTTTGTCGCGATGCTGGAGGCGGCGACGGGGATCAAGGCGTTCTCGGTCGGCAAGCCGTCGTCGGTGATGCTGCGTGCGGCGAGGAAGGAGTTGGGGCTGACGGCGGGGGAGACGACGATGATCGGGGACACGATGGAGACGGATATTCTTGGCGGGGTTCAGATGGGGTATCAGACGGTGCTGGTGCTGTCGGGCGGGACGAAGCGGGAGGACCTGGCGAAGTTTGCGTATCGGCCGGATATCGTGGTGGAGTCGGTGGCGACGCTGATCGACACGCTGCCGGACTTGTCGGGGATGGGCGAGCGGCAGGCGGCCGTGAAGGTGATACCGAGCGTGTCGGATGGGATGCTGAAGATGGCAGGTGGTGCGAGGAAGCTGACGGTGAACGCGGGGAGGTGAGGGAGAATTCAGATCCGAATTCTGAATTCCCCCCTCCCTAATCCCTGCCACCCAGGTGGGAGATTGCCAAGGACGCTCGCGCCTTGGCAATCTTCTTTTGGCAATCTCCCCCCCTCCCGGCCCCACCGCTCTAAACCAAGATTTTGCGTTTTGTGTTTTGTGTTTTGCGTTTCCCCCCCCCGCCCCTACCCCGCCGCCGCCTCCCACGCCGGGATCTCGGGCGTGAAATACTGCACCCGCGTCTTCTTGTATTCCGTGCTCGAATACAGCGCCGAATACTCGCGGACCCCGCTCTCAATCGATATCCGCTTCAACACGGACTCGCACTGCTCCTTCGTCGCCGCGTGCACCATCGTAAAAATCGAGTACGGCCAATCCGGATAAGTCTTCCGTAGATAACAATGGGACACCGCCGCAAAACTCGCTGCAAACTGCCCGAAAGATTCACACTTCTCCGGCGGGACGATCCAGATCCCCATCGCATTCGCCGAGATTCCCGCCTCCCGATGCTTCAACACCGCCGCAAACCGCCGCATCAGCTTCCGCGTGATCAGGCTCTGCGCACATTCCAGAAACGCCCCGACGGTCATCCCTGCCTGCCCCGCCCAGATCTTGAAGGGCTCGGGACACAACGGGAGATCCTGCTGCAGAATCCGTATCGCCCGTTTGTCCTCGTCGGTCACGGGATTCTCAAAAGTCCCGCGCACAAAATGCGGCGCACTCGGATCGGTCCGCGCCGCAACGTCCGCCTCGCCCGATAGATCAAACTTCACGCCGATCTTGAAGAGCTTCTCCGTTGGCAACATCCGCGTCGACACCGCCCCCGAGCGCTGGTGCAGAATCTCGAGGGTCTTCTCCAGCCCCAGCATCGAATCCGGCGGCACGGCCAGCGTGTACCACAGATTAAACGCATGATTCCGCCGGTAATTGTGCGACACGCCCGGATGCTCGTTGATGATCGCCGCCGCCGCCACAAGTTTCGACTCCTCCACCTGCGCCGCCACCAGCGTCGTTTCGTAGCCCAGCGATTTGGAATCGAATATTGCGCTGATCTGCCGGATGATGGGGCGCTCCGGCGGTTCCGGATGCCGCAGCTTTTTCAGTCGCGTGATCACTTCCAGCTCGGTCGTCCCGAATTCCTTCGCCAGATGCAGGAACGGGCGTTCCACCAGGGGCACCTGCGTCTGGAGGACGTTGAGAAGGTCGGTATCAAGCGGCTGAAGGTAATGCATGGATAATCCTTACCCTTGAGATTCATTCGCGCAGGCGGGATCGAACGGGATCGCCGCGACATTCGGATAGCTCTGCAGCAATTGCGTTGCGCCCTGCTCTTCGAGAGACCTCACAATGAGCGCCGGCGCCGAATAGGCCTTCGCGCGGCTTGTCTTGATCGTCGCTTTCACAATCGGCGGCGTTCCATCCCGCCGCGCAACCGCGACACGCAGATGGAGTTGATTCTCCTTCACCGTCGCATGAGCGGCAATAGGCGAATGGCAATCGCCGTTGAGCAGCCGGATCACCTGCCGCTCCACCGCCACCGCCAGCGCCGTATCCGGATCATTCAGCGTTGCGAGCATGTCTCGCACTTCCGGCGCATCCGCGCGGCACTGCAATGCGAGCGCCCCCTGCGCTGCCGCCGGCACCACGACATTTGCCGAAATCGGCGTCATGCTCGAAGGATCGAAAAGCTTCGCCCGCTTGAGCCCCGCCGCCGCAAGCACAATCGCATCAAACCGCGTGGTGTACTTGTTCAACCGCGTATCAATGTTCCCGCGAATCAGCTCGATTCGCAGGTCCGGCCGAACCGCCAGGAGCTGCGACTTCCGCCGCAGCGAGCCGGTACCCACCCGGGCATTTTTCGGCAATTGCGCAATCGAGCTCGCAACCGCGCTGACCAGAACATCCCGCGCATCGGCACGCACCGGCACCGCCGCGATCATCAACTGCGATTGATCCACCAGCGGCATCGTGACCGGCACATCCTTGAAACTGTGCACCGCGAAGTCGACACGGCCCTCCAGCAGCGCCAACTCAAGCTGCTTCGTAAACAGCCCCTTCCCGCCACAATCATGCAGCGGCCGATCCGTGATCTGATCTCCTGTCGTCGTGATCGGCACGATATCGATGGCAAGATCAGGAATCTCTCTTTCGAGCGATCTGGCAACGAGGCGGCTTTGCGCCAGCGACAGGCTGCTCGGCCGAGCGCCCAATCGCAGGCGAAGCGTGCGGCGTGCGGGTAAACTGATGCGTGCAGTCGGAAATACAGTCGTCATGGGTGGAGCCTCTTATGAACATTGGAATCGTCATTGTTGATCATGGGTCGCGAATGGCCGAGAGCAACGCGCTGCTGGAGCGCGTTGGGCGGGCCTTCGGAGAAAGATTTCAGGAGCGGTTTCCGATCGTCGAGCCGGCGCACATGGAGATGGCCAAGCCGTCGATCGCCGACGCGTACCACCGCTGCGTGGAGCGCGGGGCGAAGCACGTCGTCGTGGTGCCCTATTTTCTCGGGCGGGGAAAGCACTGGTCGGAGGACATTCCGAACCTGGCGAAGGCGGCGGCCGCCGAGCACCCGGGAACCACGTTTCGCGTGACCGATTGTCTCGGTTTTGACGAGGGCATTCTCGACATTCTGGCGCGGCGCATTGATCAGGCGGAGTAACAGCATGAGAGGCACCAAGGACGCAAGACTACATACAACCGACAAATCTCGCTCACGTCGCACTGACGACATTTAATCGCGTGCTGTGGAAGGCGTTCACCAGCATCTGCGCCGGTTCGCTCGCCCGGGATTGCCGCAGAGTGCTGACGCAAGGATGCATCAATTTTGCGACCAAACGATCGGCAAGCTGTTCGATAGCTTCGCGCTGCGTCTCCGAAAAGTCCGGGCACTTCCGGAAAGTAGCCCGCACTTCGATCTCCGCGAGCGCACGTACATCGGAAAACATCTGCTGAATCAGCGGCGCCACCTTGCTCTCCGCAAGCCAGCGTTCAAATGCCGCCACTTCTTCCTGAACGATTTCTTCCGAATTCTCGACCGCCGCAACGCGTTGCCGGCGCACCTGTTCGACCATGTTGCCCAGCGCGTCCACATCAATCAGAGTGACGTTGGGAATCGCGGCGACTTCGGCATCAATGTTCCGCGGCACGGAGAGGTCGATCAGCAACTGCGGGGTCTGGCAGCGTTTGAGCATCGCGCTGCGAACGCGCGATGCCGTGAGGATCGACGTGCGGCACGCCGTGCAGGTGATCACGACATCGGCCAGGGGGAGTTCTTCATCCAGTTCCGTAAACGGGACCGCTTCACCGCCGCAGGCATCCGCAAGAAGCCGCGAGTTCTGCAGCGTGCGGGTGGTGATCACGATCTGCCTGGCGTTCGCCGCTTTGAGGTGCTGCACCGTGAGCTGGGCGACATCACCGGCGCCGATGATCAGAATGCGTTGATTGTCGAGCGTTTTGGCCGATTGCCTGATGAGATCGACGGCGGTGGAAGACATGCTCGTCTTGCCCTCGCCAAGATTCGTTTCCGTGCGAACCCGTTTGGAGACGCCAAACGCATGGTGGAAGAGGCGATGGAGGATCGGACCGGCCGTGTTCTGTTCGTGGGCCATTTCGTAGGCCGACTTGAGCTGATTAACGATCTGGAATTCGCCCAGCACCATCGAATCGAGCCCGCTGATCACGCGGAACACGTGCCGAATCGCATGACCGTCGGCAACCTGATAGAGATACTTCGAGAACGCAGCGGCGGGAATGTTGCGGGCGCGGGACAGGAACGCGACGAGATCGGTTTCAGACAGATTTTCGGCGGCGGCGATGATCTCAACCCGGTTGCAGGTCGAGAGAATCGCGGCCTCTGCGGTGGGATGAAGTTCCTTGAACAGCATCAGAGCGGCGGCCGCGCCTTCACGACTGAAAGCCAGCTGTTCCCGAAGCTCGACAGGGGCGGTGCGGTGATTGAGGCCGAGAACGATAATACTCATGGCAGGTCCCTCTTACAGGTCCCGATTAACGGCGAAGATTCCAGCTTTCGACAAACAGTTTGGCGGCGGTTCCCCAGAGGAGCAGCGCGATGATGCCGTATGCGACGCAAGTGGCGACGAACGGATTCATAGGGAACCTCCTGCGAGAGTCGGCGCGACGCCGAGCTGAAATTGTTCCTGGCGTTGAAGCTGGCGGGCGCGGCGGAGTTTGTTGATCTTGTACTGCGTGCAGATGAGTCCGGCGGCGAGAAGCGTGATCGGAATCATGCAGAAGCCGAGCGTGAGTTTCATCTCCGGGGCGAGAGCAATCTGCCCCGGATGAATGTCCGGGAGAAGGCGAGCGGAGAGATAGACGAGCGGAACATCGAGGAAGGCGACGAGTCCGAAGACGGCGCTCACGAGAGCGCGACGCTGTGCGGATTCAACGCTGGAGCGGACGAGCAGGTAAACCACGTAGAGCAGCCAGAGCATGAAGCTGAACGTGAGGCGCGGGCTCCACGTCCACCAGACGCCCCATGCGCCGTGCGCCCAGAGCATCCCGGTCAGCAGGACGCCCGTGCAGAGCACCACCGCAATATTGGCGGCCGCGGCGGCGAGGTCGTCCCACCAAGTGTCGCGCTGCACCAGGTACCCGACACTGGCGACAAACACGACGGCACAGGCGAGGAACGTATTGATGGCCACCGGCAGGTGGAAATAGAAAATCTTCTGAATCACGCCCATGGACGATTCTTCGGGCGTCCAGGTGAAGACAAGAACGATGGCCCCGATGAAGGCGACTGCGGTGAGGAGCCAGTACGCGATGATTGCATATTGACGAGTCATGGCCGCGATCCTTTATGGTTCGAGAACCAGTTCGAAGACGATCCAACTGACGACGAGGAAGATCACATCGAAGGCGACGAGGATGGCGAGGCCGGTGCCGCCGGGGGTCTGAGCGGAGGAATTGAAAAGAGCGTTGATCTGCTGCGTGGATGCGATGACGAGCGGGAGGATCAGGGGAAAGACGATCATGGCGAGGAATCCGCCCTGCAGGCGGGTGGAACTCACGAGGGCGGAAAAGAGCGTTCCGATCGCCGCGAATCCGATCATGCCCATCGCGATGATGAGCACAAACCCGAGAGGAGCGGCGGCGAGAGAGAAATTGAAGAAGAGCAATCCAACGGCAGTGATCACGGCCGCGGTGGTGACCATGAGGAGGAGATTCGTGATGAGCTTGGCGGCGTAGATGACGGAGCGGTCGATCGGGGCGAGGAGGAGACCGGCGAGAGCGCCGTCCTGCCGTTCAACGGCCATCGTCTTCTCAAAGCAGAGCACGCCGCTGAAAAGATACGCGACCCAGAGAATTGCCGGAGCCCCCAGGGCGGCAACTTGTGGATTCGAACTGAGTCCGAGGCCCAGGACGCTGACGATGAGGATGCCGAGGATGAGGATGAGGCCCATCGTCTGGCGGGTGCGACCCTCAATGCGGAGGTCCTTTGCGACAAGGATGGCGATGTGGTTGATTGCGTTCATGCGCCGTCCCTTTCCATGCGAAAGAGAATGTGATCGGCGTCGAGCGTGTCTGCCGGGGCGTCGATGATCTTTTCGCCATTTTTGAGGATCACGGCGCGCTGGGCGAGGCGGAGGGATTGGGCGATGTCGTGATTGGCGAGGAGGATCGTCTTGCCGGCGTCGTGAAGATTCCTGAGGACGCGTTCAAGGACAGCGGTTGAAGGGGCATCGAGGCCTGCGAACGGTTCATCGGCAAGAAGGATCGCGGGGTCGTGCATCAGGGCCCGGGCGATGGAGACGCGCTGGGCCATGCCGCGGCTGAAGGATTTCACGGGATCCTCGGCGCGGTCCTTGAGGCCGAGAAGCGTCAGCAGGTGAAGCGCCCGATCGCGCGGCGTCTCCACGTTGTAGAGCCTGCCGAAGAACACCAGGTTTTCGAGCGGGGAAAGATCGCCATAGAGCATCGACTGATGGCCGATCAGACCGATCCTGGCGCGGATGGAGGCGGCATCACGCCGGGCGGAGAGGCCGAAGAGTTCAAGCGTGCCGGCAGTCGGCGCGAGCAGTGTGGAGAGAATCTTGAGAAGGGTGCTTTTACCCGCGCCGTTGGCGCCAAGAAGCGCGATGAATTGACCTGTCGGAATCGCGAGGTCGAGGTTGCGGAGAATGGGGCGGTCATCGATGGTTTTGCAGAGGCCCTTGGCGCAGACGGCCGCGGCGGCGCTGGGAGTTGCGTCTGCCGCGGCGGGAGTCTGCGAAATTGGGGGGGCCAGCATCATGGTGAACTCATGCCTTTTTTGCCTGTGGTTTCTTGACCAGCATCATGCCGACGCCAACGAGGGCCAGCAGGAACGCGCCGCCGATCGCGATGTTTTTCGCACTGAGCGGATTGTCGGAACCGGTGGGGGCGGGAGTCGCGGACAGGGGCGCGGAGCTGAGGAGATTGCTGATGGTCAGCGTGGCCGTTGCCCCTGCCGCGAGATTCTGCGCCCGGAACATCCGAACTTTGCCCTGGCCGGCATCCATGATGTCGCCGCCGAGGAGGTTGGTCGGGGTGAGCGTCGCGCCGTCGGCCGGTGCGAAGACGATGAGGTTGTCCACCGCCGCGGGTGCGGAGATCACGAGTTGGGCGGAGCCGTTGTCGGCGGGAATGTTGTAGGAGATGCGGAATTCCGTGCGACCGGGGAAGAGCGGGTCGGCGGTGAGGAGTTTGCCGTTGAGAAGCTGCGTGGATTGTTCGTCGAAGCCGCCGCCGAGCTCGATGTCGCTGGCGCCGGGAGGGAGCGGAATGGCCATGGTGACGCGGCCGGTGGGAGTCGGGTTGCCGAGCCAGGCGCGGTCGGCGGGAGAATTCGTGGCGAGCATCTCGACAACGTGCACCGCTTTCCTGGCCGTGTCCCACTGCAGGATCATGTGCTGCATGGCCACGTTCCACGCGGGCTCGGCATCAGTGGATTCGTAGACTTTCATTTCGAGCGACTGCGTCGGGGCGGCCACGTTCATCTCGGGGCTGACGATCTGCTGCAGGAGGCCCGCATGCTTCACGGAGATGAGCGCCTGCACCGGCGGCATGATGGGAAGATCGGGGATGGACACTTTTCCGTGGGCATCGGTGGTGAGGTCGTACTTCTTGACCGGGGCGTTGCGGTGATAAAGCTCGACGGTCACAGGTTCGTTCGCGGGAGCGACGGCGCCGGCGGTCCCGGGAACGAGGCTGACGGTCAGAGATCCCTTCGCGGAAGTCTGCGTGGCGGCGGCGTTCATTTGCTCCATCGAGGGATGGCCGGGCGGAAGTTGTGCGGGCATGTCCGCTACGGCAACGCTCGATGCGATTGCGAGGGCCAGGGCGATCGTGAACTTTGCGCGTTTCATTTGTTGGCCTCATGTGCTGGAGGGGGGGGGGTTGTCGGACGCGGGAGGTTCAAGTGGGTCTGTTCGTCGGCAGGTTGCGCGGGCGTCGCTTTCGGCGGCGCGGGCGGCGGCGTGATTCCACTGAGATCGAGCGTGATCACCTGGCCCGCGTTGAGATGTTTTCCAACAAGGAGTTGGCGACCTTCGAGTCCAGCCTTGCCGCTGGAGCTGCTGGGCGTCAGTCCGACGCAGGTATCGACGTGAATATCGCTGGGGAGATACAAGGCGAAAAGCGTGGTGTCGGCGGGAAGCGTAAAGGTCAGGCTCGCTTTGCCGGCGGTCACGGGGAGCGTGTAGCCGCAGTCGTATTCGGTCGGTCCGGGCAGCATCGGTTTGCCGCGGGTGATGGTTGTTCCCGTGATTGTGGGATTCGCTTCGGCAAGTCCCTGTCCGAGCTGAATGTTCGTGGCGTTCTTCGGAAGTTCCAGCGTCAGCGTGACATTGTTGGTCCCAAGCCATGCGCGATCGGTGGGATTGAATCCGCCCATCATGTCGGTGACGTGGAGGGCAAGCACATCGTTGGTCATGGTGGGGAGCACGGTTACGTGATGGATGCCGCTGGTCCACGCGGGCTTTTCCGCGGTGACTTCGTAGAGCGGCATGTCGAGTTCGACGGCGGGCTGGAATTTGTGCATCGGCGGGCCGATGAGTTCTTCCTGTGCGCCGGCGTGCAGAACGGTGATGATCGGCTGGAAGGGAACATCGAGCGGCAGGTCGTGCAGCTCCAACTGCTTGTCATCGCCGATCTGGGCTTTGTAGGTGTGGATGACCTTTCCGCCGGAGAAGATTTCGACGGTGACCGGGTCGCGACCGATGGCCGGTCCGTCCTTGGTTCCCTGGGAGAACTTCACGCGGAGAGCACCAGACTTCGGAGATTGCATGCCGGCCGGATGGAACGCCGCGGTGGGATCCGCTTCGGGTTGAGAAACGGCAGGCTGCGTGGCAGGCGCGGCGGCGGTGTTGGCGCCGATAACGGTCATGGCGTTCTGAGAGCCCTGCACGTGCTGGATCTGTTGTGCGACGGCGGCGCTCGCCATTGCGAGCAGCACGGCCGCGAAGATGTGGAGGCGAGCGTTCATTCAGTTCTGCCTTCCTGTGGTTGTGGGGTTGAGAGTGGCTGGGAGCTGGTTAGCGCGCCGCCGATCCCGGGCTGTTTTGGCAGCATTCTGCCGGACAGATGGTGCCTTTATCGTGTCCGGCACCGAGATGGCGGCGCGTTGTGCCAAACCAAGCGTGGCGAGCAAAGCACCTGCGACGAGGAGGATTCCTCCGATCCAGATCCAGTTGATCAGGGGGTTGATGATGACTTGGACGGTGACGATGTTTTCGTCCCAGCCGGCGAGCGTCACGTACAAATCGCGGCTGAGGCCGAGGCGAATGGCGACTTCGCTGGCGGACTGGCCCGGCTCCGTGCCGCGGTCGTAGAAGCGGCGTTCGGGCTTGAGCTGAAATGTGCGGCCGGTGGAGTCGGTGATGTCGAGAGTGGCGACCATGGCGGTGTGATTGGCCCGCCGGAGTTGTTCGACGTGGTTGAGGCGAACGGCATAGCTGGCGAGCTGAACGCTCTGTGCCGCATCATGCGTCTTTAGTTCCACGTCCTGCTTGACGTTGTAGAGGCTGGACCCGGCGACGCCTGCGATCAGGAATGCGATGCCGACGTGGGCGAGTTGCGCGCCCCAGTGAGCGGGGAGGCGGAACAGTGTGCGGAAATTCAGGAAGAGATCAGTCGCGAACGAGGCGAGCACCGCCGTCACAACTGCAGCGGCGATGATCGCCCACGGAGACGTGTAACCCAGAACCGCGATGAGGAGGGCACCGGCGATCGCCGCGCCGGCCATGACGAGCAGTTTGCTTTTCGCCTTGGCGATCGCGTTTTCCCCATTCCCGAGGGCAGGAGCCATCGCCATCAGGAGTGCGAGGGCGAGGGCCATCGGGAGGATGACCTTGTTGTAGAAGGGAGCGCCAACCGTGATGGGCGTCTCGCTTACGCCGCGGCTGAGGAGCGGATAGACGGTTCCGAGCAGCGTCAGGGCAGTCATGATGACGAGCAGGACATTGGCCGCGAGGAAGAGGCCATCACGCGTGAGGAGATTCGTGAGCGGCTGCTGCGGCTTGAGCAATTCGAGGCGGGTGAGGATCGCGCCGATGCTGACCAGGCCGATGATCACGAGGAAGACGAGGAAGAAAGTCCCGATGGAGCTGGCTTCGAATGCATGAACGCTCTGGATTACGCCGCTGCGGGTGAGGTAGGTTCCGAGGACGCAGAGGAAGAAGCTCATGGCGGTAAGGGAGGCCGTCCAGCGTTTGAAGATGCCGCGGCTGGTCTGAAGCTTCGCGGAGTGGAGCAGCGCCGTACCGGTGAGCCACGGGAGAAGGCTGGCGTTTTCCACCGGATCCCAGGCCCAATACCCGCCCCATCCGAGTTCGACGTACGCCCATTGTGCGCCAAGGAGGATGCCGATGGTGAGGGCGATCCAGGAGAACAGAATCCAGGGGCGGGCTTTCGGGAGCCATTGGGAATCCGCTTTGCCGGTGAAGAGCGCCCCGAGCAGCAGTGCGAACGGGGCCGTGAACCCGGCGTAACCGAGGAAGAGCATCGGCGGATGGGCGACCATGGCGAAGTTCTGGAGGAGGGGGTTGAGGCCTTCGCCCTCTGTCATCGGCGTGCTGGAAGGTGCGAACGGGTTGCCGGCGAAGAGCATCACACAGACGAAGAACCCCGTGACGACAGCCATCGTGGCCAGCGAGACGGCGGTTTCGGCATCGTCGTTCTTGCGGGCGCGGAACGCCATCACCGTTCCCATGATGCTGAGCATCCACGCCCACAGAAGCAGGCTGCCTTCCTGCCCGGCCCAGAACGCCGCGGCCTTGTAGGCGATCCCCAGCGAACGTTCGCTGTGCTGCACGACATAATTCAAACTGAAATTGTCGTTGATTAGCGCGCTCAGAAGGCCCCAACTGCTGACGGTGAGCAGAAGCGCGATCAGCGCGGTTCCCCAGCGGACGCAGCGTACGAGGCCTTCATTTTTAGTGCGGAAAAAACCGATGGCGGCGACCAGCACGGCCATCGCCGTGAGCATCGCGCCGGAGAGAGCATATTCACCCAACATCACGCTCATGACTGCCCCCCCACCATGTTGGCATTGGCAACGGCGGGATGATTCTTCGGCATCCCTTCGTACTTGCTGGCACACTTGGTCATCAGCGTGTCGGCCTGAAATTGGCCGGCATCATTGAGCCGCCCTTCGACAACCACTTCGCTGCCGGCTTTGAACATGTCCGGGATCACGCCGTGATAGAGCACCGGGAAGGTGGCGTGTTCGCCCTTAATAAGGAAGTTCGCGGTGAGGCGTGCCTTCTGAACGTCGAGATGCTCGTCGGAGACCGTCCCACAAAGACGAACGCGGAGGGCATGCTGCTCGACATTGGCGGCGAACTGATCGACGCCAACCGTATAGACCCATCCTTTCTGAACCCCCGCAAACGTGAGGTACGCAACGGCGGAGAGCAAGAGGATGGCAGCTACCGAAAGCTTCAGGCGAATGTGTGTCATGGGGCACCATCTGACTAACAAAAGCCACTGATTTGTATGACAAGCCCGGTGCCAGTCGCGGCGCATTTCCGGACGCCCGGGAGATTGGCTGCAAGCGACGCATGTGAAACAGGTTGGGGCGATATCCGCAAAGAACCGAATTGGCCGGAGAGGCCGGTCTCTCTCGAACACGAGAAAGGTGGCCGCTCGCCCCCCTCCCAGGAGTGAGAAACAAGTCTCTATGTGCTGACAGACACGCGAATTCCGGCCTTCGGGAGGAGCGATTCGGCGGCCGTTCTCTCTTTCAGGAATGGAATTTCAAAACCAGCAGAAAAGTGGCGTTTTCAGTGCCAAATCGAGCATCACCCAATGGCACCGCGCTTGCCATATAGAAGATCGGTGCCGACAGGTCATTTGTGAACGGACGGGGACGCGGACAAGCAGCGGGAGCTTGCCCCGGGCCCTTAAAAACAAAACGAGCCCGCGGCACTTACTAGGAGAACTTTTATGAGATTCTGGAAATTCCTAACTTCGCTGGGCGCGACCGCAGCTCTCTGTGCGTTCTCGCTGACAGCCCATGCGGCCGTGCAGAACACGCCGCACAACATGAACTACACGTTCGGCGCCAACACGATTCAGGACAACCAGGTTTGCCTGCCGTGCCACGCTCCGCACAATCAGCCGACGCCGCAGGACACCTTGTGGAATCACGTGATGCCAGCCAACGGGTACCAACTGTACCAGACGTCGCCCGGATTCGTGGAATCGGCGGCGGTCGTCGGCCTCGACGATGAAAGCCTCAAGTGCCTCTCCTGCCATGATGGCACCGTCGCAGTCGATTCCTACGGCGGCTACAACTTCGCCACCAACACCTTCGGCCCCACCAACGGCACCATCAAGCTCGGTGCCCATTCCGACATCCTCGGCAACGCCAGCACGTCCGCCTTCGTGGTCGGCGGCGGCACCCAGGACCTGTCTCACGATCACCCGGTCGGCGTGGTTTATCCCGGCCTTTCCGCCGATGGTTCGACCTTCACCGGCACCGCGATGAAGAATCCCCTGACCACCTGGACCCGCACGACTTACCAGGGCGTTGACGCCAATAACAACACCGTGACTCTGAACTACAAGGACAACAACGGTAACAACATCAGCGTGGCCGGCGGCGGTTTCGGATTCGGCACCACCGGCGCGAACAAGAACGTCGTCGGTTGCGGCTCCTGCCATACACCGCACACCTACACCTACAACTTCCTGATTGTTCCCAACACGAATTCTCAGCTCTGCCTGACTTGCCACAATCGGTGAAACAAAACGCGGCGGGGAGGCCGGCCCGAAGACCGGTCTCCCCCACCGCTGGACCACAACAGTGTCCTGTTCGTTTGTCCACCCCGTCCGTTATCGACTTTCGAACTGGATTCAGACAACACAGCGGCTCTTGAAAAGCACACGAACGAAGTGAATCGACGAGGCCGCCATGGAGCGGCCTCTTTTTTTGAAAGACGCCCAAGCGCAGGAACTCTCACGGAGGTTTGAATGTTTACGACCGCTGACAATTCTAAACCGCTGACCTCGAAGAACGGAAAATCGACGCGCCGCACGAGTCGACGAATGCCGCTCCTCTTCCTGCTTCTTGTTGGCATCATTCCTGGATGCGCGACACAGCAGTCCCAGACTGCAACCAAGGAATACATGTTCTGGCCGCCGGCACCGGAAACACCCCACGTGGAATTCCTCACGTCGATCGCCACCAGCCGCGACGTGACCGGGCAGCAGGGCAATCTGGAAAACATTCTTTACGGGAAGGAACAGACCGCCGACCTTCCTTTCACCCGACCCTATGGAATCCGTATGTCGCAGGGTTGCATCTATGTCTGCGATGCGAGCGCCGCGAATGTGTCCATCCTTGATTTCCGAAAAAAAGAAGTGCGCGTTATCGGGAAGAGCACCGAGATGAGCCTGCTCAAGCCGATCGACATCGCGGTGGCTCCGGACGGCATCAAATATGTCGCCGACACCGGCCTCTCCGCCGTCATCGTCTACGACGCCAACGACAAATACGCGGGGAAGATCGTCACGCCGAAGCTGCGGCCCGTGAGCCTTGCCATCCACGACACCGAACTCTACGTCGCCGACATGTACGCCTCCCGCATCCGGGTGTTTGACCGCTTCAACGGCAAGGAACTCCGCACCATCGGCCAATCGATGACGGAGAACAGTGGGAAGGGGCAGCTCGGCGGCGTCATGGGGATCGCGCTGGACAAGGACGGAGAGATCTACGCCAACGACGTCCTTGGTTGCCGCGTGCAGAAATTCACGCCCGACGGCAAGTTTCTTTTCTCGATCGGGGGTCTCGGGAATCGCGCGGGCAATTTTGTTCGGCCGAAGCACATGGCAGTCGATTCCTCGGGAATTCTCTACGTCGTCGACAATGCATTCCAGAACGTACAGATGTTCAACGACAAAGGGCAGATGCTGATGTTCTTCGGCGCGCCGGGCACGCATCCTGGCGCGATGCAGATGCCGGTCGGAATCTGCACCACAGATTCGGATCTCGACCTGTTCCAGAAATACAGCCATCCCGACTTTGAAGTGCAACGCCTGATCCTGGTCACGAATGACGTCGGCGGCGCGAAGATTTCGGTGTACGGCCTGGGCGTTCTGAAACCCGGGAAGACAGTCGCCGACCTCAACTCTGCGCGCGTCAATCGCGTCGTCGGATTTGAGGACACTTCCGGCGCGCCGCGGACGCTTGACCTCTCCGCCGACGCTACGCAGCCGGCCGGCACACAACCCGCCCCAACCACTCAGCCAACAACAGTACCCGCTGCATCTGCCGGAACGGTCCAAACAACCGAGCCGGCGGGAATGCCCGCTGCGAATGTCGCGAAGCCGTAGCAGGATGACTACGGCGTCACGCGGTCTCAAACAAGGTGCCTCCCATGACCGCCCGACCCGACAACTTGATTTCACGCCGCTGGGTCGGATTGTTTGTATGCATTCTCTCCCTCAGTGCGGGCCTCTGGATCGGTTGCTCCACACCCCAGGAGAAATACCGGACGCTCTCCTTCTTCTTCGACGGAGTGCCCAATCCGGACGCTCCCAAGCACGTCGCCCAGACCCAGGACACAAAGGAGGGGCTGGTCTTTGTGGCGGCAGTGAGGTCCCGTCACAAACCGTACATCGAACGAAAGTGCGATGCCTGCCACCGTTCCGCCTCCGGCAACATCATGGAATTCGATGAGGCCTGGAAATCCTGCCTCAACTGCCACAGCAAGATCCCGACAGAACACGCGCTGATGCACGGCCCCGTCGCCGCTGCGGGCTTCAAGGGTGCCCAGCCGACGTGCCGGTGGTGCCACACGCCGCACGAATCGCGCGAACTTTCTCTCCTCAATGACAACCCCGTAAAGGTCTGCACTCAGTGCCACGATGCACAGTTGCTCGGACCCAAACCGCAACAGCATCTCGACGGCACAAGCTGCGTCCAGTGCCATTTCGGTCATGGCGCAGACTTGAAGAACTCCCACTTCCTCAAACCGGGCGGCATGCAGGAACGGCCCGCAACCCGGCCCGATGCCGCGAGTCAGCCTGCTTCACAACCGGCGACAACTCCCGCCTCCAGACCTGCGGATCAATTCGCGCACAGCGGAGCCATTCCATGACCGCCCTGCGCACAACTTCCCTCATGTGCCTGCTGGCGGCAGCCGTCGCGACTGCCACCCCGGCACGCTCCGACGAAGGCCCCATCGTCCTTGGACGCCCGCAGCGCCCGCCAATTCTCACGCTCGATCCTCTCACCGGCTCCATCGGCGTGCTCGCCCTGCTCGAACACGATTCCTCCAAGACCAACGGCGCCAGCACGACTTCCGAAAGCGCCGTCGTGCAGGAATACCTCACCCTCACCTCCGGCGGCGGGATCGTCTCCAAGAACTTCTTCGCCTGGCACGGAAGCGTCACCCTCGGCATCGACGAGGAATGGTCCCACTCCCCCTCCCAGGACAATACCGGCTACGCGTTTGCCCCTGCTTATGACCTCACCGGTGATCTCCTGCCTAACAGCATCATCCCCATCGACATGTATGCTCGGCGCACCGAGAGCTACATCGAAAGCACCTTTCAGCCGCTGATCAAAGACATCTCCTCCGAGTACGGCGCAAACATCAACTACCTCTCCCCAACCATCCCGACGAGCCTGAACGTCTCGCACACGGAAGATCAGCAGGACAGCACCGCCGGAAGCACCAACTACACCCTCAGCGAAAACCACCTCGGATTCCAGACTGCTTACGATCCCGCCGAGCAGCACCACCTCAACCTCAATTACCAGTTCACCCAGGTCGATCAGAACAACCCGGGCCTGATCAATGAACAGAACACCCGCGGCTTCTTCGGAACCAGCTACGACGCTCAAAGCGCCACCCTCGGCCATCTCTGGCAGATCGATAAGGACGCACGCTACACCCTCAGCGAGAGCCTCACCTATTCCTCCGAAGACGGCACGTTTCCATTCACCAACCTGGGGCTCAGCGAATACCTCCGAATGCAGCATACTGACAATTTCGAAACCGCCCTGCAATACAACTACACCGATCAGGAATACTTCACCACGAGCACCAAAACGCAGCAGATCATCGGAAGTTTCACCCATCGTCTGTTCGAGAGCCTCACGACCAACGGTCAGGCCGGCGCCACCTTCAACAACAGTTCCTACACCTCCACCGACAATTCGCCGTCCAGCAGTTCCGATTCAAAATCCTGGTTCACCAATATGAGCACGACCTACACGAAAAAGATGCCGCTGGGCGTGTTCGGCGCGAATCTCGGATTGGGATTCAACCAGACCATCAACGACGCCATCGGTTCGACGCAGCAGGTGACCAACGATATTCAGACCTTCAACGATCCCCAGCCGATCGTCCTCACCCAACCCAACGTCAACCCGAATTCCATCGCCGTCTTCAATGCCGCCGGAACTCGCCAGTACATCCTCAACAAGGATTACACCGTGCAGCAGATCGGCAACACGACCCAGATCTTCCGCACCTTCACCAGCGATATCAACCCCGGACAAACCGTCCGGCTCAACTACGACCTCTCCCCCCTGCCGGGATACACCGCCGACACCACGACGTTCGCAGGCGGCGTCCGCTACGATTTCAATGAAGGGCCGCTGAACGGCCTCGGCGTTTACGTCCAGTACACCGGGCAGAATCAGACGACAAACTCCACCGCGGTCCTCGCCGACGACATCAACGACCTCACCGTTGGGGGCGATTATCACATCTGGAAACTGACCTTTCGCGCGGATTACGACGACCACCAGTCGACCCTCGCGGCCTTTAAGGCCTCGCGGTTTTCCGCACTCTATAACAGCCAGATCTCCCAGCGTTCATCCCTGGCGCTCGGAGCGTCACAGGCATTCGTTGACTATCCGCAGACCGACAGCAACACCTATCTCACCACTGTCGACGGCCACTTCAATTATCAGATCACCCGCGATCTCAAGACCATCATCTCCGCGCAGTGGCGGAACGAACAGGACAGCCGCTTCGGCAATACAATGGGCATCGAGGAACAGGCGGAACTGCGGTGGACCATCCGGCAGACCCAGTTTTTTTTTATGGTTCGCCACACCAACCTCGAAGCGACCACAAACAGCACCGAGACCGTGTCAGCCCAATTCGGGCTGACACGGTCGTTTTAGAGGAACTGACATGACTCCTCATTTCACTCTTCGTCAATGGACGATTTCCCTCGTGATGATCGCGCTTCTGTCGGGCTGCGCAACCAAACCGGGGATCCTGTTTCCCCCGCTTCCCAACAGCCCGCGCTGGCCCTCGCCGCCCGATGCGCCCCGGATCTTCTACGTCGGGCAATTCGCCACGAGCGCCGATCTCAAGCCCGGCGTGAATGGATTTGAGGCCATGGGGCAGGCTATCTTCGGCAAGGAGTCGGCGCACTCCATGCTCACCCCGATCGCCGTCTGCACCGACGATGCGGATCGCATGTTTGTCGCGGATTCCAACGCCCAGCTCGTTCACGTCTTTGACATGAAATCCCGGAAATATGCCATCTGGAAGCCCGGGAAGAATGAGCCGCCATTTGCCCAGCCGGTCGGCATCGCCTGGGACCCCGTCTATCATCGGCTCCTCGTATCCGATTCCGTCGCTTCGGCGATCTATGTGTTCGATGCGAAGGGAAAGTTCAACGGAAAGCTGGGAGAAGGAATACTCCAGCGGCCTGTGGGTATGGCGATTGACACGTCGGCCGAAACGCCGGGACGAATCTTCGTTGCCGATGCGGGCGCCCACCAGGTCGTCGTACTCGGAGCCGATGGCCAGTTGATGCAGCGCGTGGGCTCGCGTGGAAGCGCTGCGGGTTATTTCAATTTTCCGACCAATGTCGCGCTCGACTCCCATGGTCTTTTATACGTGAGCGACTCCCTGAATTTCCGCGTGCAGGAGTTCGACAGGAATCTTCAGCCGCTGCGGCAATTCGGGAAGAAGGGCGATATGCCGGGATATTTTGCGGAGCCCAAGGGAATTGCGGTCGATTCCGAGCAGCATGTGTACGTCCTCGACGGACAGTTCGAGAACGTGCAGGTGTTTGATGCCGACGGGCATGTGCTGATGGATTTTGGCGAGGAGGGGAATGGGCCGGGGCAGTTCTGGCTGCCGACGGCTTTGTTTATTGATGCGCGCGACCGCATTTGGATCGCTGATACGTACAACCGGCGCGTGCAGGTGTTCGATTATCGGAAACTCCCCACGGGCGAGGTGCGGCCATGAGAGTTGCGTTGAAACCATTTGCGTTCTTGTGCCTCCTGTTCTGGGTTCCTGGAATCGCGGGGATCGTGGCGGCGCAGACCTCGCCGCTGGGCGTGCCGACGAGCGTCGTGAACACGAAGCACAATCTCTCGGCAAGCGGACCCGGCTCAGTCAAGGCGACGACGGAGCAGGAAATCTGCATCTTCTGCCACACGCCGCACAACGCGACGCCCGTGCAGCCGCTGTGGAACCGGAATTTGTCGATGTCGGCCTACAAAACGTACACGAGCAATTCGCTCAAGGCGCTTCCGAACCAGCCGACCGGGCAGAGCAAACTCTGCCTGTCGTGCCATGATGGGACGATTGCCCTGGGATCGGTTGTGTCGCGTAATCAGCCGATCCAGATGGCGAACGGGATCACGACGCTGCCGCCGGGTGCGAGCAATCTGGGGACGGACCTGTCGGACGATCACCCGATTTCGTTTACCTATGATGCGAATCTCGTGACGAAGAATCCCAAACTCAAATCGCCCGATTTGCTGCCGTACAACGTGCGGCTGGATGCCAACAAAGAGCTGCAGTGCACGACCTGCCACGATGCCCACAACAATCAGTATGGAAGTTTCCTGACGATGCCGAACAGCAATTCGGAACTGTGCAACACCTGCCACTCGCTCGGGCAGACCCAGGTGATCCAGCATACGAACTGCAATACGTGCCACCAGACGCATTCGGCGCCGAGCGGGCCATATCTGCTCACGAAGCAGACGGTGAGCGAGAGTTGCCTCGCGTGCCACAATGGCGGCATTGGCGCGAATCAGGGGACGAATGTAGAGCCGGAGATCGCGGCAGCCTATTCGCATGACACGAAAAGCCCGGTGAACCTCGCGAATCACATTCCGAACAATTCGGACTGCAAGGATTGCCACGAGCCGCACACGATGGCGCCGACAATTGCAACGGTGGCAGCGCCGGGGGTTCCGCCCAGCCTGGGGGCGATCGACGGGGTGAGCATCTCGGGCGTGAAATTGCCGACGGCGCAGTTTGGTTATGAAGTCTGCTTGAAATGCCATGCGGATAATGCGGCGTCAATTTCTTCGCTGGTGAATCGGAAGCTGGTGCAGACCAACATGCGGCTGATGTTCGCGCCGAGTGCGGTGTCGTTCCATCCGATCGCGTTGAAGGGGGTCAACACAAATGTGCCGAGCCTCCGGCCGCCGTATACGATCTCGAGCATGATCGCCTGCACGGATTGCCACGGGTCGGACACGAGCAAGGCTGCGGGCGGAACCGGACCGAACGGGATTCACGGGTCGAATCTCGCTGGGCTTCTGCTCGCGCGGTACGAGACGATGGATTTCACAGCTTACTCGCCGCCCGCCTATGCACTCTGCTTCAACTGCCACGACAACACGAAGGTGGTGGCGGATTCCGGGCCTTTCCCGTGGCACAACACGCACGTGAACACGAATTCGACGCCATGCTCGGCGTGCCACGATTCGCATGGCATCTCGTCGCTGCAGGGATCCCCCGTGAACAATTATGCGTTGATCAATTTCGATACCAGCATTGTGTTCAAGGATGAAGTGACGGGACGGCTGGAATTTGATCACACGTCCAACGGACACGGGGCGTGCTGGGTCAAGTGCCACGGAAAGGATCACTCAGGCACGACGTATTGAGGCGAGTTGAGGCAAGCTCCTCCGCGTAAGCACTCCTGGTGCGTGAGTCATTACGCGGAATTCCTAGGGGGAATTGAGGGGTTGTGCCTAGGGGGTGTGGGGTAGAATTGGGAGAGAATTCGGGCAGAACATTTCTTTTTGGAGAGGGTTGGCCATGGGAAAGAAGAGGGTTGCGTTTTTTACGGCCGTGGCGGTGTTGGTGGGGATTCTGCCGGCGCTGTGTGCGCCGACGGGAACGATGCCTGCAGCGAAGGTGCGAGTGGGAACGTACAACACGCGGATGGTGGCGCTGGCCTACTGGCGGTCGGCGGAGGGGATGAAGGTGATCGGCGCGACTGTGAATGATGCGATGGCCGCGAAGAAGGCCGGAGAGAAGGAGAAGGCCGCGGAATTGGAGAAGAAGGCAAAGGATCTCCAGCGGCGATTGCACAATGAGGTGTTCGGTAATTCTCCCATTCCGGAGGTGACGGAGGCGATGAAGTCGGCGCTGAACGAGGTGGCGCAGGCGAAGGATGTGGTGGCGATTGTGCCCGAGGTGGCATACGCGGGGGATTCCGTGGACGTGGTCGATGTGACGGAGGAAATCGTGGCGAAGTGCAAGCCGACCGAACAGACGCGGCGGGTGCTGAATGAGTTGCCGAAGCATCCGCCGGCCGAGATGGAGGTGATTGGGGCCGATTGAGGGGCGCGGTAATCTGTAATTGGGAATTGGTAAGTGGGGGGAGGGGGCGCACAGTGAGTGCGAATGAGGCATGCTTCTGGCAGGAAGATTGTGCCACAAGCTTGGCAGGCGGCCGCGCCACGTTACACTACGGACCATCAATCATCATTGAGGACCGCCGTGACCCAAGCCACCTGGCCCCCACCCGCGCTCGCAGCCTTCGTCTCCCACTGGCAACCCGCCGGCGGCGCAGAACGCGCCAACTACCAGCTCTTCCTCACCGAACTTTGCGACCTCCTGAACGTCCCCCACCCCAACCCCTCCGTCCCCGACGAATCCAAAAACAACTACGTCTTCGACCGCGCCATCACCGCCACCAACCCTGACGGCACCACTACCCCCAACTTCATCGATCTCTACCGCCGCGCCCACTTCGTCCTCGAAACCAAGCAAGGCGTCCAGCGCCAGGACACCAACAGTGGCACGGGCGTCCCGCCCGTGTCCCCCGCCGACATCCCCCCACGCAAGCCCCTCAAGACCAAGAAAGGCCACGGCATCCGCGGCTCCAAAATCTGGGACGACGCCATGATTCGCGCCAAATCCCAAGCCGAAAACTACGTCCGCTCCATCCCCGACGACAATCCCCCCTTCCTCCTCGTCGTTGATGTCGGCTACCAAATCGAAACCTACGCCGACTTCTCCGGCCTCGGCAAAACCTACACCCCCTTCCCCGACAACCTCTCCCACCGCTTCAAACTCACCGACCTCCTCGACCCAAGGGGGGGGCGGGGCCCAGAACTCTTCGAACGCCTCCAGAAAATCTGGACCGACCCCCAATCCCTCAACCCCGCCAAACGCGCCGCCAAAGTAACCCGCGAAATCGCCGCCAGCCTCGCCGAACTCTCCAAATCCCTCGAAAAGTCCGGCCACCACCCCGAAGCCGTCGCCCACTTCCTCATGCGCGTCCTTTTCACCCTCTTCGCCGAAGATGTCCACCTCATCCCCAACAACGCCTTCACCAACCTCCTCAAAGACCTCCAGCCCACCCCGCAAAAATTCGCCCCCATGGCCCAGGCCGTCTGGCAAAACATGGACAAGGGCGGCTTCTCCCCCGTCCTCCGCGAAGACCTCCTCAAATTCAACGGCGGCCTCTTCGCCGACACCCAGGCCCTCCCCCTCACCGGCAACCAGCTCGAACTCCTCTACGAAGCCGCCAAACAGGACTGGTCCGAAGTCGAACCCGCCATCTTCGGCACCCTCCTCGAACGCGCCCTCGACCCCACCGAACGCCACAAGCTCGGCGCTCACTACACCCCGCGCGCCTACGTCGAACGCCTCGTCCTCCCCACCGTCATCGAACCCCTGCGCGAAGAATGGACCGCCGCCAAAACCACCGCCATCAAACAAGCCAATGAAGGCGAACTGAAGAAAGCCATCAAAACCGTCGGCGAATTCCTCAAGCACCTCTGCTCCGTCACTATCCTCGACCCCGCCTGCGGCTCCGGCAATTTCCTCTACGTCACCCTCGAACACCTCAAACGCCTCGAAGGCGAAGTCAACGACTTCCTCCACCAGTTCCCCAACGCCCAGCTCCCCCTCGAATACACCGGCCTCACCGTCGACCCCCACCAGCTCCGCGGCATCGAAATCAACCCCCGCGCCGCCGCCATCACCGACCTCGTCCTCTGGATCGGCTACCTCCAATGGCACTTCCGAACCCACGGCAACACCATGCCCCAGGAACCCGTCCTCAAAAAATTCGACAACATCGAAAACCGCGATGCGGTGCTGCAGTACGAAAAAAAAGAACTCTCGAGAGACCCACAAGGCAAACCGATTACTCGTTGGGACGGCACGACAACCAAATCGCACCCCGTCACGGGGGAACTCGTTCCCGACGAAGCGGCTCGAACGCCCATTTTCACTTACAGATCTCCTAGCCAATCTGTTTGGCCGCCTGCAGACTACATAGTTGGAAATCCCCCATTCCTAGGCGCGAGCAAGATCCGCGAAGCATTGGGGGAAGGCTACGCGAACGCCCTTCGGAGTGCTTTTTCCGAAGTGAACGACTCCGCGGACTTTGTGATGTATTGGTGGAATATCGCGGCTGTGTCGCTTCGGAGCGGTCTGTCTAAACGGTTCGGCTTTATTACGACCAAGTCCATCTCACAGCCATTCAACCGACGCGTGACCGAACCACACCTAAAAGGTGAGCCGCCGATCTCCGTTGTATTTGCGATTCCCAATCATCCCTGGGTCGATTCGGGTGACGGAGCAGATGTGCGCATCGCACTGACTACCGCAGAGAGCGGAAGACGGGAAGGGCTACTTTCGAATGTCGTTGACGAAACCAGCGGCGAAAACGGCGAAATTCTCGTTTCGCTTAGAAGTCGGCACGGGTATATCAACGCAGACCTGACGATTGGAGCCGACGTTACTTCCGCATCTGCGCTATCGGCGAACGCCTTAATTTCAAGCGAAGGTGTAAAGCCCCATGGCATGGGATTCGTTGTAACCCGCGAGCAAGCAACATTACTGGGCCTTGGCCGGACGAGAGGTGTGGAAAAGTACATTCGACCGTACATGAACGGCCGCGACCTCACCTCCCGTTCGCGCGACACTTTCATAATCGATCTTGACGGCCTATCTGCAAGTGACGTGCGCGCCCAGCTGCCTGAGATCTACCAATGGGTGCTCGAACGCGTGAAACCAGAGCGGGACCACAATAACGAGAAATCTCGTCGTGAGAACTGGTGGCTGTTCGGGCGAAAGAACACTGAGCTAAGGTCGGCAATTCGCAAGATACGGCGCTATATTGCCACGGTAAAGACCGCGAAACACCGCGTTTTCACATTTCTACCGAACGACGTAGTTCCCGACAGCAAGTTAATCGTAATTGCACTCGAAGACAGCTTTGGGTTGGGAGTTCTTTCCAGCAGAGCGCACACTACTTGGTCTCTCGCATCTGGAAGTCGACTCGGTGTCGGCGATGACCCCACCTATGTCAAATCCATCAGCTTCGAAGCATTCCCCTTTCCCGACTGCACCGAAAAACAAAAATCCCGCGTCGGCAAAATTGCCGAAGAACTCGACGCCCACCGCAAAGGCCGACAGGCCAAATACCCCGACCTCACCCTCACCGACATGTACAACATCCTCGAAAAACTCCGCGCCGCCGACCGCGGCGAAATCTCCGCCGCACAATTCTCCCCCAAGGACAAACAAATCCACGACCGCGGCCTCATCTCCATCCTCAAACAACTCCACGACGACCTCGACGCCGCCGTCTTCGACGCCTACGGCTGGCCCGCCACGTTGACCGACGACCAACTCCTCGAAAAACTCGTCGCCCTCAACCACCAGCGCGCTGCCGAGGAAAGGAAAGGCATCATCAAATACCTCCGCCCCGAATTCCAAGCCGGGGCTAAGGATTTCCTGCGACTCGAAACCATCCCACGCCTCGCCAAAGCAACTCCCGACTTCCCTTACTTCTCCCTCGACGCCCTTCGCGCTGACCTCAAGAAACACAACATCGCCGTCGAGACCGCCACTCTCCCGCGCTACCTCCATGACCTCTCCAAAGAACGCATTATTTTCGATGCAGGCCGCGGTTGGTACTCCACAATAGCTACTCCTTTCTCTCTCGACCGCGCGCCCGTTGCGGACTTGGTTACACTCCTCGAAAAACGATTCCCATTCCTCGACTTCGCAGCTTGGTCCACCGCACAAATCGCTTCCTACGGTCACCATCTCCTTGCGCGCTTCGTGGCTTTCCTCTACACGGACAAGGACGCTCTCGAAGGTGTCTCAGACGCATTGCGCGATGCCGGATACGCCGTGTTCCTGGACCCTAGCCCAGCCGAGGCGAAGAAGAATTTTCGCATAGAAGATAAAACGGTTGTGATTCGTCCTACGATTTCCGAAGGTCCACTCGACGGGAAATTCGCCACGATTGAGAAAATAATCGTCGACTTGTGCGTCGAGTCTATGCACCTGAATATCTTGGATATTCATGAATTACAACGACTTACGTTAAACCTAATCCAGGCTGGACGTGTTTCAATGGGTACGCTGGCCCGCTATGCCGAACATCGACGAAAAATTCGACTAAAGGATATTTTTGGAGAAAAAATCAATTAATGGCACTTTTTCATCAAAAGTGCCATTAATTGATTTACGTCATGCTTACACCTCAATGTTTTTCACTTACTTGGATTAACGACAAAGCGAGGATGCTCCGCTGTCAGCCCATTATGCTGGAAAAAGCGATTATCGCGATCCAACTCCTCGCTCACCTTGTGGATGCTGGATTGCCGTTTCAGTTCAAAGGCGGAACCAGCCTGCTTCTTCGGCTCCCCGAAATCCGGCGACTCTCCATCGACATCGATATCGCTACCCCCGCGACCCATGAGCGGGTGCACGAGTGCGTTCAGGCGGTGAGCCAAAAAACACCGTTTGATCACTTCGCTCACGACGAAGGACGAGACGCGGCATTGCCTCCCAAAAAGCATTTTCGTTTCTTCTACAATTCCGCCATCAACTATTACCGCCGTGATCATATCCTTTTGGACGTCTTGTTTGAGCAAGACCCCGTGCCACATGCGTCACCTGTACTTATCGCCACGCCATTCATCGATTGCTCCCGAGACGTTCACGTGAGTATCCCAATTGTCGAAAGCCTCCTTGGTGACAAACTTACTGCATTCGCGCCCTCGACCATTGGAATCCTCTACCACCCCGAACGCAAAACAGACATCGTGAAGCAGCTTTTCGACACCGCCGTGCTTTTCGATGCGGCAACAGATTTGAATATTGCCGCGCAAGTCTATGAAACCGTGCACGCCCATCAGTGCACCTACCGAAATAAAACCTACACGCAAGCCGTGACATTGGACGATTCGATCACAGCCGCAATCGAATTGAGTGCCTTCGATCCTAAAAGTCCCAACAATACCGAAAACGCAGCGCTCCTAGATGCCGGCGTCACTTCGCTGCAAAACCATCTCGTCGGTCATCCCTTCCGCCGGACAGAAGCACAAATTGCAGCCGGCAAAGTCGCCTGTGTCGCAGCGTGGATTAAGCGCCGCCCCATAGTCGCCACAATCAACGCCCTTCGCTTCAATCACGAACGGATAGATGAACTGCGCGAAAGGAATATCGGAGAACCCTGGGCCTCTTTGCAAAGATTGAAAAAGATCAACCCCGAAGCCTTCCACTACTGGTGGCACGCATGGCAAATCGCCCACGGCTAAGAGGAATCCATCCTCCGCCAACTCCTCGACCTCGACACCGCCGTCTTCGACGCCTACGGCTGGCCCGCCACGTTGACCGATGACCAACTCCTCGAAAAACTCGTCGCCGGGGGGGGCTCAACCACCAGCGCGCCGCCGAAGAAAAAAAGGGAATCATCAAATACCTCCGCCCCGACTTCCAGAAGAGATAGTTTCAAATTCGGCGAAACGGAAAAGGGACAGGAGGCCTCCGCATTTCCGCAAAAATCATACCCAATCAAATCCCTAACTTTTTCCTTGCCTTACACCCAATCCCATGCGATAATACCTCCCAGCCAAAAGGGGGGACCATGCACACCCATTCCACACGCCACCTCCACCAAAACCCGCACCCACCCTTCACCATTCCCAACTTCACCAATTCGCACCACCTGCCCGGCAATCGCGGAGGAACGAAGCGGAACGACGCCCAAAAACCCCTCAACGCCCCCAAATCCCCCCTCCAAAAACGCGCCAAACCCACCCCAAATCCTCATTATCTCCTCAAAAACCCACATTTCACCCCCTCTTCACATTTTTCCACGCAAAAAATCGCGCAACTCCTTATTTTTCCTCTCCGCTACCCGCCCGCCCCCCGCCCTCGAAATGACGCTTCCACTCTCTTACGGCGTAGCAGTGATGAACTGTTTGCCGAGGTCGGTGTGTTCGAAGGCCTGACGGAAATAGCTGGCGGCTTTAGGGATGTCGCCGTCGTGCTGGAGGACGAGCCCATACAGGTAATCAGCTTCGGCAGGGTCCGGGTTGAGGGTGATGGATTGTTCGAGGAGCTGGCGGGCGGCGGGGAATTGGTTGCGCTGGATGGCGACCCAGGCCTTGAGGGTGTTGACCTGCATGGGGGAGACGCCCCCCCACTTGGCGGAGTCGAGAATTTTTTCAGCGCTGTCGGGATCGCCGGTGACGAGTTCCGTGCGCGCGATGTTGAGCAGAAGCGCGCCGTCCGTGGGGTTCAGTGCAAGGGCTTTGGCGATTTCCGCGCGGGCTTCATCTTTCATGCCTTGAGCGGCGAGGCGCTGCGCGACTTCGACGTGTCGTGCGGCTTTCTGATCGGAGGTGTCGACCACGAGGTCGCGGTTGGCGAGGCGTTTGTCGAGGGCGGCGCGATCGATGCGGCCGGCGGCGAAGTCGAGGTAGGCGGAGAGGTCGGTGGCAAAGCTGACCGGGAGGCCGGGGATGTGGACCACATTTTGTCCCCCCCCACCGCTGTTGCCGACAAGGACGGTGGTCGGCCAGACATGTACTTCGAATTTACCCGAAGCGGCGTAATTGGTGTCGGCGATGATGGGCCATGGGCATTTCTCGGCGAGGCGCGGGGCGTTGGCCGGGGCGTCGTCGCCGGAGAGGATGGCGAGGACTTGGAGATCGGTGCGGTCTTTGAGGAGGGGTTGGAGTTGGGAGAGTTCGTCGAGCGATTGCTGCTGGTCGGCGCGGAGAAAGAGGAGGAGGGTGGGGGTCTGCGCGGGAATGGTGTGCGGGTTGGATTGGGTGTCGCGGAGCGTGAGGTTGGGGGGGGCGGCGCGCAGGGGGGCGGTGGAGAGGAACGTCATCACCAGAAACGCGGTGACAGGGTGAAGTGTTGGGCGAATGGCGGCTTTCATGGCGGGCTTCCTTCTGCTAGTGCGGCAGGTCGAGTGTGCGCTGTTCGGGTTGGGGTTGGGCGGAGGGGGGGGGCGGGGGTTGAGGAGCGGGGGTCGGGGAAGTTGGCGTGGAATTCGCCGCGGCGGAAGTCGCCGGGCTTTGCGGGTTCGTGTTGGCGATGTTCGGCTGCGCCGGGTTGTTGTCGATCGGGGTGTTCCGGTCGTAGGCATATTGTTTGTGACAGCCAGGGGAGCAGGAGCCGCCGGTGGGGGTCTTCACGTAGTTGATCGGGAGTTCCCATTGCCCGAAGGGAACGGAGTCGCGGATGAGAAGCGGGTTCTTGGCGGCGTGGGTTTCATGGCAGGCGCGGCACGTGCGACCCTTTTCTCGGTCGACGTGGAGGAAGTGGAGGTTGCGCGTGCCGTTGCGGAAACCGGTCAGGCCTTCGACCTCTTTGGTTTCGATAAGCTTTTGATCGTGGCAACTGAAGCAGAGCGCAAAGTTGTCGGGCTCGAACTTCGTGTAGAAGGTCTCGGGATAACACTTCGTGAGGAGGCGGCTCGTGTCGGAGCCGTGGGCGTTGTGGCACCCGGAGCATGTCCCGTCGCGCGCGGGACCGTGGCGGCTGAGCTGGGAGTTGGCGATTTCAGCAACCGAGGGGACGTTGCGGCCGTCGGAGGTCTTCTGATCCTGGTTATGGCATTTGAGACAGATATCGACCGGCTGGGCCTTCATCAGTTTGGCGAGCTGCCCGCCGTGCGGGGTGTGGCAGTTCAGGCATGCCTGATCCTTGAGGACGATCGAGTGTTTGTACTTGGCCTCCATGACGGCCTGTCTGATCTTGTCGTGCTCGTGGCAGCTCACGCACAGTTTGCCGGGGTCGTCCTTGATCTGCATGCGGAAGTTGGACGCGTGGGCGTCGTGGCACACCGTGCAGTCGGCTTCCATCACCGGCTTGTGCGTAACCTTGGCGAGCTTGAGCTGGTCGTTCATTTCCTTGTGGCAGTTGAGGCAGAGGGCCCGCCCGGTGGCGACGAGGAGTTTGGCGTTGTCGGCGGTGTGGGGTTTGTGGCAGGCTTCGCAGGCGCCGGCGGCCACCGGGCCGTGGATGTGGGATTTACCCGTGATGTTGTCCTTGTGACATTTGACGCAGGTTTCGCGGAGGGTATCGGTCCGCATGAAGCGGTTGGTTTTTCCGCCATGCGGATTGTGGCAGACGGAGCAGTCGCCCGTCGTGAGCGGTTTGTGGACGAAGGCTGCCGCGGTCAGGTCCATCTTGTGGCAGAAGGTGCAGGATTCGTTCTTCGGATGTGCGTCGACGTACTTGTGTTTGGCGGCGTCGACGAGGGTGTGGCACGCGTTGCAGGCGTTGACGTTCACGGGACCGTGAAGGACTTTGTAATTCTTGACTTCGGTGTGGCAGCCGGACTGGGTGCAATTTGCCGCGGGGACGTCCGTCGTGGGGGCGGGGAGTTTTTGCGCGGTCTGGGCGCGGGCGAGCGCAGGGAGGATTAGAAGCGCGAAGGCGATGACAAGGTGGCAACGTGACAGGGTGACAAGGTGAAGGGGGGAAAATCGTTTCATGGGGCACCTCGGTCCGCGGTTTGGGTTTGCGCGGATTTGTTGCGGTCGTAGGAGCGCTGGCTGTGGCAGCCGGGGGAGCAGGAGCCGCCGGTGGGCGTTTGCTGGTAGTTGATGGGCATGGCCCAGGTGGAGCCTTCGAACGGGACGGAGGCGGCGATGTGTTTGGGGAGGTCGGAGCCGTGGATTTCGTGGCAGGTTTTGCAGGTCCGGCCTTTATCGGGGCGGTTGACGTGGATGAAGTGGAGGTTCTTGTCTCCGTCGCGGAAGTTGGTGAGATTGGTGGTTTTGGCCGTGAGGACGAGGTTCTTCTCGTGGCAGGAGAAGCAGAGGGCGTAGTTTTTCAGATCGAAGTTGGCGTAGAAGCCGGCGGGGAAATATTGCTTGAGGAGGTTCGGTTCGTTCGCCGCGTGCGGAAGGTGGCAGGCGCTGCAGTCGCCGGTTTTGACGGGGCCGTGGAGATTAGCGGAGGCGAGCACGACGCTCATGCCGGGGAGATTCCGGCCGTCGGTGGCGGTGAGCGCTTTGTCGTGGCATGTGAGGCAGAGTTTGGTCGTGCGTTCCTTGAGGTCGTTGGGTTGCTGGGAGGCGTGGGGATCGTGGCAGCTCGCGCAGTTGCCCTGCGTGACGGCGCCGTGGACATGCTTCGCGCTGGCCAGTTCGGCGCCGATTTGGGTGTGGCAGGTGATGCAGGTGTCGTTGGTGGATTTGGCGAGTTGCTTGGGGAAGTCGGTCGCGTGCGGGCCGTGGCAGCCGCCGCCGGTGGTAAGGCAGCCCTGGGCGGCGGGTTTGTGGATGTGGGGGGATTTGGAGAGGGCCTCGCGCTTTTCGAGGTGGCAGCCAAAGCAGTGTTCGGGGCCGTCGCCGTTGCGCAGAAGCTTGGCGAATTGGGATTGATGGGGCTGGTGGCAGACCGTGCACTGGCCGGCGGCGAAGGGCTGGTGGGCGAATTTTTTGAGGGGGACATCGTGGCAGCGGACGCACAGGGCGTCGATGGTGTCGGTGACCAGGAGAAATTTGGCGTTGGAGGCGTGGGGGTTGTGACAGTTTAAGCATCCCCCCCCACCGCCCCCGCCGTTGGTGCCGAGGGTGTTTGTGGAAGTGGAGAGGGAGGCAGTCGTAACAGTGATATCCGTGGTAGCGGTGATTTCAGGTTTTTGGCGTGGGAGGGTGAGGGCTTTGTGCTGGTGGGCCTGCGTGCCGGAAACGGTGTGGCAGAACGTGCATGTGTCGTTGCCGGTGCGGGCGAGCGGATAAGTGTGGTTGCCCTGGTCCTGCTGGTGGCAGGCGAAGCAGCCGGTTTGAGTGTTGGCGGAGACGGGACCGTGGATGTGGGCGGCGGTGAGGAATCTGGCGTGACATACCGGGGTCGCGCAGGAGGCGGTGGCGGGGACGGGGGCGGTGGGCTTGGGGGCGGGGAGGATGGGTGCGGGTTTGGTCGCTGAGCTGGCGGGCTCGTCTGGAGAGCGGTTGCAGGCGGTGAGGGGGGCGGAGATGAAGATTAAGATGAGGATGAAGATGAAGAAGGGGGTGAGGGGGTGCAATGTGCGCGCGAAAGCACATTTGGCATGCTTCTGGCACCGAGGTTGTGCCAGAAGCATGGCACCCTGAGGGAGAAAATGGGTTCGCGCGCGGGTCATGGGGATTGGGCGACTTCCTTTCCGGTGAGGATTTTTTGGGCCTGGGTGCTGCGGTCGAGGGCGACGTTCAAGAGGGCGGTGGCGTAGGTGGGGTTGTGGACGCCGTGGGCGAGTTTGACGTAGCGGATGTTGTAGTCGGCGTCGTCGAGGAGTTGGGCGACGCGCAGGGCGGATTCGGTGTCGGAGGGGGCCTTGGATTGGAGGGCCTTGGCGTCGATGACGGATTTTTCGGCTTTGGCGGTGAGCAGGTTGAGCTGCTTGCGCCAGTCGTCGAGAGTGCCTTTGTACTTGTCGCCGTGGCAGTAGTCGCACCGGTCCTGGGTGGCGACAAAGGTCTGACCGATGACGTCGGCGGCTTGCTCGTTGGTTCCCTTCGCCTGGTGGCAGGCAATGCAGTTTACGCGGGCGCGGGCCATGGGGGAGGGCATGTCGGGGACGCCTCGGCCGCCGACACCGCGGAACATTTCGCCGGGGCCGTTGTGGAGTTGCTCGTGGCACATGCCGCAAGTGCCGGCGTCAACGGCGAAGCGCCCGCCGGGAGTCTTCTCTTCTGCGCCGGCGAGCAGGTAGTGCTGGATCTGGATGTGGCAGCCGGAGCACTCCACCTTGTGGTTGGTGATGTGCTCATCGTGGAGCAGGTGCGTTTCGCTGTACTTCGCGATTTGGGCCGTCTGGTTGTGGCAGTTCCAGCAGACCTGCTTGGGAACGGAGCCGTCGCCGCGGACGGAATCGGCGTGGCAGTTTTCGCATTTGACGCCGCGGTTGGTGTACGTGGCGTGATTGAATTCGCCGGTGACGAGGCGGATCGGCTTGCTGGGGGGATCATGGCAGCCCTTGCACGTGCCGACGGTCTGGTCGTCGCGCCCGTGCTTGAGGCCTTTGAAGTGGCAGAGGAAGCAGGTGTCGGTGGTGACGACGATGTGGCGGCCCTGGACGATCTGGGAGTGGCAGGAGACGCAACGGAGGTGCATTCCGCGGCGTTCGAGGGTGAGGTGGGGCGTGTGGTCAAAGTGGATCGTGACTTCCCCGCCGCGTTCGGTCTGGAGGGTCCAGTTCACTTTGCCTTCGAGGAGGCGTTTTTCGTGGCATCCGGAGCGGAGGCAGGATTCGTCGTGGATTTCGGCGTGGGGTTTTGAGCCGTAGGTGTTGGTGATGTATTTGACGGCCTGGGAGGAGGCCTGGAATTTTCCGTAGAGGGTGTTGCCGACGCCCGGGAGGAAGTGGCATTCGACGCAGGCGACGTTCTTGTGCGTGGACTGGTGCCACGCCTGGTAATAGGGCTGCATGATATGGCAGGATTCGCAGAAGGCGGGCTGCATGGAGTATTCGGCGAAGCCGGCCATGCCGATCATCATGACCATGACGGCAGTGAGGAGCATGCCCCACTTGGTGAGCTTCCATTTGAGGTATCTGCCCTCGCGGCGGCGGATGCCGAAGAGGAGCTGCCAGATCGGGAGCTTCGGTTTTTCGGGTTCAGTGCTCATGGTGAACCTCATTTGATGCCGTCGAGAAGTTCGAATGCGTCACGGTCATATGATCCTCAGTGCTGCAAGGATGATGAGAGCGATGATGGTGGTGCCGACGATCATCGCCGTGATGCCGAGGGCGACGGCAAAGCCGCGGTAAAGCGGGTGCGGGGCTTTTACGCGGAGTTTTTCGATTTCGCCGGTGGCGACGACGCGTTCGTATTCGGCTTCGCGTTCGTGCTTGAATTCGTTCTCGGGGAGGCGGCCGGTGAACATGACATCGTCCACGGGGAATTTTTCAAACCGCAGGTGGGCGTTGAAAAAGTGGATGGTGAAAATGAAGCCGATGGCGAGGAGGGCTTCGAAGCCATGGATGATCATGGCGACGTTGAAGGCCCATCCGGGAACGAAAGCGCTGAAGAAGACCGGGAACCAGAGGAGGAGTCCGGAGAGGCCGATGATGCCGGAACCGCCGACTTCCGCGACATAGTCGAATTTCTCCCAGTAGGTCCAGCGGTCGAACTTCGGCTTTTTGCTGCCGGTGAAGAAGTAGCGGAACATGCCGAGGCAGTCGGCGAAGTCCTTGATGCGGGGGAGCATGGTGGTGGGACCGAAGAGCATCGGCTTGATGCCATACTTGCGGAAGCGGCGGTAGACGCCGACGCCGTGGACGACGAAGTTGCCGATGAGCATGACCGCGAAGATGCGGTGGAAGATGCCGCATTGGCGCGGGCCGCCGAAGATGGCGGCGACAGTTTGAGCCCAGGGCTTGTCGGAATAGAGCAGGGGGAGGCCGGTGAGGGCGAGGCCGAAGAAGGTGAGGATGACGAAGCCGTGGTTGATGCGGTCGACGCGGTTGAAACGCTGGATGGCGCCCTTGGAGTAGTCGGGTTTGAGGCGAACGGAGTTCGGGCTCCCCTTGATGCGGTCGATGATGGAGCGGACGAACCAGAAAAGGCAGTGGAGGCCGAAGAAGCCGAAGGCGGCGCTCATCATGAAGACGAAATAGAGGTAGACGTAGTGGAGGAGGAGGTAGCGATCGGAGTTTCGAAAGTCGGCGTGGGGAGCGAATCCGGCGAATTTGGCGTCGGCGCCGGCGTGGCACTTGCGGCACGTGGTGATGCGGTGTTCGGCGTTGACGGGGCTGTTGGGATCGTCAACGCGGGTGATGTCGTGGGCGCCGTGGCAATCGCTGCAGCGCGCGGCGCGCGCGGAGCCGAGCGCATTGACCTGGCCGTGGTAGCTGGCGCGGTAGGTGTCGTAAAGGGAGGCTTTTTCGTGAGAGCCGGGCTTGGGCTTGTTGTGGCAGGAGCCGCACTCGGAAACGATGTCGCGCATGAACGCGGGGGTATCAATGCGGGAGATGGCGTGGGCGGTGTGGCAGTCGGAACAGACGGGGGCCTTCTGGTTGCCTTCAGTCAGGAGGGTGCCGTGGATGCTTTTACTGTAGGTTTCGGCGACGCCGACGTGACAGCGGCCGCAGGTCTCGGGGATGTGGACGCGGTTGACGCGGGATTCGGGGTCCTTGGAGGGGCGGATGTCGTGATTGCCGTGGCAATCGGCGCAGGTGGCGGAGACGGTGAGGCCGGCCTTGATGACGGCCTGTCCATGGACGGATTCGAGGTAGCTGGCGACTTGCTCGGCGCCATCGAGGCCGTCAGCGGTTTTGGGGACATGCTTCTCGTGGCAGTTGCCGCAAGTCTTGACGACGTTGAGGGGGAAGATACTGGACTGGCGGTCGGCCTTGGGCAGGACGTCGTGTCCGCCATGGCAGGTGGCACAGCGCGGGGCGCGGGTGTCCCCGCGGGCAATGGCGGCGGCGTGGGAGCTGTGGAGGTAGGCAGCGTTGGCTTTGGCGTGACAGGAGGTGTCGCAGGAGGCGGGGGACATGTGCGGCGCGTGGGGGAGATTCCTCGCTTCAACATGGCAGGAGACGCATGCAACTTTGCCGTGGACGCTGCCGGCGAGGCGGTTTTCCGGGATGTAGAGCTCCGGGCGTGGGGCGGCTTCGGCAGGAGTTGGCGTGCCTTTGGGGGCGATCATCTGATAGCGCTCGGCACCGCTGATTTCGCCGATGTGGGATTGGCCGTGGCAGGTGAAGCAGCGGTGGTTCTGGATTTCGGCGTCGCTGAGTTCGGCAGCGCGGGATTGGGCGGGAGAGACAAGCACAAGGAGGAGGGCGAAGATCGGGATAAGGATCGGGGCGAAGAGCGCGCGTCCAGCCCCCATTCTGCTGCTGTGGTAGGTGGTGGGAAGCACGACGGACATCTCAACCTCGGGGCGCACCGCGGGCGCGGACTCTGGAAGTCAATCATTCACACCAATAGATAAAGCATGCAGCGTACCGGGGGGAAATGGCGTTTTTGAGCGGAAAAGGGGGCGATTACCGGGGAAGTTCTCAGGAATGGAACGGAGGGGATTGAGGGGCGTCCGGTTCGTGAGAGGAGGACGGATTAGGAGGGGGAGGGGGCAGGGGATTCGACGCAGACGATGGGAAGATGAATTTGGAAGGTCGTGCCTTGGTTGGGGGTGGAGTCGACGGTGATGCGGCCTTCGTGTTTCTGGATGAGGCTGTAGCTGATGGAGAGGCCAAGGCCGGTACCTTTGCCGACAGGCTTGGTGGTGAAGAAGGGTTCGAAGATGCGGTCGCGGATATCGGGGGGAATGCCGATGCCGTTGTCGGAGAGAGTGAGGATGATTTCGTCGCCGGAGAGGATGGTGCGGATTTCGAGGCGTGGGCTGGGGAGACCATCCATGGCGTCGGCGGCGTTGATGGCCATATTAATGACGACCTGTTCGAGGGCAGCGGGCTGGATGCGCATGACGGGGACGGCGGGATCGAGATGGGTTTCGATGGTGGCGTGCTTGAGGCGGCGGTCGAAGCGGAGGACAGCGAGGGCCTTCGTGACGACGTCGTTGACGCTGGCGTCCTCCCAATCACCGCCGGGATGGGCGAAGTCGGTGAGCTGGCGGACGATGGCGGTGACGCGGGCGATCTGCTGGCGGAGGCGTGCGATGTTGTCGGGGGAGACTTTCTCGGGGCGGCGTTCGAGGAGTTGGAGGAGGCCATCCATGGAAGCGAGGGGGTTGGCGACTTCGTGGGCGACGCCGGCGGCCATCTGTCCCATGGCGATCATTTTTTCCTGCTGGATCATGAGCTGCTGCTGTCGCTGGAGGCGGTTGGACATTTTGCGGATGCGTTTGTTCTGGAGGATGAGGCGGCGGCGCTGGAAACGGAGGCTTTGGGCGACGCGGCTGGTGAGGTAGACGAGGGCGAGGAGGGTGAGGTCCCAGCCGGTGCCGATGGCGACTTCAACACGGCTCGGGGCGTGGCCTGCGAAGAGGAGGAGCGTACCTTCGACCATTCCGATAGCGACGAGCGCAATGCCGAAGGCGCGAAAGCGGTCGAAGAGAAGGCTGGCGAAGACCATGTGGCAGACGAAGAGGCCGCGGAGGGGGCTGTCATAGTCGCCGGTCCAGGCGGTGAGGAGGGTGAGGCAGACGAGGTCGGCGAGGATCTGGAACCAGACGAGTGCATGCATGGAATTGCGGGGAAGGTTGTGAGACTGCCGGGCGAGGCGGTGAGAGATGCAGCGAAGGAGGAGGTTGTACGAGAGGATGGCCGCGCCGAGGAGGGCGATGCGGAGGCCGGTGTGATACCAGTGGAGCCAGAAATGTTCAACGAGGCCGCCGATGACGACGAGGGAACCGGCAAGCCAGCGGAGGCGCATGACCCAGGCTTGCTGGAGGAAGAGGTTGCTGTGATGGGTATGGGCGGACTCAGTCATTTGTTTGGCACCGGGATTGGGGAGTGAGACTGCGTGGATGATTGTGATCATACAGTGCGGATCGGAACTCCTTCTAATCAATTCTCGGTGGTGGATTTTTCGAGGTCGAGCATCTTGGTGTCGGCGGTGTAGTCGGTGAGGACAATGCGGCGGATGCGCTTGAGGGATTCGACGGTGCGGGTCATGCGTTCGAGGGATTCGGAAATCTGCTGGAGGGCGCGCTCGAAGGCGGGGTTTTCGCCTCCCCCGCCGGTCTGGCGGCGGAGGAGCTGAAGCTGGAGCTTGATGATGGCGGAGGCGTTGTTTAGTTCGTGATTGAGCATGACGGCGGTCTGGGCGAGGGTTTCGAGTTTGCGTTGCTCGTTGGCCTGGAGGCGCTCGGCTAGCTGGTTGAAGGCGGCGGCGAGCTCGTTGAATTCATCCCCCCCACCCCCCACCCCGCTGGGATGACTTTGAACCGGGAGGCGGTAGGTGAATTCTTCGCGGGCGAGGCGGCGGTTGGCATCGACGAGCTGTTCAACCGGGGCGGTGACCATGACGGTCATGCGATAGAGGACGATGAACGAGACGTTGATGACGATGAGGAAGCCGATGGCAATGCTGAGGACGATCCAGCGGAAGTGGATGACGGCGGCGTGTTCTTCGTTGGTGGTGTGCTGACGCATGAGGGTGGCGATGGTGATGATCTGCTGGCGAAGGGAGATGGAGGCCCCGATGGCTTCGGCGGTGTGGGCGCGGGCGAGGGATTCGTTTTCGACGGTGGCGAGCGTGGCGACGTGCTGCTGGAAAATGCTGAACGCGTTGAGCTCGGCTTCGTAGGCGTCGTGAGCCTCGGGGATGGGCTTGGAATACTGGCGGCCGAAGAGATCGGCCTCTTCCTTGAGAGCGTTGATGCGGTCGAGGAGTGTGTCGAGATGGTGGGTGTGGCCGAGCTGGACTTCGCGAAGTTCGATTTCGATGGCGGTGATGGTTTCGGTCATGTCGTTGGCGTTGGCGAGGATGGCGCCATCCTGGTTGGTGGCGTGATCCATTTCGGAGAGGACGTTCTGGAGGAGGGCGATGGAGAGGACGGAGACGATCAGGAGGAGCGTGAGGACGGATCCGAGGAAGAACATGAGGCGGCGGCGAAGCATGTCAGCGGCCTCCATTGGGAGCGGTTGTGGCGGCGGTGAGGACTTGGGGCCGGAGGGGAGGCGGGCCGTCGACGCCGGTTTCGGACCAGCGCGGGGCGATGGCATCGAGCATGTCGTAGAGCGGGGTGTATTCGGAAATGTCGCATGGGACGAAGCGATTGAGCTGGAGGGCTTGCAGCACAGGGGCGGCCTGGGGGTCGCGGTTCATCTGAAGGAGCGTGGCGGCGAGGGCGTCGCGGAGATCGGGAGGGAGATCGCGGGTGACGACGAGGGCGCTTTCCGGGGCGCGCGGTCCGGTGGCGAGACGCCGGAAGTTCTGGCCGGGGTGCTCCTGTTCCCACGAGTCGAGGCGGAGGTCTTTGACGGCGCCGGCATCAACGCGGTGAGCGAAGACTTCCTCGATGACATCATCATGGGTGCCGGACCAGAGGAGTTGCGGTTCATTGGCGCGATCGATGCCGGCTTGCTGGAAGGCGAAGAGGGGGAAGATGGAGCCGGCGTTGGTGGTGCGGACGGCGGCGATTTTTTTGCCGCGGAGGTCTGCGAGGGAGTGGATGGGGGAATCGGGCGGGACGAAGAGGGTGCCGGCGTAGGTATCCTTGCCGGAATGGCTTTCAGATTTGACGAGGACCTGGGCGCCGGAACGGTCGACGGCGAGGACGGCGACGAGGGAGCCGAGGAAAGCGCCGTCGATGTCGTTATGGGCGAAGTCATGGAGGATACCGGCGTAATTGCTGGAGGTGACGAGTTCGACGTGGAGGGAAGGGCCGGTGTCGAGGGTGGAGAGGCGGCTCTTGGGATTGACGTGGGAGTCGAGGTAATCGGCGAGGGCGCGGAAGGCGCGGCGCTGCTCGTAGAGATTGCGTTCGGGGATGAGTCCGAGACGGAAGCGGATGGCGGGAACGGGGGCGGGGGCTGAGGCTGTGGGGACGTCGGCAGTGGGAAAGTGCGCAAGCCAGGCAAGGGCAGCGAAGATTGCAGCAAGAGCAGCAAAGGCGAGAAGGAATCGGCGGGAGGTGATCATGGTGCCTCCGGGGACTTTTCACGCATAGAGGGTTTTCCTCGGAGAGGACACGGACTTTTCCCTATTCCGGCCCGCGCGGCCAAAGGACAGACTGGTTGGAGACTGAAGCGAGTGATGATCATGCCTGACAAGTGAACAAACTGAGGACCAAAGGAGTGACTGCAGTGATGACCCCAACCGCGAATGGGCCTGAGGCAACTCCAAGGTTGTGTTGCGCGGACCGTGTGATGCCACTGCCGCTGGCGCCGCTGGCCCCCGGGGTGAGGGCGAAGCCGAACACGGAGCGAAGGTTGCAGCGCGATTTGCGCACGCTGGTTAAGTTCGTGGACACTTATTGCAGCGAGAAACATCGGTTGCGGCAGCGGGTCGTGATGAAGGGGATCGATGTGGGGGAAATCGCGGGGAAACATCTGTTTTTATGTGCGGAATGTACCAAGCTGCTGCAGCATGCTTTGGTGAAGCGGACGCATTGCCCACGGGATCCGAAGCCGGAGTGCAAGCACTGCCCGACGCATTGTTATGCACCGAAGTATCGGGAGGAAATCCGGGAAGTGATGAAGTTTTCGGGGCGGTACCTGGTCATGCGCGGGCGGTTGCATTACCTGTGGCATTTGTTTTTTTGAGACACTGGATGGAGGGAGGCGGTTCCCGCGGGTGAACGGCGAGGCGAGCCAGGGTTTCTCAAGTTTGAGAGAAGGGCGGAGGAGAGCGGGGCGAGCGGCGGAAGAGTGCCGAAAATGGGTTAACAACGGGGGTTTTGAGGGAGGCGAGGCCATTTGGCGGTGGCATGCGGTTTGAGTGGGAAATGGGTGAAAGAGGTGCCGACATGAATCTGAAATTGCAGACGTATCATCCGTTCAACTCGAAGCCCGTTCCGGAAGCGCCCCCGCTGCGTCTGTTGTTCTGGGAAACGACGGTGGGGTGCAACCTGGAGTGCGTACATTGCCGACGACTGGAGGTAGCGTCGGAGTTGTCGAAGCGGGACATGAATACGGCGCAGGCGAAGGCGTTTTTGCGGACCCTGCCGGAGACGGGGAAGCCGATCGTGGTTCTTTCGGGTGGGGAGCCGTTGAAGCGGCCGGATGTATTTGAACTGGCGGAGGAGGTACGGAGTCTGGGGTTGCCATCGGCGCTGGCGACGAACGGGACGCTGGTGACGGAGAGCGTGGCGAAGTCGATTGTGGAGACGGGGATTCGGCGAGTATCGATCAGTTTTGATGGGCCGGACGCGCCGATTCACGATCAATTCCGTGGGGCGGGTGCATTTGATGCGGCGGTGGCGGGGTTCAAGGAGTTGCGGAAGCGCGGCGTGTCGATGCAGATCAATTCGACGATTGCCCGGCACAACTACGAGCGGCTGGATGATGTGTACAAGCTGGCGCTCGATCTGGGCGCGGATGCGCTGCATTTGTTCATGCTGGTGCCGGTGGGGTGCGGCATGAGTTTGCCGGAATCGATCATGCTGAAGCCGGACGAGTACGAGAATGCGTTGAACTGGCTGTATGACCGGAGTCTGGAGGGGAAGATTCATGTGAAGGCGACGTGCGCCCCGCATTATTTTCGGGTGATGCGGCAGCGGGCGAAGAAGGATGGGCGGGCGATGCCGGCGGCGGCGCATCCGCATCGTGGAATGGCTCCGGGTCAGGTTCCGCCGCACTCTGCAGATGGCATTCAGAACGGCGGCGGCCATCCAGACGGCGGCCATCCGGGCGGTGCGGACATGACGGCGATGACGAAGGGATGCCTGGCGGGACAGGCGATTTGCTTTGTGTCGCACACGGGGGAGGTTTTCCCATGCGGATATTTGCCGGTGAGCTCAGGCAATGTGAAGGAAATCCCGTTTCCGCGCATCTGGCGGGGAAGCGAAGTGTTTGCGGACATGCGGGACGATTCGCGGCTTGGGGGAAAATGTGGGGTTTGCGAGTTCAAGAAAGTATGCATGGGTTGCCGAGCTCGAGCGTATTCGGAGACGGGGAGTTATCTCGCCGAAGAGCCGAACTGCGCGTTCACTCCGACGCGAATGCGGCATTAAATGCTTGTTGAGAAGAGATGCCTGCCTATTCGTGGCACAGCTCATGTGTTTTTATGGAACACCGGGTTTTCTGGAAAATGAGATGTTTGCGGAACTGTAGGGGATTCTCCTAAGTATTTTTCAGATATTCCGCAATGGCTGGGCGATCCGACCCCTTCACATAATGCGTAGCACTAACCGTCTATCGGAGAACAACTGATATGTCCGTCATGACGCCTACCCCGCCCACGCCTCAACCCATTCCGGAACTGACGCCGCGCATGGAGCGATTCTCGTACGACGACAAGGTCGTGCGGGCATTCACCCTGGCGACGCTGATCTGGGCCCTGGTGGCGATGCTTGTGGGGTTGATCGTTGCGATAGACCTGGTGCTGCCGTCGCTGGTGCCCTATGCGCCGGGGATCGTGGCAAAGTACATGGCGATTCCGCAACTTGCGTTCGGGCGGTTGCGACCGCTGCATACGAATGCGGCCATTTTTGCGTTCGCAGGAAATGCGATTTTCGCTGGGATTTATTACTCGACGCAGCGACTTTGCAAAGCGCGAATGTGGTCGGACAAACTTTCGTGGCTGCATTTCTGGGGTTGGCAGGCGATTATTGTTGCGGCGGCCCTGACGCTGCCCTTCGGGATTACCCAGGCGAAGGAGTACGCGGAACTGGAATGGCCGATCGACGTGGCGCTTGCGGTCGTCTGGCTGGGGTTCTTCGGCACGAACTTCCTGATGACGCTGGTGAAGCGGCGCGAACGGCATTTGTATGTAGCCTTGTGGTTCTACACAGCAACGATCGTGGCCGTTACGGTCCTGCACGTCTTTAACAACCTGGCCATTCCGACGGGGTGGTTCAAGAGTTATTCAATTTACGCAGGGGTGCAGGATGCGTTCATGCAGTGGTGGTATGGGCACAACGCGGTTGCGTTCTTCCTGACCACGCCGTTCCTGGGACTGATGTACTACTTCGTGCCGAAGGCGGCGGATCGTCCGGTTTACTCCTATCGGCTGTCGATCGTTCACTTCTGGTCGCTGGTGTTCATTTACATCTGGGCGGGGCCGCACCACCTGCATTACACCGCCCTGCCGGAATGGGCGAGCACGCTGGGAATGGTCTTCTCGTTAATGCTGTGGATGCCTTCGTGGGGTGGTATGATCAACGGATTGCTGACCCTTCGCGGGGCGTGGAATAAGGTGTCGGCGGATCCGGTTCTCAAGTTCTTCGTGGTTGCTATTACGTTCTACGGTATGGCGACCTTTGAAGGCCCGATGCTTGCGATCAAAACGGTCAATTCGCTTTCGCATTATACGGACTGGACGATTGCTCACGTGCATTCCGGGGCTTTGGGCTGGAATGGGTTCATGGCGTTCGGGATGATTTACTGGCTGTTGCCTCGGCTATTCCAGACAAAGCTTTATTCGCAGAAACTGGCGAATATGCATTTCTGGCTGGCGACAGTCGGCATTCTGCTCTACATCATTGCGATTTATGTGGCGGGACTCACCGAAGGGCTGATGTGGCGTGCGGTGGATGATTCGGGAAAGCTGACCTATCCGGACTTCATCGAGACGGTGGTGGCGGTCATTCCGATGTGGTGGCTGCGTATTGCGGGCGGCGGCATGTATATGCTGGGCGCCGTGCTGTGCGCGGTGAACTTCTACAAGACGTGGGCGGCGAGGCCGGCGGAATACAAGGTGCCGGTCATCGAAGCGCCGGCGCTGGCGCGACATTACGTTGAACCGCCGATGCCGAAGAGCCCGCTGGAAGATGCCCCGGTGGCGGATTTTGTGAAGAGGCTGGAGCCCTACACGACGCTGTGGTTCCACCGCCGCTGGGAGGGAAAGCCGGTGCTGTTCACGCTGTGGACGGTGGCGGCGGTGGCGGTGGCGAGTCTCTTTGAGATTGTGCCGACGTTCCTGATCCGCTCGAACGTTCCGACAATCGCGAGCGTGCAGCCGTACACGCCGTTGGAACTGTATGGCCGCGATCTCTACCTCCAGGAAGGCTGTTACCTGTGCCACTCGCAGATGATTCGCCCGATCCTGCCGGAAACGAAGCGTTACGGCGAATACTCCAAGCCGGGCGAGTTTGTCTATGACCACCCATTCCAGTGGGGATCTCGCCGCATTGGGCCCGATCTTGCGCGTGAAGGGGTGAGCAATCCGAATGCTGAATGGCATCTGAGGCACTTCACTGATCCGCAACTCGTCACGCCGCGCAGCATCATGCCGCGGTATACGTTCCTGCTGCGGCGGAAATCAGAGTTTGATCTGATTCCCGGGCGGGTGAAGGCGATGAGCACGCTGGGCGTTCCGTACACGCAGGAGCAGATCGAGCATGCCGAAAGCCTGGCGAAGGAACAGTCCGCGAAGATCGCCCAGGAACTCGTTACGGCCACCGGCGACGCCCACATGATGGATTTGCAGGACAAGCAGGTGCTGGCGTTGATTGCCTACCTGAAGCGACTTGGCACAGATCTGCAGAAGCCGCCGCCTGCCCCCGCGACCGCCATATCACAGCCCGCCCCTGTTGCACAAGGAGTTCATTAATGTTGCAGCAAGCCATCGAACACATGGGAATTACCGGATTCGCACAGATCGCATTGGTGCTGTTTGTCTCGGTATTCGTGTCCGTTCTGGTGCGGGAGAAGTTCCGCAGCACCGGCGAAGTGAAGCACATGTCGAATCTGCCGCTGGACAACGATGACAATGGAGCGATTCATGAAGGTTGAGTTTCCCGAAGATCATCCGCCGGAGCCGCCGTTGGATTCGCCGGTGACGGATCACGAATATGACGGGATCCGGGAATATGACAATCCGACGCCGGGATGGTGGGTGGCGGTATTTGTGGCGTCCATCTTCTTTGCGGTGGGATACGGCATCTACTATCACGCGCCGGTTCCGGACCGTTCAATTTACGACCGTTATGACGAAACGGTGGCGGCGGACATGAAGAAGCGGTTCGCGGGAATGGGCGAATTGAAGCCGACGGAGCAGAACATGCTGCTGTGGATGCAGAAGCCGAATTACATGGATTTCGGGAAGGCGACGTTCAAGCAGAACTGCGTCTCCTGCCATGGGAGCGAAGGACAGGGGAAGGTCGGACCGAACATGACCGACGACTATTACAAGAACATTCGGGTTATTACGGACATTCCGCGCGTGATCACCAATGGCGCCGCCAACGGCGCTATGCCCGCGTGGGGGAATCGGCTGGATCCGAAAGAGATTGCGCTGGTGGCCGCGTACATCGCGAGCTTGCGTGGCGAGAATCTGCCCAGCGACCGCCCGCCGGAGGGCGAGAAGATTCCGCCCTGGCCAAAATTAGCCACCACCATGCCAGCGGCGCAGCACTGACCGCGCGTCAGAAGGTGCCCAAATGACGGCCGAAGTTGCTGACAATGTTCTTTCCACCCTGAGACCAGATGGCTCGCGCCGCTGGCTGCGGCCGAGGCTCTCTCATGGCCGGCACCTGACCGCGCGGCGCATTGTGGCCTATTTTCTGATGGGCTTGTTTCTCGCGTTGCCGTTTCTGCATGTGAACAATAAGCCGGCGGTGCTGCTGGATATTGTGCACCGGCGTTTCACGCTCTTCGGTTACACGTTTCTCCCAACCGACACGATTCTGCTGGCATTCACGATGCTCTTTATCTTTGTGAGCATCTTTCTCTTCACTGCCCTGTTTGGGCGGTTGTGGTGCGGGTGGGCGTGCCCGCAGACGGTTTATATGGAATTTCTCTATCGGCCGCTGGAGCGTCTGTTTGAAGGGACGGCGCGGCGCGGGGGACCTCCGGTCAGGGACAGGGCGTGGGGTAAAGTGGCTTACTTCTTTGCGGCGTTCCTCGTGACAGCGATACCGGCGCACACGTTCCTCGCCTATTTTGTCGGCGTGGATGCTCTTTCGCATTGGATGCGTCAAAGCCCTGTCGAACATCCCACGGCGTTTCTGGTCATGGCGGCCACTGTCTCGTTGATGATGTTCGACTTTTACTGGTTCCGAGAGCAGATGTGCCTGATCGCATGTCCTTACGGCCGATTTCAGAGCGTGCTGCTCGACCAGTGGTCACGGATCGTGAGCTATGATAAACGCCGTGGCGAGCCGCGTGGAAAGTTGCATCGGTCCGTGACGCTTCCGCTGGCGGAGGGCGGAAGCGCCGCGGGCGACTGCATCGATTGCCATATGTGCGTGGCTACGTGTCCGACAGGCATTGATATTCGCGACGGGCTGCAGATGGAGTGCATCAACTGCACACAGTGCATCGATGCCTGCGATGCGGTGATGACGCGCATCAACAAACCGCGGGGGCTGATCCGCTATTCGTCTCAGGCGGCGGTGCAGGGGGACAAGCCGGCGAAGTTCCGTCCGCGGCTGGTGTTTTATCCCGTTATTTTGCTGATTCTCGCTATCGCGTGGCTTCTCATTTTTTCGAATAAGGGGACGGCGGATATCACACTGCTCAGGAATTATGGGAATCCGTTCACCCGTTTGGAGACGGGACGCATCGCGAGTCCGATCCGATTGAAGATTACGAACCGGAGCGATGTGGAGTCGCGGTATGTGTTCGACCTGCCGCAAATGCCTGATGCCACGATCGATCTGCCTGACACCGCCATCACTGTTCCCGCGAACGAATCCCGGACGGTCGCGTTTGAAGTGGAGCTTCCGCCGGAGGCGTTCCACATGGGGGTCTACGATGGGACGCTGCACATCACGAACAATCGCGATTTTTCCCGAGAGTTAACCGTTCGACTCCTCGGTCCATTTTCTTCCGGTGAGGAGCCTGGCCATGACCGCAACTAATCTCGCTTTGCAGTCTGGAACGAAGCCGCGAACCTCGGGCAACCCCGCGCTCTTCTGGGGAGCGCTAATCGTGGGTCTTCTGTCGATGGAGATCGGGCTTTGCGCGTGGGGAATCTATTGTGCGACCAGCGGATCACAGGTGGTTGTGGAGGCGGATTATTACAACAAAGCCCTGCATTGGGACGATCACCTCGCGCTTATGCAGGCGAGCAAGGAGTTAGGTTGGAGCACAAGCCTGCAGATTCCGGACGTCGGCGGGGCCAGGGGAGTGGTTCCTGTCTCATTCCAGATCCACGATTCCGGGGGTGAGGCGATTGAGAATGCGGTGGTCAGCATCGGGTATTTCCACCACGCTCATCCCTTGGATCTTCGCAGTGCGACGCTGAAGGAGACGGGGCCGGGTGAATATGCCGCCGATATGTCGCTTAACAAGCGCGGCATTTGGGAATTTCGCATCTCCGCGACGCGCGGCGCGGATCATTTTGTGCAGATTGTCCAGCGGGACATTGAGCAATGATCGCCCTGGTTGTGACCATCTTTGCCGCCTCCATTTTTGGTTCTCTGCATTGTGCCGGGATGTGCGGAGCGTTCGTACTGTTCGCCATTGGCGCGGGGGAATCAAGCGTGGCGACCTCGCGCACGCGGCTGATGGCGGTTTATCATGCCGGGCGTCTGATGACCTATGTGGCGCTTGGCGGCCTGGCAGGGGAAGTGGGGTCTGTTGTTGATTTTGCGGGCTATCTGGTCGGAATCCAGCGGGCGGCGACTGTGGCGGCCGGCGCACTGGTGGTCGGCTTCGGCTCGGTGACGCTGCTGAGGCTGAGCGGGTTCAAGATTGCGCCTCTGAAGCTTCCTGGTGCGATGCAGGCAGTGGTCACGAAGCTTCATCGGCGTTCGATGGCCCTCTCCCCCACGGGGCGAGCACTGGCCACCGGGCTTCTCACGACGCTGCTTCCCTGCGGCTGGCTTTATGCGTTTGTGGTGACCGCGGCGGGGACGGCCAATCCGGCGGCAGGAGCGTTGGTGATGGGCGCCTTCTGGGTCGGCACGCTGCCGGCGCTTACGGTGCTGGGGATGGGCATTCAGCGCACTTCGGCCCCGCTTGCGAAGCGGCTTCCGTTCATCACGGCGGCGGCCGTGGTTTCGATCGGGATTTACACCATCGTCGCGCGGGCGCATGTGACGATTGTGCCGCATGCCGTTCAGCAGGCCTCCACGGGTTCGCTTGTCGAGCAGGTTCGCTCGATCGATCAATCGAAGCTTCCGTGCTGCAGCACCAGACCGGAGGGCAAATGACGCTCGCAGCCGATCCAGTTTCGATGCATGCGGACGTACGATGTGCGCATTGCGGCCTTCCAGTGGCGCGAGGACTCATCGAGCCGGACGCGGATCACCAGTTCTGCTGCAGCGGATGCCGGACCGTGTTCCATGTGATTCATTCCTGTCGCGTGGATCAATATTATGCGTTTCTGCGGCGCGACCGGGACGCGGGGTTGGCGGAGTCTTTGCCCGCGAAAGTAACAGGGAAAGGGTATCGCGAATTTGACGATCCGGCTTTCCTGGAGATGCACGCGCCGCTCGATGAGGTCCATGGCACGCGGGTTGTCGATTTTTACCTCGAAGGCGTTCATTGCGCTGCGTGTGTCTGGCTGGTGGAGAAGTTGCCGGCGATCTGTCCGGGGGTTCTTGAATCGCGACTGAATCTTGGCAAGGCGCTCGTGCGGATCACGTGGATCGAGGGAAAGGCGGAGCTTTCCGGCATTGCCCGCACGCTGGATTCGATCGGATATCCCCCCCATCCGGCGCGCTCGAGCAATGCGCGGCGCGTTCGTACATTGGACGATCGCCGCCAGCTCGTGCGCATCGGGGTAGCCGGAGCATGTGCTGGGAACACGATGCTGCTGGCGACGGCGCTGTACGCAGGTCTGTTTGCGAAGATGGATGCGGGCTACAGCGTGCTGTTTCGTTACCTGTCGATGGCGATTGGACTGGTCGCGCTGCTCTGGCCGGGGATGGTTTTCCTGCGCGGCGCCTGGGCGGCGATCAAAACGCGCACGCCGCATCTGGATTTACCGATCAGTCTTGGCCTGGTTGCGGGCGCCATCGCCGGAACCTGGAACACCCTGACCGGTTCAGGAGAAATTTATTTTGACTCGCTGTCGGTGCTGGTGTTCCTGCTGCTCGTCGGTCGGTTTTTGCAGCATCGCCAGCAGGGGATAGCGGATGATGCCGTGGAACTGCTGTTTTCGCTGACGCCGATGTCCGCACATCGCGTCGCGGAGGATGGCGGCGTCTCGGATGTTCCGATTTCGGCGCTGAAAGTCGAAGACGTGGTGGAGGTCCTGGCGGGCGAATCAGTGCCGGTGGATGGCGTGGTGGTGTCGGGTCGTACAACAGTGGATGAATCGCTGCTGACCGGCGAAGCGCTGCCCAAGGCGGCGAAAGCCGGAAGCACGGTTCATGCGGGAACGGTGAATGTTTCATCGCCGATTCGCGTCACGGTGCATGCCGCCGGCGAAGCGACGCGGGTGGGGAAACTGATGCGGCTGGTGACGGAGTGCGCCCGTCGAAAGGCGCCGATGATGCTGCTCGCGGACCGCATTGCCGGATATTTCCTCGCGGCCGTGCTGGTGATATCCGCCGCGGTCTTTGGATACTGGACGTTGCACAAGAGTCCCAGGGCGGTCGATCGCGCCGTGGCGATTCTGATTGTCGCCTGCCCATGTGCGCTGGGGCTCGCGACGCCACTCGCGGTAACCGTAGCGATCGGGCGCGCGGCGCGGCGGGGTATCCTGATTAAGGGCGGCGACTGCCTGGAGCGCCTTGCCAGACCAGGAATGCTTCTTCTGGACAAGACCGGCACGCTGACGATGGGCCGGATCGCGATGCAGGCATGGGAAGGCGATGGCTCATTGAAGGGGGCGGTGCTGGCGATCGAATCGAGGGCGACGCATCCGATCGCGCGGGCATTTTGTGAAGCCCTGCGGAAGGAATGCGACACTCCGCCGTCGGCAGCCGACGTTGTGCAGGATATGCACGGCGGCATCCGGGGAACGGTGGATGGGCGGGAATTCCTCATTGGATCACCCGCTTTCGTCACTCGCAGGTGCAATGCGAATTCTAAGTGGTGTGAGAACGCCGTGAAGGGGTTTGTCCGCCGCGCGATGACGCCGGTCCTCATCGCAGTGGATGGCGACATTCGCGCTGCGGCAGGATTTGGCGACACGCTGCGACCGGATGCGGCAGCGGCCCTGGAATCCCTGAGGGAGGCCGGATGGCGTCTGGGGATTCTTTCGGGCGATCATCCGCAGATTGTCGCGCACATCGCCGGCGAACTGGATATTGATGCCTCCTGTGCCGTGGGCGGATTGCTGCCGGAGGAGAAGCTGAACCATGTCCGCGCGGCGCTGCAGCAGGGGCCGGTCGTGATGGTGGGTGACGGCGTGAATGATGCGGCGGCTCTGGCTGCGGCAACGGTGGGCATCGCGGTGCACGGGGGTGCGGAAGCGTCGCTTGCGGCGGCGAGCATTTATCTCAACGAGCCGGGGCTGTCGGCGGTGGCGGATACGGTGCGCGCGTCGCGAAACACGGTGCGGGCGATTCGCCGTGGCCTGATCGCTTCGGCCGGGTACAACGCGGCGGCGATCGCGCTCGCGGCCGTGGGGTGGATCAATCCGCTGGTGGCCGCGGTGCTGATGCCCGTGAGTTCGCTGACGGTGCTGACGCTGGCGTTCGGATCTCGCACGTTTTCACGAGGGAGAGGTGTGCGATGACGGTGCTTTTCGTGGTATTGCCTCTGGCGCTGATTTTCGCGGGAGGGGCGGTGATCGCCTTCATCTGGGCGGTGCGTGGAGGACAGTTCGACGACCTCACCACGCCGGCGATGCGCATCCTGCACGATTCGGACGAAGTGGATAAGTAAACGTCGATGATCCTGAATGGGGGAGGGAGGATTGCGGATAAATGTGGCGGGATGCGCCTCCTTTGGCCGATGCAAAGTATTTTGCGAATCGTCACGGAGGACGAACAATGGCGCGCGATGCCGTGGCAGAGCGGGGGCGGATCGTGAAATTGGTGGAGCGCTGGGAACGCGAGGATGTTGCGTTTGCGCGATCAATGGGGAGTGGGGTCGACCCGGGCCAGGCGCTGGCGCGGCTTGGCGTGCGGCTCTGTCTGCAGGAACGTTACGAAGAGGCGGTTTCCGTTCTGCGAGTAGCGGCTACCGCCAGGCCGGACGATTGGTTGATTCTGAATCAGCTCGCAGTTGTGCTGGACCGCGCACAGGAGGTTCAGGAGGCCATTGGAACAGCGCATCGCTCGCTCGCCATGAAACAGGACCAGCCCGAGGTGTGGATCCACCTGGGCAATATGCTGAAGAGTGTGAACGATCTGGCGGGGGCGGAACATGCGTATCACACGGCGCTGGAGTTCGAGCCAACGTCGGCGATTGCGTGGCAGTTGATGGGGTTGGTGAAACAGCAGCAACGACAGTTCCGCAAGGCGATCGCGTGCTTCCTGAAATCCGCGAACCTCGGAAACGCCACCGCCCCGATCTTCGCGATTCTCGGGCAACTGTTCCACCAGGTCGGCGAATTTGACAAATCTTTACACGCTTATAGTGCGGCCGCCGAGATGGAGCCGGAGAATCAGCATTTTCGAAGCATGCGTGCGAAAGTCGGCTTTCTCGCCGATGTCATGGCATCCACTTCCGTTGACACAGCCGTTGAGAACTACTTCCGCAATGTGACGCCCGACGAGCCTTGGTCTGAACGAAACACCAGCGATATCCTCCAGAATGCCTACTCGCTGCTTTCAGGCTACGGCCACATCGAGGCGGCGGCACGCGTCGGGCAGAAGCTCCTTGAATTGGAACCTCAGAATGCGACCGCGGCCTACCTGCTTAAGGCCCTGAAGGGGGATCGCTCCGTGCTGCGTTCTCCCGACGACTACCTGGTGGAGCATTTTGATGCGTTTGCGCAGGGTTTTGACCGGCAACTGACGACGGTGCTGGGCTACAGCGTGCCCGAGCAGCTTGGCGAGATGGCGCGGGCTCACATCGGATCGCGGAAGCTCGATGTGCTGGACGTTGGCTGCGGAACGGGCTTGTGCGGCGTGCACATTGGGTCCGTGGCGCGCGGACTGACCGGCGTTGACCTCTCACCGAAAATGCTTGCGATCGCACAGGACCGCGGCCTCTACACGGAATTGCACTGCGAGGAAATCACCAGCTACATGCGGCGCATGCCTGGTTCCGCGGATCTGCTGCTCGCCGCGGACGTGCTGATCTATTTCGGGGATCTCGCACCGATCTTTGAAGCGTTCGCACATGCGCTTCGTGCCGGCGGACTGCTGGCGATCAGTGTGGAGCGGAGAATTGAATCTGATTTTCAGTTGCTTCCATCCGGTCGATTCGCGCACGACCCCGCCTATGTGCGCACACTGGCCCAGGAGTTTGGTTTCACGGAATGCAATTGGCGCGACATCACGATTCGCCTTGAAGCTGCATCTCCCGTGCAAGGCGATCTCTTTCTCTTTCGCCGCGAGGACTGATCCGACCATTCACGTTGATGCAGCCGCCGATTGTTCCGGCATATCGGTCAGCGACTTGGGAATCTGCAGTTCATCGAGCTTGCGATAGAGCGAGGAAATGCCGATGTGCAGATACTGTGCGGTTTCCGTCTTGTCGTAGTTGTGACGCCTGAGCGAATACAGAATGTGCTGACGTTCGAATTGCTGCAGCGCTTCCTTCAGGTCTTCGGAGACATCGTCGGTCATTCCGTCCGTTGCGAAGGGGAGGTCCTCGACGGAAATCTGGCGATCTTCTGCGAAGATGACGGCCCGCTCGATGACGTTTTCCAACTCACGAACGTTGCCGCGCCAGTCGTGATTCAGCAGCGCCCGCATGGCGCCATTGGTGATGCCGGCAACACGTTTCTCGAGATTGGTCGTGTACTTGTTGATGAAGTGATGCACGAGCGCCGGGATGTCTTCCTTGCGCTGACGGAGCGGCGGCAGCGTCAGCTTCACGACATTCAGGCGATAGAGCAAATCCTCGCGGAATTCGCCGGCCTTCACCATCCCCTCCAGGTCGCGGTTGGAGGCGGCGACGATGCGCACATTGATCGGCCGGGCGTGGGTGTCGCCGACCGGAACAACCACGCGCTCCTCCAGCACCCGCAGCAGCGATGACTGAACGGAGAGCGGCAGCGTGGAGATCTCATCGAGAAACAGCGTGCCGCCGTTCGCCGCCTCGAAGTAACCAATCTTGTCCCGAAGCGCACCGGTGAACGCGCCGCGCCGATAACCGAACAGTTCCGATTCAATGAGCGTTTCGGGTATGGCGCCGGAGTTGACTGCGACGAAGGGCTTCTCGCGGGTGACCCCGTTGTAGTGAATCGCCCGGGCAAACAGCTCCTTGCCCGTGCCGGACTCGCCGATGAGTAGGATGTTCGACCGGACCGTGGATAGCTTGCGAACCGTGTCAAACAGCTTGGTCATGCAGGGAGAGGCGCCGACGAGATTATGGAACGTGGATTCGGGGGCCAGTTGCTCCGTGATCACTTTCTGCGCGCGGTTGACTTCGCGCAGTTCGATCGCGCGGCGAACTTTTTCCAGAACCTCCTCGAAATCCATGGGCTTGAGGAGGTAATCGACAGCTCCGGACCGCATCGCGGAAACCGCCGACTCCACTGTCCCGTAGGCCGTCAGCACAATCACCGGCGTTTCGGGACAGATCTTTTGAATATGCGCGAGCAGCGTCGGGCCATCCATTTCCGGCATGCGGATATCCGTGATCACCACGTCCACCGAGCGCTCCAACAACACGTTGTACGCCGCCTTGCCGTCCGGTACGTCGATCACGTCGAACCCCTCGCTGCGGAACAGCTCGGCGAGCGACTCGCGAAGGACGGTTTCATCTTCGGCGATCAGAAGCATGCGGGGCATAAGGCTCTCCTTGTGCTGAGGGCTTTGTGCTGGTCAGGATAGAACGGGCAATGCGATGGGATCGGCGGCGCTCCGCGATTTCAGGGCGGGTTCCAGCGATTTGTAGCCGATTTCTTCATCCGTCAGATAGCAGAGCGGATCGGGCGCCCAGGGATTTCCGGTGATGTTCTCCGCACGCGCCCGCAGAGACCCGCCACACACTTCCTTGAACCTGCAGCCGGCGCAACGGCCTTCCAGCTTTGGAAGGCGATCCTTCAATCCAGCCATGATCGGGTTCGAGGTGTCCTGCCAGATCTGGGAGAACGGGCGTTCCTTGACGTTCCCAAATGTGCGGGCCATGGAGAATTGATCCGCATGCACGTTGCCGTAGAAATCGATGTTCCCGATTCCCACGCCGGAGGAATAGCGTGCGCCGCCGTTCCAGGAAATCATGTCGAGCACCTGCTGGGCGCGGGGGTGATTCTCCTTCTTCATGCGGAGGTAGAGGTACGGGCCGTCGCAGGCGTTATCAACCGTGAGAACTTCGATCCGCTTGCCGCGGGCCATGAAATCGGCGGTTCGCGTGATGATCGTGTCGACGGCTTCGCGCGACTGTTCCGGCGAGAGCGCCATCAGGTTTTTCCCACGACCGGACGGACAGAGGTGGTAGAAACAGGCGCGATCGATGTGGTTTTCTTCAATGAATTCGAAAATCTTGTCGAGATTCTGGGCCGTGTGCTGCGTGAGGGTGAGCCGCAGTCCGACCTTCTGTCCGGCATCGACACAGTTCCGGAAGCCGCGCATGGTGCGATCGAAGGCGCCTTTTGCTCCACGGAACTCATCGTGTACGGCGGGAATCGCGGAATCGAGCGAAATTCCCACGTAAGAGAAGCCGATCTCCTTGAACTGCTGCGCAATTTTCGGCGTGATCAGTGTTCCATTCGTGGAGGCCACCACGTGCAGATCGAGAGAACGGGCGAAAGTTGCGAGTTCGAAAAGATCCGGTCGTGCCAGCGGCTCGCCGCCGGAGAAGAGCACGGCAGGCACCTTGAATTCGGCGAGGTCACCAAGGACGGCCTTGCACTGCTCCGTCGTCAGCTCGTTGGGGTATTTGATGGCATCGGAATCGGTGTAGCAGTGCACGCATTTGAGATTGCACGTGCGCGTCAGGTTCCAGACGACAATCGGCCGGCGCTCGGCGGCTGACTTCGCCACCGCCATTCGCTGGTACTCCGGCGGGTCGATCTGTGTGATCTTCCGCCCATACCGGTGCGGGGTTGAGGGTGTTTCCAATCCGCCGTAGAGGACGCTGACATCAATCATGGCAAGGCTCCGCAAGAGAGGTCGGAGGCGACAGGAATCCGCTGAATCCCCGTGTTCTCAACACTGGGAATCTTCGGAAACTTTAGGGTTTCTCGATATCGGGATGAGTTTGCGAGCTGCTCTCGAGTATTTCCTTAGAGGATTAGGTGTTATTCTTAAGGATGAGCGGTGGGTTCACCTGTTGGGCCCCGCGCCGATGCTGTCTACACTCAAGGCGAAGGAGTGTATGCATGCCATTTCTCATCGTTCTCCCGGCCATTATCAGCTTCCTGCTCCTGGGAGCCCACATTCTGCACAATGGCGGAAGCGTCTTCCTCGCGCTGGCATGCGTGGGCCTGAGCACTCTTCTCGTTTCACGGCATCGCTGGCTGATTTACGTCGTTCAGATCATCCTGACCCTTGCCACCATCGAATGGCTCGCGACTACGTATGACATCATCATTCAGCGCCAGGCAGCCGGCCTCGCCTGGGAACGCGCCGCCGTGATTTTGATCGGTGTTGCAGGCCTGAACGTCGCCGCCGCCGCCCTGCTGTTTCTTCGCAAACCGCACTGAACCGGCCTTCTCACGATCGGGAGGGGCCTTGGCTACGCATTCCTTCGATTTTGAGAACCAACTGAGAAAAAGTCCCCTCTCCGCAGGAAAAAGGCCGTTCTTCAATTGGCACGGATGATGCAAGAGGGAATGGAAAGCATTGAGGGCTATCGAATGAGCACTATTGTTGGCGTACCCAAGGAATCAATTGCCGGCGAAACCCGTGTGGCCTTGACCCCGGCGGCAGTCGCACTGTTGATTAAAAACAAGGTCGACGTGCTGATCGAAGCAGGCGCTGGAACCAATGCCGGCTTTGCGGACAGCGCGTACACGGCCAAGGGTTCGAAGATCGGCTCGCGCGGCGATGTCTTCTCCACCTCCGACATTCTGCTGCAGGTGCGCTGCAGCCTTGCGAAGGACGATCCCGATTTCGCATCGATGAAAGCCGGTGCCCTGATGATCGGCTTCTGCGATCCGCTCGGCAGCCCGCAGGTGATCGCGGAAGCGGCGCCGAAGGGCGTCTCAGTCCTTTCCATGGAATTGATCCCCCGCATCACCCGCGCCCAGGCCATGGACGCCCTCTCGAGTCAGGCCAATATCGCCGGCTATAAGTCGGTTCTCATGGCGGCCGACGCGCTGCCCAAAATCTTCCCCATGCTGATGACGGCCGCCGGGACAATTCAGGCGGCCAGAGTTTTTGTGATCGGCGTCGGCGTGGCCGGGTTGCAGGCGATCTCCACCGCGAGACGTCTCGGCGCGGTTGTCAGCGCCTTCGACGTCCGTGCCGCAGTGAAGGAGCAAGTGCAGTCGGTCGGGGCGAAGTTCATCGAACTGCCGCTCGAATCCGGCGACGCCCAGGACAAGGGCGGCTACGCCCGCGCCCTCACACCCGATCAACAGAAGAAGCAGGCCGAGTTGATGGCGAAGGTCGTCGCCGAAAGCGACGTCGTCATCACCACGGCCGCCGTTCCCGGCAAGGCAGCTCCGAAACTCATTCCCGCTTCCGCCGTCGAACGCATGCAGCCCGGCAGTGTCATCGTCGATCTCGCCGCCGAACGCGGTGGCAACTGCGAGCTCACCATGCCCGGAAAAACCGTGGTCAAGCACGGCGTCACCATCATCGGCCACACCAACGTCCCCGCCACCGTGCCGCTCCACTCCAGCATGATGTACGCCAACAACCTCGTGAAACTTCTCGCCCTCCTTGTGAACAAGGAAGGCGCTCTCAACCTGAATCTCTCGGACGAAGTGATCGCCGGATCCCTGGTCTGTCACGACGGCAAAGTCGTGCACTCGCGCGTGCGCGAACTGATCGCCCCGGCTCCCGCATCTCCCGAACTCGTCAAAGTATAGGAATTCGCCATGCCAACGCCCGATATCGCTTCCCATTTGTACGTCTTCATCCTCGCCGCGTTTCTCGGCCTCGAGGTCATCAAACGCGTCAGCCCCCTGCTGCACACGCCGCTGATGTCACTGACGAATGCCATCTCGGCCATCAGCGTGGTCGCCGCCATCGAAATCGCGGGCCGTCATGAGACGACGCTTGCAACGGTTCTCGGCACGATCGCGGTCACCGCGGCCTTCACCAATGTGGTCGGCGGATTCATGATCACCGACCGCATGCTGAAGATGTTCAAGAAACGCGAACCGGTAAAGAAATAAGCAGCGGCCTTCAAGGCCGGAATGGAATTCATAAGCGGCCACGAATCGACGTGCCGCCGCTCTCGCAAGATCGATCATAAAGGTATTGGTCATGAACATGATGTGGACAGTCGCTGAACTTACCGGCGCAGGAGCGAACATCCAGGCGGTGTTTTCGACAGCGACCTATATTCTCGCGGCGGCCTGTTTCGTTCTGTCGCTCAAATGGCTCAGCGCCCCCACCACCGCCCGGCGGGGCAATATCGTCGGTGAAGTCGGCATGGCCGCAGCCATCGTCGGCGCCCTGCTGCAAAACAATATCATCAGCTACGAGTGGATCATCGTCGGCCTCGTGCTCGGCGCTCTGATCGGCGCTCCGCTCGCCATCTGGATGCCCATGACCGCCGTGCCTCAGCGAACCGCCTTCTCCCACGCATGCGGTGCACTCGCTGCAACCCTTGTCGGCACGGCCCACTATTTCACCCACGTGCCCGAGCGCAAAGAAGAAATGGCCGTCCTCTCCGTCGAAGTCCTTCTTGGCGCTCTGACATTCACCGGGTCGCTCATGGCCACCGGCAAGCTCCAGGAAATACTCCCCCAGCGGCCCATCACGTTCAAAGGCCAGAATATCTTCAACTTCCTCGTCCTCGGCGCCGCGATCGCCTGCGGCGTGGGCCTCACGATTAACCCGCACCTCACGATCCTCTTCCCCGTCCTCCTCGGCCTCGCCGCGATCTTCGGCGTCCTCCTCATCGTTCCCATCGGCGGCGCCGACATGCCCACCGTCATCGCCCTGCTCAACTCCTACGCCGGCCTCTCCGCCAGCCTCATGGGCTTCGTCCTCGACAACAAGCTCCTCATCATCGCCGGCGCTCTCGACGGTGCCTCCGGTTTCATCCTCTCCATCATCATGTGCAAGGCGATGAACCGCAGCTTCACCAACGTCCTCTTCGGCGCCTTTGGCCAGGTGCAGAAGTCCTCGGGCACGCAGGAGAAGAAAACCGTCCGCAGCGGCACCCCCGAAGAAGCCGCTCAGATCATGGAAGCCGCACAGTCCGTCATCATCATCCCCGGCTACGGCATGGCCGTCGCCCAGGCCCAGCACAAGGTCCGCGATCTCTTCGATCAACTCACCCGTCGCGGCGTCGATGTCAAATTTGCAATCCACCCCGTGGCTGGTCGCATGCCCGGTCATATGAATGTCCTCTTGGCAGAAGCGGAAATTCCATATGACCGGCTCATCGAAATGGACGAGATTAACGGCGATTTCTCGCAGTGCGATGTCGCCCTCGTGATCGGCGCCAACGACGTCGTGAACCCTGCCGCGCGCCACGACAAGAACTCCCCGATCTATGGAATGCCGATTCTCGACGCCGACAAAGCCAGGACCGTCTTCGCCATCAAACGCTCCATGAACCCGGGCTTCGCCGGAATCGAAAACGAACTCTACTACGCCGACAACTGCATGATGCTCTTCGGCGACGCCAAGGCCGTCGTGAGCGCCGTTGCCAAGGAACTCGCGGAATCGGCCGAACCAGTTGCTGCATGATGAAGGACCTGTGACATGGTGAACGAAGCGGTAACCGCTGCAAAATCAGCATCAACAGGCACTCAAGATGCCCTGGCCGTCCTGATGCGGCCCATGTACGTGGATCGTATCCCCCCCTGCAACCAGGCCTGCCCCGCAGGTGAGAACATCCAGGAATGGCTCCAGCTCGCACAGGCCGCCCGTTTTGAACAGGCCTGGCAGGCGCTCGTCAAAAACAACCCCATGCCCGCCATCCACGGCCGCGTCTGCTACCACCCCTGCGAGAACGGCTGCAACCGTAAACACCTCGACCAACCCGTCAGCATTCACGCCGTCGAGCGCTTCCTCGGCGATCTCGCCATCAGCAAAGGCTGGAAATTCCCGCTGGCCTCCCCTACCGGGAAACGCGTTTTGGTTGTCGGCTCCGGCCCATGCGGGCTATCCGCTGCTTATCACCTCGCCCGCATGGGCCATGCCGTAACCGTCCGCGAAGCCGGAGCGAAAACCGGCGGAATGATGCGCTACGGCATCCCCGAATACCGCCTCCCGCGCAACATCCTCGACGCTGAAATCGCCCGCATCGCCGACATGGGCGTCGACTTCCAGACCAATTCGAAAATCGACGACCTCGAACCCTATCTTCGCGGCGCCGCCTTCGACGCCATCTTCCTGGCGATCGGCGCCCAGGTCGGAAAACGCGTGGACATCCCCGCCGCTGACGCCGCCCGCATCGTCGATGCTCTCCAGTTCCTCGCTGATCCCGATTCCAGCTCCCCCCTCTGCCTCGGCAAACGCGTCGCCATCTACGGCGGCGGCAACACCGCCATGGACGCCGCCCGCACCGCGCTCCGCCTTGGCGCTGAAGAATCCCTCATCGTCTATCGCCGCGATCAGGCCCGTATGCCCGCCCACAAGAGCGAACTCGAAGAAGCTGTCGCCGAAGGCGTCGTCGTCAACTGGCTTCGCACCATCAAAACCGTCGGCGAACACGAGCTCGAAGTCGAAGTCATGCAGCTCGACTCCAAGGGCATGCCTCAGCCCACCGGCAAAACCGAAATCCTCAACGCCGATACCCTCATCCTCGCCCTCGGCCAGGAAACCCAGAGCGATTTCCTCCGCAACGTTCCCGGTATCGTCGTCACGCGCGACGGCGCTATCCAGGTCGACGACCACTTGATGACCGGCTGCGCCGGCATCTTCGCCGGTGGAGACATGATCCCCCTCAACAAAACCGTCACCACCGCCGTCGGCCACGGAAAAAAAGCCGCCCGATACATCGACGCATACATCAACCGCGGCGTCTATACCCCCCTGCCCAAGCACCAGATCGCACGCTTCGACCTTCTCCGCATCGACTGGTATCCGAAGGGCCCCCGCGCTGAGCAGCCCGTTGCCCCCAGCGAATCACGCATCGAATCCTTTGAAGAAACCATCGGCGGTCTCGACAAAGTCGCCGCCGTTTACGAAGCCCGGCGATGTTTTTCGTGCGGCAACTGCTTCGAGTGCGACACCTGCTGCAACGTCTGCCCCGAACAAACCATCGAAAAACTGGGGCCGGGAAAACGCTTCACCATTCACATGGAAAACTGCTCGCGATGTGGGCTCTGCGTGCAGGAATGTCCGTGCGGCGCCATGACCATGACCCCCGAGATTCCACCCCCCGTCGCCGAGAAAGGATTTGCCAAATGAGTACCAATCACACCCTGAACGATCGCGCTGCCTGGCTCAAAGGCCCCGCACATCGCTGCTCTCATCCTCCCACCGGAGAACGAAAACCCTGGCACGTCGTCCTCCTCGGCCCCCCGGGCGTCGGAAAGGGAACGCAGGCCAAGCTCCTCTGCGAAAAGCTCGGAACCTGTCACCTCTCCACCGGCGACGTCTTCCGCGCCGCCAAAAATCTCAACATCGCCGAAGCCAGCCCCGCCATGTCCGTCGCACTCGAATGTATGCGCCTCGGCGAGCTCGTTCCCGACCCCATGGTCGTCGCCATCGTCCGAGAGCGCCGTGAATGCCTCGGATGCCGCGGCGGTATCCTCCTCGACGGCTTCCCCCGCACCGCCGCCCAGGCCGCCGCCCTCGAACGCACCCTCCACGAGGAACGCATCCTCCTCGACGCCGCCATCCACTACGAATTACCCTTGGAATTGATCCTCGACCGCCTCACCGGCCGCCGCACCTGCGTCGACTGCAAGGCCGTCTTCCATATCCGAAATGCCCCGCCCCTAAGGGAAAACCTGTGCGATCACTGCGGCGCACGCCTCGTCCAGCGTGAAGACGACCGCGAAGAAGCCGTCCGCACCCGTATGCGGGCCTACGAAATGACCACCGCCCCCCTCCTCGACTTTTACAAGCGGCGCAACATGCTCCACTGCATTTCCGCCGAGGGGACGCCAGCGGAGGTCTTCGCCCGCACGATGGCCGAAATCGCCCCCCAAATGCACTAAATACCGCTTTTTAAGCCGCCAAGGCATAGGAAAAATCCCTACATACGCTCAGGTTGCGCTTCACTTGTAATCGAGATTTGGCCCGATACCGGCCAACTCCGCCATGGACGATGCTACCCCCATGCTGATGGTCACCTCCCGACACGATCCGGAGATCGACGCGGGAGGCCAAGCTAAGGAGCTCGCCATGTCTGTCGATGTACTTGCTGAACTGAACGTCTGGGAGGAACGCCACACCGGACCGGTCCCACCAGCCTCTGTGCGCAAATGGGTCGCCCAGATGGCCGAACTCTGCGAACCCGCCGCCGTCTACTGGTGCGACGGCACAGAGGCCGAAGCGAAGACTTTCCTCTCCGATGCCGTCAAGGATGGCATCCTCATTCCGCTCAACCAGGAAAAGCTTCCCAATTGCTACCTCCACCGCAGCAACACCAACGACGTCGCCCGCACCGAACAATGCACCTTCATCTGCATGCCCGACAAGGACGCCGTCGGCCCCACCAACAACTGGATGGACCCAAAGGAAGCCTACAAAAAACTCAAGACGCTCTTCCACGGCTGTATGCGTGGCCGCACGATGTACGTGATCCCGTTCGTCATGGGCCCCATCGGCAGTCCCCTCGCTAAAGTCGGCGTGCAGCTCACCGATTCCCTCTACGTCGCCATCAACATGGGCATCATGACCCGCATGGGCGACGTCGCTTGGCAACAGCTCGGCTCCGATGACTTCACCCGCTGCCTCCACTCCGTCGGCGATTGCTCCCCCGAACGCCGTTACATCTGCCACTTCCCCCTCGACAACACCATCTGGTCCTTCGGCTCCGGCTACGGCGGCAACGCCCTCCTTGGCAAAAAATGCCTCGCCCTCCGCATCGCCAGCTATCTCGGCAAACTCGAAGGCTGGATGGCTGAGCACATGCTCATCTCCGGCGTCACCAACCCCCAGGGCGAAAAAACCTACGTCGCCGCCGCCTTCCCCTCCGCCTGCGGCAAAACCAACTTCGCCATGTTGATCCCCCCAAAGCAATACCGCGATGCCGGCTGGAAAGTCTCCACCATCGGCGACGATATCGCCTGGATGTGGGTCGACGAAAAATCCGGCAAGCTCCGCGCCATCAACCCCGAGAACGGCTACTTCGGCGTCGTCCCCGGCACCAACTACGAAACCAACCCCAACGCCATGCAGACCATGTCGCACGACACCATCTACACCAACGTCGCACTTCTACCCGACGGCGATGTCTGGTGGGAAGGTAAAACCAAGGAACCGCCCGCAGAGTGCATCGACTGGACTGGCCGCCCCTGGACCCCCGACTGCGGCCGCAAAGCCGCTCATCCCAACAGCCGCTTCACCGCTCCCATGGCCAACAACCCCGCACTCGACCCCGCCGCCAACGATACCGACGGCGTCCCCATCTCCGCCATCATCTTCGGCGGACGACGCAGCCGCACCATCCCCCTCGTCTTCCAGGCCTTCAACTGGGTCCACGGCGTCTACGTCGGCGCCACCATCGGCTCCGAAACCACCGCCGCCGCCACCGGCGAAGTCGGCGTCGTCCGCCGCGACCCCATGGCCATGCTCCCCTTCATTGGCTACAACATCTCCGACTACCTCGTCCACTGGTTCAACATGCGCGCCAAGATGACCGATTGCCCTCGCATCTTCTGCGTCAACTGGTTCCGCAAAGGTGCCAACGGCAAATTCCTCTGGCCCGGCTTCGGCGAAAACATGCGCATCCTCGAGTGGATCATCAACCGCGCCAACGGTCGCGCCTACGCTGTCGAAACTCCACTCGGTTGGATGCCGCAGTGGAAGGACATCAACTCCGATGGCCTTCACCTTGCCCCCGAAGATTACGAGGCACTCCAGGCCGTCCCCCACGACGAATTCAAAGCCGAAATCCTCGGCCAGGAAGAACTCTTCCTCAAACTCGCCGGCGATCTCCCCAAGGAAATCATCTTTACCCGCGAGCTTCTGATCAGTCGACTCTGATTTGCAGGTTCTCATCGAGGTGCCCGTCATGAAATCTGCAACTCGCAACTCTAGGCCGAGACGCCGCCAGCAACGCCGTGCTCCCCGGCACGCGGCGTCTCGGCCTCTTTATGTCCTCTCCGATTCCACCGGCAATCTCGCACGCCACATGCTCAGCGCCTTCCAGACCCAGTTTCCACCCGACGCCATCTCCGTTCGCTACGAACCCTTCGTGCGAACCCTCCCCCGTCTCAAGGAAATCCTGGAACGTGCAACCCACGAGAACGCCGCCGTTTGTCACGCCATAGTCTCCGATAAGTTCAAGTCCTTCATCCAGACCTCCTGCCGCTCCGGCGGGCTGCCTTGCTGCGATCTCACCGGCGGAATCGTCAAGTTCCTCTCGCAAATCGCCAGAAGCAAACCCCGATGCAACGTTCAGTCTCTTCACCGCATCGACGAGGCCTACCGCCGCCGCATCGGCGCTCTCGAATTTACCATCAGCCACGACGACGGCCTTGGCCTGGACTCCATCCACGAAGCCGATGCTGTCCTCGTCGGCGTCTCCCGCACCAGCAAAACGCCCACCAGCATCTACCTCGCTCAGCAAGGCTATCGCATCGCCAATGTCTCCCTCGCACTCGGCATCGACCCGCCCGAGCAACTCCTCGCACTCCCTCCCGATAAAGTCGTCGGACTCACCATCGACCCCGAACAACTCGTCCTGATCCGCCATCGCCGCCAAGCCACCTTCGGCGTCAACGGCCTCAACTACGGCGAAACCGATCAGGTCGAACGTGAAATCGCCTGGACACGCCGCCTGTTCTCCTCCCGCGGCTGGAAAATGATCGACGTCACCGACCAGGCTATCGAGGAAACCGCCGCTCGCGTCCTCGAGTATCTCGTCGATACCACACAACCCGGCGAGGAGATCCCCCTGGAACTGGAGTAATCCCCATGCTTGCCTATGCGCTTGCACAACTCAACGCCATCTCCCCTTTCGCTGTGACCATCGTCGTCGTAGCCGGCGCCGCCATCTTCGGCATCACGCTCTATTACCACCTCGTCGCCATGTTCACACGTCGCCGCAACCGTGCCAGAGCCCAGGCGACAGGGCTCCTCCAGAAATCGCGAGCCGAAGATGCCGCCGCCGAAACCGCTTACTCGATTTGAGACTCTCCGATGCATGCTGCAGATGATGATTTTTTGACTACAATAGACTTGGTTATGGCCAAGTCATCCAGAAAATCCTCGGCCCATTCCACCACTGGAGAGGGCGCCGATCGCGATCCCGCCGCATTTAAAACCGCATTTGATCTTTTTGCCGAAGGCGTTCGCGATTACGCGCTCTTCATGGTCGATCCCCGCGGCGTCGTTGTCAGTTGGACCACCGGCGCCGAACGCATCAAGGGATACACTGCCGCCGAAGCCATCGGCAAAAATCACTCCCTCTTCTACACCCCCGAAGATGTCGCCGCTGGACTCCCGCAGGAGGCGCTCGAAGTCGCCGCAAAAGATGGACGCCACCTCGCCGAAGGCTGGCGCGTCAGAAAGGACGGCAACCGCTTCTGGGCCGAAGTCGTCACCGCCGCCCTCCGCGAACCCGACGGCGCACTTCGCGGCTTTGCCAAGGTCGTCCGCGACGCCACCCACCGCAAAACCCTCCATGCCGAACTCGAACGCGCTGCACTCGTCAACCAGGCACAGGTCCGCGCCATCCTTGAAGTCGCTGTCGATGCCATCATCACCATAGATAGCCACGGCAAAATCGGCGTCTTCAACCGCGCCGCACAGCAGATGTTCGGATACACCCCCGATGAAGTCGTCGGTCAGAACGTCTCCGTCCTCATGCCCCAGCCCTACAAAAGCGAACACGACGACTACATGAACAATTACCAGCGCACCGGCCGAAAAAAAATCATCGGCATCGGCCGCGAAGTCGCCGCCATCAAGAAAGACGGCACCATTTTCCCCATCGACCTCGCCGTCTCCGAAGTCCGTGTCGGCAACGATCTCACCTTCACCGGCATCATCCGCGACATCACCGAACGCAAGCAGCTCGAAAAGGAAATCCTCGAAATCTCCGAACGCGAGCAACGCCGCATCGGCCAGGATCTCCACGACGGCCTCTGCCAGCAACTCACCGGCATAGCCTTCCTCATGCAGGCGCTCCAGCAGAAACTCGCCGCCACCGACGCCGCCGAAGCCGCTCAAGCCGCTCAGATCTCCTCACTCCTCAAAGAAGCCGTCAACCAGGCACGCAACCTCTCCCACGGCCTCTACCCAGTTGACCCCCAGCCCGACGGCCTCATGGTCGCACTCCGTGAACTCGCCTCCAGCGTCCGCGCCATCTTCAACATCGATTGCTCCTTCCGCTGCCCAACCTCCGTCATGATCGCCGACAACTCCGCCGCGACGCACCTCTACCGCATCGCCCAGGAAGCCGTGCAGAACGCCGTTCGCCACGGCAAGGCCAGCCGCATCGTCATCGAGCTCATCACCACCCGTAACGGCATCCAGATCTCCGTCACCGACAACGGCGTCGGCATCCCCCCCGCCGATCAACTCCGTTCCGGAATGGGCCTCCGCACCATGAACCACCGCGCCCACGTCATCGGCGCCAAGTTTGCAATCAGCCGGCTGCCCAAGGGTGGCAGCCGCGCCGTATGTGATCTCCCCAACACCGCGAGCAAGGGAACCAGCTCATGAGCACTACCGCCAGTAACGCCACCCCCGTCGCCACGAACAAACGCAAGATCTTCATCGTTGACGACCACCCGATTGTACGTCAGGGGCTCATGCAGCTCATTAACGCCGAGCCCGACCTCACCATCTGCGGACAGGGCGAGGATGCCTACCAGGCCCTCAAACTCATCCGCCAGCTCAAGCCCGACGTCACCCTCCTCGACATCTCCCTCAAGGACACCGGCGGTATCGAGCTCCTCAAGGAAATGCGCGCCCAGGATCCCGACCTCCGCGTTCTCATCCTTTCCATGCACGACGAATCCCTCTACGCCGAACGCGCACTCCGCGCCGGCGCACGTGGCTACGTCATGAAACAGGAAGCCCCACAGATCCTCCTCAGCGCCATCCGCAAGGTCCTCAAGGGCGAAGTCTACGTCTCAGACAAAATGAGCGCCGTCCTCCTCCAGCGCATGGTCGGCAACCGCAAGCCCGATGGCGCACTCCCCATGGACCGCCTCACCGACCGCGAAATGGAAATATTCCGCATGATCGGCGCCGGCATGACCGTCAAGGAAATCGCCGAAAAACTCTTCCTCTCCGCCAAAACCATCGAGGCACACCGCGAGCACATCAAGGAAAAGCTCGGCCTTAAAACCAGCGCCGAACTCCTCCGCTTCGCCATCCGTAACGCCCCTGACGAACAATAACGTCGCCCCACAGACACCCAGCCTTAACAAATACCCGCTATTCCTGTAGGAATGAGGGAGGAGACCACCAATGACACACACACCTTGCCGGTCTGGTATCTGGCCGTCTCCCCCGCCAGCCCCGCACCTCTCTTTACAACCATACCGTTCCCAAAAACCCATTTAGACCTCCTTGGAAACGCGTGCGTCCTGCCCCTCCCACATTTGTCGCCTTTTAGGTCAAACCCCGACCCCCCTGAACCGCCAATCCCCTATCGCACTTCTGTCACCCCCCCCGATACCGCCGCTTGCCTCACTTCCCGAAAATACTCATGTGGCAGTAGTGCTGTATTTCTAGGTCTGGAGACCTTTCCATGAGTACGACTGGCGCGCCGTTGCCAAACAGTCTTCACGTTCTATCACCGGGCGTCTTAATCAAGGCTCCCCTGCTTGCTGTCGGCCTCGTTGGTCCGGCGGGAGCAGGCAAGACGTCCCTGGTGGAGGCCACGGCGCGCCAGCTCCGTGGAAAGGCCCGTCTCGGCGTGATCACCGTCAACCCCGCCGCCGAACGCGACGCCGACCGTGTTTCCCGTTATTGCGACCAGGTCGAAGCCGTTTGCGCCAGGAGCGCCGACATCGACACCATTCGTTCCGTACTTCCCCGTTTCAAGCTCGACGATCTGGATCTCCTCCTGATGGATGCCATCGCCCCGCTTGATGGCGTTCCTTTCTTTGGACAGGACATCACTGTCGCGGTCCTCTCCGTTGCCGCTGGCGACGACAAGGCACCCCTCTACAGCGACCTCCTCGCCCACTCCGACATGCTCATCCTCAACAAAGCCGACCTGCAGCGCCATGTCATGTTCGATCGTGGCGCTTTCTGGGCGGATGTTCGTCACATTAATCCTGACCTCGACCTGATTGAGGTCTCCACATACGAAAACCGTGGGCTCGATCGCTGGATCACGTGGCTTGAGCGCCGCAGACAGGACAAGATCAACAATTACCACCCCACAGCCAACCGAGACGATCACGTCTCCCTGGGCTGACGTTTTCTCCCTCTTTTCAGGAAGAGCGCTTTATGCGACACCACATATCACACTCGTTCCGCATCTTCAGGAAATCGGCCGTCTGGGGCTTTTTCCTGGCCATGTTCCTCGGCCTGGCCATCTGGCGCCCGTCATTTGGGCAGTTGCCGACGAACACTTCCGCGCCCCCCGCTGCTGCCGCAGCGCCAACGGTCGCCGAGAGCACATTCCATTATTTCTCGTTCCTTTCGGATCCGAAGTTCACTTCCGGCGAGCGCGCCGCTCTCTTTATCTCCCTCGGCGTCGCCATCGCCGCCCTCCTCTATGCCGGCATGCTTGTGCGCCAGGTCCGCGACGCCGACAAGGGCACCAGCAAAATGCAGGAAATCGCCAGCGCCATCCGCGACGGTGCCAATGCCTACCTCGCCCGACAGATGCGCGTCGTCGCTCCCCTGATCGTCCTCCTCGTCGCCGTTCTCTTCCTCACCAAGTATCTCAGCGGCGGGGATCACGCCGTTGACTACGCCTTCGGCCGCGCCGCCGCCTTCCTCGTCGGTGCCATCTTCTCCGCCACCGTCGGTTTCGTCGGCATGCGAATGGCCACCATCGGCAACCTCCGCGTCGCTGCCGCCGCCCGCACCGGCTTCGGCAAGGCACTCATGCTCGGTTATCGCTCCGGCACCATCACCGGCATGCTCACCGACGGCCTCGGCCTCCTCGGCGGTACCCTCATCTTCATGACCTACGGCGAACACGCCTACGAAGCACTCCTCGGCTTCGGCTTCGGCGGTACCCTCCTCGCACTCTTCATGCGTGTCGGCGGCGGCATCTTCACCAAGGCCGCGGACGTCGGCGCTGACCTCGTCGGCAAAATCGAAAAAGACATCCCCGAAGATGATCCCCGCAACGCCGCCACCATCGCCGACAACGTCGGCGACAACGTCGGCGACTGTGCCGGCATGGCCGCCGACATCTTCGAATCCTACGAAGTCACCATCGTCGCCGCCATGATCCTCGGCTGGGCCTCCTTCGGCCACAAGGGCGTCCTCTTCCCCATCCTCGTCCGCGCCATCGGCGTCGTCGGCTCGATCATCTCCACCTACACCGTCCGCGCCAAAGCCAAGGGCAACGTCGCCGAAGCCATGAAGCAGATCAACAAAGGCTTCCTCATCGGCTCGGCCATTTCGGTCATCGGCTTCATCCTCCTCGGCCTCGGCTACCTCAGCTTTAGCGGCGCCGCCAATCCCAACCTCCCCGGCTGGGCCACCCTCGGCACGGTTGCGCAGAATGCCGATGGCTCCTGGAACTGGCTCGATATGCGGCCCGCCTGGACCTGCCTCATCGGCATCATCCTCTGCGTCGTTTTGAACAAAGTCACTGAATACTTCACCGGCACCGAATACAGCCCCGCGAAGGCCATCAAACAATCCACCGACACCGGCCACGGCACCACCATCATCGAAGGCTTCGCCGTCGGTTATGAATCCGCCATGATGACCGGCATCGTCCTCTGCGTCGCCATCTTCTCCTCCGTTGCCATCTACACCCTCTCTATGGCCACCGTCAACCCCATCTTCATCGCTTACGGCGTTGCCATGTGCGGCATCGGCATGCTCACCCTCACCGGCAACACCGTCTCCATGGACGTTTTCGGCCCCATCGCCGATAACGCCAACGGAATCGCTGAAATGGGCTATGTCCAGGACGACTTCGACTCCAAGAAAGACATGCTCGAAGCCCGCCAGACCCTCTCCGATCTCGACGCCGTCGGCAACACCACCAAGGCCGTCACCAAGGGCGTTGCGATCGGTTCGGCCGTCATCGCCGCGGTTTCTCTCTATGCCTCGTTCATCACCGTCATCGGTTCCGGCGGCGGCGGCGAAGACAAGCCCCTCCCGCTTGAACTCTTCAACCGCGTCGCCGGCACGCTCAGCGTCAGCTCCCCCAACCTGCTGATCGGCATGCTCATCGGCGGCGGCATTCCTTTCCTCTTCAGCGCCATGCTGATTCGCGCTGTCGGTCGTGCCGCCTACATGAACGTGCAGGAATGCCGCATCCAGTTCCGCGACAAGGCCATCTGGTCCGGTGAAAAACGCCCCGATTATGCCCGCGTCGTCGATATCTGCACCAAGGCCGCCCAGAAGGAACTCGTCGGTCCCGCCATTCTTGGCGTCTTTACGCCGATCCTGGTCGGCTTCCTCATTGGGCCGATCGGTCTCGCCGGCTTCCTCGCCGGGGCGATCGTCGCCGGTCAGCTGCTCGCCAGCTTCATGTGCAACTCGGGCGGCGCCTGGGACAACGCCAAGAAGATGGTCGAAGATGAACCCCGTAATCCGGCCGAAAACACCGGCAAGGGTTCGGAACGTCACAAGGCCTCCGTCACCGGCGACACCGTCGGCGACCCGCTCAAGGACACCGCCGGCCCGGCCATCAATCCGCTCCTCAAGGTCATGAACATGGTCGCCGTCCTCGCCATTCCCCTCATGCTCGGATACGACCGGCTCATCGTCGATACCGTCAACAAGGGCGCCGCCGAATTCGGCTTCCCGCTCACCAAGCAACTCGTCTACGTAGGTCTCGATCCCGCTCGTGCGATCGTGATTCTGGTGATCCTCCCGCTGATCGGGTGGGCGATCTGGCAGTCGCGCCGCTCGATGGGACCGCTGCAGCAGTCGATTCCGGAGGAAAACGTCCCTCAAACCTCGGCTCGGTAACGGGTCGTTATAACGAGCTTCCAAGCCCAGGCTGGCGCGAGCACTCGTCCTTCCCCCACTCCGCCAGCCTTCCTTCTTTTTTGCCCCGGAATCCCCCCGCGCCAACGACGCACCAATCAACGCCCCCACACTCCTTTTAGCGACGTCGCAACGCGACGGGCCCAGAGTTCCGCCTCTCATCCCTTGGCAACGCCGCGTTGCCTCGCCAAGCAAATCCCCCACAAACCGCATATCTGTGCAAAGAGGAGAACATAAAGACCCCCAGCCAGTGCCCCGCCGTCAGCATTCCCACACCCCGGTCAAAGAATACCAACGCGCCTGACCAGAACTCCCATCGAAGAAACGCCCTCATCATGCGCCGATGCTTCTCCTCCGCCCATCGCGCTCGTTCCTCACGATAATCCCTATCCGGATCCCCTGACTTGAAAGCACCTCCCACCAAATCCCCCTCCCCGAACCTCCAATGACCGTTTCGCCATTAGGCTCTGTCTGAAAACAGCAGTGCGGTCGGATGGCGGTCTGGAAGGGCCAGATGCAAGGACGCAGACCTGAGGCATATTCGCAAATATTCCGAAGGTCGAGGACGCCGCAGATGGCCTTTCCAGGCCGACAGACGATCCCGCTGATGTTTTCAGACAGAGCCTAGACGTGAATTGCCAATGGCTTCCACCATACAACTCCGCCTCCCCGATGGCCCCTCAAAAAATAGATTGACATACCCTAA
>Ga0335069_10000456_pt1 | contig 69347 bp, 106 predicted proteins | sample Lox_Sample_11_FD_206714 | JGI IMG/M metagenome (GOLD analysis project Ga0335069, IMG submission 206714) | Soil microbial communities from Loxahatchee National Wildlife Refuge, Florida, United States - Lox_Sample_1.1 | ecosystem: Environmental > Terrestrial > Soil > Wetlands | place: USA...
TCCTCGCCGTCGCCGTCGTCTTCGTCTTCGTCATCCTCATCGTCGTCGGCGTTCTTGGCCTTTTTCTTGCGGGCCTTCTTCGGCGTCTGGCTCGCCGGGTCCTCGTTACCATCCGCCTTGTTGGGCGACGTGGACTCGGCAGCGCGCTTGATCATGTCGTCGACAATCCGGACTTGAGCCAGGATATCGGCATGCTCGGCTTCGATCTTGCGCGCGTCCTCCGCCGGCATGGCGTCGGTGATTTGCGTGAGCTTTGCAGCAGCCGTCTGCTCAAGCTCCGCCTTACGCTTGCGTAGCTCTTTCAACATTTGTGAGTCTCCCTTGTGGCCGCTGATGAGCGCGCCAGTTGCAAAAACATCCTCTCAGAAGTGGTTCAGCGCCGCGCCGTGCGGGTAACGATATGCTGACGCGCCAGCATGCGAGCACGTATCGCCGAGACGGAGTGTCGCGGCCCTTCGGCACTGTCGAAAATGCTGTTCACCGTGAAGGCCGTGTCGATCTTCCGGATAACAGCGGAGGCGTCCGCAGGAACCGCGCAAAGGCTCGCCTCAAGAACCTCCCAACGCGTCGCTTCAAACGAGAGCTTCTCATCCCAACGGAGTCGCTCTTTCTCCGGATCAATGACTCTTCCCTCTGAGTCCTTGATTTCCCACTCACGCACGGCATAGCCAGCGCTCACGGCGCTGATCTCACCGCGCGAAACCATGCCCATTGCGCGCTCACCGTACTCCGTCTCGTTGAAGGCGAGACGGCCCATGAGCGACGGGCCACGATCGATCCAGGCTTCACGCACTCGGCCGAGCGCCGACGTGATGGAATCCTGACGATGCGAGTCGAGCATCGGGATTCCGCCCTGCTTGAGCCGATCGAGAATGACGGCGTCCTTCGTGATGCGAAGCGACTCCGTTCCATAGAACCGCTCCACCGGAGAGCCGCGCGAGAGCACCGCATCAACGGTGCGATCGGACTTGCTGAACGTCTTCGGCGCGATCGACGCGAGCCGCGTTTCAGTCATGCCGGGAAACCAGCCGTTGAAATCGGCGCTTCGTTGCGCAATCGCGTTGTTTGCCACCTCGATAGCCTTTCCTTCGTCGCCGGATTCTTCGAGCACTTTGTTTGCGATCTCGGCCCACTTTTTTTGCTTTGCGGGCGTATCCGCTTTTTTCGTGTGACCAATTGCATCAGATGCTTGCCATGGCATGGCACTTTTCCTTTTTTACGAAAAAGGAGTCCAGACAATCAAGCCTGGACTCCTTTATGCCTAACCTGCCTTGCCTTGCCGTGCCTGAGCTTGACGTGGAGCGCCTCGACACACCGCACCGCGCCCAACCGGGCCATTCCAGCCGTTCCATGCAAACCGAGCCATAAAGCTCGTCCATGGAATTAGCGATATCACGGCACGAACGTTGTTTCAATCATCCCTCCCAGCCCGACGCGGTCAAACTCCGACCATGACCGCTCCAACCACTTCCCGACTCGCCCCATCAGCGTCCGCGACGGCTTGCGGCCATCCTCAGAACTCACGCGACCGCTGGCGAAGTCGACGAACGATGCCTTTATCATCTGCACCGCCTCGTTGGAAACCGTGTCCAGGTGAGGGATGCTGATCGTGGCGTTTTCGAGCGCACGGAGCGCAACGGCGCCGACCGAATGCTCATCCCACGCAAAATATTCAGTCTCGTTGATGTGGTTCTTGACCACGTAGTGCGTCGCCGCCGTCCCGAGCATCTTGACCGCTGTTGATATCTCGTTCAGCGACGACAGCGAAGGTCCAAGCACGTGCAGGAGCGCGACGCGCAAGGCGCCGGTCTTGACGTCATCGAACAGCCGCGCTTCGTCGCACGCCTGGAGCAGATAGGCCAGTTGCCCGGCTTGGACGTCGACAAGCGAAACGCCGTCGAGGTGGTCGAAGATTTTCATTTGGTCCGACACGCTCGTGATGTTCACCACTGCGGCGTCATGGCAAAAGGTCACGAGATCGCCCGCGGGGAATTGCGTATCCCATACCGTCGGCCGCGGCAGGCCGGCGAAACGCGGAAGCTCGAAGTAGTCGCGAAGCGCACGCGTGACCGTGGTCTTGCCAACGCCGCCCTTGTCGGCTCCGACGATGATAATGAGCGGCTTTACCATATGATGACCTCCAGAGTGCCACGCGCCGGGAGCCCATGCCCCGTCTGCCCACGCTCCCGGCGCCCACGCGCCGGAATGCCACGCTACTTGCTTGCTCCAGTCATGCGCCACGTAGGAGCGTCATCGGGATGATGCGATCACCCTCGGCCTCGCCGTCATCACCGTCATCAATCGCATCATCCGTCGTCTTGTCCTCAACGTCTGCCTCATCGGCCCCGTCGGCAGGTTTCGTCGGTTGCCTGCCGTGCTGGTCGACCTTGCCGACGTCGGTATCGACCGTCACATCAAGCTCGTGAGCAAGATCGTAGTAAGCCGCCGCATCCTGCAAGACCTTGCGCCAATTGTTGCCGCGCGCCGCGATGTATTGCTGAGGCGAGATGCGGCCGGCGCGAACCTCGTTCTTCTCCGCGTCCGCGTCCTTCTTCGGATCGATATACTCTTTTGCGGGCACGACATAATCGCAGTTGTACTGAACATTGCGCGGCAGCTCGCCGGCCAGGATCGCACGGTTTATAAACCGCTTCCAAACCGGCCGGCACATCTTCGGAATGACGATGTGCTTTTGCGTCTGCTCAACGAGCCGCCAGAAATCGAGCTTGCCAGCGCGCAATGATGAGTAATTCGCCTGCCGCAGATCGCCGGCCATCTGATCGTATGTCACGCCAGCACCGGCGGCCATCGCCATCAAGCTTGTCATCAGGATGGTGTCGACCTGACTCGTCGAGGTCGGCGCGGCGAACTTGATATCCTGTCCCTCGCGCAATTCCTTGATCATTCCCGGCTCAAGCGTCGTGACCATCGCGTTCGGGTTCGCTTGATCCATCGTTTGCAGGGTGCCGTCCTGTGCTTGGTCAAGCAGCGCGGCCGGGTCATCGTTGGTGATGAACGCCGTAAAGCAGGCCTCGACCTTTGCCTTCACGTTGACGGCGTCGAGGAAATCCGACAACTCACGCGCCGTCGTCAAGATCGGCGCCAGCCACGGCACGCCGCGGACCTGTCCAGGCCGCAGCATTTTGAACATATGAATCAGCTCGCTCTTGGGAATAAAGTCGCTGATATACGGAAGCTGCCAGATCGTGTTCAGCTCGCCGGGATGGTTCTTGAAAAGCCACAAGCCTTCCAGGCGATCGAACTGGCCGAGCCCGACGCCGAGCCTGGAGCGGCGGAGGCGCTTGTTCATCGCAATGTCGGCGCTCGCATAAAGGCCATCGCGAAATTGATCGATGTAGTCCGACTCCAGGCATTGTAGCGCCATCGGAATGGGGGTCTCCGCTTCATCGATTTCCATATCGATATAGCGCAAGACCACCTCGCCGCTCTCGACCGTGGAACGGAACGCGAGCGCCTGCATCGCATAGAAATCAATCTGGCCCGTGACGTCCGCCACCTCCTGCCAATCGGCCCAAAGCTGATTAACCTTGTTGTCGATCTTGTCGCTTCCGGTGTTGGAAATCGGGACGATGCCGTTACCGATCGTATGAGACACCAGGATATCGACGGCGCGGGCCGCGTGCGGCGTGTTGCGCACGAGATCGCGGGCCCGGTCGCGGAGCGGCCGGATTGCATACATCATCTCCGCGTTCTGCGAGAGATGCTGAGTCTTCCAGGAGGTCGCGCGACGGCCCACCGCCGCGCCCTCGTAAATGCGCGTGGCATGCCGCGCCCGAGCACGGCGCAACCCCGCGGACGGCGATAGATATGAGATGGCCCGATCGATGATGTTCATGCGGTCACCATCCGGTGTATAGCGTGGAATCATCGAAGCCTTGGCTTTGCGTGCCGCCGAATCCGCGGTCATGCGAGGCAAGCACCGTGGCGGACGGCTGCGCAATGCCAAGCGCGCGTTGGATGATGCTGCGGATGCGGAGCATATCGTTCAGAGAGCGGAACGTGTTCTGTTTGCCCTCATAGCTCACAGAGAGCGAGCCGGACGCGATTGCCGACTCGATCGCGTCAAGCTGTGCTTGTGAGAACGCCATGGGCTGTTACCCCACAATGCTTGTGATGCCCGGGTGGATGACGGCGACGTGAGACTTCGCCTGTGCCTTCGTGGTGCCAGGAGCCTGGACGGTCGCGCCGTTGACGGCCTTCACCGATGAGATGGTGCCGGCTGACTCGTTGAGAATCATCACCTCGCCAAGCTCGGAGTGACCGTAGGCAAGAGCGCGATCCGTATTATCCCATTTGTATTGCGCCATTTTGCTCAGCTCCTATCGAACCATGGTTTGCTTCGAGGTGGCAACCACGCGTTGCCGCGCGGCCTGCCGGTGAAGTTCTGCGGCCTCAGCGCGTCGGCAAAGGCCTGATGTATCTCATTCGGGTCAACATCATAATCGTGCCGCGGGCCCGGTCCACTCGTCTCAGCCTCGCCATAGATCGGCGCCGGCATGACCTTGACCGCGTCGTCTTCCTTCGCAGCGCCTTCGTTGATTTCAACGCTGAACTCTAGCCCGGCCTGGATGACCGCAGGGAGCGCCTTGCGCATCGCGAGAGCGCCGACGAACGTATCGAGCGCCTCGTTCCGCTCCCGGATCTTCACCCAAACCGAATAAGCCTGCCCCATCCGCAACCGCCGTTCGCGCCGTTCGGCCGCTAGCTGATCGAAATATTCCTCTGTGAAGTTTGGGGCAACCGGAAAATGAATGAAGCCGGCGCGACGCTGGCCCGGCTCCGGCGGCTCGATCCTCAGCCTCGAATAGATTGCATCCTTGGCTGTGTCGACCCCGATGAAATAAAAGCGGTCTTTCATCTTGGTCAGGGTCGGACGTCCCGGCCAAATCGGCAACGCTCCGGCCCTACCCTTGCAGGCAAACACGCGGCGACCCCTTCGCGCCTTGCAGTAGTTAAGCACGCGATCCCAATGATTGCCGTCGCCTGCGTCGACTCCGAATGCGGCTACACGGAGAATCCTATCCGAGCCGCGCACTTTGAACGTCTCCGCAAGCAGCGCATCAAGCTCGCGCCACGCGTCCGACTGTGCCGGGTCCAGATTGATGATATCATATTTGAAGGGCCACGCTTCTTCCTGCGATCCCCACCCGATCAACTGCACTTCAAGCCGATCTTGCTGCACATCGCAGAACCCGGTCACCACCTTGATCTCGTCCGGCAGATCATCGGGGCCATACGGCTCAGCCCGCGCCATGAGTTTGTCTTTTGAGAACACCTCGGTATGCCTCGGTTCCCAAAGCTCGGCTAGCGCCGTGTTGGTGAACTTGCGCAGAAGCTCAACGTCCTTTTGCGCGTCGATGAACTCTCTTACCAGCTCCGTCAGGCGGTGACGCTTCGAATAAATCTTCGACACGTGAAAGCCGGCATGACCGGCGAACGATGACCGCTTCCCACACTCCGAGCATAGCGAGCGCCCGTGCTCATCCCATCGCGACGGCACCTGCTCGATGCCGCAACACACGAACGGCCGCGTCTGCCGCCAGCCATAGCCCTGCTTCTCCGCGAGCGCATCGAGCGCTCCCGTTCGCTCGCGTTCGCTCCAGCCGCAGCCGCATTCGGCACAAAAGATCGAGGCCGTCTCCGGCAGATGATTGCCGGCTTCGTCCTTATCCCATCGGACGTTGGCCCACGTCAGCGTCTGCTCTGTGCCGCAATGAGGACACGCGACGAACAGCCGCCGCATGTCGCTCGCTGCGTACTCGCGGCCAATCCGTGAGAACCCCTTGACCGTCGGCGAACACGTCCGCATGAACTTCGCGCGGCCGATCGCCATGAACGTAGAGGCACGTTCCTCCGCGAGCTTGAGCGGATCGCCCTCCGTGCCGGCGCTCGGCGGATACTTATCGATCTCATCGCAGAGCACGATACGAACCGGCCTCGACGAAAGATCGCTCGGCGAATTGGCCCCGACGAAGTTGAGCACGCCGCCAGGAAACTCTTTGTGCGTGATCGTGTTCTCGGAATCTCGAGTCTTCGGCGGCTCAACGAGATCCCTCAAGACCGGTGTTACCTTGACCGTCGGAGCAAAACGTTCCTTCGAGAACTCTTCTGCCTTCATTTGCGTCGGCTGCACAAACAAGATCGGCGCCGGGTCTTGCGCGATGTAATAGCCGCAAACGTTGATCAGAAACTCCGTCTTCACAATTTGCGTGCCGGCCATCACCGTCACGGTGTGCGTGTCGGGCGAGGTGGCGGCATCCATGATGCCGAATGCGCAAGGCTGCGATTTGGTCCGCCACCGGCCCGGTGACGCGGAAGTCCGCGCTGCAACGAAACGGTTTTCGTCTGCCCATTCGACAAGCGAGCGCTTCGGCGGTGATCGTAGAAGCTTAGCTGACGCGCGGACTCTGTCCGCTATCCTTGTCGCCTCCGCCAGCTTCGTATCTTGAAAGTTCATCTAACGCCTCGTGGAGAGCATCCCGCAGGATCAGCTCGACCTCGTCCCGTGTCCTCATTGCGAGTTCATCCGCCTTGGCTCCAGGGACGCCAAGAATGTTCTCGCGCGTGATCAATAGCAGGGCATCGTATTGCCGCGCCACCGCTTCGAGCGAAACGAGATCGCCGCGAAGCGCCGCGTTCTTGATCCGAACCGTCTCGACCTGTTCTTTCGCCAGCTCCGCGCGCTGGCTCGAAAGCTCGCCGCCGGTCCGCCCCGCGTTGCGGTCCCGCAAATGCTTCAGCACGCGCTTGCGGCAATCGTCTTCGTCATAGCGGCCGTCCGGCAGCTTCTCGATGATGCCCTTCGCGATATAGTCCGAGATCGTCTCGCGAGCGCAGTCGAGATGCGCGGCCAGCGCCATCCCCGTCACCGCCTTGACCGGCTTCTTTTTCATGTCGCAGGCCTCCGCAAGCCGAGCCGATGCGCCGCGGTGGGCCGCCGCGCGACTGCCGGCGATATCGGCCGGCGGTGCGGCGCGCATTTAGGCGCCGGCCGCGAGCGCGGAAATGGCCGCCTCATCCGCCGCGGCGTCCGCCGCAACTCCGCGAGCCACACCGGCGGCATCCCTACCGCCCACGCATCTTCCGGCGCCGGCATCGCCCGAAACACGCGGCATGTGCAGCCGCACGTCTGGCACGCGCAATTGCCGGAGGTCGAAGGATACAAACCGAGAAGCGCCGCCATTTTGCACCAAATCAGAAGGGTTCTTGTCTTAACCCTACTATTTTTCGTTAGCGCTGGCCATATGCCGCGGGCGGGCGCGACCCGCGGCCCACCCCCCCATCGGGAAGGACCCGAGCGACGGTCTCATTTCTTTCTTGGCGCAGGCGGTGGCGTCAACGGCCGCTGATCGGCGGGCGCACAGATAGGCACGTGGTTTCCCATCCACGGCCTGCCCGTCTTGTCATCCCCACACGTCTCACACCTGCCGTTGCGTGTGAGGGTGAGGCCAGAGCATCCAGTGCATAGGGTGAAGCGCGATGGTGTGGCGTTGGTCAATCCGAGTATGGAGCGCATGGCATCGAGCACTATCGTGAGCCAATTCTTTTTCGCATAGGATGGCCCGGTGGGGTCGCGTTCGTCAGGCATTGGAGCTACCCCATCACAGGAGGGAGACAAGATCGATGGTAGGTGCGAACACGACATCATCCCGCGCGCTCAGGATCAATTCTAGATCGCGCGGGCTGATCTGATAGAACGGCACGGAAAGATCACGCGGGAAGAAGTTCGCAGCGATGAGGCCAAGCGTGTGGAGCGCAGAGCACACGATGCAGGCCTTCGCATGCAAATCCATATTCAACGTGATGCCGGCGATGGCCTTAAAGTCATACGGTTCGCCGACAGCGCCTTCAATGCACGAGTAGAAACGCGCTTCAGCAAAATCGTCGACCTTCAAAAGTGCGAACCGCTCACGATCGCAAAACGCTTTGTCATAACCCGGCGGCCTCGCCTGGACGCCGCCCAATACGTGCGCTCCGATGTACTGGTTATGCGAGAGCGCCTCGACATGCGAGAACAGGCCGCCCGTCCTCAATAGTACGGCATCGGAAAACGGGTCTTTGCAGTGGACGAATCGCAGGATGATCACGGCTTCAGCTCCTGTGCACGGCGAGCTTCGCGAAGAGCTTGCGCATGAGCGCGATGGCCGTCACGCGGCACGCGCATGTGAAGCGCAATGGCGTTGACGGCCAGATTACAATCACCGGCAAAGACCATGAGGATCACGGGGAACGATCGCACCCAATCCTCGTCAAGGATCGAATTGCACAGGGCAAGCGCGACGACAATGAACGCGAATCGCCGTATCGCGCATAAGAACTTTGGATCAACTCGATTGATGCGATCACGCTCAGCGGCCTGCATCACGTACATCGAGAGAAGGATTCCAGCGATGGCCACCACGTCATAGCAGGCATCAAGCGTTTCCCTGCTCATAACTCAATCCTTCTTCCATTCCTTAAGCAACGGAAGCGAGGTCAGCCGCTCTGCGGCATACTGCATCAACCTCATCCCTCCCAAACCCACGAGAAAGTCAGCGGTTCCGCGTGAGATTTTGAGGACGGGAACAGAGGACAGGATCGCGTACATAGTCTCGCCTAGATAATTGGCAGCGACACCACCAAGGATGATCGCCATCACCATCGCGCCGGGTGATGACTTTCTGAAGACAATGGCATTCGCCACGCCGCCCGCGAACCCTGCAACAATGTCCTGGATGTGTAAGCCGATGCTATCGAGAAAGCCAGGGCCGTCCGACATTGTCACTCCCTCCGGCACGATCGAACGCACGGAGGCCTTTATTGATTGGCCTTCAATGCTGTTTCGGCGCGTTCGATGATTTCTTTGATTTCGATTTCGCCAGTGCGTGCGAAGATCTGGCGATAGCCGGTCAACATCTCGTGGAACGAGGTTGCCAGGAGTTCACCGGGAGTTTTTTGCCGCTCTTGCTGTGACTCGGCGACCGATTGCTCAACCTTGTCTTTCAGCTCGGTCGCCGTCGCTGCCTTTGCCATCTTGCCGAAACTCCTGATCTCTCGATAGCGCCGAAAGCGCGCTATTGGTGAATGTACGGGAATGGCTCTGCCCTCAGCGACGAGTCAGGGACAACAATTTCCGAGCCGTCCTCAAAGCGAATGACGCTCGTTGCGCTCGCGGCAGAGTGGCCGGCATCGGCCGGAGTGGAGTCGCGCACCTCGATGACGCGGCGCCGGCCAAAGAACGTCATCTTGGATTTCTCCACGAGCGCAGCGCGCTCAGCTTCGAGCCGCGCGGCTTCAGCAGCCTTGTCAGCGGCCCTCGGGTCGGCTGGCTCAGGAGCTGGCGTCTCGACTTGAGCAGTCGCATCGGTTGGAGCATCGGCCATTTGCATTGTCCTCCTGCTAGCGGGTTCGCATCGCCTGCATCATCCTCGGTACGAAGTGGCGCTCTGCGCTCTCTCGCATCGCGGATTCGAAATCTTCGCGGAAAGGAACATCCGCCTTGATCTGCACGCTTGGCTTGAGCGTATACATAAACACAAGCTTGCGGTGCTTACCATGGCCTTTGTACTGATAGATGCGATCCTTGATCCGAACAGCATTGCGCAAATTGAGCGGCTTTTCGCTCGGCCTCACAGCGCCGCCGCTCCCTCGATCGACGTTTGCCGACGGAATGGCGAGGTTGGCGCCGCGTGGCACTTTCGTGCCGCTGTCAGCATGTAGCTTGAGGTGAGCGCGCTGGTCTGGCGTGGAATCGAAGATCGCGCCCTTTAAGCTGTGCTTCGTCGCCTTCTCGACATGCAGCGCCCAATTCAGAAAGTTGGCGTTGCGCACCGTGACACTTCGAGGCCATGTCGCATCGGTCAAGACCTGCTTCGTCTCGAAGAGCGCATCATTGAGCGCGAGCGACAGAGCGAACGGCAATTGATCATAGCACGCATCCATCTTGCTAACGATGCGCTCGAAATCTTCGCTATAAAGTTTAAGCTCCATTTGAGAGCACCGTAAAAGCGAAGGAAGCAGCGGCGGTTAAGCCGTGCTTCCTTGCCTTTGGGGTCGCCGGCCAAGCCGGGCCATTGCTGACCTCGCCTATCCGCAGCCCACCTCGCCTAAACTGATTCATCACGTGCCGACCTTGGCGCCGCCGTCCCTCCAGACAAATTCGCCGTCGGGACCGACAGGGAGGTGCGTGCCGCAACCAATGCAAAACGTTCCGCTGTAGAACGTCGGATCTCGCGCATACGTTTCGGCGATTGCAATGCTCATCGTTGTCGCAGTGCCGCACTTCAGGTGCACATAGGTCCGACGAACCGGGCGAACAAAGCCGCGCGCTCGCTCCGCGTCGCTAAGAACCACGTAGTCCTTTTGCTGGCCGTTCGGCTTCAGCTCTCGATGATTGTCTGTCACCGGCGATCCCTCGGCGAGGGTCTGCTTCGTGCGATCGACCCGAGGCGTCGCGCCGGCATCACGAATGATTTTGTCAACCGAATTGCTCATGACATCGAACCCAGCATAAAGCATCTGATCTCGATGCGCGTGCCTTTGATATATTTTCCAGTCGTGACACTGCGGTAATAGACGGGCCACACCATCGTTCGGCCTAAAAGATTCGGGCCCTTGACCAAAGCTTCGTCTGGCACATCCCACCATTCGCCTTCGATGCGAACACGATAATGACCGGCGCTCGATTCCCAATCGACGTCTGCCAGCACCATGCCATCGGCATCCGAACAGCACGGGCTCTTGTCGGAACGCAGCGACTCGAACCATTTGCGAAGCGGTGAGTTAGCGAACCTGCCGTCAACATCGCTCGCTAGCACCGCCGACGAAACGAAAAGCAGAGTGAAGCAAATTGCTATCCTGGAGATCACTCTTGAAGCTCTGTGGCCCATAGCGGTTGCCGCCTCGCGTGCGTAGACTGCCATTTGTCAACCTATTGTGTCAATGAGATGAACCGAACACTTCATCAAGTAGTTGAGCTATCGGGCACTCCGGCTTGTTTCCAGCAATGCGCGCGACGATAGCCTTGCTCAACCTTGAGAGCGCATCCGGGAAGTTCATAAAACCGCGTCCCTGCGATTGTGCTTCCAGGCGCAATTCCTTGTAACGACTATTAAAAACCTTTAGCTCGCCTGATGTTCGCAGCCTGTCAAGCCACGCGTCCATCGTCACCGCGCCTTGCTCGGCTCGACGCACCGCGCTCTCATAAGACGTGAGGCGAACGCCGTGCACCTCCGCAACTGTACGGAGGTCGCGCACCACGTCATCGAGCTGCGCACCGGGGACCTTTCGTCGCATGGTGATTCGTATGATCGATAGCGCCTTTGCGCCTGGAGACCAGAACGTCACGAGGGTTGCGGGCTTCCCGATCACGGCGGCGGCGCTTGTGAGCGATAACGCATCGCCTTTTTTCACGATCGAGATGGGTAGAGATCCGCTCGCGAAGAGATATTCGATCGCTCTTTCATCCATGTCAGTAGACCTCGATTGCATCGCCGCGGAGTCCAGCGGCGATCAGCTCCAATCCGAGATTGTTTTGCTCATACACCCATGCTGACGAATGCTCCAGGTCGGCGAGCAGCAACCATGGCTCGCTCGGCTCACGAACGATCGCGAGCGCCACTCGCTGCACAATATGAGCCATGCCGGCGAGAGGCACATATTTTGCCGGCCACCGAATCGCACCTTCCATGCGGCTGATCTCAACGGTGCTCGGCTTGTATTGCTGGAGACGTCGGCGCCGCTCTTCGAACTCCGTATCGATGACGCCTGATTCTTGCTGAGCAAGCAGGTCCGCCCATTCATACAGATAGTCGGGCCAGAAACCCGAGCGCGTGCCGACGCGGCGAACGGGCAAGCTGCGCAAGGTTGCAAAGGCGTCAACGAGTCGCCTGCCTGCATGGGGCCCATCCCATGCGTCGGGTATGACGTCCTCCGGTTTTTGCAAAGGCTGAGGCTCAAGTGGCGATCGAAGCGACGCCAGCTCGGCACGAGAGAGCCGCCAGCGGTGGCGCGTGCTCACGCGAGCAACATCCCAAAAAGGACGAGCGCAATTGTCCAGCCGCCGATGCAGACAAAATAAAAACGGCCCCGCGGTTCAGCGCGAGGCCGTTTCTGCCGTTTCGCAGGAGCAAACCGCAAAGGAGGCAGGCCGAACGAGACCAGGAGTCTCATTAGCGCCATAACGGATATCAGCATGTCGACCTCCGTTCAAACACTTCGTACGGATGCAATTACGTCCCCTCAGACCTAGGGTTGTCCGCCTGCTCGCTCGCATTTTTCGCATCGATCTCATTTTGCATCGATTCGACCACGAGCGCGAGATAGTCGAAGGCAATCAAGATCGACTTTCCGGGGTCTTGGTTCAGCGCGCCTGGATGCTTTTGGCGCAAATCGCGAGTCGTGATGCGGATGGCATGTGCGAACTTGTGCCCATCCATAGCTCACGCCCTCGCAATCGCGCGGGCCAGCTCGATGAGATCGACCGAGACATCACCGGGATAGGCTGGGTTGACCGCAAGAATGCGGTCATGACCCGATTCGATGCACCATCCTTGCGCCTCGAAGAACTTCAGGACGGCCGTAAACGCCATAGCCTCGCTCGGCGCCTTTGCTACGATGTTCATAGTCCGACTGCCCTTTCTATTGCCTCTCGTTTCAAACGGTGCCACAGGCGCCAGTAGGCCCGGCGCCGCAGGGCCTCAGATATCGTGAGCTGCTCGGTCTTGATCGGACCGTACCGACGCCAGCGCTTGTTGTGCTTGCCCCAAACGCGCCGCCGGCTCTTTCGGATCATTCTCCAATGCTCACCGCAAATCCACTCGTGAAACTCTTTGCGCTGTGTCGTGCGCTTGCAGAATGGCACGCAACATCGCAGGCGCTCGCCGTCGCTACGTCGCTTCATCATGCCCGATCGCCGCTCTGATTTTATCCTCATTGCGCTGAAACCATTCCAGCGTCTTTAGAACCGCTTCGAGGCGCTGCATCTGAAAGTCAGCGATGGACTGCCGCATCTTGCCGGAGGCGACCAAGCGCGCGTAGACGTCGCGGCGTGCCCTCAGCTCGCGCTGCACTTCGTCAATTTGCTGAGCCAGAGAGACGCGCACGGCTAATCAGGCATCTTGCAATTAGGATGACATGGACCGGCGCGCTTTAACAGCTCACTAACTTCCATCGCATACTCTTCATCGTAATATTTAGCAGCGAGGCAATAGGCATAGAGCGCTGCGGACGCGAACGCATCGCGAAGCTTGATCACGAAAAACTCGCTCGGAGATCCTTCGATGCCCCAATCAAGAATCCCTTCGTCTTCGAGCAGCTTCACGGCCTCGCGGATCTTCATGCAGTGGACGTCATCCATATCCCGCGCGTTATGGCTGTCTCCGACTTGCGCGAGGATAGGCGAAAGCTTCCGATTGTTGATCAAGCCGTACTTGCCGCGGCCGTCGGCTGTCTCGTTCCTGTAAAGCTTCATGGGAGTTCTCCAGCTCGCAGCTCAGCGCGGATATCCATCCAGAGATGCCCGAGCATATTTTTGCCGTCGCGGTTAGGCCCCCATCCCCAAAAATCATCGCGCCAACTATCTTCGATCAACTCGCGTTCGCCAGTGGCGAGCAGCTTGCGCCTAACATATTCGTGCTGATCGGCTTTCGAGCGCAGAATATCGCGCATGATTCCGACCCTACGGTGATTCCAATCGCCCCGCATCAAATGCTTGTTCGCTTCAGCGATCTTGAACGCGGCATGGGCCGATCTCGCGTTCTTTATCAAGGCACACACGATATCGGCTTCGTCACTGACATTGAGAAACTTTGCCCAATGGTAGGCGTGCTCGGACGTGTCGAAGTCATGGCCCCGATAGCGCACGCGGAAGGACGAGAAATTGGAGAGTACGTAAAAATCCTGTTCGTAGAAAAATATCTGCCGGTCATTGTCTGGCTTGACGAATCCGCGCTCACGAGATTCGTGCGCCCGCAAACTGCGGCGATTCCAGCGCGCTCGAAGATTCGTCACTCGATCGGAATACCCATTGTGGAGATGACCAGGATTGAGAGCCATGTCGACTTGCTCAAAATAGCCGTCCGCCACAATGGTCATCATGGATCGGCAATGCGAGCTTGAGCAAATGATGGCCCACTGGTAGCCGCCCCACGAATTAGGGTCCTTCTCAGGATCAACGAGATTCGCGTGATGGCCGCAATGAGCGCACGGCAGTAAATCGAATTTTTCGCCGGTGCGCTCCTCCGCGAGCTTGATTGCATCGGCGGCAAACTGAAATTTGTGTCTCATTCGGCATCCCCATAGATCGCCTTCGCGTACCAGCGGCACCACTCGGTCACGCGCACCTCTTGACCGCAGCGCGATGACGAAGCCGACGAACATACGTTGCCGGTGTGGCCGAAATGCTGGCACGTGCCGCACGTGTCTTGCTCACGGTGAGGCGTCGGCGCCGGCTCAAGGCTCAGTTGCTGATGGCTCATTGCTCTGCTCCTGCGGTGGCTGAAGAAGATAGTCCAGCACGGCGCCGACCACCGTTTGAGGCTCGCCCTCAGCGTTGCGCGTGATCGCGCCGGCCAGCGTCTGAATCGATACACCATGCTGAAGTGCTAGCGAGATGAGGACCGCGCCGTCACGCGCGACAGCCTCAATCTGCTCGCCAGACTTCGCGCCGGTGATGAACACCTCTCCAAATGAGCCGTCATCGTAATAGCCTACGGTGATAGCGTAGTCTCGCGCGAGGCCGCCGAAATTGAGATTGAATGTCTCGCACCGGCGGCGCTGCGGCAAGATGCGCCGCGTAAGCTCACTCATGATCGTTCTCGTTCGTTGATCGAGACCTAAGCCAAGACTTATCCCAATCCGCATCCGCGGCCTCTTTCGCGCGCACCGCTGCCTCCCTCCATTGCCAAATGATTCGCTGCGCCTCAGGCTCTCCGATGTTCAGGCGTTTCGCGATCCTGTACGTATCAAACCCCGCGCACCACAGATCGAGCACGAGCGAATACTTGTTTGCGAGGTCGCGCTTTCGCTGCCTGGACATCAGAACACAACGCCTCCGCCTTGTTGCTCCGTAAACATGCCTGTCGTCGGATCAACTCTAAATATGCAGTGTCCAGGCCTGCCGGCAACTGGTTGCTCTCTGATTTTCGGAACGATTATCTTGGCATCGTCCCTGCCGACTTCTCTGCTTACGATGATCCCGGCATCGCATCGATTCCACCAATGCGCGGAGCCGTGGCAATCGCTCAGCGTCACTTCGCGGTTGTTCTCAACCTTGGTCGGATGGCACACAACGATCATCGTGCATCCAGTCTCGCGGCCGAACCGTTTGACAAGGCGCAAGCAGCGGCCGATGTAGTCGCTCTCGCTCTCGTTGCGGCCACGCGCCTCATCCAGCTCGTTCCAAGGGTCGACAACAACGGTGTTGATCTGATCACGCTCCCAAGCAGCCCACGCCATGCTGAGCACCCACTCGATCGTGCGCGGTTCAGCGTCATAGTGTTCGTCACCTGACGATTGAATGAAGCATTGCGTGTGAGCAAACTGGCCGAACAGTTGTTTGTTCGTGCCATAGATCAGCTCAAGCTTGTCCATGATCGCCGGCTCATTCTCCGGCACATAGAGCCAATGCTTGTGTTTGTGTTTCCAGCTCATCTGAGCGAGCAGATTGAAAACGAAGGTCGACTTGCCCGAGCCCGGCTTGCCGGTGACGACAACGAATTGACCGGGGTACGGCCGGAAGATCGGATCAAACTCTGCCCAACCGGTCGACAAGACCAGCTCTGAAAGCGAGCCGCGCTGAGGAAGATCTGCGAGCGCGTAATAGCCCGAGATGCCCCACCGCGGTGCAGGTACGGGACGGTTCATGCGAAATATGCTCGTGATTCTGCGATAGCATCGAGGCGGCGCCGCTCTCGTTCGTCGATCGGCTTGGATGGCTTCTGCGCTGCATACTCAAGCCAGCATTTCCGGCGAACCCATTTGACAGCCTGCGGAATGAACTCGGTCCCGAGCCGCTCGCGCTCAGCTTGCGCAAAGCAGCGCGCACCGTGGATGATATCGTCAGGATTGGAGCCAGCCTTGACGGCCTTTTTGAAAAGCTCAAATGCCTGCGGCCAGACCTGGGCTCCCTTGCGCCGCGGATATGCTGCCTTGAACTCTTCGAACTTTGCAGCGAGGTCCACCGGTGGTTTTGCCGGCTCAAGAGCGAACAGCGTGCCAGTGAGCTTCGCAATCTCGCCTTCGAGCGCGGCAATCACTGCCTTGCGGTCTCCCTTGCGCGCGATCTCGATGATTGACTGATAAATCTGGACCTGCGGTGCTGTCGTTCGGTCGAGCATGGGCGTCATTTCCCGTAATTGATGATGGGTTTTTGCTGAGGCGGTTTGCGCCAATCCCAAAGAAACCACGTGTGGTTTTCGCTAGGACTGCCGGTGGAATTTGCGATCCATCGAACGCGCCTCATCAGGACAACGGTCCCGAGAAACGCGGGATGATCCTTGAACAGATGTCGGCGCGTGATGGCGGAATCGAAATCGACGCGTAGGAGCATCGCGACAGCTTGGCGGCACTGCGCAGTGAGAACGAGCGCATGCTCGATGAACGGTTCGGCAAGTTTGTAGGGAGGGTTCGTGATGATCGATCGGCCGCCGCAGGATCTCGTCTTGAGGAAATTCAGGCCTTGTCCGATGCGAAGGTCTGTCGACCTAACGGCGTAGTTCGCGTTTTTCAGAACCTCGGAAATCATCCGCTTTGGTCCCGCCGCCGGCTCCCACACGCGATCAACATAGCTCGGCAGAAACGGAATCATCGCCCATGTGCACCAAGGCGGTGTGTAGTACGCGTCATCTTCGAGCCGTTGGTATCCCGAGTTGCGTTGCGCCAAAGTCCCTGTCTCCAAAACGATTCAGAGAATCCATTTCTGATAGACTCTTGAATCTTTTTCCCTTTCTAAGAATCTCATTCCTGTTGACGCGAAGCGGCAACAGTGGCTCTCCCAAAGACACCCCCTCCCCTCACGGAAAACCGCGAAGGGTTGGGGTGCCAAAGGGTCCAACGTGGACCCCACGGCAGCCTTACGGCTGGCCGGACCTCTGTTCCCGTGATCTCCGCACCGTAGGCCTCACGACACCCGCGCGACCTCGCCGACGTCACGACAGCCCCGCACGCGCGCAAAAGGACGCGGTGCCCGGCCAGGATGGCGAGCAATTCCGTCCGGAACTTTGTTTGCTGAAAGGGTTGAGACCAATCGGCGATTGTGGTAATTAATTCGCCGGAAGGCTCGTCTTTGCGGCTACAAAGTTTCGAGCTTGGGGGTCGTCACCGGTTGCACGGGGCGGCCCCTTTCCTTTTCAAGCTACAGATTCGCCGCAGCCGATTGCAATAATAATTTTCATCCGAAATACACAAAGGCGCCCTTGACGCTACCCTTAGGGATTCGCTGCGCAGCGAACACAAGAACTAGACGCTTGACATCGTTTCACTGGAGCGCATATCCCGAACAACGAATCATTTTTGATTCGCGGCGAGGTGGGGCGGTCCAACCCCGAGAGCAAAATCTCAGCCGCATTTCTTCCCCGAGCATGACGGGCATATCCAGAGGCGACCTTTCGGCGCATCTCGCTCAAGCCATCCGCTCCGCATCGCGTTCGTGTGCGCTTCGATGTAGCCGGAGACGAAGGTTTGCGAAACGTCGCATTCCAGCGACTTCGGTGAATCACACGTCAGCTCGATAATGAGATCGTCGGGCGCATCAACAATGCGCACGCTGTATCCTGGAGTGGTCTTGGCTTCGGCAACCATTTTGTGATCGATCGGCCGTCGATAGTGCACGCGGCCGGATGGCCCGATGATTTCGGCGAGTCGCCGCTTGACCGCGAATATTTCGATGCCCATCAGTCTTCCTTCGCCATGCGCGTCTTGATCTCGTGCAGCCGCGCTAGATTTGCCTCGCTCGGATCTTCGTAAACGGCGGCTTCGGCGCTTCTCAGCGCGTCAATCCAATCCTGACGTCGCTGGCTCGATGGATGAGACACGCGCCCGACGGTTCGCGCCCATCCGCCACGCTCATTGCTCACGCTCACGACAGGCGCCGCGCGCGTCACGAAGCGTGGGGCAGGGCGCACGGCCTTGTGATCCGGGAGACGCGCGGTTAGATCGTCTCGGTAGTAGCGCCGCACGACGTCATCTTTGATGGTTGCCGCAATCTCGCCTATCCTCGCCTCCAAGGCGGCGCGTCGCTCTGGCGTTACCAGCTCCTGCCCTTCGACCTCGCGAGACCAGATCACATCGGCGAGGTGCCGCGCATTGGCTATCAGGTTATCGAGCGCGATGCGTCCGCCGGAGCGCGCGATATCGTCAGGGTCTTTCCCTTCCGGCAGCAACGCAAAGCGTAAGCTCTTGCCCGGCGCCAGATGAGGCAGCGCGAGATCGGCGGCGCGATATGCTGCGTTGCGCCCGGCGCGGTCTCCATCGAAACACAGCACCGGTTCATTGGTCATCTTCCAAAGCAGCGCGAGCTGCCTTTCGGTCAGCGCGGTCCCGAGCGGTGCGACTGTCGCGCTGTAGCCGGCGGCCACCATGGCGATCACATCGGTATAACCCTCGACGACTACCAGGATGGCGCCGCCATGAACGGCGGTGCGCGCAGCCGCGTGGTTATAGAGATTGTCTCCCTTGTGGAAGATCGGCGTTTCGGGAGAATTGAGATATTTGGCCGCGGCATCCTTCGCCAGCGCGCGTCCTCCAAAGCCTATGACCCGGTTGCGAAGGTCGGCGATCGGAAATATGACGCGATTGCGGAAGCGGTCGAAAGGCATCGGTATATCGTCGCCGCCGATCAAGAGACCGGCTTCGAGCATGTCAGGCACTGACACGCCGTGACGAACGAGACGTTCCTTGAGCGCGTATAGCTCGCCCGGCGCGTAGCCGATTCGGAATTGCGCCTGCATACTAGGAGAGATCGCGCGATCGGATAGATAGCTCTGAGCGGCGGCGCCAGCCGGCGAGGCGAGCGCCTCGATAAAGAACCCCGCGGCCAGCTCCATCACATTCGTGAGCGCGCGGCGCCGCTCCTCCTGCCACTGTTCAGCCGGTCCGAGAGCTGGCAGCGCGAGCCCGGCCATGGCTGCAAGACGCTCAACAGCCTCGCGGAAGCCGACGCCCTCAGTCTCCATCACGAAATCAAAAATGTTGCCGTGCTTGCCGCTCGAAAAATCGTGATAGAAGCCCTTCTCATCGTTCACGGTGAACGAAGGAGTCTTTTCCGTTTGGAATGGCGACAGGCCTTTCCACTCGCGACCGGCTCGCTTGAGCTTGACACGCTTGCTCACCACGTCAGAGACGAGAACGCGAGCACGTATGTCATCGAGAAACTGCGGTGTGAAACGCGGGGCCATTAGCCGATGATTCGACGCTTGCCGTAGAACAGCGGCGATGACTGGTGTGCGAGATCCGGTCGCAGAAAACTCATTTGATAAAACCACAGCGCGACCGCGTCGCCTGCATCATCGTCCTGGACATCATAGCCCATCTCGCGACACTTCTGCATCGTCTGAAACTTCGCAGCCTCGCGCTTCATGTTCCGACCGAGGAAGAACACGCGGACATCCTTCGTTTCAGCCTCGCGACATTCGATGCCGGCGACATATGCGGCCTCATCGATAATCTCAGCCATGGTGCAGAGCTTGCGAATCGTGTCAGCGTTGGAGCGGCCCATCATGATCATCGGGTTGGCCGGGCTCTCGTAAACGATGCGTCGGAGGCGCGGACGCTTCACCATCTTCGCGAGCCACGCGCGTTCAGCGATGTATGCGACGGCGCGGGCTTGACCTGGAGGCGCGAAGCGGATGGAGCCGAATGTCAGCTTGCCATCAGGCTCGCCGATACAAAAGCCGGTCGAGGTGGCGGCATCGATCGCCAATAGCTCGCCGGCAAATTCAGTCATCGTTTCTCCGCTCGATCTCCATCGTCCTTCACCTCTCTCCAATGCGAAAACGTCTTGCCAGCGCATCGCGGGGACCACGGGCAAGACGTGCAATTGCATCCGGTACGAAACTCCCACCGATAGCCCGGCCGCTTGCGCGGTGGTGTCAGGGAGACGGCCATGTGATCAGCACGGTATCATCCACGGTCGACGGCTTGAAGCCGGCGGGTAGTTCGCTCGCCGGATTGCAGATCACGATGACGCGCGCCGCGCTGTCAATCTCGGTTATCCGTTGCAGAATCGGATCGACCCGACGCGCGTAAGCCGCCTGCTCCGCGTGGAGCAATCTAAAAAGCTCTTGGCGATCGGCAAGAGCCGCTTCCGAGTAAAGAAGATGCGTCTTCATTTCTTCCCCCGCTTCTTCTTCGCCGCTTTTTTAGGGCGCGATCCACGACCAACATTCCGCCGCTTGGCCTTCGCGGCAGTGGAGGACCGGTCTTTGTGGATCGCCGGGCTAGTCTCTTCGCCCATCGGTGTTGGTGTTGCCTTCGCAGCTCGCGCCTGCATCCGTTCGCGCTTTTGCTGTGCCAGAAGGCGTTGTTGTTTCTCTTTAGGTCCAGGCTCCATCGCGGTTGCTCCTGCGAATCTCTGTTATCAACCGGCGCTTGATAATCTGTGCGCCATCCCGTGCATTACCCCGGTGATGACGGTGAGATCATTCACGCGTTGCCGGCGGGCTCCGTGGCGTTCAGTTGGTCGCCGGTGACGCCCGGCGGCTTGCGCGTCTTGGGCTCATCCTTCTCCGCCTTTTCCTTCTCAGCGGCGGCGGCGGCCTCGCGCTCTTCTTTCGTCGGCTTCGGCATCGCCGGCAGCTCGGAGAACAAGGCGAGCTGAGTCTTGTTGCCGTGAGCCTTCACGATTCGCGTGAGCAACTTGCGCTCTTCGTTGTCCAGCTCGGTCACGAGGCCCGCGAGCTTGGCTTGCGTGTTCTCGATCTTGATCATCAGCTTCATGATCTTCTGCGGGATGCCCTTCGAGGCCCCTCGCTCAAAGATGCCGCCGATCGCTTCGCGGATACGCCGCGCCTTGTTCATGTAGGCGCCGCGCGCGGACTCGAGATTCGCTTGCTCTCCGAGAACATCGCGGATGAGGCCATTCACAAGGCGTTCCGTGATCTCCGGCTCATTGTCTTTGACGTTTTTTGCCATGGTTATGCATAGTCCCTTTCTGCCCTGACGTGGAAGATGCGATCGTGCCCGGGGCAATAGCTCGATTCGCGTGTGATCCCGTGTGGCCCTGGAGTGAGCTTGACTTTATTGCGCCCACACGAAAGCGGAAGCCCATCGCTCCCTTTCGTTCCTCCGAGCAGACATCGGCAGTGATGAGGCTGCAATTTCAAATATTCGACCGGCTGGTGATCCCTATCCCAAGGGTTGAGCGCAAGAGCGACATCGAGCACAGGCTCAGCGAGGAACGTGGGAGGTTTTGGTTTCGTTGCCATCGTCGGTTTCGGTTTGGGTTTTGGCTTTGCTGATGCGGCTTTAGCCCCTTTGGGGCGACACGTTCTTTTGTTGCCGCCAGCTTTACTGCCGCTGATTTCGAGGCGGTGGATCTCTCCAATAACAGCGTTTCGGCTGAACCGGTACCCTCGCTCTCCAAGGTCGACGGATATTTGACGAGCCGTCTTCCCTTCGATCATCCAAAGCGTTTTGAGGATCTCAACGGCTTCCGGCGGCCAAGCGGCCATGTCACTACCCCCTGCGTTTTTTCTTCCTAAAGACGTCCGGCCGAATCTGATGAGGCGTCATTTTCAGGATAGGCGCGACGATCTCGACATACTCAGGCCGCACGCGTTTCCATCGACTGACGGCCTGCCGGCTCAGCCCCGTCACCTCAGCAATGCGCGTGATCAAGCCCCACTGCGAACGCATCTTGACGATTGCCGGGTCGCTCGGGCGCTGTTTGGTCATGTGGATGATTCAAAATCTTTTGAGAAAATTTGTCAACACCCCGTTGACAAACGTATTTGCGGAGGCTTACCACTTACACACGCAATTCCGAACGTCCCCCCGGATTGCGTCGCTTGTTGAAGATCAAGCGGAGCGCGGCGGCCATCCCCATGCTGGCGCCGAGGAGCCCACTAATGGCCGCCGCGCTCAATCGATCGAGCAGGAGCAAACCAGTTGTTAGAAGCAAACCGGTTGTTACGTCCGCTGAATCTCGACATCGTGCCTGTAATGGCCGCCGGCACTGAAATTATAATGCCGCGCGATGTTTTTGAGCGGCTGGTTTTCCCATATATGAAGGACTGGGCTAACAATCCTATGCCGGTCACAATTCCGAACTTGAGCGGGATGTGGCTCGTTGAAGGATATACCTACCTTTACACGGTTCCGGCCTGCACCTTGGTCAATCTTCAGCTTGTGCCATGCACTCCGGTTTTTGATCTCTCTCAGCAAGCAGCCCCACGAGGTGACTCAATGAACTACAGCAGCTCAATCTTTCTGATCAATCCGAACGTGCGCGCAATCGCGTGCATCTATAAGCCCGACCCGGTCACGGGCAAGAGCGAACCGCGCACGATCTTCAAGAGCTTCGACGCTTCTATCAAGGTCGGCGATATCGTGGTGGTCCCGAGTGGCACGCGCCACGGCTTCACAACGAACCTTGTCGTTGAGGTCGACGTTGAGCCGGACCTCGACTCGTCCGTCGAAATGAAGTGGATCGTCGCGCGCGTGGATCGCTCGGAATATGACCGCGTGCTGGCGGAGGAAGGCCGCGCGATCAAGCTCATGCGCGACAGCGAGACCACTCACAAGCGCGAAGAGCTGCGCAAAAAGGTCATGGCGCACGTCGACACCGCCAAGCTCGATACGCTGCGCATCACCACCATGGGCGCGGCGCCTCCTGGCCCGCGAGGTCCCGTTGGCCCATCGGGCGGCACGCGCGACGACAGCCCCGCTACGGTCCAGGCCGAACCGATGAAAGATGATTGGACCGACCTGGAAGATGATTGGACCGACCTGCCGCTGCGGGATTGATTTCCGGAATCGGGGTGACCTAGTGCCGTCCGGCTTCTCAAAAAGCCGTCCCATAGGAGCCCCGCTAATGAGAGACACCGGCCGGAGCAAGAGTCGAAAGACCGGTGCGCTCTCATGGGGGTCGCATGCGCGACCCTACGCTGTCCTAAATAGGACAGCGCAGGCCTGACGGAGGGTGACAAGCCGTGGGAGTCTTCGAACGGCGAAGGCCTCTTACCCTCCCGACGGGCCGCTGACATGGGAATGAAGCCATCATGCCCCGTCTGCGGTGGCAGGCGGAGAAGAAATCGCAAGGCGCGATTTTTCTTCTGCAAACATTGTGGCGTCCTTCCCTCAGGACGTTTTCTTGATCGCACGGGGCGGCCAACCTCGCTCGAAGAGCGAGAGGCCATTTGTGCGCGCGTAGCGGAGAGGCTGGCGAGCTGTGATGAGATGGGCATTGGTGAAGCACGGCGCGGCGTGGAAAGGCAGGCAGGCGGTGGCGTGCACTGGCTCGACAGGGCAAGGCGCGGCTTGGCGCGGCCGGCGCGGAAGGTTCGGGCTTGGCTTTACCAGATGCGGCGTGATGAGGATGGCCGGTTGCGACCATGGGCACTTCTTTGTTGTGCGATCATTTGGCAGGCGAGGCTTGCAACGGCGAGGCTCACTCGGGCGAGTTGGGGCCGGAGTGGCGCGGCTGGGCTCGGCTAGATCGGGCACGGCGAGCGATGGCAAGGCAGGAGCGGTTAAGATGGCGACAGAATGTTTTATACCACGGCAGTTTTCAGGTGGAAGCCTCGCTATCATCGAGGCAGCAAACCGCATCATTGATGAATATCAGGCGCAAGGGTTCACTCTGACGCTGAGGCAAGCATATTATCAATTTGTGAGCCGCGGCCTTCTGGCGAATAAGCAGACTGAATACAAGCGGCTTGGCTCGATCCTGAATGATGCGCGCCTCGCAGGCCTCATCGATTGGGATGCGATCGAAGATCGCACGCGCAACGTTCGCACTGTCTCATCGTGGGATGATCCGTCGGAAATCATCAAGAGCGCGGCGCAGTCCTACAAAGAGGATCTTTGGAAGGGCCAGAAATATCGCGTCGAAGTCTGGATTGAAAAAGACGCGTTGCTTGGCGTCATCGAGCCGGCATGCAATCGGTGGCGCCTGCCGTACTACGCTTGCCGCGGCTACAGCTCTCAGTCCGAACAGTACCGCGCCGGCAAGCGCTTTGCGGAATGGCAGGAGAACGGACAGAGACCGATCGTCTTTCATCTTGGCGATCATGACCCGTCCGGAATCGACATGACGCGCGACAATTCAGACCGGCTCGAAATGTTTGCCGAGCGAGCTATTCCGGTCGAGCGGCTCGCGCTGAACATGGATCAAGTCCGCAGATACAACCCGCCGCCGAATCCTGCGAAGGAAAGCGATGGCCGCGCCGCGGGCTATATTGAGCGGTTCGGCCGCAGCTCATGGGAGCTTGATGCCCTGGACCCGCGCGTGATCGATCAGCTCATCGAGAACGCGGTGCGCAAGCGCATCAGTCTCGACTTATGGAATGCGTCGAAACAAGAAGAGCAGGAGAATCGCGACCTGATTAAGCAGGCATCAAGCGAATGGTCTGCGATCGTGAAGATGTTGGCGAGGAAGAAGACATGAGGCAGGAACGGCAAGATTGGGCGAGGCAGGGCGATCGTAGGCTAGGTCCCGCAAGGCAGGCAGGCAATGGAAGGGCTCGGCATGGAATTGCAAGGCGAGCCTTGTCAGTGCCGGGCAGGCATGGAGGAGCTAGACGGGGCCGGGCTCAATACGGCGTGGCGAGTTGGGGCAGGCGCGGACAGGTGTGTCCAGGTAGTGCCAGGTCCGGCGGGTCTGCGGCGCGGCTTGTCCAGGCAGGCGCGGAGAGGCAGGCAAGGCGAGGCGCGATGAGTTCTGGCGAGCTTAGGCGTCGCGAGTTCTGTCGAGGCCGGAAAGTCACGGCAAGATCCGGTCCGGCAAGTCGAGGTGTGCGGAGGCATGGCAGGAATGATTAGGCTCGGCGCGGCGCGTTTAGATGGGCTTGGCAGGCGGGGCACGCACAGGCGCGGCGCGGCGCGGCAGGAATGGCACGGCGCGTCACGATTTGCTCGGGCTCGGCAGGCGGGGTCAGGTATCGCGCGGGATGGCATGTCGTGGCCCGGCAACGCTTGGCGCGGCAGGCTGGGAGAGTTGGGTTTCGACGTGAACGGCTTGGCAGGCATGGAATGGCGGGATGTTGCGGGGTGGGGCACGGCGGGGCTCGGCTATGGCGTGGCCGGCGGCGCAAGGTTGGAGCGGGCACGTCGTGAAGTGGATAGGCCGGAGAGGCTCGATGCGTAGGGTAGGCCGAGTCAGTGCACGGCCGGCGAGGCGATCCGTGATATGCTTGGCACGGTCAGGTCTGATGAGGCCGGCGGGGCTCAGCTCGATGAGGAACGGCTGGGCGCGGCCGGCGGTGCACGTCACGGCGGCGCGGGTCGGGCCAAGGTTCGGAGAGGCGCGGTTAGGCTGGAAAGGCTTGTTATTAAGAGGCCAGATATGATGAGGCGAGGCAGGAATGGCAAGGCGTGCGTGGGATTGGCGGGGTCGGCTCTTGGCCGGATTGGCGAGGCCTCGCATGGCGCGGCGGGGCACGGTTCTCCACGGCGGCGCGGGGCATCGGCAGGAGGGGCAGTGCATGGTCAGCATCGGCCCGGCGTGGCGGAGGCAGGCAAGGCGGCAATGGGCAAGCATGGTCGAGGCAACTATGGGCAGGCGCGGTTAGTTGTGCTCGGGCTTGCTCGGGCTTCGCGGGGCAACGTTGGACGAGGCAAGGCAGGCGGGCTGCGTTTAGGCAAGAGAGGGATTGTTAGGGTCCGGCAGGAATGGCGAGCTGCGTACCGCAAGTCCTGTCAAGCACGGGAATGGCGTGGCCGGAGTGTCTCGGCGAGATTTGGAAAGGCGTGGCCGGAGTGCCGTGACGTGCGTTGGCCCGACGAAGCTTGGGCATGGCAGGCAAGATATGGAGGGTCTAGGCAGCGTGTGGCCCGTCGATGCAAGACAGGTTTTGACGTGGCAGGCTTGGAACGTCGGGGAGAAGCTGGATATGTCCAGGCCGGAAAGGAAAGGCTGGGCGCGTTGTGTAGTGTTGCGGTGTTCACTGGCAGGCGCGGACAGGCGCGGAAGGTTCAGTTTGTGCGCGGCAAGGTCGGAGTCAGGCGTGGCAAGGCCGGCGAGGCAGCGCGCGGAACGTCAAGGCAACGCAGCGCCACGCTCGGCTCGGCAGGACTGGCAGGGTACGGCAAGGCGCGGTGCGGCTCGGTTGGGCTGGATCAGGCGCGGCTTGGTGCGGCCGGCGAGCTTATCGGCGATGGGCGCACGCGCCCATCAGCGATGCGCTCGAAATAGTTTGAGGCATCATTTTGCAGGAGCAAACACTATGGCTAAGAGCACGAAAAAAACCGGCGACGGCAACGAGAAGATCGAGATTGCACAGATCGGCATGGGCCGGATGAAATTCCATCTTCTCGGCACATCGCCGATGATCATGCATCGGTTCGCGGCAAAAGCTTGGCAAGAACTTTTGTTGCCGAGCGCAAAGAAGAACGCCGCGGCGAAGGCCGAATCGCTGAAGCATGATCCGCTCCAGGAGTTTCGCGAGTGCATCTATCGCAATCGCGATCCCGAGCGGCCCACGGCGGTTCACTTCCCGTCCGGCGCGTTTTCGAAGGCGATTGCTGCGGCGGCTCTCGATCTGCCCGGCGCAAGCAAGGCGCAGATCCTGCGTCTCGTTTCGGTCACCTCAGTCCAGGTCGACATCTACGGCGTGCCGACGTTGGGAATGGACATGGTCCGCAGCTCGGACATGGCTCGCACCCCCGACGTTCGCACGCGTGCCTACTTCGCCGAATGGGCATGCGCGATCGATGTTGAGTTCGTTGCCTCGCTGATCGGTGAGGCTCAGATCACGAACTTGCTCGCCGCCGCCGGCATCATCACCGGCCTGGGCGACTATCGGCCGCAGAAGGGCGGCAACTTCGGGAAGTTCAAGGTCGTCATGCGCGATGACCCGGAATTTCTCCGCGTGCTAAAGCAGGATCGCAGGGCACAGGAAGCCGCGATGGCAGATCCTAGCTTCTATAACGAGGAAGCGGCCGAGCTTTATGGCTGGTTCAACGATGAGGTGAAGCGTAGGGAGAAGACGCTGCAATCCTCGCTCGATGACGGCAAGCCGGCGAAGCAGCCCAAGACTCCGGCGGAGTCCGACACGAAGCGCGGCAAGAACGGTCAGGCCTCGCACGCCTAAAGCTCTCGCGTCGAGTCTATCGAAGTGCGCCGCTGTCAGAGAGCGGCGCATCACGATACACTTCGAACCGCAGGAGCAAACGACATGGCTAAGAAGAACGGCACGCCGACCAAGCTTGAGAAGATCGCGGCAGAAATCGCGGAATGCCGCGACCCCGTCTCGGGACGCATCACGCCTGATGAGGTCGTGAAGCGCGCACGCAACAAGGACTCTGTCCTACATGACGAATTTGAGTGGGATGTAATGAAGGCCGCGCAACAGGCGTGGGAGGAGCGTGCGCGCGAGCTGATACGATCGGTCAAGGATATCGTTGTCTACTACGAACGGAAGATCGTTGTCCCGTACTACGTGAGCGACCCGACGGCCAACGAGCCTTCCTATGTCCGCACGGTGCAGATCAGCAACCAAGGCGACGTCGCGCGCCGCGTGATGAACGATGAGATTGGCCGCATCAAGGGTGCCATCAAACGCGCCGTGGCGCTCTCGATCGCGTTCAATCTCGCCGATGACTTCGAGGCTTTGTTAGATGACGTCGTCGAGGTCGAGAAGAAATTCCGCGGCAACACGTTCGGGCCGAAACCGGCGCCTCCGCCACCTCCGCCCGGCGCGGAGGAAGCGCCCGCGGACGAAACTGGAGCTTGATCCACAATGCCAAACCTGAATGAAGTCTCCGCGTTCGATCCTAAGCGGCTGGCGCTGATGCTGGCCCATCTTCCGGAAGGATCGATCGTCTTTGCATTGGGCCCGACAGGTCCGGTCGTCGCCTCGCCAAAATCAGAACCTCCGGTTATCGGCGGCTTCGTCTATGACGGCGACCGGGTCGAGGTCTGGAGCGGATCGCAATATCTGATCCTTGGACAGCTTGTCGAGTTTGACGGTAAGCCTGCGATGAAATGGCATATTGGGTTGCCGTGATGACGGACGTCAAACGCCAGTGCGGTGAATGCACTCTTTGTTGTCGGCTCCTGCCTGTGCAGTCCATCAACAAGCCATCGAACACGCGTTGCGCGCATCAGCGGCACACCGGCTGCAAGCTCTATCACGATCGATCGGCGTTCCCGTTGGCGTGCGCCGCCTGGACGTGCCGGTGGTTGATCAATAAATCGGGCGCGACCTCGCGGCCCGATCGCCTGCATATCGTTATCGACTTCATGCCCGACTTCGTCACCCTGACAGGAGCGGACGGCAATCCGATACGTATGGAGGTCATCCAATGCTGGATTGATCCGCGGCACCCTGACGCGCACCTTGATCCCGCATTCCGTGAGTTCGTCGAAGAACAGGCGCGCGAAGGCCGGCTCTGCCTTCTGCGCTACTCCGGCACAAAGGCCAAAGTGCTCTTTGCGCCATGCCTGACGCCACATGGTGAGTTCTATTTGCGCGATAGCAGCGACACCGGCATGACCATGAGGCCGCAGCACTCACAGGAAGAAATCTTTCGCGTGCTGAGCGAGCTGGAGCGGGAGCGACGGAAATGAGAGTCGAGCGCGGAGACGATTGGCGTGACGTATCTGTGCATGGCGACCCGTGGGAAGTTCAGTTTAACGCTGCTCACTCCGATATGTCGGAGGCTGGCGCATTTCGGTATCGTTCCGCCTGCCTTGGTCATCTGCGCACCGATTGGGCACCGGGGAAACCGCCGACGGGCTTTTATGCGGAGAAAGAGAAATGACTCGCGTGTCAGGCAAGCTTCTCATGTTCGTGAAGGTGTTCCTCACCATAGCCCTTCCGTTTATTTTGGCATGGGAGTTCATCGCAACGCTTCTCCACGAAATGCGGTCGGCGTTTCGTTACGCCTACCTCAAAGCGGGCGAGAACTTCCAACTGTATCAGCGACTCTTGAAGGCCACGGTCGCTAAGAGCGACGGGCAAGGCCGCTGGGAGTTCGAACCGTGACGCTCACGCAAACAGGCATGGTCGACCGGCCGGCGCCTCCACCTCCCATCAAGATCGGAGACTTGCTCTATCGGTCAACGTTGCTTGGCGGCTATCGAGGCGCGAAGATCCTGGACGAGACGAAGCGCCATTGGATTGTTGATGGCGCACGCATCGCAAAGAAGACGCTGAAGGCCACGCGCAAGACGCGCGGCATCTATCAGCAATGGTACACAAAGCAGGGCCTCGACGATCTGATGTTCGTGGCTCGATGGGCGCGAAGCATCGGCTATGAGGTTGGTCGTTGCGAAGATGCCGACACGCTCCGACGCGTTGCCAAGCTGATCAAGATGGAGCTGAAGTGATGCGCATCCTCTTTATCGCTGCACTCGCCATCGCGGCGGCCTTCGATCACTCATGGGGCATATTCGTTGTTTGTGTCCTTGGCGCTGTCTTCCTCGCCCTAGTGCAGGATACCAAGCTATGAAAATCATTAAGTGGAACGGCAAGCCGATTACGAAGCCCGGTGTCTACAGTGACATTCCGCTTGAGCGCTATCACGAGGCCAGCATCTGCGACGGGCCATCGATCTCATCGAGCCACTTGCGCCGCGGATGGGCAGAGACCATGGCGCATCTATTCGACGCGTGGCCCGGCAATCCTAATTACAAGCCGACCGACGTCACGCGGCCGATGATCCTTGGCAGCGCGGCGCATCACCTCATGCTCGGCCAGGACAAATTCAATGTCGACTTTATCGGCCAGCCGCTCACATACCGCGACAAGAAAACCGCTGAGGAAAAGAGCTGGAACAATAACGCTGGCCCGTGCATCGAATGGAACGCGAAACAGAAGAAGGCCGGTCGCACCATCGTCAAGCAAGACGAGCTGAAGCGCATCATTGGCATGGCAAAATCGTTGCGCCTGGAGCCGCTCGTTGACGAGCTTCTTCACGGCCACGCTGAATGCTCGATGTTCGTCAAGGATGGCGAAACCGGCCTTTGGATCAAATGCCGGCCCGACATGATGCCATCCGGCGCCGACTATCTTGACATCAAGATCACCGGCGAGATTTTCACCGTTGCGGTGCAGTCGTCGATCCGCACGCGCGGCTATCATATGCAAGGCGGCCTCACGTGGGAGGTCTGCGATCAGCTCGGGTTGCCGTTCGAATCGTTCATTCTGCTTTTCGTCGAGAGCGATCGGCCGTTCTGCGTTTACCCTGTGCCGATAGCCGATGAGGATTTAGCCCGCGGCAGGATGATGTGCCGCGTGATCCTTCGACGAGTCGCCGCGTGCCTACAGACAGGCGTCTGGCCTGGACCCTTCGACGGCAACCTGCGGCCTCTCGGGATATCGCTCGAAGAGCGCGCACGCATTGACGCGATTTTGAAAGCGGAGGGACTCGCATGACCGCGGACCGCTATCTTTCCTAACCACACTTTGAAAAAGCAGGAGCTACTACGATGAAAAAGACCGGAGCAAAATCACCTCAGAAGCAGGGCGAGTATTGCGGCGAGCGCATCAAGCAAGCCCGTCTTGAGGCTGGCATGTCTCAGCAAACCCTTGCGGCTGATCTCGGAATCTCTTTCCAGCAAATCCAGAAGTACGAACGTGGCACAAATCGCCCGTCGATCTCGCGGCTGATCGAGATCTCCGCTGTCTTCGAAAGACCCGTGACGTGGTTTTGGCCGGAACTGCAGAATGGCGCAGAGCGTGATGGCTTCGATGATACGATTTCCGCGTTCGCCAGCTCGAAGGATGGGCACGCGCTCGCTCATGTGTTCGTCGAATTGGCGCCGGCAGACCGAAACGTCATCCTCATCATCGCCCGTCGCCTCAACACGGAGAAACCCTAATGTCAGTTGATCTCGACAAACTGGAAAAGCGCATTGACCGAACCGTTCTCGCACCTGTCGAGATAAACGCATCGATCGGCGGGTTCTCGCTTGAGACCATGGGCGAGGTGATGGAGTTCGCCAAGCTGATGGCGACAGCCGGCCCGGCGATCCCAAAATACATGCGCGGCGAGCCCGGCGCCTGCATGGCGATCTGTGTCCGCGCGCTGCGGTGGGGAATGGACCCGTTTTTCGTCGCCGAAAAATCCTATATGGTCAACAATAAGGGCGAAGAACGCATTGCGTTCGAAAGCCAGCTCGTTCACGCCGTGATCGAAGCTCGCGCGCCAATCAAGAACCGGCTGCGAAGCGAGATCATTGGCGAAGGGATGCAGCGCAAGTGCCGCGTGTGGGGAACGTTCATCGGCGAAGATAAGCCGCACGAGTTCATCAGCGAGACGCTCGAAAGCCGCATCAAGGCCATCGGCCGCAACGAATACGGCAAGGTCAAGGGCTCGCCACTTTGGGATACGAAGCCCGATCTGCAACTGTTCTATGATGCCTCGCGCGATTGGGCGCGCGAGCACTGTCCGGAAGTCTTGGGCGGAGTCTACACGCTAGATGAGCTGCCCGACGCTGAGCCGGTCGACGTAACGCCCAAGGTCGACAGCCTCGCGCAACGCCTCAGAGACACGAAGGCGCAGAGAGCCGGAAAGCAAAACTTCGATCACAACCGCATCGTTGAAGAAGCGCAGCGCGCGGGACAGACAGTTATCGACGGCGTCGCAGAAGGCGACGCAAAACCAGGAGAAGGAGTGACGGACCATGACGGAAGCGACGAACCTGACGATAGAGTTCAAGACCGTGGCGCCGGGAATCCCGACGATCACCCTCAGCGGAATGATGACGGAACGAGCGGAAGTGGAGGAAACGATACTTCAGTTGGAAAAGCTGATGACGTTGCTTCCGGAGCCGACGAAAAAGCGCAAGCGCAAGGGAACCTCGGGCTCGGACAGGACGCCGCGGGCTCGAAAAGGCGGAAGTAACGTTGCCGGCGCGTCGGCCACGACTGGTTGATCCGGGCTTTCTTGCGTGGCTCCGCGAGCAGCCTTGCGCTTGCGGATGCCGGCAAGGTCCACCATGCGATGCCGCTCATCTTCGCGCTGGTTCGATCGTCTATGACAAGCCCTATCCAGGGCTGGGAAGAAAACCTGACGATGCATGGGCAACGCCGCTGAAACGGGAACACCATCGAGCACAACATGATTTCGGTGATGAGCTTGGATGGTGGGCCGCTCACGGTGTCAAAGATCCATTTGCTCTTTGCATCAAATACTATTCCGCCTATGGCGGGAAAGGCGGCAGGCCAATTAGGAAAGGCAAGGCAGGCAAGCCCCGGCGAGCTGAGATCGGCTTGGGTTCGTCTTGTTCCGTTCTGGCAAGTAGTGGGCCAGAGGGAGACGGCGCAAGCCGTCTCCCAAAGGCAAAACGAAAGATTCCATCAAGGCCGTTTCCAAAACAGCAACGCAAACTCAGGAGCAAATCGAGATGAGCCTCATTGACACCATGTTTCGCCGCAACGGTGGTGATCTGCAAGCCGACGTCTCCGAACGCTGGCGCGATATCCACGGCGAAGATGATCTCGAGTCCGGAATGGCTCAGATCGTCTCGGGCCAAGTCTCGCAGCCTCGCGATTATGCGCCGCCAGCGGTCCGCGGCGTTGAACGGCCGGTCGAGGTGCCCACCTATGTGCAGCACGCTGAAGGCGTCGACACCATCGGCAAGATCACGTCCGGCGCCGTGATCACGCAATATGAGCAGCTCGCCAGCACCATCGAGGCGATGCGCGAGCCGCTCAAGCAGTGGATCGCCGAATATGAGTCGGCACTCGCCGCGCTCAATGAGCAGATTGCAGAGATCGATGCAACGGCCGCGCACATCCGCGACCTTGGCGCCGGCACCTTCAAGCGGCTCCAGCAATCGTCCCTTGCGATTGCCGAGACGCGCAAGGCATGTACGGACGTCCGCGCGAAGATCGAAGCTGCAATATGACAAAGACGGTTGATGAGGTTGCGAAGTGGTTGCGCGATAGAATCGATCCGCGCGATCAAGGCGCATCAGCCGCGTTCGGTGCCATCCGCGTTTTTGAATATGCAGTGCGCGAGATGGAGAAGGAAGAAGAGCGTCAACGGAGGTCCAAATGATTTGGAGATCCATGCCGTATCTGATCATGGCATTTCCGTTTGTAGTGCTTGCCGTCGCTGTTCTCATCGTGTGAAGGAGTCCTATCCATGCGTGTTCTTGCGGTGCTGTTTCTGATCTTCTTCGCGGCTCCGGCCGCAGCGTCGCCGTCGTGTATGTCGCACAGCGAAGCTCGCGGCGAGTTCGGCGCCAAGATGGCGCTCTATTGGCACACTGCCGACCATTGTTGGGATAACCGGCCGGTCAAGCGACGCGTTGCCGCTCGCCACCGGCAGGCGCCAGCGTTCAAGCCGCCGCTGCCGCGGTCTAGACCGGAGCTGGATGCAGCTCCGGCGCCCGTGCAATCGCCCCCTGCCGAATGGGATTTCGCGAGCCGCTTCCCGTCCAACATGGAGTCGTTCGGCAGATTGGAGCTGAAGCGATGATAGATGTGAGCACGCTATTTGCGATTCTCGATGAGACAACGACGCTGCTCCGCAAGGGACCGGTTGTTTCGCGCGAAATCGACCGCGGAGTCGAAACCGTGACGATTGACGCAATGCCCGACGTCGACAGCATGTCGAGAATGCCCGGGGTCGTCGTGGTCGACCTCGACATGGTCGCCGTTGCTGTCAGGCAGGATCTGGCGGCCGTGCGGCGCGAGGCGCTCGGCATGTTCATCAAAAAATACTCTGAGCAAGCCGAGATGAAGCTCGCCTTTGGCCCGTCATACATCCATGTGGGCGCTGAGATCGGCGACCAGGGCGCGGCATTGCGGCTGTTCGCGCTTGGCAAGGTTCTTGGTTTTTGGGACCTCGTTACTCCGACCAGCCTTGGCGCCACCGGCGAGGATGCGCGCAATATGGCCCGTGCCGGATATGTCATGATCATTCCGGAGGCGATGCGATGACGACGTTTCACAACGTGAGAGACGGCCGCATTGGTTTCGTCAAGAGCTTCGAGGCTGAGCCGCTGCAATATGACAAGCTCGCACCGGAGCACGTCGGATGCACGGTGATCTACAGCGACCATGGCCGCTATGAGGCCGGCACCATCACATCGTGGCGCGATGGCATCGTGTTCGCGCGCTATAGCCGCGGCGACACCGCGGCCGGCGCGTCGCCCGATCGACTCTATCTGGTGACTGAAGATGCCAGTTAATCCACCTTCAACCTTCCCGTTCCTACGCGTGGCGCGGGCTCACGGCGTCCCCTACGCCGCGGTGCTATGGCTTGCCGATGCCGAGCAAGACGAAACGCTGAAAGGCGGCCTGTCTGCCAACATTCCGTATCGCCTGAAACACGCCGAATGTTTCAGGTCGCTGCGATGGCACCTGATGCCATGGGCGACGGCCACCGGCGCCGCTGCCGCGGCGGAGCGCATGCGAAGAGCGGGCCTATAGCGATGCTTACGCAGATCGAAAAACAAACCGTTCTCATACGTTACCTTGAAGGCGTGCCGGTCAAGATCATCAGGGCGGACCTCAGCATTTCGCGAGGAACGATCACCACCATTGTGAAGCAGGCTGGCGTTCCATTCCGCCGGCCAAGAAAGAATGGGCACGCCGTGGCCGATGAGAAAAGCAAACGCATCGATACCAACATCGCGCGGCTTCTCGCGCGTTCGATCAAGCGCAACTGTCGCCTCATCGATACGTTGAAGGTCGCGCGCATTGCGATAGCTGCTCACTCGCGAGGTGAAGCCGCGGACCGCAACCTTTTGAAGCGCATCGATGATGCAATCATGGGAGTCGAAGATGACGAAGACGCAACGACCGATCATCGATAAGCAGGCAGACTCGAGAATGCTTGAGCTGCTCCGCGATCTCAGCGCGATCGTCGCCGCGTTTCAGGAGCGCTTCCCGGATGTAGACGGCCGCGATATCGTCGCCATCATCGGCGGCTGTGCCGGCGCCTGCATCTCATCGAGCCCGAACGCTGTTGACCGCGAAACGGCGCGGCAAAGCGTTATCCTCACCATGGACCGGACCATCAAGGATTTTGCGGCCGTGCGCGAGGGACGGGCAGAGTTAGCCGGTGATGGCACGGTGCTGCACCTTGACCAGCCATGCGCCAAGACCGACCCCGAAAGCCGCGCCATGGATGGCGCCTGCCGGCGGTGCGGAACCCATCCCGGCGAGGCCTGCCCGGCGGCCATCCAATAGCCCGTGAAACATCCCTGTGAAACAGGCTTAAGGCACCCTCGCGCGGTGCCTTTTTCGTGTTATATCGCAGCAAGTTAACTGCGAAATTGACATGACACGGCTACTTTTGTGCAAATGCGGGAACCGCTACGCCCAAGGCAAGCGGCGCTTCCAATCCTGTCCGGCCTGCCGGCGCGCGGCATTCTCCGCCGGCCAAGCGCGTCGCTGGAAGGTCTCCAGGCGCCTCAGGGAGCCCCGTACAGAGCCCGACCTTCCGGCCGGTCCAACCCCCTTGACCGACCTGCCGCAGCTCATGACTGAGCTGGACGCGGCCAGCGATCGAGCCTTGAAGCTGGCCCTTCGGATCTCCAGGGGTGAGGCTACTTGACCGCTCGCATCGGGCGCGCGTGAGCGCGGAAGCGGAGATTGTTCCGCAGCTCTTCAAACTGCCGCCGGCCATATCGCTTCGTGCCGATCAAGAACCATCCGCGATCGATCGTGACGGCCGGCGCGGTCATGTCGTTTGCGATCTCATAGAGAAGGATATGTTACGCATCGTAGTGCCGCTTCGGAGCGCGCATCGCGTCAAACTTCTCGATTTGATTTGGCGTGAGGTCGCCGCGATCCACGAAGAACTTGCAGCGTTCGTTATCGATGCCGTCGCGCGGGATGAGCGCATGCAGGAAGCTGTCCGGCTTGTTGCACTCATCGTAATTGTGGACGAGATGCAATCGCCATATCGGACACGAGATTCCTTCGCGTCGATTGCTGAACAGGCAGCGGCTGCAAAATTCATCCTGATAAAGTTCACCGGACGTTCCGTTTGGGAAATAGCCCATTGGTTTTACCTCCTTGTCTTATATTGCCAATCGCAAATCTGCTGCTAGTTCTTCGATGCAGTGCTTAGCTCGATCGAGCAGCCGACATGCGCGAACCTCCGGCGGCAGCCGATCCCATGCGCTGCTATCACACTCGCTCGGCTCACCCTCGCGCCACGGCTTCTTTTCAGCGGCGATCATTGCTGCCGCCGCCGTGATTTTATCTTGGAGCGGATCGCCCTCCCAATCGCCGGGCATGCTCTTGCGAAAGTCAGCGTTCGCCTCAACGATTCTCTGTATTGCGAGCGTCAGCCGGTTGGCTCTCGCCTCCGAATGCGCTCCCTGCGGTTGAGCGCGAAGCTGGTGAAGAGTGCAGTCGATACAGTCGATCAGGTCTCTATAGCTGCGCCAATTCGAGAAACGCTCTTCAATCTGCCCGATGATCTGATCTGCGATAGGATCGGCAGGCTTTCCTGAACATTCCGGGCACGGCTCATCAGGCAGGTTGGCGTGCCTGTTGATGAAGCCTTCGCCATCGCACTTCGGGCAGCGCGCTGCTTGGGCAGCAGCGCGCTGCTCGGCGAGAACGGCGCGAACTGACGGCAATTCCTTGCGCCACGATTTGTAGAACGTTCTGCCTTCCGAGTCCGTGGAATCGATCGGGTAGTCGTCGCCCAAGTGTTGGTAGAGCGTATCAGGATCGAAATCGCGCGCCTTACGAATAGCGCGCGCCAATCGTTCCTCTTCTGCACTCACAGGGGAAAGGCGATTTTCTGATGTGCTCATGAATTGCCTCCCGGCATTATGCTTTCAGACCAAACCCAAATTGCGGGGTTGCGCTGTGATTGCAGCTTGACGAACTTGTAAGGCGTGCTCGCGCGGAGAAGCATTTCGTCGCTCGCGTCATCGAGCACAAGCTCGACGGCGCCGACCTTGACGACCAGGACCGCGTGACCTTCGCCGTGGCGAGTGCGTACCACCGCAAGCAGGAGATTGCGCCATGGCCATCCCTTCGCGTGCAGCATGTCACGCTTCATGATGGCATAGTCCTCGCAGTCGCCGCGCATGTCCTGCGGCGTCGGCAGCGACCACTTCTCAAAGTAGCCCTGCGGGGTGCGCGCGGCCTCGCCCCAATGCACATCATCCGAAACGGGCTCAACGTTGGCGTTCACCCATTCGTTGACGCTGCGCAGATCTTCGAGCATCGCACCATCCAGCACCGTGCGGATAGCGTTGTCCGCATCGGCGGTGCACTGCTCGGGCGATTCCTTGCAGAACGGCGCCCATCCGATCGGAGCCGGTGCGGGCGTTTCGGCGTGGACCGTTCTGAGGATGACGAACAGAGCCATGAAGCTCAACGTGATGATGCGAGCGGTCATGACTGTGCATCCCGCTTCTGAAGCTCCTGGACGTGCGAGGTGATCGCGGCGTCAATGGCCTCGTCAAAGCTATCACCGAACTTTGCGCTTCCGATGCCAGCACGCGCCGCGCACGCGCCGCCGACAGTATGCCACACCGTAATCGAGGCGGCGCTCAAGCCGGTGTCGGCAAGACGCTTATAGGCCGTGTCCAGGTCGACAAAGCGGCTATCAGGATTCCCACACAACGCCGCGCTGGCGAGTCCGAGTGCTGAACTTGTGACGTGCAGAACAACATGCCCTTCAATATCGCTGCGGCCGCGAAGGGTGGAGAGAAACGGCTTGAGCGCCTCGCGCGCCAAATCGCGTTCTCTTGTGAGTATAGCAATCTGATCATCGATCTTAGCGAGGTGCGACTTTAGAAGGTCGGTTATGCCAGCCATGTTCGCTCACCCGTTTGTTTCAACGTTTCGGCGGTGATGCCGCGCCACACCGCGAGGCGTAGGAGAACCAGGAGTGGCCCCCTTACAGGCAGCTCGCCGGACAGATACCGGCGGAGCGTTCTTGGATCGATGCCGAGCGCGTCGGCGGCCTCAGCCTGCTTTGCATCGAGCGCATCGAGGATGGCGCCGAACTCCGTTGCCGACATGCGCTTTGCCTTGCGTGCGGTCATGACTTTTTCGCAACCTCATATCCCAGCGATGCGAGCACTTCGATACACCGCCGCGCTTGATCGAGCACTTCATTCCATGGCGTTGGCTCGACGGTGAGCACGCCTAGCGAGATGCGCGGCTGGCGCGTCGTTACCGGAAGCGACATTGCGACGTCATGGCAGAGCCGATATGGGATGAGAGCGCGAAGCAAAATCAGCTTCTCTTCGTCCGTCGGATCTCTGCCGAGCTTCGAGCGCAGATCGGCCATTTGCTGCCTGATGATTGCTGCGCTCATGGTATGCGACTCCATGGCTTCTCCGGGACCACGCCACGCGTAGATGCCCAATGATCGAGCACGTGATTTGGCTCGTTCTCCGCGGCACGCTGCTCGTAGTCATCGAGCTGCGCTTGCAGATCGGCAGTCTTGCCGGAGGTGAAAGCCGCTATCATCAACGCGCCGACGCTCACGCCGAACACGGCGCCGACCGCGATTCCAAACCAAAACAACGCCGTACTATGCTCACAAACCACTTGGGCCATCTTAATCCCTCCTGTCGCCACGTAGAATCCGCACCGCGGTGAACTGATTGTTCTCGCAGCCCACGCGCATCGTGTAGTCATCCGGATATCGCTTCGCGCACCGGACACGCACCGCCGCAAAGATATCCTGCGGGATATCGAGCGGACGGCCGATCGTTGTATCTGCGGCCGGGTCATCCGGCGCATCAGCGGCGCTCGCGTGCGCTGCGAACAGGCACGCCAAAAGCAGGCTGCAAAGAATCCTCATGATCATTCTCCGTTGTTAGGGCCCTTCGTGACGGAGCGCGTGCGCTCCGCTTCGAAAGGTCATAAGCCGGAGCTGAATCCGATGGTGACACCGGCGACAACTCCGAGCGCGAACGCGACCAGGAGAGCGCCCGCGAGCTGATAGAAGCTCATGACGTCCTGCACCTCCGGAGGCATGATCACCTCAGCGCGCTATCGATCATGCATTGCAAAGCCCACACGCGATCCAACGCCGCGCACACCCGCCGCTCGCCATACTCGCGAGCCTCGGCCGGCGCCGTCGGATGCTTGCGGATGAGCGCAAGCGACGTGCTCGCGTTCAGGAGATCGAGGCGAGCCGCAACAAGCATCGTTCCTAGCGGAGTGTCGTTGCCTGGAGTCTTCAGCTCTGCGACGACAGGCTGAACCAGATCGGTGGTGACAATGGGGGTATTGCCCCACGGGGTCACCCCATCGAGTGTCAAGGTTTTCATCGGTTTTGCTCCCGCGTTTTCAACTCAACGATAGTGCCGTCTTCGAGCCTGACGCCAAAGACCACGTCTCGAAACCGGTAATTGTTGTTATTGCCGCGAAGGCCATAGCCCATGTCTGGCACGATCAGGACGTCGAACCATCCGCCGCCCGATCTCGGAGCCTGATAGGCATATTTGCTGCTGCGCTTGATGCGCGCAACGAGCTGCTGGCGCCCGCGCATGTCGCCATCGATAAGCATTTTAGTTTGCTCCTGCGTTTTCAAAAGGCGAAAGGCCCGGGCTGGTTTCCCCGCCCGGGCTCGATCGAAGATTAGGCCGCCTTCTTCACCTCGCGGGCCTCGGCGATGACGCGCCATTCGCTCGCCGGCAGCTCGATGATCTGAGCACCGTTGCGCTCAAGCGCAGTCGCCTTGTCATAGTCCTCCATGTCCTGCGACGCTCGCGTGATCGCGTTGTAAAGTCCGAACCTCGAAAGGTCCGCACCTTCGATCAGGTGCTTCAAGATCGAGGCTCCGTCGCTTTCGTTCATGCCGAACCGGCTCGCGGCCAGCTTGACGACCTGGACAACGTCGCCCTCAATCTTCTCGTCTTTGGTCTTGGCGATCTTGTTGCACAGGGCATCGAACTTTGCCCTGTCGAAAGCAGCCCTGACCACGTCGCCGACCTGTGCCCAAGTCGCCTTGTCGGTGATGCGTCGGGTTTCGTCCGACAGCAACGCATAGACATCATCGCCGCCGATCTCGTGCTTCGCACCGACGTGATACTTCCGGGCCGAGCGCTCGCCGAACGAAGCGAGGTTCGAACAGAACCCGTCATAGACGCCGCCGAGCACCCCCAGCGCTCCCATGCCAACCTCTGAGTTGCTGATCGTGATGGCGGGTGCGAGGCAACGGACGATGTTGTGCTTACCGTCGCCGAACTTGCCGCCGATCGCTTCCAGCTCGCGCGTCACCTTGGGGTCGACGGCCTTGATATAAAGCCGCGTGTCGGTGATCTGCGATGACATGACGTCGAGTCCCATCTCCAGGATTGGCGGCAACACCGCCTGTGCGAGGTCCTCATTTTCGAGCGGGCGATACCGATCAGAAAGGATCGCGCGGGCCGTGCCCTCCATCGTGCGCAACATGCGCGGCTCCGGATTGCGGTGCAGCCAAGTGTTGACGTTCTTCGCCAGAAGATCCGGCGCATCGGTCAACATTCGGTCGTAATACTTCTGCGGAATCTCCGCATACGTCGCAAGCTGGCCGTGAGCGATCCTGTTGACGTCGAATTGCTCTTTGCCGGCAACCTCCAGCTTGACCTTGTCGGCGCCGTCCACCGTCATCTCGATGTTCTTTGTGGAAACAACGAGATCCTTCTTCGCTTCTGCACGACGTTGGATTTCGGCGGCAAGCTGCTGGATGTTCAGACCTGATTTCATAACATGCTCCTGCTTTAGAAGAGAGGCCAAGCCCATTGGCTCAGTTGTCCCTTCGTGCCGCGCTCCGTGAAGCGCGGTGTCGAAAGGTCAAATCCAGTCCAGGTCAACGCCTCGCTCTTTTGCGAAGGCCTTCCCTGCCGGAAGAAACTCGATGTACGTTTGGCCGTCGCTCTTGAACGTCTGGATGAGACCGGCCTTCTTCAGTTGCGTGAGATTGCCGCGCTGCTCTTTCGTGCCGCCGGTATTCCCGCCAACGCAAGGATTGCCAGACCAATTGCCAGCGTCACGAGCGAAGGCGAGGAAAAGCGCCATCGATGTTTCGGTGATATTCGTGTCTGTCATGGTATTTGCTCCTGTTTTTGAAAGAGTTCGCTGGAGGACTGACCTGCGGTTGCTAACCCCGCCTGTCTTTCTCCCTGCCGCCTCAACAGTAGAGGCTCGGAGTTTCAACCCGCTTGCGCGGCCTCGCGTTGCACGAGGGGCAGTCCTCCAGTGAACTCTTTCGACCGAGGCCTTTGGGGCCTCTCTCTGCGGCACTCCCGGTTTGTCTCACCCGGCTCTTGGCCATTCCCCGTTTTGCTCTGGTCCAATCAACATAGGGCGCACCGCCCGCTTTTGCAAGCGGCAACTTGCGGTAAACAATTGTCCCGTAGTGGACCTATCCGAGAACATTCGGAGAACCGACGCCATTTTGCCGGCAAATCGGTTGAGGTCATTTTGCCTCGATATCACGAATTGTTTCGCCACGGCCGCAGGCATTTGTTGCACCGCGAGCGTGACCAGGACGCATGACTTGTGCCCGTTCCATCGTGTCAAGCTTTCGGGAATCGGCGAGGTCGACCCCTTCAATCATAGGGCCACAGCGCGCGAGATCGCGCCGAATCGGAATTTACGGAAAATCGATTTGGTACAATGCGCGCGTGCTCGATGAGCACAAACAAAAAGCGGCCCCGGGGATGAGCCCGGGGCCGCCGATCTTGAAGGCAAGCTAACATCCGAAAGGACTCACAATGACTACCACATCAGAGAAGACACGTCACGACACAATGCGCGCGATCGAGCGCAAGCACCTTGGCCGATGCCTGGACCAAATCTGGACCAACGGCCGCCGCGTGCTCATCGAGCAAATGGACCTTGTCGACCACAGGTCATCTGTGATCGTCGTCAAGCGATTCGAGAGAGCCGTTCCGAAAGATGGCCGCGGAGATTGGCCCGAGCTGGCAGGCGTCCAGGTCTATATCCCGATCGATGAGCACGATCACACATGGGATGAGCTTGACCGCGAGTTGGCGAAGCACCGCGAGAAGATGCAGAGCCACAAATAACAAATGGGCCGCCTCCCGGATTGGAGGCGGCCCCGAATCATCTTCTCTCTCGGTCAAATTCTAAAGCGGAGAGCAGAGCGCCGCGACGCGCTCCGCTCCCCGTATCATAGCAGTGTGAGGATTCAAACCAGACACTTATCCGCGGGGGTTTCACACTCATTCCCCCTTGTCGCTTTGAGTGAAGCACCGATTTCTCACCATCGGTAAGACCGCTATGATTCCCGTTGGTAGCGATCAGACTTTTACATTCGAGCACCCGTGCCGGCAACAAAAAAAAACGGCCATCCCCGAAAGGATGGCCGCTTCAAGTCTTGGGAGGAAACTGGAATCAGGCGGCCGGCTTGTCGCCCTCCACCGCCGCGGCATCCGGCGCCGCCGGGGTGATCGCCGCCGGCATCGCGGCCTTGAGCGCGGTCACCGATGCGCTGACGGTGTTCGTCAGGTTGCCAAGCTCGGTCTGATCTTCTGGCGACATTCCCTGTGCCGGCACGGCCGCGAGCTTGGCGGAGAGCGAGGCGACATTGGATTCGAGGGTCGAGAGCGCCTCCATGGCGGAGGCGAGCGCGGCGGACTGAGCCGCGATTGCATCATGCAAGGCCTGCACTTGAGCTGATAACATCTTCAACATCTCCTGCGTACTGGTCTCTGCAAGGCGGGATTGCCTCGCGTAGTCGTTGAGAGATGACAGCTCAACCGCGATCCGTTCTAACGACATGGTCACCTCCCAATCACTTTGATTTACATTCGCGGGCTGAGTCCCGCAAGGCCCTTATTTCCTCATGCAAGTGTTCGAGTTCTCGCGCTCGAATCGCCCACACTGTTTCGACCTCGCTACGCGTCATGAAATCCTTATCGCGCTCACGTAGCCGGTCCAAATCCGATCTGACGCCATCGCGATATTCCGCATGCTCGCGAATCGTCAGGTATGTGTCGCGAATGATTTTGATTTCGGCGCGAGGGTCGGCGAGAGACCAGAACGCGGTGAGAAGTCCGACTCCAAGCGCGATGATGGCGGAGATTGCCATATGCGGCAGATGAACAACGAAACGTTCGTCCCGTTCCTCCGGCATCTCCCATCCTCGCGATGAACGCGTGGGCCTCCGTGCAGCTCCCACACATTACGGAGGCCCATCGCGCCCAACCTTAGCTCGCTTCCGGCAGCGGGGTGCTGAGGATCGGCGAGTTCGGCTGTCCCGGAGTCAGATGATTGACGATCGTTTCCAGAACCGACGCGGCGGCGGCACCGGGATTGCCGGCGGCAACGAACTTGGCGCCATTGTCGACTGCCTGGAGAACCGCTCCGACACCGGCCAGGATCGGCGTCGCGGTGCCACCGGTGGCAAGGCCGGCGATCATCGAGATTTCGGGAAACAGTTTGAGAAGCAATTCATCGACGGTCATCACCTCGTTAGCGATCTGCACGAGGTTGGCGCCGCCCGTCGTCTGTGCGTCGGTCATAGTTTTTCCACTCCTGATATTATGAGACCTTTGGTGTCTCGTTCGAAGCGGGGCTTTGCACGAACATCCAGTCAACGAGCCCCTTTCCATCGAGCTGGATAGCTTCGGCCGCAGCGGCGGTTAGGTCGATGCCGGCCTTATTCGTCTTGCGCGGAGTGCCTCCGGTCGTCTGCCCGAGATCCATTCCGCTCTCTGCCTGCGGCCGCGCACCCGTCTGCCAATACGGATCATTGATGTTCCACGGCCCGATATCGACGATCTCGCAAACGACGGAACGACCGTTCGCCCTCGACATGACTGCGACCTGCGGACGAGGCGACGCGAACCTGAACGGAAGTGCGACGCCAGGCTTTGTGTCGTCGATCGCCGGACCATATGCCGATTTTGGACCGCTGAACACCGTGGCGACGATGTTTGATTGATTGTCAGGCGCTCCACTCGGCGCGGCCGGCTTCGTGTCTGTCTTTGCAGGAGCGATCGGAGCCGCGACCACCGCGCCGCCGGCCGGCAACGTAGCGCTCTTCGGCCAATAGTAGCCTTCGAGGCCGAACGAGGCGGAGGACTTCGGATAGTCCTCGATCTTGACCATATCGCTTTCGTTGCCGCCAAGGGTGCGAACGTGCGTCGCGTCCTCGCCGACGTAGAAACCGACGTGACCGATTCCGGAGTTCGGGCCCGAGCCGCGCCAGAACACCGTGATTGCGCCGACGGCTGGCGCCGGCAGCTTCACGAACGCGGGATGATCCTTGAACGATTGGCTCGATGCGCTTCGCGTGCCAGGGAAGCCGGTCGCCTCAAGCGCAGCGTTCGCGAAGATGGCGCACCACGGCTGATGATTTGCGCCGCAATGCGCGAGGCTGATGTACTTGTCGATTCCAGTGTTGTCCGGACCTTCGTGGAATCCGACTTCATGCTGAGCCCATGCGAACCAAGGCGGCACGCCAGATGATGCGGCCGGAGCTGCCGGCGGCGCGGCCGGTGCCTTCGTCGACATGCCCGGGAGCATCGCGATAATGCTTGAGAGGTCGTGACCAGATGCCGGCGGCGCGGCCGGTGCCGGCGGTGGAGCTGCCGGAGTCTTTGGCAATGGTCCGGAAAGGACCGTGCCGAGTAGCTGTGAGATGCTCTGATGCGCCTGCGATTGGCCGCCGGCCAATTTGAAGCAGAGCCCGAGCAGTCCGAGAAACACCACGAGCACCGTTACCCATGGCAGCAACGTGACTATCTGCGCAACGTCGATCATTTTTTATTTCTCCCTCAGTCGAAAAGAGCGAGGGACGAAAGTCCCTCGCCAAGTTGATAGCGCAAGCGGCGTGAGGGAGTGACATCTTCGCCGCTGCATCACGCCCGATCGGAGCGCGATCTTAGAGCGGTGCTGCCCCTGCACGAATCACTCCACTCCACTCCGTGAACACCTCGCCAGTAGCCAACGTTACTATGATGGCGTCAAGATAAGAACTCGGAGCTATGGCGAGCGTTTGAGTCGGCGTCACGGTCACCAGGATCGTTGCACTCGGAAGGTCGGTTATGGCGATGCCGGAGCCGAGCGAGAGGGTGAGCATGTTTTGCGAGTTGTCCGGCTTATCCAGCTTCCATGTGATCGATGCGCCGGCAAGGTTCAGCGGGTTGCCGCTGGAATCGTTCATCGGTCCGAGAAACTCCCACGTATCGCCGCAGAGCAGACTGATCGGGTCATGAACGGTCATGAGCGCATTCCCTTTGATTTTCGCGAACGATAACGGATTGCCGACAATCTGAGTAGGCGCTTGCTCTCCGACGATCGAAACAGGCGAAGGTGCTTTGCCGGAGATCTGAATCGGCGCCTGTTCGCCGGAAATGGAAACGGGTGACGGCGCTCTGCCGTAGATCGGCAGTGCACCGGCGATCCGGTACGTGATCTTGAGCGCGGCGCGAAGTGATGCAGCAAACAACGTGCGAGCGGCGAAGGCAACAGTTACCGAGGTCGCCGACAGGCTGAAGTGCGACACGCCCGTCATGCTCGCGTTCAAGGCGGCAAAGCCCCTTGGAGCCAAGCGAGCATAGAGCGCCGACCGCATTGCCGCGCGGAATAGCGCTTGCGGAATTATCGTCGCGGAAGCCTTGGCCTGAATGACAGCGCGACCGAACAGCGATGCCTTCGCCGACGCCTGCGAAGTTGAGCGCATCGCGCCACTTGCGTAGCCGGCGAATAGCATCATCGGTACGATTGATGCCTTGAGCCGCGCCGCGAGCTTGGCGGATGCTGCCAGTTGAGTCGTTGCGACAGAGGATGAGATGCCCTTCAGTTGGCCCGATGATGCGGCCTTGAGAGACGATCTTCCGGTTATGGCCGTCAAGCTTTTCGCGGCGGCAAACATGAGGCCCGACATGAACGTCTTGTTTGTCAGGCTGGTGAGAAGTGCGCCCCTCCACTTCGCCGCCATTGCGGCCCTGCCAGAGAACGCCAGCGCTCCCGATGACTTCATTATGGAAATAGCCGTCATCGGCGCCTTCAAGGCGAGCGACAGCGCGCCTGCCGACTTTACTATCGACGACGCTCTAAGAACTGCCTTCGGTGTAAGGCTGGCCTGCGCTTTGGCCGAAAGGCTACCCAATGCCGTGAGAGCCATCCTGATTATCGAAAGTAGTCCACTTGATGTCGCGGCGGCTTGCGCCAGCGCCTGCACAGGTGCGCTCAACGTCATCACTGATGTTAGATAAATCTCAGCGATGAGACATGCTTCAGAAGCGGTCCTTCCGGTCGAGGCGAACGGCGTAGCCGTGTCATCCAATATATCCATGCTCTGCAACGTCCACGAACCAACGGTGCCGTTTGTGTCAAAGCTCGCAAGCTCAGACACCGCAACGCCTTCGAGCGCGGTCCGCGTCACCATTCCTGATGGGGCAGTGCCGATAATGTCATCAGAGGCGCCATGATTATCCTGAAAAATACCGGCAAACGAGACGAGCCACGAGGATCGGCCCGGCGCGTTTGCCCTCAGCAAAATCGTCGGGAAGTTGATGAACTGCGCTGCGGCCTGGACATCCGTAACGAAGCTGCCGACAAGCACCTGACCTATCGTCGCGCTATAGACGTGGCATACCATCGCGACGGCATTCGTCCATTGCCCTGACGTGTCGCTTGTCGACGTGGCGATGCGGTAGCCAACCGCTATCGAGCCAATGAACAGCGGAGTAAATCCGGCCGGCACGACTGGCGGAGTGCCGGAGCTTGACCCGATTGCTGCGATGAGAATCAAATCTCCGACCGAATGCGTCGGCACGTTGCACGTCGGGGCGGCTCCGCGGATGGCGGTTGCCGTGCTTGTGCCGACCAGGACAATCGCCGAGCCGGACTGAAATAGCGATGCGCTCAATTTTGCGGATAGCAGAATGCCAATCGTTGACGCCGCCATCGCCGCCATCGCCGACAACGAGGCATTGCCGATCGATGCAATGGCAACCTTCCCCGACAGCGAAGCCCGAGCGTTCATCGCAGCTCTGCCGATCGACGCGAGCGGCGACCTCGCCGACAGTGAGGCGAGCGCATACGCGGCCACGCGAGCGGTGCCGGCAAGATTGGACTTCCACGAAGGCGCCGCGATTCCCTTTGCGGCCCCGCTGGAGCGGCCCGACATGCCGGCCCGCACAGACATAGAGGCCACTGCCGATGCGGCAAAACTCGTGCTGGCAGATACCGCAGTAGTCGTTACGGCCAGGACTTGCGGCGCTGGGCTCGGGGTGAAGTGCGAGTCGAACGGACCGAGCGGAATCGGGAATGACATGCGCCTCGGAAGCGGAGGCACGACCACCAAAGGCGCGAACGCAAAGACGGCGAGCGCGATCGTGAGGCACTGCACCGTACCCGTAATCGTCGCGGTGAATGTCGCGGCAACCGCAGCGGCAACAGCCTGGACCTTGCTTTCGGTGACGATGCCGAAACCGGCGCCATTCGAGGCGCCGATCGTATATCCGGTCCCGACGCTCGCGGGTGTTGTCGCTCCACTGTCCGTGACGCTGATTCCATAAATCAGATCGCCGCTCGCCGTCGGCGTGACATTGCCCGACGTCATCGCGTCGGTGCCGGTGCCGGCGCTCGATTGAAACTGGCCGCCATGGACGTCGGTGGGGTCGGTCGATCCGCTTATTCCGGAGAACTCATCCCATACGATCGTCGCGTTGGATGCTGCCGCGGAAAAGTTGGCCGTGACCGTCGTGGCGCCATTGGTGATGTTGCCGCAGATGAACGAGGACAACTTGCGCGCGTTCGTCGTGTCGGTGACCGTGTCCTTGATCGCGTAGTTATTGCCCTTGTCGTCGGTAACAGAGTTCAGCGTGTCCGTCGTGGCATAGGTGATTGCGCCGCAGACACAGTTGCCCGTCCCGATCACGGAGCCGGTCGCGCCGACAGTCGAGGTCGAGGCGTTCGCCGACACGCCCTGAACATGGGTGATCGCCACGTCAGATGCTCCCGCCGATAAAGTCTATCGAGAATGTCAGGTTGCCCGTGGTGCCGTCTTGCGTAAGAGATGGAGCTTGAGGAAGAAGGACGGTCGTGTTTGTCGACGGCGGAATCGTCTGAGTCGCTACCGTCTTTCCCGTGACCTGACAGAAGATATGCAGCGGCGGAGCACCTGGAGGATTGATCGCGCGGAGGTCGGTGACCGTCAGCGCGACGTCATCATATTCCCATTGCAACGTGCCGCCGGCATCGTTTTGATAGATGATCGCGATCGCGGCGGCCACGTCAATTCAAGGCCTCGCAAAAGACCTCGTGAACCTGCATCGTCTCCGAGGTCGATCCGCTGCGGAGAAACTGCGGACTGAGGACGAAGTTTTGCGTCAGGTCAACCGAGACAGCGGCAGGCGCCGATGCCGGCAAAAGCAGTTCAGCGGCGACAAGTGCCTCATTGAATTTGAGAAGGCCTGTCGCCATCAGCGAACCTGACGAACCAAGCGAGCGACACCTTACATGGAGCTGAGCACGCCATGAAAGGTTCGTCTGGCTCGCCGTCAGCGCGGTCGCCGCCGACGCGACAAGAGACGTTCCGTTAGCGTCGGCGCCCGTTCCCCATAGAAGCGAGAAGGTGCCGTTTCCAGGAGTCGCACCGGTCGTCATGCGCCCGAAAAGGGTCATACGCATCGCCTTGCCGACAAAGCTGAAATAGTTCGAGCCGAGCACGGGCAATGTCATGGCCGGCACAAGCGCCTTGTTCGTCGTCGAGAGCGTGACCGAGGCGACATCCGCAGAGAGGTGCGGAAGCTTCGTATCGACGTAGAATAGCCCGTCAGCCATGGCGACCCCCTTACGAAAGATTCAGCGTGAACGTGCCGGCATTGAATGCCGCGACCACGCCAGCAGGAACGGATTGCTGCACGATCTTGCGCACCATGCCGGAGCCCGAGGACGTCGTCACGATCGGAGTCGTGGGGCCGGTCGTCGTGTCGACGTTAATGGTATCCGTCGCTGGCGTCGCAACATAATTGACGGTGTAGCCGGTCATGGTGCCGGTGGAGAGCGTCGGGAGTGTGCCGCCATACTCCGCCGTGAAGACGATCGGGTCGTTGCTCGCATAACCGTTCGCCTTGACGGTCGCGAGGCTCGATGCGTTCGGAATTTCGAACGGAAGCCATGCGAAGCTACCGAGGAAATCCCACGCGAGCAGATTGCCGGAGGAAACGGCATCGTAGAGACCCCACGCGACCACGGTCCCGAATCCGGAGCCGGTCGCGCTCGGGAATGACACACCGGAGCCGCTAACGGCCGTGACCGGCGCCGTGCCGCTCGCTTGAGGAAAGATCGAGAACGTTAGGTTGTCGGCAGAGCCGGATGACGCGTGAGCGCAGTTGGCCTGCAAGGTCACCGTTGTCCCGGAAACGCTGGACACGAGCCCGATGAAGAAACCGTTTGTCGTGTCATAGACGGACACGCCAGAACCGTTCGTCCCGAGCGCGAGCAGCCACGCGGGCGCGGTCGAGGCCAGGGTGATCGTCGCAACGCCCGTGGTGAATGAAGCACCGGCGGCCAGCGAACCGGCAATCTGTTGACGCGCATAGGCGGTGCCGGACGTTGACACCTCCGTGAAGCCGGTGCCGGCATCGGTGCCGACCGCGGTGAACAGGGCCAGAAAGATGGATGGCAGAGCAGGCGCCGCAGTCTGGCCCGTGAGATGGTTCAAATAGTTATCAGCGGCATAGTTGGACAATCCGACCATTTCGACTTCCCCTTTGGTTCAATTGTTGATGGGCCAAGCGGCATTGTCGATTTGCGCCACCGTCGTGATAGTCCCCGCGTTTATAGCGGTCCTCAGAGCGGAAAGCACACTGAACGATTGCTGGATGAGAGCGGCGACCTCAAGCCCGATGGTGACGACTTGTGCCGGTGTGAGCGGCACCGCGCCGGAGCTTTGATCCCAACTGATATTCTGGCTTGGCGCCACGCCCGAAAGCATCATTTGAGCGAGCTGCACCGCCGATGACAGATAGTTGTCATAAGGCGAGCCGGTTGCAACGCTCACATTCAGGGCCGCGCCGCTCGGATTCGCATTCACCGTGAAGCCGCCGCAGGCGACGATGAGTTGCTTGCCTTGCGCGTAGGCTATGAGCTGATCCTTGGTCCATGGCGCTGGCGCCGGAGGCGTGTTCGCCACGTTCCAGGCATCGATGAGCGATTGAAACGGAGAAACATCCGTGAACTTCGACGGAGGCTCTTTGACGCCGTTCACGGTTTCGAATTCAATCTCACCGTTTTGCCCATCCCATCGAATCGCATGCATGCCGGCGAACGATGAGCAATCGACGGAATGCGGGACGCCGTCGATAACCACGGTGCTGTCAGGAACGATGGCAACCATGATCATGGCGATAGCACCTTGAGAACCTGGAGCGGCGGCCCGGCAAGATCCATGCGCTTCACCACCTCGTTGCACATCTTATCGACCGAGGCGCCGGCCTGCCGGGACTGTTGCGCGCCCTCGATCAGCAAGTGAGGAAGCCAGCCAACCGCGCACCGCCATTCGTCGATTTCCTTGCCAGTGTTGGCGTCGATCATGCGGAGCTGCATCCACCATGGGCACTTGTGGCAAACCTCGCTCATGTCCTGCTTGTGCAACGGACAGATGAGGCCTTCGTCAGCTCGCGGAATCTGTGCCATCAAGACTTCTGCCCAATGATGAAATCGACGAAGAGAAGGCGCATATCATACGTGTGAGTGTGCGCGGCGCCAGAGCCTTGATTGCCCGTAGACCCGGCAACGTCCGCGTTTTTGTCGCCGGTTAGGCTGCTATCGCGACCGCCAAAACTCGGATTGTTGAAATCACCATGATAGTTGACCAAGCTGCCGCCTGGAGGATGCGAATGCGTGGCGAGCTGCGCAACCGAAAGCGACGTCCCGTCCGACGTGCGATATTGGAACGTCGAAGAAAAGGCGTTGACGCCGCCAGAGGTCACCGTTCCCGTCACGATGCGCGGAGCGTAATCCTGATAGTTGGTATCCTTCACCCATCCAGGCGGCACGCTCGATTGCTGGAATGTCATCCGCGTGCCGGATGGCAGAAAGGTCGGGCTCTGCACAGTCTGTTGAGGCGTCGGGAAAAGATCAACGATCGGGTTGGCCGAAAAGTTAACCGGTGACGTCGTGCCATCGGTGTTCGCGATGATCTCCGTTCGCGTGAGCGTATGAGACGCGGCGTTATAGGTGCCGCGGCCAAGCTCGGTCTGCGCACCGCTTGGAGATTGCGCGTAGTAGCGATAGACACCGCCATCGGCCGCCAGACAATTCGCAGGCGTATCGTGCGAGCCCGCATCATCGGCCGCTGCCGCCGCGCCGACCGTGAAGGCCCCGGTGCCGGACGTGGTCGACGACCACTTGCAATAATTTAAGAAGAGCGGTTGCGTCATGTGAACTGCGTTGGGCCGGCGGTGTGCGTCAGCGTGCCTCTGAACAATTCCTGCCGATTGAACTGCCCGAGTATCGGCTCAACGATCATAATCAGGGAGTAGACGTAAACTCCAGGTGGAAAGTTCATCAGCGCGGTTTGCGGGATGAATAGCGAGACGGCCGTTCCGCCTCCGCCTATTGCGAGGCCGCCGTTCTCTGTCGTCAGCTCGATCCACACCGTCGCATCGGTCGCGATCTTGCGTACCTGCATGTGCAACTTGTTCGATCCGACATTCGTGATGCCGTTGGCAAACGGCTGAGTTTGCGTCTGATTAAAATCGGCGTCGGAGAATGTTGCTAGATCGACCTCAAGACTCGCCATGGTGATATTCCAAAAGCTTTGGAGGATCAGGAATCCGAGGAAGCTCCGGATGAGCGCCTGGAATAACTTCGATCGGCCCATAGTCACCGCGCATTGCCGATAGCCAAAGCACCTTGCCGTGTCGCTCACAATCAAACGGCGTAGCGCAGAACACAACTGGCTCAACCAGCTCTTCAAACCAGACCCTCAGCCAGATTTCCGTAAAGCTGTTCTCGAAACGGCACGGCGACACCGCAGAGACGATCGTGCGCGGTATCGCTCCCGAGATCATCAGGCCACCCGTTGCATCAATGAGAAAATGCCGCCGACCGTCACGCTCTGGAAGATCTGATTGGCGCCTGCGCATACTGTGTAGCTCATGACCTGCCACGAACCGCCATACGCGCTGAATGTGGTTTGCAAAGCATTGCCGCTAGAGGATAGACCGTTGCCAAATGCATAAGCGCCCACGCCTCCCGCCGACACGATCAAGCTTGTCGGCGATCCTGCCGGACCTTGCGGGCCCTGCGGCCCCGCCGGACCTTGCGGACCGGTCGCGCCCGTCGGGCCTGCGGGACCTGTCGCACCTGTCGCGCCCGTCGCGCCTGTCGGACCAGCGGGGCCGGACGTCGCCGCGGTGCCGAGCATGAGCTGCCATTGCGTGCCGTCATAGACAACGATCGCGATTCCGTTCGCGACGATGACGCCGCCGGCAAGATTCACGAGGCCCTGCGTCAGCACATTTTTCGTGATGCCGTTCAGCGTGAAGTCTGTCGTCCCGGTGTTCGTCACCTTGACCAAGACCCACATCTTGAGGCCTTGCTGCATCACAGGAGCCGGATCGACGGTGGCGACCATATGATTGGCCGTGCCGGTGTCGACAACCCAATTTATCAAATCCGCCTGGACGGCCTTCGCGAGCTGAGTCAGATCGCCGTTCGTCGGCGAAATCTGATTCTTCAGAATCATGTTGACGATTTCGCGCTGCGAATACTCGATCGCAGCCGCGGGAATGATTGAGCCCTCGATCGCGAGAGACGGATTCCCGTCAACGAACGATGCGTTGGAGGATTGCCCGAGAGGCGGATTATACTGCATCGATTTCGCCCCTTAATAGTTCTGCGATGTGACCTCATCCCACTCCGGTGTGATGGCGAATGCCCAAACACCGGTGGCCGGAACGGTCGCTTGAATGACGAAGCCTTCGTTTTGCGCCATGACCAGCGGATGATCCGCGGCGCCGCCCTTGTCGAATATCAGCGCACGGCTTGCAATCACCGTAGTGGCCGCCGTTGCCGCCTGGAGGGCGAGCGAATCGTGCGGCTGAGCATCGAGGGTGCGCGTGCCGGCGGTGAGAGCGGCGGTTGATGAGTGCCGGATTTCGCTCAAGACGCTACCCGGCATCGATGTGCGGAGATTGCCGTTGTCGATGCCAAGCGTATCCGTCACACCGCCGGTGTCCGCCGCGCTCCAGCTCTGCGCTCTGAAGAGATCGAATGTCATTTGACCGGCCGCAAATCCCGTCGTTGTGGTTGCGACGGTGATACGCACGCGCCGCAAGATCCCTAGCAAAGTCGACGACACCCAACGAAATGCATAGATCGGCGAGTTGGCGGTAAGCCCCGCCGCCATGCTGCCGCTCTTCGACGTGATCTGAAAACAGCCGCCAAGGCCATAGTCCACCGGATAAGGCGTCGCGGAATGGCGGATGGCCTGCAACGAGCCATCGCCCGCGGTCGATACGTCCTTCGCGCGAATCTTGAAGAGAACGAGCCCCGTTCCGTCCCTCAGTGTAAAGTTGTCGTTTGCAGACATATCGAGCCCTCACAGAATGCCGGCAAACCCTGAATCCCATGGCAGAGATTGATCGAGGTCTTGCAGCGGCGAGAAATCGAAAATTGCGATGGTGTGTGCCGGCTTCCACCGGCTGAAGATGCACGTCACGTCGGCGCCGGTGAAGTTCGCAAGCAATGCTTGTATCCGAACCATCCAGTAAAAGCGCATTTCCGGCGGCCCGAGCTGCCAGCGCATGAAGTTGGAGAAATAGATTCCGTCTCCATTGCCGATCGCCGACAGCGATGAGTTCTGCATCGTCACGGTGTTCGTCGCCGTGCTGACGGACTTGACGATGCCAACGACGCTATTTGTCGTCGTGTCGGTCACGAGCATCCCCGGTATGATGCTCGGATTGACAGAGACCAGCGATATCACCGCGCTGGAAGTTGACGTTGTCGCGTTCGTGGCGCCTGTAAAGTTGCCGGGCAGATCGGAGTTGTGCAGGCTCGTGTCCCCACACTGAGAGACGCCGCACATATAAGGCGCATACTCTCTGATCGTGACGGTCTGGCCGATGTTGGCGGCTTGGGCAATGAAGAACGCCCTCGACTGCGAGCCGAGCAGCGTCATCTTGGTCACAAGATTGATTTGACGTTGCGCGATGTTGGTAGGCGGCACCGGATTGCAGATATCCGGCAGTCCGAAAGCTGTTTCCCAATCCGGAAGCAAGATATTCGCGCTGCGAGGGTCCGACTCGGTTTGGAGAAGCAGCGCGGCCAGTGCCTCAACTTCCGTTCCCCAAATCGACATCAGACCGGCGACGACCTCCTGAATTGGCTCGCTCGGCGTGCGCGGCCATGCCGGACCGGTGGGCAAAAGGCTATTGAAGGCCGCCGTATATTCCACCGCAGTCCGCTGCACCCATTTATCGTCAGGCATAGACGATGCTCCCGAGCACCGCCAAGCTGGACTGATACGGCATCACGTGGTCCGTCATGTTCAGCGTGAACGTCTCCACTCCTGCGACGCTCATAATCGCCTCCGACACCCAAGACTGATAGATGGTAGTTGCCTCCTGCTCGATGCCGTTGATCGCATAGGCTGGCGATGCCTTGCTGAAAAGCATCTGCGCAACACTCTGCGCAATGGCGTTCCTGATGGAGACGGTGTCGGGCGAGAGATTCGAAATCCCGAAATTGATAGGCTCGGGTATCGGCGCCAGAACGAAGCGGTCTTTGAGTGTCACCGGCCGCACCGTATCGAGATAGGTTTGCACGGCCGCGATCTGCGTTGAGTTCGGAAAACCGACGATCTGATTAATGAGATCGTCGCACATGAAACGGACTGACACCGTTCCTGGGCCCATCTCATTCGGCGAGCACCACGCGCGCGTCACCGCGACTCCAGGCGTCGCCTTGATCCAATCGACATAGTCCTGTGCATCACCGCCCATCGGCGGCTGTTGAATGCGATCGAGCACGCGGGCGCGCAAGAGATCGTCGCTCTCTTCTTCGACGCCGTCGGTGATCGCCGTAATGGTGCCGACACCGGAAATGCCGGAGATGCCTGTTTGAAGGCTGAGCTGAGAGCCGATCACAAGCCCGGTCGCGCCGGCCGTCAGCGCCGTAATGTCAACATTCGTTGGCGTTGAGCCGATCGAAACCGTGATATTCGATGCGAAATCGATCTCTCCGCCGGTGGCGACGTCAGATGCGCCCACCATGATCGTTCCGGCCGGCATCGGCTGAATGCCAACGGCCGTGAACTGAATCGTTGCGCTGGCAAAGGTCGCGTTTTTTTTGCCTTGGCCGCCCGGCTTCCAGATATCCGCATGCCGCGCGAGAAAATCACCCTCTGCCGTGTCCGCAAGCAACTGATTAGAGAGCCAATTGATATAGAGCAGAACGAGGTAGGCAAGACCGGTGTTCGTATCGGCCATGACGCGAAGAACGCTATTCGGAATCATCGGCCCCGAGCGTAGTTGCGCCTGGACGTTGCCCTTTGTGATTGAGCGGAGTTGCTCAAGCGTCGGAGTGACCCACGGCATTCACGCCCCCGGAAAAAGGTCCGCCCATAGCGGATCAAAGTTGAGTTGAATCGCGGTCTTGGGCCCGCGGTAGATCATAACGTTCGCCGTGATGTGGTTCACCCCGGGTTGCGCGACGTCGACAGTCACCGCCGAACAGATGCGATTATCGATGAACGGTTGCGCCGCCTGCAATAGATAGTTCTTCACTCGGACGATGGTGGCGCCTTCGCGAGCGCCGGCATCAACGATCTTTGCCCGGCTGAGAAGCCACAGCTTCGAGCCGATCGGCCAGCCGTTCCATATCTTTTGCGCGTCGAGGTCGCCCCACCATCCGCGCCGATCGCTGCTTCTCGGGTCGGGCAGGACTTCGTCAGGGTCGGCGCGTGCGTCCGTGTTGAAGGCGACCACGAACGCGGTGACCAGCTCCTGCGTTTCATCCAGGAGACCCGTCGGCGTCTGAAGCCAACTATAGGTCACCGTGATCGGGCCGGTGATGGGGACGACTCTGACGTCTGGCATATTAGGCGATCTTCACATAGGTGTGTTTCGCGGGAGCCATCGTAACATCAGGCACGATCGGGCGAACCTGCTCACTGAGATTGTCGACGCCAAGATAGGTAGGACCGACGGTAAAAACATTGCCGCCTTTGCAGTTGAGATCGCCAGCGGCGTTCAAGGTCATCACGGATGAGGACAACATCTGGATGTTTCCGGCATTGACGCTGAAAGTCCCCGGAATGGTCAAGGTGAAGTTGTCCTTGTCCATCGTCATTGAGGCGACGGCGGTTCGGCCGGCTTGCTGCACCTGTCCGAGCGTTTGCCCGTTCACCTCGTTGCCATCCTGCGGCAACTTGTCATCCGACATGACCTGATGAACGATTTTCTTCGAGTTCGGCGCCGACGTCCAAATCCCGTCGCGCCGGAAGTGCACTTGCTGGCCTTGGTCGTCATGCATGGCAACTTCGCCATTGGCGAGCTTGTAAAGCCGATAGCGACGATCGCCATTGGCGACGACAACGCCATGCGATCGGTTGGAGCCGAGATAGACGGTCACAGCCTCCGCGGTTTGCGCGAAATCACCCTCGCCGGTCGGCGGCTGAACAACTGACGTAAATCCGTAGTTCGAAAATGCCTCGACGCTCGAATGCTGCTCATCTTGATAGCCGTTCAGCGTCTGCTCTTGAATCACCTTCGTGTCGTCGACAGCTTGCGGCACCGTTGTCCGCGATGCAGAGTTGCCGATGCGGTAACCGTGATCTCGCGGAGACGTAAAGCGCATTTGCTACCTCACGGATTGACGTTTTCGAGCGGCGGCCCACCGATGCCACGTGGGTTGGTAAGCAGAATATCAGTTGTCGTACCCTCCGCGCTACTCTGACGATGGATGACTTCCTTGATGACGAACCCCATCGAGTTCTCTGGAATCATCAGCGGCGAATAGACCGTGATCCTCTGGCTTACCTTTTGCCACCATAATTGACCGTCCGGCGCAAACCAGCCTTGAACGGTCACGATGCCATCCACGGTTTTCATCGCGTCATAGTCGCCCTGATGATTGACGCGATGTTGGACGAACTGCGGGCCGGCTTCGTCTTCGACGCCGAATTTTACCTTGCCGGTCACCTCTTTGCCTGGAGAGGTGACGGTTGTCTGAGCGCTCACTTGCGCGCCCTGCGGCCCCGATTGCGGGTTGCTCTGTTGCCCGATGCCTTCCAGCTCCGGGACATGGTCGTCAATCTGCAAGAGCAACCGGGCTCGCTTGATGTTCACGCCCTCGCGCAACATCACGCCGGTGTCGCCCTGCGGGCCTCGGAAGGCGTTGATATTTCCTTTTCCGTCATCGAGCATGTGGAGATTGACCAGCCTGCACAGCCGCTCGATGAAAGCGAACCGCGATTCGCCAAGGTGCTCGCACGCGCGCTTGAACTTCAAATCGGCGCCATCGGGACTGCCGATGACATTGAAGCCAACGCCCACCTTGCCGAAAACGGCGGAGCCAATTTGTTTGATCGTCTGATTTGGATATGTGCCCGGCTTCACGTCAACGGTGGTTCGCGTCACGATCTCGGAGCGAGATGAGACGCCAATTTGAACAGCATGGACTCCTTCGTCGAAAACGGTCTGCCGCAGATAGACGAAACCGTTCATGACCTCGATTCCGGCAAGCTTCATCGTGACCAGATCGCCGACGGTCAACTTCAGCGAGGAAAACGCCGCGGCACCGGTCGATATCTCGGACACCGTCATCAACGCGTGATTGACACCGCCGCTAAGGCCAAAGACGGCCCGGTGAATCTCGATTTGCTCCCAAATCGAGTATTGCTGTCCGTCCGCCGTGACCGTGCAAATCTCAGTTGGGTTCGGCATTATTATTGGGCCAGACAGTTGACAGTTGTCGGCATAAACAACGGATGAATCACGCCCGCGTTCTCCGCAATGATCTCATCGTTGCGCGAGGCATCGCCATAGACGTTTTGCGCGATCCAAAGCGACGGCATCCGCGACGAATAGTTGACCTGAACCATTTGCGGCAGGGTGAAGGACCGCGTCGAAAGATCGTTTGAGACGGCCGCGTGAATATTGAGCAGCAACAGATACGCGACATTGTCCAGATTGTCAGCCGCCGTCAGCTCCGCGGCCTGAAGCGAGGCATCGATCTGGCTAAACAGGTCGTCGATCTGTTGCCGGCTCGTGAACGTCGTCGCGGCCAGAATGCGCGCTTGCTCAACGATGCTCATACGAATTGCAAAGTTCTTGACGGCGATGGCCGCGCGCCCGACAGGTGCAAAGCCGTTTGCGAGATTGAGCACCGTTTGCATGTCGGCGAACGCGACGCCAGCTTGCTGCGTTGCCTCGAAGCAGTTGGCAAAATCGATCCAGAACTGATTCCCGCCCGCGTGCAGCTCCACCGCCCCGTTCACGATCAGCTCTGAGCAAAGAAAGTTCGCGGTCGGCGCCGACGTGCCGGTCAAGATGCGCTGAAGCTTCTGCAAAACCTGTGTCGCGAAGCCGATGGCTTCATTCAGGTCAACGAGGGTGATCATGCGAGCGCCGTTATGTCCGATGAACCGATGAACGTGTTGGAGAAGTCCGCCGTGTTCGGCGCGGAGCCGAACGTCAGCGACTGAATCGGACCTGTCGACGTCGGGCCAACCGCGGAGTTCACCGATGATGTGACCTGTCCCTGCGTATCGACAGAGACGATGGTGGCCGTATTGATCCCGGCTTCGAGAAACACCATTTCGAAGACGGCTTCGCCGCCGCGGTCCTCGCGCTCAGAGACCGAAAAATTCTCGATCGTGACGCGGGTTTCGCCAGCGCGCACGAGGCCGGTGGGCAATATGAGGTTGCCAGGGCCCTCCGCTTCGAGCGCGGAAACCAGAATGTCACGATCAATGCGGTAATCGATCGTCAGCGGACCGTTGATGACGTAGCCGGTCACCGTGAAGCGCCTCGACTTGCGCCCCATGTCCTCAGCATATGGCGTGTCACGCTTCGGATATTCGTGGTTGGCAATGCGCCGACCACCGCCGCGCGTCTGGACTCTCACGAAGAAACCCGCGCCGTTGTACGATGCGGGTTGCAGCTCGGCACGCCAAGGCACGATTGCGATTGCGACCATCAGGAATCCCCATCGCTCAGTTTCCTCCGCCAGGGTCTGACGGTGGCATAGAATAACCCCAATCAACTCGGCCGCTTTTGAAAAGGCCATTGTATTTCATGAACGCCTGTGCACCGGGCGGCGCGTTTTCGAACCTCACATTGAGGTCCGCCGAACCCTCGACCTTGCTTGAACCGCCGCCGCTGTGCAATCCGCCGCGCGACACCATGTCATGAAGGTGCGCGGCGATGCTGCGGCCGCCGGTGTACTTGTCGAGATCGGCGACACCGCCGTGCAGATAGCGCGACATCCGGCCGTAGCGATATTGCGCCGCCGGCTTGAGGTACTCGTTGACGTAGTCCGCCGCGGCGTGGAAGCGATCTGCATGGAGCATCTTTTGCCACGTGCTCGGGTAGTTGGTCTTGAGATTCCACGCGGCGAAGCGGCTTTGCAAAGCAGGGTCGCGCCAGTCCGCGCCGGGATAGTTCTTGGACAGCCAGGCCGAATAGTGATTCCATTCCGTTCCGCCCTCCTGATAGAGGCCGTGCGCGAAGGCCGCTTCCCCGCTGAACTTCGGCTGATCGAAATGCCGGAGGTTCGGGTTGAGGCTCGATTCATCCATCAGGTTTTGCATGAGGCCGGCGATGCCATCGCGCGACATGCCGGCGCGGGACCACTCATCGGCCACGATTTGAGCCGTTCCCATGCGGCTCGCGCTCACCCGGCCGCCATGACCAGCCTCGCCGGCCGGCACCTCGCCCTCGCTCAGCGCCCGATAGCCCCCACCGCCCCAAGATCGAGGCGTGGCACCCCGGCCAGCCGCGCCCATGGCCCATCCGGCGCCGCCGCCTACGGTATAGGCCGCGTTCTGAAAGCCGCCTGTCTGGCCGCCTGGAGGCGCCATACCGGCAAATTCCCGCAGGGCCTCCAGGACACCGGTCTTGGTCGCACGGGCCATCAGGTTCATGGCTTCCGTGTCGGAGCCGGCCTCGAAGGCCATTGGGTGGAAGCCGCCGCCCGGCGCTTTCGATCCAAGGCTTCCGTCAAACGGCGGCAGTCCGCGCGCCGTCCAAGGCGGCTTCGCCGGCACGCGCTCATTCTCCGGAATCTCGCTGAACTCGGGGATGCCCAACCGGCCCTTGAATCGTTCCCACTTTTCGCCGATCGCTTTCAGATCCTCACCCAACTGCTTCATGTCTTCGACGTTGTGGTGGATCACCTCCGCGAGTGAGCGGACAGCATCGGCGCCACGTCCGGCGAACGCGTCGAGAAAATCCTGCCCGATGCCCTCGATCTCTTCGCGGAGCGTGCGGAACGATTCCTTGAGATTCCACATATCCTCCGTACTGAGCGGCGGATGCTGCGCAAAGAACTCCCGCGCGTGCTCGATCTCTTCTTCCCACTGTTTCGCCGTGACGGCCGCCAGCTCGGGCGGCATGTGCAACAGCTCGCCGAAAAACTTCGCCTTTTGATCTGGAGGAATGTTCGGATTGCGCTTGAAGAAATCGAACGCCTCATCCATCCGTTCCGCGGTCGAATGCAGGTGCTCAAGTTTCGCGATCAGCGGATCGATGTTGTTGAACATCGAGGACCAGCGCCGAACCTCTTCAGGATCGCGGCGGCCAAGCCGCGCGAGAGCGTCGCCCATGTCGGAAAGCGACTTCTGCGCCTGCTCGGTCGGCACGCCCATTTCTTCGAGCGCCTTGGTGTAGACCTGGACCTTTTCGTTCGGCCAGCCGGTGTGCGCTATCACGCCTTGGATTTTATAGAAGCCCTCGCCAGCTTCTTTGAGCTTTTCGATGAGCTTCGCGATCGTCTCGCCCGCGCCAAGCACGGAGATCCCGAGCGCTGCCATTGATGGCGTCACGATCTCCCGAATCGTGCGCCCGGTTTCCTTCATGCGCTCGGAAACTTCGGCCTGCTCTTTCGCCTGCTCTTTCGCGTGCTTCGAGCCTTCCTCATGCGTCTTGGTGAGCATGTCGTGGAGCGAGTGCACAGCTTTCGTCATGTCGCGGAGCGGGCCGCTCCACTTGTCGACGATCTCAGCCGCCATCCGCAAAGTATCTTCCTGCGACAAGGCGCTTCACTCCTGTTTGAGTTGGGCCAGCCGGCTGGCGGTGATCCGATAAAGCGTCATCACCTGCTCTTGAGGCAGATCAAGAAACGTGAACGGATCGCATTTGAAGCAAAGGGCGAGATCGATGCAGGCGCTCAGCAAGTCTGAGGATATGTCGGTCACATCCTCGGAATAAAAAAAGGGGTCACCTCCCACGCCAGCGTGGCGAGATCGTTTGGCGACAGGCGCTCCAATGACGATGACGGAGCGCCGGTGAGTCGAGAGAGCATCGCAATCATCTTTTGCATGTCATGCTCGATCGACACTGGAGAGGTGAAGGGCTGAAACTTCACCGGGTTGCCGATCTTGACGAAGTCCGTTCCATTCGGCTCGCGCCAATTCAGCTCGGAGACTTCTTCGTCAAACACCATGATCGGCTTGCTCAGCACGAACTTTCTGCGTTTGACCTCGACCGCGGTTTTTTGCTCCTGCTTGACGTCGTCACTCATCGATAGACTCCCTCAGCGCATTTTGCGCGTTTTTAGATTTCCTGACAGCTCATGCCCTGAAACTCGACGGGCACCTTACCATCGTGCGCGTCGACCACGCTGCCAGCCGTGATCCACGCCTTTGTGAGCACATAGGTTCGGCCGTTGGCAAGAGCGATCTGAACCGTGGACTCCGTGAAGTTCTCCAAGTCCTCGATCGAGAGGTTATTGCCGATCGAAATGTCGCCCTTGATCGAGGGAACGACCGGCTCTTCGATGTAGCCGTGAACACCGTCCGCCCCGGCAACACCGGTGCGCTTGACTTGAGACGGCATGACCTGGAAGGCGCCGCGCGCCTCCAAGGTGTTGCCGTCGACACGGAACGAAAGCGTTCCGCCGATACGTTGAGCTGTCGAAGCCATGTTTTATGATCCTCCGCGAATCTGAGAGATAGCTTACTGAACCGTCTGCGGATAGAGCAGGCGGAATTGAGCGAGCGCGACGAATTGCCGGAGCTGGCCGGCAAGCTGCGGCGGCCACAGCACATTCAGCCGGTTCGGGTTCTGGCTGTCGATCTGCACGAGCAGATTGGCCTTGAAGTCCGGAAGGTCCGCCACGAGGCCATCGAACTCCGCGGCGATGAACTCGGCAACGAGTTCGGCCTTGACGTCGGATGGCTGCACTGCGGCTTGACCAGGAGACAGGCGCGTGCCGTCGGGAACGAGCTTCACGCGCGGATATTTCGTGGTGATTGCGCTCTTCATGCGCCGGAGAAGCTCTTGCAGCGTTGCCAGGATGGTGAGCAGGCCGAACGCCGTATCCGCCTGACCGAACGCGTTGAACTGATATTGCGTTTGCTCGATCATCACCATCGGGTTTCCGCTCGGGTCCGTCGCCTGGACAGCAAGACCGCTTGCGGCAAGCGAGTTGAGCTGAGCCGGTGTAAACCGCACCTGCACCGGCGCCTCCAGGCAGAACGGCATTTCGAGGGTCTGCAACGGCCGGGCCGGATCATCGGAGAACCCGAGAGCGCCCACCGCGCAATACGATGCGGCCCATTCCCACACCGGAGACGGCGACGGCGGCCCGACGCCATAAACGCCCGTCTCCACCGCCAAGACCGAAATCACCGGCGAGTTCTGTGTCAGGCCCCACGTCAACAGATTCGCGTACGTGTCGCGCGCGGCAGAAAAGATCATGCCGTACTGCTGCCGGCTGTAGCTCCAACGGCCCGTTGCGCCAAAGCCATATTCGGCATTCCACGCCGAGAGCGACCCGGAATCCGTGAATGGCAGCGCGACATAATCGAACTCGACCGGCTGAATTGCGGAGATCGCAGCCGCGAAGTTCGGCACACCGGCACCGCCCTGCAACCAACCGAACGCGTTTTGGTTCGCCGACGATGCCGTGGTGCTGAAGAGCAGGATATCCGATATCGCAATCGCATGCAGCGAGTTGGCCGCGAGCGTCACGGTGATGACGTTCGTCGCATAGCTCGCATTGAGCACGGTGCCGATGTTCGATGAGTTGGTGATATCGAACACCGTCATTCCAGGCTGCGGAAGCGGCGTGGTAGCCGTGCCGGGATAGGTGATCGTCGGACTCGACGTCGTCACCGTGGAGCTTGACACGCCAGTCAGATCTTCCAGCGTGATCGACACGCCCACCGGCATCGTCTGGCCGCCCGCGAGCCCAAGATAGTTCGCGACGACGCTGATGTCGTTGCCGGTCAAGCCCTTCCACTGACACGTCAAGGTGATGCGCGCCGTGTTCGAGCCGCCGGCAACCGCAGTGACCGGAAGCTCTTTGTTCGAATTGATTGCGGCCACGAGTGCCGCGGCGATCGTGGTTGACGTGTCCGTGGTGCCGACCGCGACAGACACGAGCTGGCCGGCGATGTAAAGATTGATCACACCGGACGAACCCACCGTGACGTTCACCAGAAGCGACGTCGTCGCCGCGACGCCAGCGGACGGCTCCGGCACGCCGACGGCCCATAGCTGTTGATTCGTGTTGGTCGCCAGGAACGCCTCGACCATGCGATAGACCATGCTGCCTTGCCCGAAATACTGAGCAGCGAGCGCGAGCGAGCCGACAGGAGTCGGCACGTTCTGAGGCTGCTGGCCCGCGTTGCCGCCGGCCGTGAACATCTGCCCGACAAGCAGCACGCGGTGAGCCTCGATGAGATTGCCGGCCATCGAGCCGTCAACGACTGCCCAAAACAGCGGGAGCCGCCACGATTCCGGAACCGTTGTTGAAATTGTCACGTTTGAGTTCTCCCTTTTGGGTTGATGGAGAGTCGAGCTTTAAGGTTTCTGCGGAGCCTTTCTTGTCGTCACGGCAAGCGTCGGCGGCTCTATCGGCACTTGAGTCGCGTGCGGAGGCGGTATCGTCGGATCGTACGGCACGCGATCGTCTTTCCACCCCTCCGCCGCGTTGGTGGTGATCGTGCGATCGATGAGCAAGCGCGCCGTGAACCCATCGGCCGTCCACGAAGAGCCCGACGCAAGCAACGGCCCGTCTTGCGGATGCCTCACGGCGAGCGCGGCATTTTTGGTGCGCGGATAGACCGTCACCTTTTCATCGCGGCGAACATCGTGCAATGGGAATTGAAGTGCAGGCATCGGGCTAGCTCCAAAGGTTGATAGTAACAGGTGCGCTCACGCCGACCATCCCGAGCGCGTCTTGCACCGCGGCCGTCAGCACGTGTTGCCCGAGACCGCTCAGCGTGACGCTCACGGACCAATTGCCGTTCACATCGATCGTTGCGCTTCCGATCGGCAGCACGCCGACGTCATACAGATAGAGCGTCCCGAGCGCGGCCGATGCCGAGCCCTGGAGCGCGGTGCCGGTGATCGTCTGATTTGCCGTGCTCGTGTTGCCGCCGATTGTCGTGATGGCGACCTGTGGAAGCGTCGTCTCGAAGGTCTGCAAAAAGTCGGCTGGATGCTGCGGCGCCTGCCCGACCGGATTTGGCTGGCCTGGAGGCCTGACGGTCGTGGCGATCTCCTGCAAGTCATTCTTCAGCACCGGCGGGAAGATCGTATAGTAGCGCAACGTGATTTGAAGGCGTCCAAGCGCATACTGCGTCTCACCTTCTTTCGGATAGTCCGTGGTCCGCAGGATCTTCTCTATCGATGGCTGAATCGGCGTGCCCAAGGTATCCGTCACGATAAAAAAAGTCGGGTCGGTCAGCACTGCATCGAGCGCCTGCTCAATCGTGGTGTCCATCTTGCCGTCAAGGATCTCGGGCTTGCTGTGCAAGTCGAGGATCGCAACGCCGATCATCGCGTCAACCATGAAGCGAACCGGGCCGGTGTTGGCGTCGCCATCGGGCCCAAATTCCTCGCGGACCATGTAGACGCCAAGCGCCGGCAGGTGCTCGGACTGAAACGGAGGCACTGGCACCTTGCGCGTCATCTTCCAGTCGAATGACGGCGCGGCGACCAAGCGGCTATAGACGGCATCGCGGAGAATGTTTCCGATCGTCACGGCGTTACCCGCTTCACGATGAGCGCGGCGCCGCCCTGTCCGTCGCCGTTGATCTTATCGATGATGAAATCAATCTCGCCGGTCGGCACGATAGAACCTTGCCAATACCCCATCGGGATATCAGCGGCATTTGCCGTGATCCAGTCGCCTTGCGCCGGCATCAGCGGAAATTCCGCGAGCCTGATTCCAAATTTGAGCGTTGTCATGTTGAAAATGCCGCCGTCTTCCGTCGGCAAATCCGTTTGCTGAACTGTGAACACTCCGCGCGCTGGATACGGCGCGGGGTTGCTCGGATTCGAGATGATCGGGGTTATGGTGATGGGAGGCGCGAACACCGCCATGCAGGGCGCGAGCACGAGAGATGAGAAGTCCGTGGTCATGCGACAAGCCTTTCCTGCGATAGCCATCCGTCGACAGCCGCCTTTGCGGCATCGACGTCTATCGTTTTATCGCAAAGGTGCAGCTCGTTGAAGCAATCGCACGGCGAAATGGGGTCGATCATGAGCGCGGGCGCAAAAATCGCGCTCGACCTGTAGGCGCGCGAGCTTTCGTAGCCTCCGAACACCGTAATTGATGGCGTGCCGACCGCTTGCGCAGCCGCGATGGCGAAGCCAGGAGCAGAGTAGACGCACGCCGCGGCGCTGAAGAGCCCGAGCAAGCGCTCGATGCCGAGTTGACCGCGATAAAACGACTTGTCTACCGAGACAGCGTCGGAAACCATGACTTCATTGCGTCCGTCGATATCGGCGATGCCCACAACGAAAAATTTTTCGCGAATTGCCTCGAAAATCTTGATGAAGGCCGCCGGATTCGGGTTGCGAGCCGCCGTCGCGCGCCATTCGAGCCGAAATGTGAGCGGCCGATAGATCAAGATCGGCTTTTGTTGGCGCGGAAGCATCCCGAGCGCCTCATGGCGCCACTCGCTCGGGATTGGAAGCCGATAATCGCCAGGAATCGCGCACCCCATGTTGCCAAGCATCGCGTTTGGCACCGAATCCCACTTCCCGGCGACGATTTCTGAGGTGAAATACCAGACTCTGCGCACCTCATCCACGTTGACAGGCACAGTCTCGAAGAGAACGCCGCTTCGATCGATGTTTTTGAGCTGAGTCCGCAAATCCGTGCGCGGTTTCACGAGGTGAAGGCGCGAGGGCATGTCGTGAAAAAGCTGCGGCCATGGTGTTTCGAGCCAAATCTCATCGAACTTATCGAGATATTGGCGAACCACCGCGCGCGTGTAGATGTTATCACCGAGTCCGTGCATCCCGACCATCATGAGCGACGGCATTTTTTCAAAGCTCCATCGATTGTGTCGACCGGAAACGAGGTCACGGCGCTGGTAGGCGACGCATTGATGACTTCCACGCCAAGCGCGCGGCAGACTTGCGCGGCGGCATCGAAACGGCGGGCCCAAATCGGCCAAAGCGCCTCGTTCGCGGAGCCCCATGAGTAGGATCTGTGATAGTTGAAGGCGCCGGCATCGCCCGAATAATCGAATCCGAGCAGCACGATCATGGCCGCGCGCTTCAGGATCGCGATGTTCAGCGCCGCATAGCCCGACGTGCCGCCGTGGCGGACCTCATCGGTATAGAGCGACAGACCCTCGTGCGGGAGACCGAGCAGATATGTTGCGCCGGCAATCGGAGCGACGATGCATTCCCACCGCGACGGCATCACGAGATAGAGCGCACGGCGCGAGGCCGCGAACGTCTCAAGCTGCGAGCGCCGATGCTGCATAAAGGCGTGATCCATCGTGACGCCGATATCCGCGGGAGCATCGAACATCGATTGATTGACGCCGACGACATGACCGAGCCCCCGGAGCTTCGCAAAATCGAAGCCTCGGAGGCTCGGACCACCGCCCACGATGAACGTGGGCTTGTCATCCCACGGTGGCCCGGCGACCTCGCCGAACGCCACCATGACGCTCTCAGTGGAGGACATCAGCCAGGAGTCAGCCGGCAGATGCCAAGGGTGCTCGAAGCCGAGTTGGCGATGATCGCGACGCCAACCTTCAGATTGGAACCCACGGTTTTCGTCAACCAATGGTTCGTGTTGTCCCAATAGAGGATATCGCCAACCGACCACGCATCGGTCGACAGCTTCGGCAGCGTGTAGCAACCAACGAGCCACAGCACGTTGGCCGCGTTCTGCGCAGTCGTGAGCGCGGCGACGCCGAACAGCGCCGCGCCGACCTGATAGGCAGTGCCGGCGACGTATCCGCCCGCAGGCGTCGTGACGTCTACCGCATCGCCTTGTGAATATTGGTTCTTCATGGTGTCGGAATCCCTGTCATGACGTTTCGTTTAGCTGAAGAGCCGCCCCGCGGTTAGGAGCGGCGCTCCAACCGGCTTAGTAGGACGGCGACCGGTACGCGCCGCGGTAGTCGATCGCGCCGCAACCGAAATCGTGCTCCAGGCTGATCTTGACACCCTGGACGCCGAACGGCTCGAAGGTCCGCGTGCGCGGCCCGTTGGAGCCATTCAGGAAGCCGTACATGAAGCACGGCACGCGCGCCGGCTCCACGAACAGATACCAGGAATCGTCCGTGATGTTCGCGTCAGACACCGAACGCAGCCGGCCCGAGAACGGGTTGACCGACGTCGTCAGGGTCGGAGTGATCGCGGTCACCATCTGGTCGGCGACGGTCTCCTGTGCCGGGCCCGTCAGGATGATCCGCGGCGGCGCGTTCAGATAGTTGCCGCTAACCGATTTCATGCCACGCAACGCCTGCCGCGCGGTGCCGATCGTGGCAACCGACGGGGCCGCGCCGGTCGCGGCCTGATTGAGGTGATGCGTCGCATCGAACACGTTGAATGTGTCTTGCAGAAGCGCCGGGCCGGTGCCGGAGTTCTGCAACAGCATGGTGAAAAACGTCGTGTTCTCGAAGATCAGCACCGTATCGCCGGCAGAGCCGAGAATCTGATCGATGGCCCCAAGGTCATCGTTCACGAGCATGGTGCGCGAGATGGTGAACACCACGCCATAGGGCACGACCGACACGGACTCACCGGTGTCCGCCGACGTGCCATATTTGATCTCGCCGGTCTCAGTGATCGGCTGAAGCACGGGGAACTCACCCGCGCGGATCTGCGGATGCGGGCGGAAATCGTTGAACGGACGTTCGACCGCTAGCTCACGATAGGTCGGCATATGCAGCTCATAGCGGGCGAGAAGCGACTTGTTGAGCACGTTCTGAAAGATGTTCGGGAAATCCGACGTCGAGTTGAACGCGCGCGTGAAGATCTCCATCGCATCGGTCGCCGTGAGGTAGCGACTGCCGGCCCGGCGAGGCTTCCAGTCGATACACGCGGCAGCAATGTCCACGAGGCCATACGAAAGGTACTGCTCGGACTGCTTTCGGAGCCCTTCGACGCGCTCGCGATCGCGGAGGTTCTTGGGCTCATATTTGATCCGAGCGCCGCCGCGGCCCGAGTCGAGCATACGCGTAATAAGCGCGATCTCCATCGATTCCGCGACGCCTTCGCGTTCGTCCCTGATGACCTGCATGCCGCCTCCATCGCCGCCCTGCGGCCCACGCTTCGACTTCGCCGCCAGCTCATCGAAGATCAGTTTGCGCACTTCCTCGATCGGCAGCTTGCGGACCAAGCAATCCGCAACGGTGATCTTCTCGCAGCCGAGCGACCGGGCCTGATCGACCGTGGCGCACAGCTCCAGGAACTCTGACACCGGCATGGTGCGGCCGTCAGTCGGGTCAGGACCGCCTTCGTCCTGTTGCGTCTTGCGCTTGCGCTTTTTGCCGCCCTCGCCATCGTCCTCGCCGTCGCCGTCGTCTTCGTCTTCGTCATCCTCATCGTCGTCGGCGTTCTTGGCCTTTTTCTTGCGGGCCTTCTTCGGCGTCTGGCTCGCCGGGTCCTCGTTACCATCCGCCTTGTTGGGCGCCGTGGACTCGGCAGCGCGCTTGATCATGTCGTCGACAATCCGGACTTGAGCCAGGATATCGGCATGCTCGGCTTCGATCTTGCGCGCGTCCTCCGCCGGCATGGCGTCGGTGATTTGCGTGAGCTTTTCAGCAGCCGCCTGCTCAAGCTCCGCCTTACGCTTGCGTAGCTCTTTCAACATTTGTGAGTCTCCATTGTGGCCGCTGAT
>Ga0335069_10000457_pt1 | contig 69310 bp, 79 predicted proteins | sample Lox_Sample_11_FD_206714 | JGI IMG/M metagenome (GOLD analysis project Ga0335069, IMG submission 206714) | Soil microbial communities from Loxahatchee National Wildlife Refuge, Florida, United States - Lox_Sample_1.1 | ecosystem: Environmental > Terrestrial > Soil > Wetlands | place: USA...
TGTCAAGCGCTTCTTTGCTTCGGACAGGGTCCCGTCAAAGTCCATGCCGAATATCAACGACCCCCTCACCCGCCCTCCTTCGTCGGGCACCCTCCCCCGCGAGGGGGGAGGGTCACCCCGAAAACGCACAACAGCCCTCTCCCCTCGCGGCAGAGGGTGGCGAGAGGAGCGAGAAGGGTACCCCACGCTTTGCTTGTCGTGGGGGTGAGCGGGCCTTCGAAACAAATCGACTTTGACACAACCCTGTGCTTCGGACGCGGGATATTGACAGGCGGGGTGGTGACCTTTAAGGTAGAAGTCAGGGTTTGTCCCAACATCTCAATGGAGAGGGCACTCGCATGGCGATAGGTCCCATCAGCGACCAACAGGTGGAGGAGTACCGGGCGAACGGGTTTGTTTTGGTCCGCGGACAGTTCGATGCCGACGAAATCGATCTGCTCCGGCGGGCTGCCAAGGAAGACCGGGAACTCAACCAGCATTCCTACAACAAAGGTGACGGAGAAGGGGGCAGGGTACGGCTTTCGCTCTGGAACCACCCCGGTGACTCGCTGTACGGAATGTTCGCGCGCTCGGAGTCCCTCGTGAACTCTGCCGAGAAGCTCCTGGGCGGAGAGGTGTATCACTACCATTCGAAGATGATTATGAAGGATGCCAAGGTGGGCGGCGCCTGGACCTGGCATCAGGATTATGGGTACTGGTACGGAAACGGCGTTCTGTTTCCGTTGCTTTGTAGCGCCTTCATCGCCGTGGATCCCGCGACGCGCGAGAATGGCTGCATGCAGGTGATCCCCCGCTCGCACGAACTCGGCCGCATTGACCACGTCCTGACGGGCGAACAGGCCGGGGCGGACATGGAGCGGGTCCGCGAGGTCCTGAAGAGGCTGGAGCTCGTCTACGTTGAAATGGACCCCGGCGACACCCTGTTCTTTCACTGCAACCTTCTGCACCGGTCGGACCAGAACCACTCCGACCGCCCGCGCTGGTCGATGATCTGCTGCTACAACGCGGCGCGGAACGACCCCTACAGGGAATCTCACCATCCCCGTTATACGCCGTTGCACAAGGTCCCGGACGCGGCGATCAAAGAGACCGGTCTGCGGCGCTTTGCCGGGGAACGGTCGCAGGTGGCTTGGCTTGATCCCGACCAGGATCGCAGCGCGCGCAACCTGCAAAAAAGGTAGTATCCTCAGGGCGGCGGAAAAACCCTCGGCCCGAACATGCGGGTGAACGCCACGGGCGGGCGCCGCTTCGTCGTGGAATGGAGGAACTCGTCATGGATGAATCCCTCGCTTTGCTGCGGCATACTGTGGCCACGTTGGCTTACCGGGGCGGCAAGGTTGTCCGTGACGCGCCCGCGGAATTTGCGGATTTTCGCGCGAGTGCCACCACACGGACACCCTCTCAAATCCTGGCCCATCTTGGTGATTTGTTCGATTGGGCCGTGGCGCTGGCTGACGGCAAATCGGTCTGGCACGACTCCGCGCCGCTAAGCTGGGCCGGGGAAACCGCGCGCTTCTTTTCCGCACTTGCGGCCTTCGACCAACGGCTCAGCAGCGATGCGCCGCTCGCCTGCTCGCCGGAGAAACTCTTCCAGGGGCCTGTGGCCGATGCGTTGACGCATGTTGGCCAGATTGCGATGCTGCGCCGGATGGCCGGTAGCCCTGTGCGCGGTGAGAACTATTATCAGGCCGACATCACCGTGGGACGTGTGGGCCCGCAGCAGGCAAAATCGAATCGCGAGTTTGATTGAGCGATAGTCCGATTGAACGCCTGTTGTCACGCCGGGACGGATAGCATAAAATGCCAAACTTTAGCTTGTAGCTTGCGTCTTAGACGGCACGAACCTGTGCCGCTGAGGTCGAGACGCGCAGGCGCGTGGTGAGAGAGTCAGGCTCGCGAAAGCCACCCAACCCCCACCCACCGCCGGCTCCAGCCGCAACTGAATTTGAAGTGGTTTCCCGGAGGGGTGCAGTCCGTCCTGCGGTTGCAGTGATGGCAAGCGGCGGGTGGAACGCCCGCACGACCTCTCCCGTATCCGGGGCCACACAACCAAACGTCGAGGGTATCGAATGTCCACGGGCGCTACTGTTGAGATTGCACCGCAAGCCGAGAGACTGGAGGCTTGCTCGCCGCAAGAAATCCTGGCCTTTGCCGCTAAGTCCTATGCTCCTGACCTGGCTATCTCCTTCAGCGGGGCGGAGGACGTTGTGTTGATCGATATGGCCGCCAAGCTGGAGGTGCCGGTTCGAGCGTTTACTCTCGACACGGGAAGGCTGCATGCCGAGACGTATGAATTTCTCGAGAAAGTCCGCGAACGCTACCAGTTGGATTTAGAGGCCTTTTTCCCGCGTCCGGAAGCGGTCGAGCGCTTGGTGAGAGAGAAAGGGCTCTTCAGCTTCTATCGCGATGGCCACCGCGAATGCTGCGGGGTCCGCAAGGTCGAGCCATTGAAGCGAGCGCTGGCTCCGCTGAAGGCCTGGGTGACCGGGCAGCGCCGCGACCAGAGTCCCGAGACCCGCGCACACCTGCCGGTAATGCAGGTGGACCCGGTCTTCAGCCGGCCTGGCCAGCCCCTCATCAAGTTCAACCCTCTTGCCAACTGGACGTCCCAGCAGATTTGGGCCTACATCGTGGAGCACAACGTTCCCTTTAACTCGTTGCACCAGTCCGGCTACCTTTCGATCGGATGCGCTCCGTGCACGCGCGCCGTGAACCCCGGCCAGCCGGAACGCGCCGGCCGTTGGTGGTGGGAAGACCCCGCCAACAAAGAATGCGGCCTCCACTCGGGGAACGGCGCCGCGTCGAAGTAAGAGAATTCGAGGGGCGAAGGGCCCCGCCGCAATGGCGTGGCCCTTCTGCCATCGGATTACTGCTTTCTGCGTAATGCCCACTGCCTTCTGTCCCTTACCATCCGACCGGTTTGCCCTTGTTTTGTTCCTCCAGCCACTTCTCCAGAGGTGCGAAGTAGTCCCGGATGGCGGTGGCGTCCATCTGGCGCTGGCCGGTCAGGGCTTCGAGGGCGTCGGGCCACGGCTGGCTTACACCCATTTCGAGCATCTTGGCCAAGCGCGCTCCGGCTTCCTTGTTGTCGTAGATCGAGCAGCGGTGCAACGGCTCCGTGCAGCCGGCGGTCTTTGCCAGCGCGCGATGAAACTGGAATTGCAGGATGTCCGCAAGAAAGTAGCGCGTGTAGGGGACGTTGGCCGGCACGTGGTATTTGGCGCCGGGGTCAAAGTCCTCTTCACTGCGCGGAACGGGCGGCGCCACGCCCTGGTATTTCAAGCGCAGATCCCACCACGCCTGGTTGTAATGGTCAGGAGGTACCTCGCCGGAGAACACCTTCCACCTCCACTGATCGATCAGCAGCCCGAAGGGGAGGAAAGCGATCTTCTCCAGCGCCCGGTGTAATAGGAGGCCGATGTCTTTGGAGGGGTCGGGGGTCTTGTCGAGCAGTCCGAGCTTCAGCAGATACTCGGGTGTGATGGAAAGGGCGATCGTGTCGCCGATAGCCTCGTGGAAGCCGTCATTGGCGCTGTCACGGAAGAGATACGGCTGGTCCTTGTAGGCCCGCTGATAGAAGTTGTGGCCCAGTTCGTGGTGGATCGTGGAGAAGTACTCGTCGGTGACGTCGATGCACATCTTCACGCGCAAGTCGCTCGCAAAGTCCACGTCCCAGGCGCTCGCGTGGCACACCACTTCGCGGTCGCGCGGTTTCACGAACATGGAGCGCTCCCAGAAGGTCTGTGGCAGCGGCTCAAAGCCCAGGGAAGTGAAGAAGTGTTCCCCGTAGCGCACCATGCCGAGCGCGTCGGTGTTGCGCTCCTTCAATATCTTCGTCAGGTCGTAACCCGGGTCGGCGTCTGTGGGAGCCAGCAGCGGATAGGTGTTTTCCCAGGTCTGCGCCCACATGTTGCCCAAGAGGTCAGCCGGAATCGGGCCCTCGGCAGGAACCACCTGGTCGCCGTACTTTTCGCGCAGCTTCCAGCGGACATAAGCGTGTAGTTGCAGGTAGAGCGGTCGTACCTGTTCCCAGAGGCGGTCCAGTTCCTTCGCGAAATCGTCAGGAGGCATGTCGTACTTGGAACGCCACAGGGCTCCCGTGTCGGCAAATCCCAATTCGCGCGCCCCCTGGTTGGAGAGCTCGACATAGCGTGTGAAGTCCTTGCGCATCGGCCGCGAAATCAGGTGCCAGCCGGCCCAGGCGTCACGCAGCTCCTTGGGGTCCTGGCTAGTCGCCATCAAACGGCCCAGGTCTTCGACGTCCAGACATTTGTCCGTGCCGGGCGGGCACCACTTGCCTTTGCCGTAGGTCCCTTCCATCCGCGAAGTGATGCCGGTGAGTTCGGAACTTTTCCGCGGATCGGCGGGAGTGGGCAGCACCAGGGACGTCTTGAGCAGACGTAGCTTGCGCGCCACGTCGTCGGGCAGCTTCAGGTGGTCGAACCGCGTTGCTTGTTTTGCAAGTTCCACCTGCGCTGCCAAGGCTCGTTCGTCAGCCTTCGCCGCCAGGATCTCCGTGTCCTCGGTGATGTACGTAGACTTCACCCAGTCAGCGCGGCCGGCGAGGACGTTCAACTCCAGCAGCTTGGCTTCCGCGTCTTTGATGAAGGCTTCGGCTTCCTTTACCGTGGCGGCCGGCGGAGACGAGGACTTGTTACCAGCGCCTCGCGCCGACACCGCCGCCAATATCAGGAACCCCAGCAATAGTCCTGTGCCGTGATATGTTCCCAGCGTACGCATAACGTCATTCCCCTGTATGGAAGGATCGGGACCACCCGTAGCGCAGCCTGAAGAAGCTCACTCGGGAAGCACCCGCCGACTCCGACGAGATATCTTACCAGTCCTGGCGGTCTCTTTGCGACGCCTGCGGATTTGAGCAGTCAGCACAACGTGAGGACCGTCTCGCGGATGTTCCGTATGATCTTGTTATCCTTCCTTAGCGTACGCCCGGACAGGCGTCTCTTCTCCAGCTATCGCACGGTTCACATCCTGCGGGAGCGGCTGACGCGGCCTTCGCCGGCGCCAGCCTTGAGCGCGCAATTGCTTTGACGGCCGCGCTGAGGTCGGATATAAATCCGCAAGAGGAGGACACGATGAACAACGCCGCAAAAGTCGTTGGGGGAATTTGCCTCTGCCTGTGCATGGCGTTCCCCTTGCACGCCCAATTGGCTAAAGAGATCCGTTCTTCTCCGGGGCAGTGTTGCTTGCCCATGTTCGCCTCGCGGATCGTCGATGCGATGGAGGATTGGAATCAACTGGGCCGCTACCACGAGGCCAATCTTCAGATCGAGAAGATGCCAGTCGAAAAGGGAAGGGTAGTTTTTATGGGGGATTCCATCACGGATGGCTGGGAACTGGCCAAGTACTTCCCCGGCAAGCCCTACGTGAACCGTGGCATCAGCGGTCAAACCACTCCGCAGATGCTGGCGCGAATGTACCCCGATGTGGTCCGCCTCCACCCGGCAGCGGTGATTATCCTCGCGGGCACCAACGATATCGCTCGCAATACCGGCCCCGAAACGCTGGAGATGGTCACGGACAACTTCCGCGCCATGAGCGAGCTTGCCGCTGGCCACGGCATCAAAGTGATCCTCTGTTTGCTTACGCCGATCAGCGACTATACCAAAAGCAAACGGACCACTGACCGTCCGCCCGAGGATATTCTAAGCCTCAACCACTGGTTGGAAAGCTACGCGCGTGACATCCACGCTGAGGTCGCAAATTATTACACGCCGCTGGTCGACGATAAGGGCATGCTGCGCGAGGGCTACTCGGATGATGGCCTGCATCCGAATGCCCGCGGGTATGAACTGATGGCGCCCATTGCGGAGGCGGCCATCGAAAAGGTGCTGAAATAGAATTTGGATGGTTGGCGGCGGCAGTTGGTGCCAGCCGCGACTAAGGGATAGCCCACTATGAGCTTGGAAATTCGACTTCTGACCGAGGCCGACGCCGCAGCTTATTGGCAACTCCGGCTCGAGGCTCTGGAACAGGAGCCCGCAGCGTTCAGCGAATCCGCCGACGAGCACCGGCAGACGCCGGTCGAGGCAGCCGCGGAACACTTGCGCCCCAATTCCAATGGGGACTTTGTGCTGGGTGCTTTCTGCGACGGAGAACTGGTGGGCATGACGGGATTCTTTCGCTATCCGCAAGCCAAGCTACGTCATCGAGGACGAGTCTGGGGCGTTTACTTGCGTGAAAACTACAGGGGGAAGGGAATTGGCCGGGCGCTGATGCTGGCTCTCCTCGAAAGAGCCCGTGCCTGCCCGGGGATCGTGCAAGTCACGCTTACCGTGGCCTGCGGTCAGGAAGCAGCACGCGCGCTCTATCTTTCCCTAGGCTTCGAGGTATTTGGACTCGAGCGGTGCGGCATAAAAGTGGGAGAGCGCTGCGTTGATACCGAGCATCTGATCCTGCAAATCTCGTAGTGGGTCTCTTATCTTTGGCAAGGACAGGCACCGTCCTGTCTTTTGGTAGGTTTCCCGTCCTTATCCCACGATCTTGCAGAAAAGATAGATTGTTGGAGTCTGCCGGCCGGCGCGGGGTGGAACGATGCGCCAGCCATTAGCGGGAAGGGAAATCGCTTCGTCGTGCTGGGGGGCGTTCCCGTGCGTTAGCCTTTCACCCAAGCGTGGCGGGGATCGTCGGCCCAAGCGCCGTAGCGTCGTTCTTCCCCGGCCAGAACCCACGTGTAGTGGAGCTGATAACCTGGCGCGGCTACGACCGGGTGGTAGCCCTTCGGCAGCAGGACGGTGTCTCCGTCTTGAACGACAAACACGTCTGAGAAACCGTCGGGGTCATTGGGCGCGGTGTAGGTCCAGATGAATCCGAAGCCCTGCGCAGGTTTGACGCGGAAGTAGTAAACCTCTTCCAATACAGCTTCCTTCGGCGGGTTCGAGCGGTCGTGCTTGTGGGGAGGGAAGCTCGACCAGCCGCCGGGCGGGTTGAGTGTTTCGCCGGCCAGCAGCCTTTCCGCGGGTACGTTCTCACCCAGCGCTGAATAGACCGTGCGCTGCCAATTGTCGCGGCCGACCTGCTTCGTTGACACCGCGGTGCCTTCGAGCAGTGCCGCCGGTACCTGGGCAGTGGAGGGCGCAGAGAAGAGCCCCACTTCCACCGGCGTTTCGGCCCGGATCTCCACCTGCGAGTGGGGAGGAAGATAAGCCATTACGGGCGCTCCGGCGAAGACGTCCTCGCGATTTCCAATGCGTGTGTAGACTGCCTTGCTCCGGCCGGTGGTGGCTACCGTAAGGCTCAGGACTCCGGAGAAGATGTCGGCGACGTATTCCCGTTCGCCCGTGCTGAGTGAGTGGCGGTCGCCTTTCTCCAGGCGCAAGATGGCAAAGTCCAGAAACCTGAGCGTCCCTGGGGCAACCACTTGCCGGAACTTGCCGTTCTTTTGCGCCTTGATGAGACGATCCATCAACACCTCGCTAAAAGACAAGCACTGATGGGCGGCAGTTGACCCGCCGCCCACCGACGTGCTGTTTCCTAGCGTGCCAACGCCTCGGACGCCCCATCCGCCGGGCCCGCATCATTTGGCTTCAGCGTACGTCTGGTACGCTTCGGCGACGTGGGCCTGGGCGGCGTCGCCTTGATGAATCAGTACGCGATAGCGAAGGGTAAGCGATTTGCCCGTCGCGATGGTAACGCCGCCGTCGCGCTTGGGGTCATTGTAGAAGTCGTGCTCGCCGAACGGATTGACGGCGAAAAGGCCGTAGCCGCGGGCATGCCAGTAGGTGGGATGCTTGATGTTTTCCGGGTTATCGAAAATGGCAATGCCCAGCTCTTCTCCACCGACCTTGCCTGAGTAATCCACCCAGTTGGCGCGCTTGCCCCATATCTCCTTTTCGCCAACCTTGCCCTCGGAATTAAGCATCTTGGCGTTCGGTTCCTGCAATGCCGTGGCCACCCGGATGGCGAAGGTTCCTTCCTTGGTGTCCCCTATCTTGACGGGAACGCCCTTGTCCGCAACGAGCGTTATCGTGCAGTCGATAACTCGTGAATCCGCGTCGCCGCGGAAGGTGTACTCCTGGATTTCGCTGCCGATGGCTTTTTTGTCAGGACCGACGAGGTCAAACTCTGCTCGCAAGGTCGAGCCCTCCATCTTGTCGAGCTTGCGAAAAACCGTCCGGCCGAGAGGCAAGTCTCCGCTGGTGGGATAGAAGACGCCATGGGCGGTCTGGTCCTTCTTTGTTGGCGCACTCTCGCCCCAAAAATCGAGGCCGTTGATGTTGCCGTGCGCAAAGAACAGGGCGCGATGATGCGGGTGGTCGTGGCTTTCGCCAGCGATGTCCGTCCGCATGGGGTAGCCCCGCGTCACGACTGTGCCTGAGGCCGAGCGCAGAGGGTGAAGATAGGGCTTGGGCGAACTGGAGCCGAAGTAATAGGTTGTAAAGGGCTTGCCACCAACCAGAACCGCCACGGAATCCTGGTGGCGGATGAGCTTCACGGGCTGGTCCGCAGCCGCCAGTCCTGCACAGGTTAGAAGTGTCGCGAAAATCAAAGAGGATAACGATTTTGAAAGAGGACTCATTGGGAATGACCTCACGTTTTGACGTTGTCTTCCGCTTCTTCCACGCCGGCGCGATAGACAGCCTTACCGGAAAGCTCCGGCCGAGGTCTGCGCATCGGCGTCCCTTCCACTATGATCCAGTTCGCCCAGATTCAGAGGCCTTGGCGCTTGCAGCGAAACGTTGGGATTATCACGGCGCACGAACAACTCTGTCAAGTGAACAGCGGGGCCGCGGCACGCCTAGCTACCGGCGACCTGCACGGCACGGTTATTTCGTGCGGACTCCATAAAAGAAGGGGATGAGTGGCGGTGGCGTGATTTGGACGGGAATGCGTGGAAGTGACTATAAATCAAGCACATGCGCGGCGGGGGGCGAAATCTTTAATTTAGGGCTGGATGGCAGTGAAAGTCGAACACGGAACGAAGAATCAATGAGTTACGGGGAAGTCGAACATTGAAAGTCGAACATAAGTCGAACATGCCACGGAAAGTCGAACATGCCAAATCGGCGGCGCGGCCGCTCTCAGCTCTTAGGCGTTAGCCCTCGACGTTCAGTTTCAAGTTTCTCAGCTTCCTCCTTAGAAAGTCTTTCGACATGGATTACTCTCAGATCATCGTCTAGTTCAACTTCAAACTGGACTTCGCCATGCAGCGCCTCATGTCTTGCAACAGCCCCCGCATCCGACTTGCAGGTTGCTTCTACCAGCAGTTCGGTCCGAACCCAGGCTGAGCCTGCTATCGAGACTCGCCACGTACGCATGGTTGCCACCAGATTTCCCTCGCAAGACCGATCAAATGATCCGGCAGGCCGCGTCACTCGCGGAAGTCCCGATTCAAAATTCGAGATTCAAGAGGGACCAGGGCGCATACCTGCTGCGGCGCACGACCTATTCGAGAGTCACAACTCCCTCATCATCGTAGACCGGCATGAGCTCGCAGCGACAGCCTTCGGCGCTCGTGCATTCAGGATGGGGAGGTTTATCCGCATCCCGTTTCCGCTTCCATTCCTGGCCATCTTTTTTCTTACACGCCGGGCAGGTGCTTTCATCACCAATAACGCTCCACACGTACGCCTCAATCTTGGGCCTGCGTACAGTTTCCCGTCCAGAATGAGCTTTGGGTACTGTGACGGCAGCAGGCTGACCGATCTTACGGAAAAGAACGATGGCAGTAAAGGCGATAACCAAGACGACGAGTTCTATAATTCCAAAGGCCATTAAGAGACCTCCCACTTATGGGAATTTCAAGCCCCCCGGGGTGGCTCGATGGAGCCATTGCTCTGGCGGTCCTTCAACGAGCGCATTCGATACCACATTTCTGCGCGAGTGTTGGCCTGGTCGGCCAGGCTGCGGAGCGCATTGAGCGCTCCATCGGAGCCTGCTGCGGCGACTTCATAGATTACGTCGATGGCCTCTACAATCTGGTTGTAGCAGGCCAGGGCCTCCTGCTTCGGATCGTCGTCCGGCCTATCGGAGGTACTTAGGGATGACTCTTCCATCGCGGCGCCTGCGGGGCATTGGGCTTGTGTCGATTAGTTCTGACTGCCTATGAGAAAGTTGCGCGTCCCGACGTTGCTCGTCTGTTTCGAGCGGGATCTCCGAAGGTCCGCCAAGGGGGTTGGACTTTAGGTCAGCGTCGATACGCGCCAAAATGTCACATAAAAGACTCCTGGCAATCTCAGAGCCGCTACGTGCTTCATTTGTGAGTAGCTTCACACCAATCATCGCCGTCTCGATTTCATCCACTGCGTGCTCCAGAACGGTCCCAGGTTCGCTAAAGACTGTGCATATTATCACTGGTGTCAACTGTCAAGGCTGCGCGGAAGTTCGGACGCGCCCCTTATCAGAGGTGATCGATGCTGACGAGTTCTGCCAGCGCTTCACGCAGCATCCGGGAGCGGCGAGCCCGTGGCAAACTTGGGTCTGTGGCAATACCCGTAATGCGTACAATGCTCTCCACGATCAGACGAAGCCTCTCGGCGGCCGCCCGATTCCCTTCCTGCTTCTCTCTTGCTAGCCTGCGAAGACCTCTCTCGATCTGCTTAGATAGATCGGAAAGGTCTTGATCATCCATCGCCATTTCCTGGTTCTCCTGGCCTAGGGCCTGTTGAGTTTGAACTGATGAGCGGGAGGGGGAGACTGGAATTCCAAAAGCTTGGAGTGTTCTAGGCTCAGGGCACAGGCTCAGGAGACTCAACATCTCCATCCCGTTAGGAAAGCTCCTGCCATTTTCCCAGTTGCGGTAGACGTCGAGGTTCACGCCGACCTTCGCCGCCATCTCGCTCTGGGTCTTAATACCGAGAATGTCTTTTCGCACTTGGCGAATCAGAGCGCCCAGGATTTTCTTCTGGCTTTGCGTTTTTTCACTTGACAAGGCGCTTTTTGCATGTAGAATCTGCATGTAGTTTGGACACGTAAACCGAATTTACATGGCTAAACATACCACGAAACGACGGGTTCCTAAAGCAGTCCACAGCCTAATTCTGAGGTCCACGGGAGCGTCGGCATGGATTGCCCGAAGGGCAAATCGTAGCAGGACGCTAGTGTGCCTGATTCTGGCGGGAAAACGGAACTGCACACAGCAGGTGTGGGACGCAATTGTTGACTGGGTTTCCGAGCCCCGCACCCCAGCCCTCGCGGAGATGGCCCAGCAGGAATGGCAAGAGATGTCGGAGCTGAGGTAGCACATGTCCCATAGCGGCCAGTTATCTCCATTTCTTGTTGCCTTGCCTTTCGCCTTCCTGGTTGTCGATCTCGCGCTATCGCTTCGCTGCCACCCGGTCCTGGGCTTAGTCATTGGCCTGGGGCCGGGGGCGGCTGTTCTGGCGAGATTGATTCAAAAATCCAGATTCAAGACTCCAGACTCAAAGGTGCCGAGCCGGGAAGTGGCGGTCGGGCGCTCTTTTACAAGTGGCGATGATGAACGTATTCAATAACCCCAAGCTTGGTTCTCCTGCTCGTGCGGAGACCTCTACGACGCCAGCACCGGCTGAGCCAAAACTGCTCGTTACGGTCGCGACAAAGATCGACGAAGACCGGGCCAGACGGTTCAGAGCCATTGGACAAGCCTGCGGGATGACAGATGCGCAATTGTTTCGACTCGTCTTGGAGCGGGCGGATGCCCTGTTCGCGTCCTGGGACGAGCGCGTGAACCCGCGCTTTTTTATCGAGCAGTTCCAAATTTCCCATGAGCAATTGAACCTCTTTTTTTCGTCGAAGGGCGGTAATTTGCGTTTCAAACGTTAACACTGATTACGCGCCATTGATGCGTAAGGCACGGCATGGAACCCACGGGAATCACACTTACGGCGAATGAGATCGCAAGGCTTGAGGGAATCACAGCCTTCAGCGTTCGCCGCAAGTATTTTGAGCAGGCCGAGTATCTGGATGAGAACCGGCATGTGCTCTACCAGCTCGTGCCGGTGCGGGGCGGCCGGCAGATCCGGTTTGACCTGGCGGTGCTGGACAGGGAAACGCAGGCGAAGTACAGGAGCCAGGAGAAGGGGGATTCAACATCTCAAGATTCAAAAGAGGTTCAAAACCCCGGACTGCCTGCTGCCAACTGCCCACTGTCTGACACGACTGCGCTGGGGACCCACGGCGACGAAGCCCTGAACAAAGTGCGCGTTCGCAGAACCCCCAAAGCCGCAGACCTTAGCAAGCAGGTTTGCGCTACCCACCTGGACGCCAACCCGGCGCAGGCGGAGGAATGCAGTGGGCAGTTGGCAGCAGGCAGCGGGCAAATGCAGATTCTTCGCTGCGCTCAGAATGACAAGCGAAAGGCTCAGAACGATAGCCAACCAGAAGGTTACGACAACTGCTCCGCTCAAGATGACAAGAGCGGAGCGGGCAACCGGTTCCAGCTTACCCTTAATCTCTACGACGACTCGGTGGACGCGAATCTGGCTCCGTTGCCGGCCGCAAAGCGGCCGCTGGCGAAAGCGCGCTGGAAGATCATCGAGCGGGCAGTTGACGACAAGTGGCGCGTGCTGATTGGGCAGACCTTGCACGGCATCACGATTCGCAATCTTGACCACTACGTGCAGGCGCTGGCGAAGGACTCGGGACACGGAAAAGCCGCAAACCTACAAAACAGGTCTGCGCTACTAAATTGGGCGGAGATTGACGAGCAGCTCCGTGTTGAAAGCAAGGACCCGTCGGCGCGGATCAGTCCGGTGTCGCCGCGCACTCTCTGGCGGTTCATTTCGTGGTTCAAGCGGGGCAAGGCGCCCAGCCACTGCCCGCTGTGCGGTGCGGCGATTGCAGATTCAAAATCGCCGATTCCAGAAGGTGCTGACCTGAAGGTCAGCGCTACAAAAGCAACCTGTGAACAGGGGCACGCGGTCGAGCCGCTGCGGGGCATGGAGGCGCTGCAGGACCTCGACCGGTCGGATAAGGGCAACATCGATCTGCATCCCGCGCACGCCGAGCACCTGGTCTCGCTTTTCTGCTCGGGCGACCGCACGGTCAAGAAATCGCGGCTGGCACTGCAGCGTCCGCGTAGTGCTCAGGAATGCTGGGAGCGGCTAAAGCTCGAAATCGAGCTCGGCGGCGACCTGCCCACGCCTCCGCCTTCTCTATATGTGGTGAGGCGCTTTTACAACGAAGCGTTGCCGGCCATCCTGCGCCGCATTTCGCAACAGGGACTCGAAAGCGGCTGGCTGAAGAACAAGGTCTACATCCCCTACACTCGCGCGAACTGCCAAGTGAACGATGCTTGGCTGTGCGATTTCCGCCGCACCAACCTCTCAACCTGGGTTGAACTCGACGGCAAACTGCATCGCGTCTACTGCTGCGCGATTATGGATACGGCGTCGCGCGATGTGATCGTCTGCTACGACTTCTTCCCGTCGGCGAGGCTCTTCAAATCCACCCTGCGCCTGGCGCTGCTTACCTGGGGAATTCCCAAAGAAATCTGGATGGACAACGGGAAGGAATTCACCTGCGAGGAAGTGGTGGGCGAGGGGATGCGGACGTGGCAGGAGCGCTTCGAGTGCGACGACGACGCCAAGGGGATTTTCCGCGCGCTGGGCGTCGAGCCTCACTATTGCATCAAGTACAACCCGGACGGCAAGGCATGTTTGGAGCGGTTCTTCCAGCAGTTCGACAAGCTGGAACGCAACCTGCCCGGCTGGTGCGGTGAGAAGCCAGTTCCGACGAAGGGCAATTTCGGCCGTCCGGATCGCTGGAAGCATGAAGTAAAACTTCACAAGGTTTTCTGCGCGAATGAGCTGCCCGAGACGCCGCTGTGGACCACCGACCAGTTGATTCAGTTTGAGACGCGGTGGCTCGGGGCAAAATATCGCGCCATGACCCGGCTGCACGGCCACGGCCTGGGCGGACGCACACCCGCGCAGATCCAGGCCGCGTTCAAGGGCGTCCGCGAGATCCCAAACCCCGCGCAACTCGATCTACTGCTCTGGTATCGCCGCAGGGTGACGGCGCGCGGCGACAAGGTTTCCATCGATTACCACAAGCGCACGCTGATCTACCGCTCGGACGCGCTGCTTGCCCTGACCGGCGATTGCGAAATCGAGGTCCACGTCGATCCCATCAACGCCGAGCGGGCGATTGCGCTAGACCCTCTGGGCAAAGTTCCCCCTATCGTGCTCGAAGCGTGCGAGCCGCGCGAACGCAGCCAAGACGCGCTTTCGGCTGAGATGGAACGCCAACAAGGGCTCAGGAAGCGAATGCTGGGCGCGACGCTGGTCGCCTCGCGCCTGGCTCCGGTGCGGGGGCCGGAAGAGTATCTCGCCTTGATCGAGCAGAAAGCGAAACAGAAGACCACCGCGCTCGACGCGTCCACGCTAAACCCGGCGCACCAGGAAGTGGAATTGCCAGCCTATGCAACGGTGCAGAAAGCCCTGTGCGCCGCTGGCCCGCGCGCCCAGCCGATGACATCCGAGCCGGTGGTCACCGTCGACCCGCGCGATCTTAAAGACGTTGAAGACATGTTTCGGAGGTAGGAGGCACTTATATGGCGGTCTCATATGTTGAAGCCGAAGAGATGAAACTGAATCCGCCCCCGTCCACCGAGATGGTTCTGAAGCGGATGAACGAGTACTGCAACGCGACGGGGATGGAAGCGAATGACCTGGCGCACGAGATTGGTTACTCACCCGTCGCCTTGCAGCATTTCCGCGCGGGCACCTACGCCAAGCTGGCCAGCACGGATATTTACCTGCGCCATGCGCTCGCGAAGTACTTCGATCAGCATCCTGCCGCTGGCGTGGATGATGACGTCCCCACCAAGCTGCTGATGACTCGCGACACTAAGATGATTCTGGCCCGCGCCCGCGAGGCCCAGCGAGCCGGCCGCATTATCGTTGTGGAAGGGCCACCGGGAACAAGCAAAACGACGGCATTCAAGAGCTACGCCGCGAAGAACCGCTCGCAGTCCGTCATCTACATGCGCTGCTGGATGGGCATCTCCCCGGTTGCGATGCTGCGGGAAATCTGCCGTTTGACCGGCGCTCGCGCGAACGCCAGCCGCGACCGGCTGCTGAAGAATTGCATTCGGCGGTTGAGGGCGCTAAAAGCCGCAGACCTAGAGAACAGGTCTGCGCTACTTCTGATCGACGAGTGCCAGTACCTCCTGGGCGCGAGCGGCGAGGCGCTGGAGCAACTCCGGGATGTGCTGGACCTGGCCAAGTGCGGATGCGTGCTGGCGGGTCACTTTAATTTTCTCCGCACGCTCTCCAACGGGCACGGGAAATTCCTCGAACAGTGGCTTTCGAGAATCGATCTGCACGAGCACCTGCGCGGCTTGGAAGAGAAAGAGATTCCCTCGATTGCCCACGACTATCTGGGCGAGGCGCTGCCGGCGTCGGTGATTTCCCGGTTGGTTAAGTTCGCACGCGTGCGCGACCGCAACTTCGCCTGGCGCAACCAACTGGCCCACGCCAAATTTGCGCAGGCCCAGTACCTCTCGATTCGTCGCGTTCACAAGTTCCTGGCGCGCCTCGAAGAGTTGCGCCAGATCCCGGAGAACGCCGGGCGTTCGTATGCGGAACTTGCGCCGGCTGTGGCCGAGCTGATGATGCAGCCGGAAGCGGAAGCGCTGTAAAGCAGGCATTAGGGAATAGGGAACAGGGAACAGGAGCTAGGGTATGAACATTTTCCGCAGTGATTTTAAGAAGAATCCACGGACCATTTTCCAACTGCTGAACCAACTGATGGAGGGCATTGGCAGCCGCATTAAGGATGCCATTCCTGACGACGCGAAAGACCCTCGCCGGGCGCACCGCTGGCGCAGCGGCGACGCTTTGCGGCGCCGGCGAGCTCGCAACCAGATGGCGCGCGAGTCCCGCCGGATCAATTTTGCTAAGGCTCGCGGCTGGTGAATCATGAACATCCTTATCGTTGAAGACCACGAAGAATTGGGGCGCGTGCTTGTGGAGAGCTTGGTCGCTATAGACCACCGAGCGGAACCGAGAGACCAAATCGTTGCCATCTGGACGGCGCGCGATGTCGAGACGGCTGCAGGGATCCTGCCGCGCTGCTCGGCGGTGCTTTGTGACGGGCGGTTTCTCGCCACTCCGGAAGCAAAAGAGCCTTCAGAAAACTGGATGATCATCGCCTCGCATGCCGCGCGCCATGGCGTCCGTTTCATCCTCTACTCGGCTGACGAGGACGCTTTGCGGATGGCGCGATTGTGCGGCTTGGCGGCGTTTGCGAAACCCACGCCTGTCGAGACGCTCTACGCGGTATTGATGGGGCGGGGCGAGGGCGATCCACTTGAGAGCCGCGTGGAAGACGATCTGGGCGCGCCGCGGGCGGCGTGAAGAATTCCGTAACGCGAGGTGGACCATGCCGGTTGTGGAACTGGAACTCAAGGCGAATGTTGATGACGCCGTGAAGGCGATCAGGGCGGTCATTGACGAAGCGCATCAGGAGCTCGGGAAACTTCAGTGCGACGTCGAGGCGGAGGTTTTGCATGCGGCTTTTGAGTTTGGCAAGCGCGTGCAGCGGCTGGCCGATAAACAGGCCGAGGAATCGGCGCGCGGATCGCGCGTCATCGCCTACATGTTCTGCGGGTTCTGTGGCTTCGTCCTCGCGATGGTCGTCGCGGGCGTGCTGACGTTCTGGAAACTTGGACTCAAGGTGTGGTGACGGCAATGGCTACGAATGCCCAACAACTGATTGACCCGCGGCTGCTGACAGCCATTAGTAACGACCGAATCGATCTGGTGGGACAGTTATGCGCTTCAGTGGCGGATCTCCGGAAGGATCTCGGCCACCAGGTGGCGCTGCTCGATAAGTTCCGCCGCGACAAAGTCGAGCTCGACCAAACCGTCAAGGCGCTCTCCGCGCGCATCGCGAAGCTGGAAGAGGCAGCACATGGCGGCCATTAAGTGCCCGAAGTGCAAGGCAACTTTTGAACTGCATCCGACAGAGATTATCCCGGCCGGAGAGGCAGTCTACTGCGCCAACTGCGAAGGGATTACACGGCGTTCCCTGAACGGATACTGCGCGGCGTGTGGAAGTGATGCAACGACCAGCCTGGAGCGGTTGCTGGCTGGCTGCCTGCCCGAGTGCTTGGCGAGCGTTAAGGAGTGAGGAAGGATCATGGCGAAACCGAAAGTCGAAAATGGGCAACCGAAGATCTCGACGTGGGCAGAGGCGGAAGCGGCCATGGCCGAGTACGCTGCCGCGCAGAATGAGATTGATAAGGCCAAGGCGTTGCTGGATGAGACCGTCCTGGCTGCGGGGAAGGCGTTTGCGGAAAGCAGCCGCGCAGCGCAGCAGAAACTTGACGAGCTCTCCGATATCCTCAAAAAGTTCGCGCAGGGGCACAAGGGCGATTTCAAGGCCATCGCCGACGGCGGGCGCGGCCGCACGCGCACAGTGGGAAAAGTGACGTTGGGTTTCGAGTGGGGCCAGCCCTACATCCACATCCCCAAGAAATTCGAAGAGCAGGCGATTGCCTGGCTGGAAAAGACGGCGCCCGACACTTACGTCAAGCGCACGCCCAAAATCATGCGCAGCGTGATCGAGGCGGAGCTGCAAAAGGCCGAAGAAACCCACGACCAGGCGCTGATCGACAAGTTCGCGACGCACCACATCACGCGCGAACAGGATGAGGAATTTGTGCTGAAAGTGGAAGAGTAGGCCCGCGATGACTGAAAAGGAAGCTCGGGAACTTCTGGCAGGGCCTTTGCGGTTTGGCGACCCAAACCAAATCCGGGCCATCGGGTTTCTGCACAAAGTTGAAGTGCTGAAGGAGGCACTCCAGAAGCACGAAGTGGTCGTTTTTCCCTGCGCAAACTGCGGTGGTGATGGTGAGGACGCCGTGGAGTGCCACTGCGTCTTCCACGGAGATCCGCAGCCTGATTGCCCGGATTGCGAAGGCCTGGGGCTGATTCCGTTCCCCTGCCGAAGCTGCTGCGGCACAGGCTACGAACTGGCCGAGTTTGATGACGAGCAGTACGAACAGGACCCCAATGTGATTGCTGCTGCCGTGAAGGGCCAGCGAGAATCAGCACAGGTTACCGAGGGCTGATGGTGAATTGCCCACAATGCGACGGGACGGGCTGGCGGCCGGTGATGGTTGACGGCGTGCGGCGAGTGGCGCCGTGCGATCACGGCCGGGGACCCGGAGCTGCCAAGCCGCGGCCCGCGTCTCCGGGCCCTCTATTCGCCACCGCCGAGGAGCGGCAGATCCGCGACCTGATTTTGAGCCGGCGGGGCCTCGAAAACGCCATCACGGCGCGCCGTATCATTGAGATCGTATGGCCTGAGACCTTGACGGTGCGGCGCACACATGAAGAACAGAACAACTGCGAGCGCCTGGTCAAAGACGTCGTCGAGCAGCTTCGGGAAGCGCGGGTGCCCGTCGGCGCCAGCAAGGGTTCACCGGCTGGCTATTACCTCGCGGAATCAGAGCAGGACCGGCAAGAGGTGCACGACCGGTTGCTACGCGAGGGCGAGAAGCTCATCAAGTTGTCGCAGGTGTTCTGCCAGGATGCGGATTTGGTCGAGCTGTTGGGGAGACACCTGGAGAGGAGGGGTTAGGAGTCGGCATGAAAGGCAGATACGCCGTGATCGGAAACGAGGTTGGCAAACTGGTCGAGCTGAAGAATGCGGCCTATGGAAACTCGTGGAACAAGGCAGGTGAGTTCCTGCAGCTTCTGTACCCCGCCGGCATGAAACCTGAGCAGTACCGCGACGCGCTGCTGATGGTGCGCATTTTCGACAAGATGATGCGGATTGCCAGCCGCAAGAATGCCTTCGGCGAGAATCCTTATCGCGACATCGCGGGGTACGGGATTCTCGGGGCATCGCTCGGGAGGAAGACGCAATGAACGAAAAGAGATTCGCTGTGGAAGCTGAAGTGAAAATGCGGGTGGAGGTGATTGTGACAGCACCCTCGTTCGAAGACGCACTGGCGCAGGCGCGCAAACTCAAGCCCAAAGACTTCGCGCGACCCACGGGCGATTGGTGGCCTCATGAGGCACAACTGAAGCTGAAGAGTGTGCGGCAGGAGGGACGGTGACGGCCAGAAAAGTGACGGACCGGGTTGCCCCATGCGACCCTGCAGAGGGTTTCGCTGCTATTTGCGGCGGGACACAAACTTTTGACTGAGATACGTCGGCAGATGGCGGAGATCGTCTTTCGGCAGCGTTTTCAACAGCTCGTCTCGGACGTCGGAAAATACCCTCGCGGCCGTTTTCGGGCCCGGTTTGGGGCCACGTCCGGCGAGGATTCCTGCCGCAAGCACGGCCGATACGATGTTGAACGATTCTTCATCCATGGTAGGCGTCTCCATTGACGTGGAATGAATCTGGTACGCCTGAAGCATATCACCGATCTGGCAACCTTGTGTGCGGCGACATTCAAATGAACGGAGCGGAAAAAGACAACTCGAAAATCGGCAATCGCAAATCGAAAATGTCTCTCACGACTCAGCGCGCGCTTTACGCCGAGTGGGGGGAGTTCTCGCGCAACAACGCCGGGCCCGAGGGTTTGACGGAGCGCGATTGGCGGCTCTATTGGACCAACGGCCGGCTTGCGGCGCGCGGGCAGCGGTCCGTCGAGTCGTGGACCGATCTTTCCGAACGCAACGCCCGGTACCTGCTGAAGGTGCTGCGCGAAGAGACGGGCGAGGGGCCGGCGTATCGCGCCGAGTTAATTTGCCGGATGGCGCGCGCCGTCTGGAGTGATGAGGTTTGTTTGAGCGCTGTCACCATGCGGTCGTTTGACCGCTTTGGCGTTACCGATCTGCGAGATCTCTCGCCTGCCGATGCGCACGCGTTGATGGAAGAACTACTGAGCCGGATCGCGCGCAAGGAAATCGCTATGGCGGATGACGATGCCAGCGAGGGCGCGGTCCTGGAACACAAGATCGAGGAAGTGCGCAATCGGTTTGCACCGCAGAGGCGGAAAGGCAGTGGACAGTAAAGGACACCCCATGGATCGTGCCATCATCGAGCGCATCGCGAAACTGTTGGAGCTGGCGAAGAGTCCCTGCAATGAGTACGAGGCCGCGCTGGCGGCGGAGCGGGCGAAGGAACTGCTGGCGCTTCACAATCTTTCTGTGGGCGAAGTTGAATTGGCGGCAGCGGAGTCAGCAGAGACACACTTCCTCTGCCCAAAGAATCCACCGCGCTATCTATGGATTCTCGTGGCGGCTGTCAACACGCTATTCGATACGGCCAGCATTCTGACGGTGGAGGACTTGTTCGGCCCAACCTGCATTGCATTGTGCGGCGTGAAGCAAAATGTGGAGGCCGCGGGCCTGACCTTGCACTACTTTCAGGATTCCATCAAGACCATGGCGCGGGCGCGCCGCGACCTGCTGACCATCAAGCGCAAGAGTTCGCAGAGGGCAAATCTGCAGCGCCGCATGTCCTATTGCTACGGCGCGGCATGCCGAATCCATACCTCAATTATCGAGGCGAAAGCGAAGGCAGAGGCGAGCGAGCAGCGCCAGGCGATTGTGCGGGTCTCGAACGCCATCGCTCTGCGTCACCTAAACGAGAAGTACCCGAAACGCAAGGCCAGCAAGCCACGCAAGCCCAACCTCGACGAGCGCGCGTTTCTGCTCGGTCACGCGGATGGCGCGCGGATCGACGCGCATGGCGTGCATAAGAGCCTGCCGGCGGGGCCCGGAGGAGAACAAGGCTGAAGGGTAAGGGGGGCGGAAATGGTTGAGGCTTATCCACTGTATTGGCCGGAAGGATGGAAGCGCACGCCCTACGCAAACCGCGTGCATTCCGCCTTCAAGAAGACCACGGGAGTGGTCCGCGACTTTCTGCTTCATGAGATTAGCCTGCTGGGCGGCAGAAAAGTTATCATCTCCACCAATATTCCTACCCGCTTGGATGGTCTCTTTTACGCATCGTCGCGTGAACCGGAAGATCCGGGCGTGGCCATCTATTTTGATTACGAGAAAAAGCCCATGTGCTTTGCCTGCGACCAATATCGCCTGGTGCGCGAGAATCTGCAGGCGGTGGCCATGACCATCGAAGCGTTGCGCGGTATCCAGCGCTGGGGAGCCTCGGACATGCTGGAGCGCGCCTTTCAGGGGTTCGCGGCGTTGCCGGCCGCCACTTGGAGATCGATTCTCGGGGTTGGTCCGGCCGCCACCTTGGCCGAGGCGGAACAAGCCTTCCGCAATCGCGTTCAGCAGGGCCACGCCGATCACGGCGGCAATGCCGATATGGATGCGCTGAAACAGGCTCGCGACGAGGCACGGAAAGAGCTGGGAACGAATTGACAGCGCTGAGAACTGAGGACTGAGAATCGGAGTTGTAATGCCTCTAGATCAGGAAAAGGAATGCGAGTGCGGATTTTGCGGTGGAGAGTCATTTGCCCAGAAGCGTCGCGACCAGCGATTCAAGAGGGGCCATGCGAAGCGGTATTTCAACTCCCGGTTAACGTACAGAAGGGCCGGTAGGCGCGCCAGGCTGGCCGTAGAAGAGTCTAAGAATCTTCTGTCGGCCCGTCGACGGTCCCGCACAATTTTCTGGCAGACAGGAGCCAAATTCGGGAGCGAGTTTGTGAACGGGAAATCGCGTTCCGTGCTGCGCGTCGATGTGTTGGGCGTCGTTACGGCGTTCCGGTTGGTAAAGCGTCCACAGATTCCGCAGATGACACACATTAAAGGAGTGGCGGCATGAGCGACGAGGACCTTTTCGAGAATATCTGGCGTCAGCTTGAAGAACGTGGCGAGTGTAACGGCCTCCTGCTCCTGTTTATGCCGGAGGGGGTTTCCGATTGGCAGTGGAAACACATCCTTGCAGAAGTAGTGGCTGCGCGGGCCGAGGCGGCGGGGAGACAAACGTATGTCACTAAGTGAATCTTTGGAAGCCGAAGCAGTGCGGGTACTGGATAGCACCGAATGTCTCTGCGGCCGGGTCAAGACGCGCGGGCATTCGTTCTGCCGGCCTTGCTACTTCGCGCTGCCGGCTCAAACGCGTCAAAAGCTCTATACGCCGCTTTCCGAGGGCTACGCGGAAATCTGGGATGAGGCGCGCTGCTACCTGCAGGCGCAGGTGGATAAGGCAGGCCGGCGGGCGAAATAGGCGGGGAATTCGCGGAATTGATAGTTTGTCATGACAAATAATCAATAATGCGGTTTGGGGTATTGACAACTACCCATGAAATATTCATACCATGTGGCCGCGATGAACGATTGGCTTGAAATTCGATGCCCGATTCAAACGTCCCTTGCCGATATCGAGGACATGATTGTGAGCCAGGTTGTTGAGAAGTGCGGTACGCAGCTCAAGGCCGCCTACGCCCTGGGCATTACTCCCGAGACAATTTCGCGGCGCCTCAACCGGCACCGTAAAAAGCTTGGCCGCCTGGCGAATTCGAATGATCACGAAACTGGCGCAGGTGATCACGCGAGCGATCCCCTCCCGCCAGGCGGCCGGGAGTCCAATTCGAGATGACGGATGCAAGATTTAAGATGAACCGCAGAGACGCGGAGACGCTAAGCGTCAACCAATACGCCAACAACAAAAGGGGCGGGCGAGGCCTGGTGAGACAGCGTGTGCCAGCCGGGGGAGCTACGGGGAATCCCGGCCTTGCAGTGAGCCAGCACTTCACGTCTGTGACAGCGGCAGCGTGCGACAAAGGGCCAAGCGTAGCGTCGAATGGTCTGCCCAGACCAGCCGGAGCCTCCATCGGAGTGAATGCCCCAACCATGACATGTCCGCCGCCCGATCTGGCAGGGCGGCGGCTGGGCTTGGCGTCTCCGCGTCTCTGCGGTAAGAGTTTGCCCGCTCCGGGTCTAGGCGGAGTGGGAATCACCTCACAGTGGCCGCTGTGAGCTGAGGGTGGTGGTGGCTGCAGACACCACCATCACCCATAGTGACCGAACAGCAAGTCCAGTTTTTCGCGAAAGTTGTCCCGCCCGCGCTCGACTCCGAGCGCGAGTACGGCATTCCCGCCGCCGTTACCATTGCCCAGGCCATCCTCGAAAGCGCCACGCCAAAGCTCGGGTGGGGCAGTAGTTCGCTATTTCGGCTAGCGAACAATCCCTTTGGCATCAAGTACGCGCAGCGGCAGGGTGCGCAGGATTATGGCCACTTCGACGTACCCACCTGGGAGATCGAAAATGGCCAGAGAGTCGAAGTCCCCGCAGAATTCCAGCGGTTCCCAAATCTAAAGGCAGCTTTTTTCGCGCACGCGGCGCTGCTGCTGCGGCCGCGCTATATGCCGGCGTACAAGTCGCGCCAGGACTGTCGTGAATATGCGATGGCCGTGATGAACTGCGGCTATTCGACCGACCGGCCGGAACTCTGCAAAAAGCCGGGCTGCCCACACTACGCGGGGAAGCTAATCCAGTTGATCGAACAATACCACCTTGACGATCCGACCGCGTTGGCGGAATACGCGGCCGGCGCACAGGGGGCGGCATGACCGCACTTCTATTTCTTTCCGTCGTCGGTGGCGCTTGCTGGGCGATTCCGGCAGTTTTGCGCGAGCCCAAGGAGCCGCTCTACAAAACGGCGGCTCCGCGTAAGAGGAAGTGATGTGGTCGCGAGGGAGCTTTTGCGGTTGCCCTGCTTCCGTCCGCTGACCGGGCGCGAGCGGGACATCGCGCTGCATCTCCTGTGCGGACAGTGCAACAAGGAAATTGCTTCGATGCTCGGATTGAACGTGCAGACCGTGAAGAACCACACAGCGGTGATTTACCGCAAGATGGGCGTCGATGACGCCCGCGAGTTTTACGCCACGGTCATTCGGCAAATGTTTCTGGCGGCGCCTACGGCGCCGACCGAAGGAGGAAGGTAATGCAATTCTGGTCAGGGCTGTTGATCGGTTTGGTGGTGGCGGCCGGTGCTGTCGCCGTTTATCACATCTACTCTGCAAAGATCGTGCGTGCGGTTAAGGCCGAGCGCGACGAGTGGAAATTGAAAGTCGAGAATCTCGCCAAGCTGCCGGAAACCGAGTTTGCAAACTGGAAGAAACGTTTCGCGGCCGTGGCCACAATTCTGGAAGGCAAGTAGGGACACGTCGCAGCGTGCCGCTACGAGGGCGAACGCCGTTCGCCCCTACGGGAGAACATGGATATCAAAAGTATTCTCGGGAAAATCGGGCTAGGCGCGGCGGCCGCGGGTGCTACGGCCGCGAATGTAATGACGGGCGGCGCGGTGGCGCCCTTGACCAACACGATTGTGACGGCGCTCGGCAAGGTACTTGATCCGACGGCGAAACAACAACTTGACCTGGCCGTTGCGCAGCAACAAGACGAGCTGCAAAAGGCCGAGTGGGACCACGCCGAGAAAATCGCGGCGATTGCCCAGGCGAATATGGCCAGCGCCCGGGAACGCGAAATGGCCGTGAAGGACAAAGTCCCTGGCCGGCTGGCTTATGTGACCGTGGCGTTTTTCCTGGCCTACATCGTGTTCGTGACTTTCAAGCACACCGTGGTGGACGCGGTCATGCTGGGCACGATCCTGGGCTACCTCATCAAGTGCGTCGGCGACATCTACGGCTATTACTTCGGTTCGTCGGCGGGTTCGCAGGCCAAGAGCGAAACGATTGAGAAGCTGACCGGCCAGAAATAGCACAGGAGAGGGCGGGATGACGTTGGCGCAGGTAGCAAATTTACTGGGTGTGATTGGCTTCCTCCTGGCAGTCATCTCGCTGGGGATGACGGTGTGGAATCGCGGCAAGGAACACGGCCGCCTGGCGCAGGCTATTGACGCTTCGACAACCAGCGACCGCGAGGTCTCGAACATGCTTCAGGCGCAAGGGCAGGCCCTGAAGAGTTTTGCCGAGGCGATGAAAGAACAGAGCGCGGCAATGCGAGACGTCGCGCTAGGGTTCCGGGATTTCGCCTCAACCCAGAAGCAGACTAACGAGGAGCTGTGGACCTCGATTCAGGTGCAATCAGGACGGATTAACCGTCTGGTGGAAGCGCGGGAGAGCGAGGGAAGGCATGAAGAAGCTGCATGAAGACATTCGCCACGAAACCGAGCGCGGCGTGCTCCTGTTGGTGCTGATCCTCGCGGACCTCGACTGGATGCCGGTTAAGGCGCTGCAGAAGCAGATGGTCGGCCAGGGCTACCTGCTGTCGCTCGAAGACCTGAAGTTTCACCTGAACTACTGCGAGCAGGGCGGATACGTGGAGCGGCGCTCCTTGCGTGCGGGCCGCACGGATCTGGAGCTTGAGACTGTGCGCGCGACGAAGCGCGCCGTAGATCTGCAGGATGGGCGGATCGCGGCGGACCCGGGAATTGCGTTTTGACGTGGCGCCGGGCTTTAGCCCGGCAGATGCCGACCTAAAGGTCGGCGCTACCTATGGTTGATTTCTATCGGCCGACAAAAATCGAGGTGCTGAATGCAACTCATGAGGGGTTGCAGAACTTCGTGGAAGAGCAGTTTGCCGCCAAGATCTCCCACACGCAGATTGCCTCGATGCTGGAAGAGTTGTACGGCGAGAAGGTGAACGTCCAGGCCATTTCGAATCACTACCGCCTGCGTTGGTGGCCGCAACAGAACGCCGAACTGGCCGAGTACCGCAAAGCCAAGAATCAGTTCCGCGTGCTGAAAGAGGAAGCGGAAGCGGACCCCGGATGCGACTCCGCGAAGATGATCGAGCTGCTCACCATCAACGGCATCGTGCAGCAGCGCGAGCGATTGCTCGAAACCGACCCGGTGAGGCTGATGGCGGAATTGCGGAAGACCCGCGAGGCGGCCGGGAACTTCCAGATCGAGAAGGGAAAGCTCGAACTGGACAAACAGCGGCTGGTGAATGAGACGGAAGAACTGAAGCTCAAGATCGCCCAGTTCCGGCAGGACGTGGAAGAAGCCACGGATGAAGCCAAGGACAAAATCGGCAAGGGCCAGGCCCTTACCATCGACGACATTAACCGCATCCGCGAGCGAGTGTTTGGGCTGCCAGCAGTACAGGCGCAAGGGAACGTAGACAAATAGCGATGGCGCGAGGAATACAAGTCGTCGAGCAAGCCGTGAAGCTGCCGCCCGTGATTCAACTGTACCCATACCAGGCACAGTGGGTCGAGGACAAGGCTCCGTTTAAAGGCGCCGTTAAAAGCGCGCGCACCGGTTTCACTTTTGGTTGCGCGGTGGACGATACGCTGAACTGCCTCCAGATACCTGGCTCGACTTGGCTGTACACCAGCGCCGGCGACGACCAGGTGATCGAATACTTCGAGAAGGGGATTGGGACGATCAAGGAAGCGATGCAGTTTACGGCTCAGCTCTACAAGGAGCCCTTTGTTGACGAGCTGGGCAGGACTGATCTCATTCAACATCGCTGCGATTTCGCCAATGGCTCTCGCATTATCGGGCGTCCCTGTAATCCCCGCACGGCGCGCGGTTTTCCCGGCAACGCCACGTTTGATGAATTCGCCCACGTCGAGCTTTCGTTTCAAATCTTCGCTGCTGTTGCGCGCGGATTGGCGCGGGGCGGACGGCTGCGGATGCTCTCTACTCCGAACGGCGAGCAAGGGAAATTCTACGATCTCGCGAACGCTGTGGGCTTTGCGGAAGGTGTCGAGCCGCCCATTAACCCCCTTCGCGACGGTGACTGGAGCTGGCACTGGCTCGACATCCATATGGCTGTCAAGCAGGGCTGCCCTATCAGCGTCGAGCGCATGCAGCAGCTTTTCAAGGGAGATGATGACGCTTTTGCGCAGGAATTTCTGTGTCGCTTCCTGAAGGCTGTGGGAGCCTGGCTCCCGCTTGAGCTGATCACGGCGGCGGAAGACGATGCGTGCGATGGCACGGTGGTCACCGATCCGCGGGCGCTCGATATGAAGGCTGTAGAAGGGCGTTTGGGCGGCGGCTTTCTGTCGTTGGGAATCGATCTGGGGAGCACAGGCGACCGTACCTGTGCCTGGCTCGATGAAGTGGTAGGAGATGTTTCCTGGGCTCGCCTGGTGCTCTATCTGCACAACATGCCGTTCCATGCTCCTGACGGCCGCGACCAGGTACATATCCTCGCTCCACTGGTGGAGCTGGCAAACCGCGCGGCGCTGGATTCCACCGGGCTGGGCATTCCGCTCTACCAATGGTTCAACGCCAAATATCCCGGCAAAGTGATGGGCGTGAACTTTGCGGGCTCGATCAAGCGTATGGAGCAGGGCGATTCCGATGTGCGCAGCCGTGGCGGCCTCGCCGAGTCGGTGAAAATTAAGACGGACATGGCTGTCCGCATGAAGAACCGCATGGAACGCCGCTTGAACCGCATTCCGCGATACATGGATGTCCGCCAGGAGTTGCAGGCTATTAAGCGAGAACAATCGCAGGGCGGGGCGATCACCTTCGATGCGCCGCGGATTGAACTCGACACGCCTTCGGGCGGCAAGAAAAAGGTCTACAGCCACGCCGAGGCATTTTGGGCCAAGGCGATGTGCGATCTCGCGGCCGCACAGCCGGTGGCGTCACTGAAGAATGGGTACATGGCAGGCGTGCCGAGATCCAGCGAGTTCGGGATGGAGCGAGTCAGGTTCACGGACTGACGATTTGCGATTGTTGATTGTCGAGTGCTATGGCGCTGAGAGACACACTTCGTAAGTGGTTACTGGGGCAGACGAACGGCAATGCCTTGATGCCTCCGGATCGCGCGGGGAACCCGGACTTCGTGGAGCGCGGGTTTGTGGGCCCCACGAATATGCCCAAGGTGGTCGTCGAGCCGGCGCAGCGCGGCGTGGGGCCGGAGGGCAGCAGGCAGACGGCTGTGGGCAGTCGGCAGCGGTCCACCAAAGCTGAGCGGCAGCAGGCGCGAGAGAACGTGGACGTTGATCAGAACGCCCAGGGGCTCTCGGGCACTGCAAACCTCGCGGGCTTCGTCGAGGACATCGGTGAGTACGACCCGAAGATGCGGGGCCTGCAGGCCATTCAGCACTACGACAAGATGCGCCGGACCGACGCGGCCGTCTGGGCAGCGGAATCCGCGCGGCGGTTGCCGATCCTGGCGGCGGATTGGGATATTCAACCCGGCGCCGACGACTCGATTTCGAAGGAAGCGGCGAAGCTGGCCAAAGAGAACCTGATGGGCGGGCTCGAATCGGAAACAGCCTCCGGAGAAAAGCATACGCAGACGTTCGAGCAGGTTCTGCGCAACGCGATGCTCTGCGATCCCTACGGCTGCTCCGCGCACGAGGATCTGTGGACCGTCGATGCCGATAAGAGCCAGATCCGTTTGCGGCGGCTGGCTCCGCGCCTGGCGCGCACCTTTTATCAGTTTGTAACCGAGCCGGACGGGGAAACACTTTATCAGTTAATACAGTTCGGCTATCGCGGCCAGATGGTGGAGATTGTTCCGGTGGATGCCTGGAAGATCTGCTACTTCGGGCTGAACTCGGAAGGCGCGAACTTCTACGGCTGGTCGATGAACCGCACTGCTTACCTGCCGTGGTATTTCAAGCAGCAGATGATGCGCATCGACGCGATTGGCGCGGAGCGGAACCGGCTGGCCGTGCCCGTTGTCGAACAAGGCCCCAATGCCGATGACGACGATGTGGCCCAAAGCTGGCGGTGGGTGGAGAACCTCTCGACCAATGAGCGCACGGGGCTTTCGCTGCCTTATCAATGGAAGTTCGCGCTTCAGGGGATTGAAGGGCGGGCAGTGGACCTGGTTCCCTCGATCCGCTTCTATGACGAGCAGATCCTGCTCGCCACAATGACCGATTTCCTCTCGCTCGGGAAAACGGAATCGGGATCTCGCGCCTTGGGTGACGTCAAGCTCGATTTCTTCCTGCTGGCCGAGGAAGCGATGGCGCGGTTCATCGCCAAGACGCTGGAATCGACGACGGTGCGGCGGCTGGTGGACCACAATTTCGAGTTTAAGTCCGGCCGCACGTTCGCTTATCCCAGGGTCGTTTGCCAGAACATTCCCACGATCAACTTCATGGATGCGCTCTCGGTGGTGAAGGATTTGGCCGCCGCGAATGTAGGAATGCTGGAAACGACTGCGGACCGCGATAACTACATTGCTCGCAAACTGGGCTTGCCGCCCGTGAGTGGCACGCCGCGTCCGAAGTACGCGCCGATCACGCGAACTATCCGGGAAGAGGAGACAGGTTCGGAGCCGATACCGGATGAGGATGCGCCGAGTGGCGGTGCGGAGCCGGGCGATACGGGCGTGGCGGGAGGGCTGGACAGCGGGAAGGCAAGTCAAAAGGCAAAAGGCAAAGGGCAAAAAGCAAAAGGGGAGGAACAAAACACCAGCCTGGCCGCCGAGGGGTCTGCTCTAACTCCGAACCGCGAGCTGAAGCCTCACGAGAAGAAACACGATTTCATGGGGCACGTCCGGCGCGCGGACACCACCGCGCGGCAAGTCGCTCGCGTCCTTCGGCGGGCAAAGTCGGCAGCTATACAGGCTCTCGCCCAGCATGCCGCGACGTTGCCCGTTTCACAACTCGGCGAGCTGCGGGCAGCCTTTGACCACAACCTGGCAGCGCGGGTGGAAAAGACGCTCAAGGTGGCGCATGACTTCGGATACGACCAGGTCTATGCGGAGCGTTACCGGGCCACAGGGCGCGGCAAAAGCACGCCGATCCGACATTCCACATTCCACATGGCTGAAGCCGGAAGGCTCCCGAAGAAGAATGTGCAGTTTATTGCACAGGCGGCCATCAGTGATTTTCAAAACTGGTTAACAGGCAGAGTCAAGGGTGCTGCCGTGGATGCCGCAAAAACCGGGGAAACCGGAAGCGGGCTGGAAAACGCGATTATCGACGACCTTCTGAAAGGTTCCGATGGCTTCCTCGACAGGATCGGCGATGAGGCAGCTCGCGTGGCAGTGGCGGGTGGGCGCATGAACGCACTGGGCGAGGTCGCTCCTGAAGTCGAAAGTTACGTTCGCTCGGAAGTGATGGACAAGGGCACCGAGGATTGTGACGAGGCAGGCGGTGGATGCTGGGCAGGAGACGGCACCGAGTGGAAATCTTACGACGCCATTGATTGGCAGCCGGGCGATGACTGTGCCGGCAAGGACGCATGCCGGGGCCAGATCATTCCGGTGTTTGAGGACGAAGGCGCGGTGGTTTTGGAGTAGCCAGGAGTCAGGAGAAAAGACTTGCGCTGGACGAAGTTCAATTTGCTGCTGTTGGGTCTGATGCTTTGCGCCGGGCAGTCTCTTGGGCAGCAGAAAACTGTGGTGGCTGACAAGCTGGTGGGCCCGGACGGCGCGGCGGTTAGCGGCTCGCTGGTCGTCACGGCCCTGCACACGTTTCAGTCTGCGGATGGCTACACGGTCTTCGCTCAGTCGCACACGACGGCCAGGGTTGGCGTAGACGGCGCCTTCAGCGTCAGCCTGATCCCGAACGCAGGTTCCAGCCCTTCCGGCAGCAGCTACCAGGTGCAATATACCGTCCAGAGTCATGTCGTGACGGAGACGTGGGCTGTGCCCGTTTCGGCTTCACCCATCACCTTAAGTGCCGTGCGCACTCTGCCGGCGCCCACGCCTTCGCTTGGCCAGCCCTATGACGCGGGCATGTTTTGGCCGGGAACAATCACCCAGAGTTCACAGCTTCTCGCGCGAATTGTCTTCACGCGCACGGTGACGTTTCCGGCCGGTCTTGCGAGCAGCGAAGGGGCCGCTCAGGAAACGGCTACCAATTCCACCGTGATCACGCTCGCGCGCAATGGAACGGCATTTGGAACCTGCACCTTTGGGGCGGGTGCATCGAGCTGCTCGTTTGCGGCGGTGAGCAGTGTCGTTTTTAATCCCGGCGACACTCTGACGGCGTTGGGCCCGGCGACGCCGGATGCGACGCTCGGGGATATCGCAATTACTTTGGCGGGGACACGGTGAGACGAGCTGCCTTCACATTCGCGCTGGCTTTCTTGCTGCTGGCTCGCGTCGGGTTCGCGGGCGCAGCCTACAGGAGTTCTAGCGCAGTCGCGTATGCCAGCCGTACGAACACCACACTGACCGCACCTGCCGGCATTCAGAATGGTGATGTGCTGCTGATTCATTTCCTGGTGGGGCAGGGTGGGTCTGCATACCCTACGGCCACTCCGCCCAGCGGGTTTACCGTTCTCACCGGCTTCCCGAAACAGTACAACTCGGATTCGTTCTATCTCAGCACCTACTGTTGGTACAAGATCGCGAACGGCGAATCCGGCAATTACACCGTCACTCATGCTGCTGGTACATCCGAGGGTTACATCGTCGCAGTCTCGGGCGGCTCGTCATCAGCTCCGACCGCGACCATCAATAGCGGGACTGGGACGACGACAACCGCGTCATCCATCACTACGACGACTGCGAACAGCTTCGTCATGTTCGTCAGTGAGGATTGGGGTGATAAGACAAACACCTTGACGGCGCCCACCGGCTCTACTCCAACATTCACAAGCCGCCTGAATCCCGGCAGTACGTCGGGAATTCTGTTTATCTGCGATGGGGTTCTGGCAACGGCTGGGAGCACAGGAGACAAAACCTGCACCAATAATAACAACACCCCTGATCCCTGGTCGGGCTACCTCATCAAGGTCGAGGCGAGCGCGGGCGCGGCGTACTCCGCTACGATCACCGAGACAAATTCCGCGTCCGACAGCCTGGCGCGCCAGGTGGCGTTCAGCCGCGCGGATTCTGAAACTAATACGGTGTCGGTTTCCCTCGCGCGCCTCGTGGCCTTCAGCCGTGCCGCGAGCGAGACAAATACGGCCTCCGATGCCCTCTCGCGTGCGATTGGGTTCAATCGCGGCGCTTCGGAGACCAACGTGACGAGCGATGGTGAATCGCGTTCGGCAACGTTCGCCCGTGCCGCCAGCGAAATGTTGAGCTTCGGTGAGTCACTGACGGCCTCGAAAAACGGTGGTGCGCAGGCCTGGTCTCGAGCTCTGGTGGAAACGTTGAGCTTTTCGGATTCCATTTCGCGGCAAGTCAGCTTCGCGCGAGCGGCCTCAGACGCGAACTCGTTCAGCGATTCGCTAAGGCGCCAGGTGATGTTTGGCCGCACCCTCTCTGAATTTGACGCGGTGAGTGATTCCGTGGTTCGCCACGCTTCCTTTGGTCGTTCCGCGTCGGATGCCAGTATTTCCAGCGATACGCTGTTGCGCTTGGCGGCATTCGCGCGTCAAGGCGCTGAGAGTAATCCCGCGGACGATACTCTGGCGCGCCAAGCGCTCTTTGGCCGGGCGGTGTCTGAGTCCCATGCGGCGAGCGACCTATTACTGGCTGCCAAGAATGCACAGTTGTTCAAACGGCCGTTCATCTGGCTGTCGGCCGAATTCCACAGAATGGAGTGGTGACATGAGAAAGAGATTGGCGTTGTTATTTCCCTTTGTGTTCGTTCTGGCGGGGTGCGCTCACCGAGGGGCTAAGGCCCCGGCACCTTCGGCCACCGCCCCGGCCGCGCAGTCGCTGCGTTCGGCCCTGCCCCTCATGCAGGACTTCGCGCGCTCCCGGCCTGAGAATCCCGTTCACGTTGTTGTTCGTCACGCTGACGGTAGCGTCTTCTACGATCACTGGACGCACAACCTGCGGACCAACGCAGGGATCAACTGGCAGTACGGCCAGATGGCGGGCACTCCGGGTAGCGCCGCGCTATATATTGCCCTTAGCAGCGACACTACGACGCCCGCCGCCGCAGATACCACACTCACTGGCGAGATCACATCCGGCGGGCTGGCGCGCGCGGCCGCGACGCCGACGCATACCTCAAACGCGACGAGTTACACCCTGTCGTATACCTGGACTGCGAGTGCAACGCAGACGAGTGTCCAAAAGGCTGCGGTGTTCACTGCATCCACTTCGGGCACGATGCCCTTCGAAAACACGTTCACGTCCGTGACGATGGCTTCCGGCGACACCATCACGGTGACCTGGACTATCAACTTCTGACTTGGCGGGTTGGAAACGAAATCGGAGCTAGAGACAGAGGTTAAGGGGTAAAACGATGGACCAAGATTTCGCGACACACGATGGCGTCAGGGTTCCGCGGGAAGACCACGGCTGGGCTCCGGCTGGATCGAGACCTTCTGACTGGAAGCTACCTCTGGACTCAACGCACATCGAGAGCGCGCTGGATATGTTCGCGCATGCGAAGGACATCCCGGAAGATCAGAAGCATGCCGTGGCTGCAAAGATCGTGCGTTACGCCGAAAAGCACGGCGTCGCACAGCAGAAAATCGATGCCTTTAAAGAGCGGCACCTCAATGCATCACAAGCGGCGGAAGCTCCGCGGCTGCTTTTCACGCTTGCAGACTTCGCGCTGGGATCGGCTCCGCGCCTGCCCGTCGCGGTCACGGGGCAGTGGGTGAAGCTCACCGAGACCGGCAAACAGGTCATCAAGATCACGCTCGACGACATGCACACGATGCGCGCAAATTTCGCCAAGAAGGCGAATGGCGAAGTCAACGTGGACTATGACCACAAGAGTGAATCGGGCACGGAGATTGCCGAGCCCATTCCCTCGGCCGGCCGCATCACGGAGCTGATGGAGCCGGAACCTTTCCTCGACCCGCAGGGTGTCCAGCGTCATGTCCTGTGGGGCGCTTACGAGCCCACCGACCGCGCGCGCCAATTGATCAAAGCGAAAGAGTACCGCTACACCAGTCCCGCACTGGGACCGGGGATCGACAAGGCCACCGGCAAGCCGCAGGGGATGACTCTTTCGAGTGTTGCCCTCACCAATCGTCCGGTCATCGAGCAGATGCCCGAAGTCCGGCTGAGCGATCCATCGTACCGGCTGATGGACGCGCAGTCAGTCCATACCGATCAGAATTTGTCCGGATCCCGAAGTTCGGAGTCCGGAGAAAAAACCGAGCCCGCATCGGCGGGAAAGGAGAAGAGCATGAAAAATCTGAAAGTCAAAAAGCTCGCCGATGGCGAGCACAAAGGGAAGTTCGGAGTGTTCGATGCCGATGAAATGGTCGGCCTCGCGGAACTCCCCGATGGCTGGGGTCCCAAAGACGACAAGGACACCAAGGAAGCTTGCGACAAGGCCAGCGAATCCGCTCGCACCACGTTGCTCGCTGAAATCGGTGCCGTGGGCAAAGCGCCGGGCGAGATCAAGACCTTGATCGAACGCGGCGCGACGGTGAACCAGGAAGCAACCCTACTCTCCGAGACGGTCAACGAGAAAGGCCGGGTCGATGTCGTGAAGCTCGATGAGCTGGTCGATTCCGGCGCCGTAAAACCCAGCGCGATGCGGCGCGCCCTGGCCGCGGAAACCCGCGTGGCCGAGGCGTTCAAGGCGGGCAAGATTCGTCCCACCGCGTTGCAGCACGCCACGCGCCTCTGCCTTGCGGACGAAGGCGCATTCCAGACCTTCATCGAGAATGGCAAGCCTGTTGTGGATCTCACCTCGCAGGGCGTGGTGCGCGCGGCCGAGGACCTGAAAGGCGCGGCGCGCATGCAGCTCAGCGAGATGATCAAGAAGCGCATGGATGAGTCCCATGAGACTTTCGAGCTGGCGGAGCTGAATGTGGTCCGCACCAAAGAAGGCCTGGCGCTGTGGAACCAGGTTCGCGAAGAAGAAATGGAAAAGACGAAGTGAGGCTTCAGGTGCCAGGCGCCAGGAGCCCCGAAGAGCCTGGCGCTTGGCGCCGTCGTAGCGCCGGCCTTGAGGCCGGCACAAATCAGATGCCGGGCTCAAGCCCGGCGCTACAGGAGGAAATGAAATGCCGTTTGAACAGGATTTTGGCTACACGTACGAAGGCACCGTGCAGGTGGGAACGTTCTCCGCAGTGAAGCCAAGCTCGACCACCTACAAGGATGGCTTTGTGTTGGGCGCTGCCAAAAACGATCCGGTCCTGGGCATCATCCAGGACGGCATCTATCCCCATGGCAGCTCGGACTACAACAAGGGAAGCTACGGCAGCATTTCGAACGCTGCCTGGCCCGCCAACGCCCAGCCTGCCTCGCCGGTGGGCCTGAAGCGCAGCGTGCGGCGCTTTGGGCGTTCGCAGGCGATTGCAGCCGGCGCCTGCACGCGCGGGCATCGGGCGATTATTGCCGACAACCAGGGGCGGGTCGAGGACGTCGATGCGGATGCCGCGATTGTGGCCGGCACTGCGATCAACGTGCTCGGCACGTTCGAAACTCTGGCAACAAACGCGGGAGACGTGGTCTACATCTTCGTCAATCCGCACACGGAAACGAAGTAGGACTGAAGCGGATGGCCGGCGCTGTCCGAAGCAAGTAAGTCCGCGCGCGGCGTTGCTTACGCCGGAATAAACGAGGCGCGCGGCGGGGGGAAGCGGTCGGGAGCAGGAAGTCAGGAGACAGAAAGAAGGCGCTGCTCTCCTGGCTCCTGAATCCTGGCTCCTGACTCCTTCTTTTCCGAGGTTCCATGGATAAGCAAATTGTCCACGTTGACGCGCTCGACACGCGAATCAGCGTGGCCTATCAGAACGCGATGTTCATTGCCGACCAGGTGATGCCTATCGTCGGCACGGAAACTCTCTCCAACAAATTCGCTCGGTGGTCCAAACAAGCGTTCCGAGCGGTGGTCGATACCCTGGATTCGGGAGGCTACCCCAGGGCCTACAACATGTCGATGGAGCCCTATGGCTTCTTCGACGCCAAGGGGCACGGCGTGGAATCTCCGCTAAAGGATGCTGTACGGAACAACGCGGATAATCCGGCCGAGGTCGACATTCAATACCGCAACTTCGTCCAGGGGCTCATCGCCCTCGCGCGCGAAGTTGAGGTGATCAGCCTCATCAACTCCACCAACATCACGCAAAACACCACACTGTCGGGTACCAGCCAGTGGTCCAACTCGGCCTCGAACCCGATTGCCGCTATCCGCGCACAGATCCGTACCATCCAGCAGGCGATTGGCGGCGTTCCTCGCAACCAGTTCCGGCTGCTGCTTCCGGGCCCGGTGTTCGATGCGCTGATCGATAACTCCACCGTTCGCGACTACGTCAAGTACACCCAGAATTTGCTGGACGACTCGATTGAACCCAAGGACCTTGCCGCCGCACTTAAGATTGGCAAGGTGGTGATCGCTGAGAACGTGGGCTTGACCAGCGCGGAAGGCCAGACCGATGCCATGGCCTTCAACTGGCCCAGCGCTGCGGGCGCTTCCATGGCGCTGCTGTATTTCTGCACCGCGGCGCCGGCGCCGCTCACGCCGAATTTCGGCTACATCTTCCGGCCGAAATCCGAGTACTTCCCGTTGCGGACCGTCCGCGACGAACACTCTCGCAGCACCATTTTCATTTCCGAGGAATATCGCGACACGGTTCTGGTTGAACCGAACGCTGCATTCCTCTGGCTGAATCCCATTTAGGGATTAGAGATTGGGGGCCAGGGACTGGGCAAAACCCCTGACCCTGGCCCCGACCATTTCTCATCCAGGAGACGTCAATGGCAAGAACCAAGCAAGATGATGTGACAAAAGCAGGCGAGCAAACCGTCCAGGTGGAGATCCTCCACCCCATCAACCACGACCACAAGGTCTACTCCCGGGGCCTGCATGACCTCGATCCGGAACTTGCGGATCTGTTTCTCAGTTTCAAGGACCCGCTCTCGCAGGCGCCGATTGCGCGTTTGCCGGAGACCACGGAAGTGTCGAAGGGAACGGTGAAGGATGACCCTTCTAAAAAGACAACTGAAAAGAACAACTGAGCAAGTTGAGCGCTGAAGACTGAGCGTGGAGTTCCTATGTCCTACTGCACCATCGAACAAGTCGTGAGCGAATTCCCCCGGTTCGAACGGAATTTAGCCGGGGGAATTCAGGATGACGATATCCAGATGTGGATCGACACGGCGTCCGCTCGGATTAACGCCGCACTGATCCAACGCGGGATCGCGCCGGCGTCGCTTGATCTCTCGACCGACCAGGCGAACTGGCTGCAATCCCTGAACACGGACTACGCGGTGGGGCGCATGGGGCTCGTACTGCAAGCGCAGATCACGCTGCAGCCCGGCGAGGTCTCGCTGGCCGGGCAGCGGCTGAAGCAGTTTGATGCCGTGCTGAATGACGTCCGCGCCGGCCGCTACGACGCGTTTTTCGGTGTGCGGTCGCGCCTGTGGGGTTCGGTCGGAGGCGCTGAGACGGAGCGTTCGACACCGGCCCAGCGTGACGAGAATCGCGCTTTCGGGCGCAACCAAGAGTTTTGAAAGGAAAGGAGGGCAGACGGCAGACGGTAGACGGCACAGGAAGGTGAGGCCGTTTACCGCGTGCTGTCTACCACATGCTGGATTTCAAGTTTGGGTTGCAGTGGCAATACGGAGAAAAGAAGGGCAGCTTCACGCTGATCCATCGTCCCTTCCTGGAGGCCCTGCGCGACTGGTCGCCGGCATTTGTGATGGTTGCGGAGGACGTGCTGGAGCCCTACGTGAAACAAGCTTTCCAGACCGAAGGCGCCAGCGAGGGAACCAACTGGAAAGAACTGGCTCCTTCGACGGTGAAGCGGCGCGGATCGGCGCATCCGATTTTGCATGTTAGCGGACGCCTGGAAGAATCCTTCGAAAAAGGTGGCTCGGACCACATTGAGGACATCGGGCCGAAGACGCTGACGTGGGGGTCGCGCGTCGGCTATGCGCTCTTTCAGCAGTTCGGCACAGGCGGCCGGGTGAATTTCCGGGCGGCCGGCGCACGCAAGGTGATTGCCGCGACAACCAAGGCGGCAAGGCAGTATGCCGAGTCGCAAGGCCTCACGAACGGCCTGGTGCCCCGCCCGATGCTGGTGTGGTCGAAAATGCTCTCCAACGAAATTACCAGCCGCATGCTGGGCTACGGAGCGCTGATCGCGCGGCGCGTGGGATACAAGATCCTGGGACGGCCGGGCGAGGGTCCGGTTTCACCGATTGAAGCGCGGCAAGTGGGAATGCAGATGTTGAAGGCGTAACGGCAATGCCCTGGCAAAGCAAATATCGCGCAAGGTTCGTGAAGCCGCTGGTGGCGCAGGTGATGGCTATCATCCGCCGCGACATTGCCGCTGCGCTGGCGGATGTGAATCCGGCCGCGAAGTATCCGGCCTTTGCCCAGTACGACCTGAGCCTGCTTCCGGTGATCAATTTCCCGGCCATTCTGCTGCTGCCGCAGTCGGTGGAGTTTGACAAAGACGCGCAGGAGACGCGCCATTATTCCGTGCGCCTTTACTGCTCGCTGGCGGTGAGGCATCAGGACCCCAACCAGGTAGCGGGGATCCTGGAGGATTACATCGCGGCCGTGGACGAGGTCCTGAATTCCGCCTGGGAACTGACGCCGGGCGATTTCTACCGCACGGACTTGGAGCTGCCTTCGCCGCCCTGGCCGGCGGGCGCGCTCTCGCCAGGCTTGCAGGCGGGCTCGCTGATGTTTCTGTTTTCGGAGGGACATGCGTACGACGAGATGCGGCGCGTGTCACAAGGACTTTTTGCCAAGACGGCAACCTGCTCGATTCTCTGCGAGCTGGAGGAAACCTAATAAGGCCGAGACTCGGCCGGAAGGAGTTTGACGATGTCAAGCATAGTAGATGCAGCGTATATCCACCAGGGGCCGGGCAAGGTATTTATCGACGTGGCCGTTCCGTTGAGCGGCAGCCGGCTGATCATCGATTCCAATGGCGACCCACTGCCGGCGGCGAACTTTACTGCGTGGGCGGCCACGACGGCCTACAACATCGGTGACCAGCGGTTAGACTCAAATGGAAACGTTCAGCAGATCGTGGACCGCACAGGGGACTACAAAAGCGGCGCGGAAGCGCCAGCTTGGTCCACCAACTACGGCGCCCTGACAGTGGATAATCATGTGACCTGGAAGTGCGTTGGCGCGCCCACCGGGGGTACCTTCATGGGCGCTTCCGAAGGCGCCAAGACGCTCACTCTGGGGCCCAAGATCGAAGAGCTCACGGCGGATGAAGAGTTAGGCCCTATCGACGCGCGCGGGACTGCCGAAGCGCACGAGATCGACGCCGTGCTTAAAGAGTCTGATTTTGCGAAACTCAAGCTCGCCTTCACCACGGCCGTCTTTGCAACCGGGACAGATCCCAATCTGCCAGCAGGCGCTCAGAATTACGAAGAGCTCAGTTTTGGCGGGGTCAGCAACATCCCCAACCACAGTATTGCGGTGATTTCGCCTTCTCGCACGGCAACCGGAAAATTCGTGATTGCGCAGCTCTATAAAGCCTACCAGTCCCAGGCCATCAAGCTTGCGATCCAGCATGGGAAGGAAACCACCTACTCCGTGAAGTTCAAGGGCCTGACCATCTCCGACCGGCCGGTGGGCGACAAGGTTGGGAAGATCTACCGGCAAGTGTAAAGGCAGGGGCTGGGGGATGGCGAAACCCCTAGCCGCCTGCTCCGCGCAAGCGCTAGGGGCCACAGCGGCCCACAGAATTGATTTTAAGCGAGGGTCTGATGAGCCAGATGCCACTAAAAAGAATCGAAGATTTTCTGTTGCCCGAAGCCGAGGAACTGGTACTTCCCTCCGGCCTCGTGGTTACTTTGCGGCCGCCCAACTCATTGGAGTTCTATGCGGCGATGGGTTGGCTGCCGGGACGAATTGCCAACGCGATCCGCGGGGAGCACCCGGCGGTTCTGCCTGCCGAGCAGGCCGTCGAAAAGACTTACAAGCTAATCACTCTGGTGGTGGTTTCGCCGAAGTTCTCACTGACGCCGGCGGAAGGCGAATTCCATCCCCGGCGTCTTCGCGATGCGGATCGTAAAGCCATCGATGATTGGGCTGCGAAATGGCTGAATCTCGGAGGTGGCGGCGACGACCTAAAATCCTTTCGCAACCGAGCATCCAGACCAGTTTCTGACGCTGGCAAGAGTGGCGGAGACGTTTCACCTGCGCCCCAGCGAGATCCTGCGCGGAAGTCCCCAAGACTGGGAGATTGACCTGGCGGCGGCGGTGGTTCTCTGGCGCTGCGGCGAAACAAGCGAAGAACCTGCCGAGGACGTAAGAAACATCTACTGGTAGCTTCGATCTTCCGGGAAGGATAGCAGGTGGGCATTAGTAGCACAATTTCGCTGCTGTTTGAGATCAACGCGGACCCCTCGCACGCGACGGCGGCGCTGCAACTATTCGAAGATGAAGTCACTAACAAGCTTGCCAACAGCCTGGGCGTTTCCACCAATCAACTGACGCAGTACGGGCAGGCCGGAGCGGCCGCCGTGAAGGATGTGGCGGCGCTCGCCGCTGGCGCCGGAGCGTTGGGTACGGTGCTGCTTGCCGATGCTGACCACGCGGCGCATTTTGCGGAGGCGATCGGCCACGTCGCGGAGAAATCCGGTGCAACCACGGAACAGGTGAGCACCGTGCACTTTGCCGCTCAACAGCTTGGTGTCAGTTCTGAAGCCACTGACAAAGCTCTGCAGTTCCTCGCCCGAAACCTGGGGCAGATCGCGGAAGGTGGCGGGCCTAAGGCCGCTGCGGCTTTCGCGGACCTGGGAATCAATATCTACGACGCCCAGGGTAAAGTTCGGTCCGTCAGCGACCTGCTGCCGCAGGTAGTACAAAAGCTCGGAAATATGGAGGCCGGCAGCCGCCGCACTGCTGATGCCGTCGCGATTTTCGGACGTGGCGGAGCGGAGGTTATCCCGATTTTGTCGCAGTTCCGCAATGGGATGGACGGCGTCACCCAGCGAGCGCGGGAACTGGGGCAGGTTGTCGGTGAAAGCGATGTGCGGGCGGCTCAGCAGTTCCTGATTGCTCAGCGCACCCTGACCGCCGAATTAAATTCCTTCGCGCTGGTTATAGGGCGCGCGGTTGTGCCGGCACTTTCCCAGATGATTGCGCTGATTACGGTGAAGTTGCAGGAGTCACTCGTTCACAACGTGCTGCAAACGATGCGCGACCTGGCGGCGGGCCTGGTGAACACTGCCCTGAATGTCGTCACGCTGGGAGGCGCGTTCGGCCTATTCGAAGACAAGATCAATTCCTTTACCTTGAAAATCGCCGGTGGCAAGGCTGAAGTGCAGAAGATGTCAGACGAGCTGGTGAAGTTCGACAGCATGACGCGCGCGGCCGCCAAATCCGCCCAGGATCAGGATGTAGCAGAAAACGGGAAAACGAAGGCGCTGACTACTTCGACGGCGGCCACGCACCAGGCCACGACCGCGCAGCAGGCCTATAACGTGGCTGTTACAGCGGTGCACCCGCTGTTGCGGACCGTCACCATCGACCTCTCGGATTTGGCGCTAGCGGAAGGGAGAGCGCTTTTGCCACTACAGCAGATGGATGCTGAGTGGCGCAAGTTGGCTCCTGTGACGATTCCGCAGGCGACTAAGGCGCTCGACAAGCAAACAGCCAGTCTCCGGTTGCAGCGGCAGGAGTGGAAATCATATTCGGCGCAGGTACGGACGGCGCTTTCCGAAGTTATGGGATCGTTGACTGGTTGGGGCGGCGTCGCTGGACGTGTTTTCGACCAGATCTATAACCAGATCGCGCGCCAGATTGAAATAGAGCAAGAGGAGGCTGTTTCCCATGCGGCCACCGAGGCGTCGAAGACCTCATCAAGCCTTGACGCCATAAAGCAGCTCGCTCCGGTCAAGGCCGCAATGTACTTTGCTGAGGGGATGGGGGCGTGGCCAGATGCCGCGGCAATGGCTCACAAGTTCGCCGCCGCAGCCGGATGGGGAGCGCTAGCCGCCGTGCAGGTTGCGTCGATGGCGGGAGCCTTTCAGGGCGGCAGCGGAAGCAGCAAGTCTTCCGGCACCTCGCTTTCGTCTTCATCAACGTCCAGCTCATCCAGTACCAGCACGTCAAGCACCAGCGAGCCCTCAAAATCCATGACCGTCGTGCTGAATGGCGACACGTATAGCCGCAGCCAGGTACGGCAGTTGATTGACAGCATCAACCAGGAAACCTCACAGGGCGGCAAAGTGCTCGTCGCTACCTATACAACGCAGCGCTCCCGGAGTCGCAACTAATGGCGGGCATTCTGCCGATGATCGTCTATCCGTCCAGCCTGGTCGAGAGCGACGCTGGCAACCAGAAGCGCCTGACCTTCCAGCATCCCCCCAAGAACCTGGACGAATATGTGCCGGAAGTAACCCGGCACGACCACGTTTCAACGGCAGGGGTCTCGCAGACGCTGCTCGAACGCATCGACTACTACCTGACTTTTCAGGTTCCATGGATCGATGACGACGACAACTTCGATGGGGACGGGTTGAACGATTTGGGACGCTGGTGGCAGTTCCTGCAGTTCGCCATGACCGGGCAGCCATTTGATTTCTACATCGACGCCGATGACCAGAACAACTTTAAGACCTACCAGCTCTGGGCACCCACGCAGCCGATTCCCAAGCACGTTTCGCCCTACCGGCACAGTCTGGATACGCTGACTTTCAGGGAAGTGGTGACCGGATGATCGCGGCTTCGGACAATTGGATCAAGGCAGCGGGCGCGCTGGGCGCGCAGCCCGTGTTCGTGCTGTCAATCGACAGCTACTCTCGGACCTTCATTTCGGTGCTTTCCGAAGAGACCGGAGAATACGCGTGGATCGAGACGGAAAACCACCTGGGCGACTTCGATATCACCGCCCAAGAGCTGGAAGGCAGCTCGACCCTGGCGGACATGACCGCGACCGTCCTGGATGGCTCAATTGTCGCCGGCCGCCTGATCACGGCCGATTATCCTAATTTCCAGTTCAAGGGCAAGACGGCCACGCTGCAGGCGGGCTTTGTAGGTCTCGACCGCTCGGACTTCATCACTCTGGCTACCCTGGTGGTGGATTCGATGGATCTCGCGGCCGACAACTGCGCCTACCAGTTCACGCTCAAAGACTTTTCGCGTTTTCTCCAGCAGAATATCTATCTCTACGGGGATGACGGTCATGGGATTTCGAGCGACCACACGCTCTACCGGCGCGGAAACCCGCTCGACTTGGTTGCTGACATCCTGCAAAACCAGCTGCAGACTCCGATTCCCATTAACACGGATGCACTCGACGCCATCAAGAACAACCTGCTGGCCGGCGTCGAAGTGGAGTTCACTCTCGATTCCTCGCCTGAGGCAAAGAGCTTCATCGAGCAGGAACTGCTGAAGCCCTTCGGCCTTTACTATTTCGAGAACAACTTGGGGCAGTTCACGGTTGCCTCAATCATTCCCATCGCGGCTCCGGTGCCGGTGTTTGGTTTCGATGAGACCAACGTGATTGGGTTGCCCGGCTCGACCCCCAGCCAGACCACCATGGGCTTGGGCTCGGTGATTAACGCCATCAAGTTCGACTACGACAGCGATGGAAACGATTTCAAGTCAGAGTTGCTGTGGGTGGAAGAGGACAGCATCACGCGTTACGGCCAATCGAGCTACTACCAGATTCAGTCGAAAGGCGCGCGGTCGGAGTTCGGCTATTCGGGTTTTGCCGCCCTGCTCGCGCACAACCTGACGATGCGCTACGGCTATCCCGACGATTACCGGCCGTACGCCATCGACGCGAAGTGGGCGGCCTGCCGGCTGGAGCCGGGAGACTTTGTCACGCTGAGTCATTCGAAGATCCCAAACCTCGCTGCCGGCACGATGGGCGTCTCCGATCTACTGCTGCAGGTGCTGGAGCCCACGCGTAAACACACAGACGGCGAGACGAGCTTTCAGTTGCTCGATGTGAGCTGGCTGAAGGGATTGGGCGGGGCGGCGGGAGCTTACCAGGTGGCCGCAAACGGGACGCCGGCGTGGACCGCCGCCACTGCCGCGCAGAAAGCGGCGGCGATGTTCCTGGCCGGGGCCGCGACGCATAAATACTCGGATGGCACAGCGGGCCATCCCACACTCTGATGCTGACACTCAGTAACATTCCGGGATTGATCGACCAGCCGGAGACGCAGCTTGCGGCAGGCCAGGGTGTCTTTGACTGGCGGCTGATGAAGGCTGCGCAGAACGCGCGTCACGGCATCCAGAAGGCCGAGCTCTTCTACCAGGAAGCAAGCGACGGTGACACGGTGGACCTGCCGGTATCGCGCGTTACCGGCAAACAGTTTCTCGCGCGCGAGTGCATCCAGATCTGGAGCTACCGCGCTACCACCAATCCCACCACCGGAAAATGCAGCCAGAGCGGCGGCCAACTCCAGCAGTGGTGCTACGTCGATCCCCAGACGCGCACGGCGCGCTCGACTATCACTTACTACGTGCAGGGCGGCCAGCAGAACGATGCTGCAGATGGCCTACTGGGCGTGTGGACCGTTGGCATCCCCGGACGTGGCAAGCTGCGCATGGCAAGTTCGCCGAGCTACTCGCCCTTGTCGTCAGCGAACTTTAGCCAGGACGCGGCACTTACCGAGGCGCTCGCGCAGCAGATCAATAAAAACGCGCGGTTTGCGGCATGCTCGTTCGAGGTGTTTGTGGATTGCGGCAACACTAGCGCCCAGACGTGGCAGGCTGGCCACAACTACGCCGCGGGCGCACTGGTTAAGCCTACCGCGGCCGCTGCGAATGGCCACTGGTACAAGTGCCTTTACGCCGGCCAAAGTGGCGCGCGCGAGCCGGAGTGGGGCGGCTGGGGCCAACAGACGACGGATGACACAGTCACCTGGGTTGAGGCGGGATTTGGATACAAGTACAACGACGTTGTCCCGCAGTGTGTCAGCTCGTTTGATGGCTACGGCTACACGACCGCGAACGATACGATTGTGCATTGGCCGTTCTGGGTTTACACAGGCGCGGCTGACCGCTCGGGATCAGGGAATGTTTCGGGACGCATCCGGCACATGCAACTTCCCAACATTGATCCGGCCGCGCCCGTGGTGCAGCCTTACATCAGTTATTGGGACGGGTCGCACGAGGGCGGCGCGCCGGACGGCATTTACAACGGCGTCGTGGGCATCGTGAGCTTCTGCCTGCGGGGAATGGGAACCGGCCGTACTCTGGCTAACTCATTTGTCGATCAGTCGGACCTGGTCTTTTTCAGCGGAGCCACGCTGGATGACGCTCCGGTGCAGCAGCTCGTCAAGAATATCGAGCTTGCGAAGTTGCGTCCTGAAGTCTGTGCCAGCACGCAGAATAACGCGGCCACGGTTGCGCCCTTCACGAGCCCGGTTGACCCCTACAATTACAGCCGCCCCGAGATTGACTGCATTTTTGGCATCAAAAACACCGGCACAGGACTCGGCGCCGTGCGTTCCGAGAACGTGGGCGTGAGTCCGACCACTGGTCTGGTCTCGCTCAGCGTGCTCTTCAACGTCGATGGCGGAGGCACCAGCATCCAGACAAACGGCTCGGTGCGCGTGCTGCAGTTCGGCCGCCGCCTGCATGTTGGTGATTCCTTTGTAAGCGACGTTCAGAACAATCCTGGGGACGGGTTGCAGTCGTCGTCCGGCTTGAATCCCAACGTCGGGTCGAACTACACGAACCAGGCGACCGTCGATTCCGTAGACGCCGGCAGCGATGTGACGATCCGCGTTTATGGAGCAACCGGAGGGCCGGGAACTGCCTGGTCGCGCCCGGTGGGTTCTCAGGTTGTCAGCTACCCCGCAACGTCGCTTTACCACTACAGCTACTCCACGACTTACTGGATTGTGTACGACCTGGACGCCCAGATTTACCGCGTCCTCACGGACTCGCTGAGCGCGTTGAATGACCGGTATGTTTTCGCCGGAAAAATCACGACGGTGGCATCCGGCGGAACGGGAGGAACGGCTGGTGGCGGGGGAGTTATGGGCGGCGGTGGTGGCAGGCTCTACCTGGAGATGGAGGCGTAATGGGCTGGATTCGCGTAAAGGACGATGCTGATGATAGGTTCGAAAGCGGCACGCACATCGCCGTGCTGCGGCACTCTGAGACCGGCGAGATTCGTAAAGTGCAGATCTCGGTGGTCAACCGCGACGCTCGCTGCCCATTCTGCCAGCGGCCCCACGCGGTTGCCACGACCGGTGAAATCGACGTTGAGGCAGACGTCCAGGCAACGCTGGATGAATGGAATGCCCAGGAGACACGGATCGCCGCGCACCGCCAGAAATATGGCTTCGATGCAGCGACCGGCAGGAAGTTCTCACGAACAGGGGGGAAGCAATGAAGCGATTGATCACAGCCCTAGTGCTGGTCCTCGCGGCAGGTCAGGCGTTTGCCAACACCACAGTGACTGGAAAGACCGTCGATTCGCAGGGCAGCGCCCTGTCGTATGCCGCGAATGGCGTCGTCGTCAGGTTTGAACTGCGCTACACCGACATGACGACGTTCCAGAAGAACCCGCCGCGCGCAAACTCCGGCGTTCCAGTCCAGAACACCAAGCTCGACGTGAAGCCAGCGAGCGATGGAAGCTTCTCAGCGAGCCTGCTTTCGAACAGCGATATCACGCCGACAGGATCGTGGTACCACGTCTACTTCCTGCAAAATGGGCGGGCCTATTCGGAAGGCGATTTGCCCTCGCTCACGGGAATGGCGGTGAATCTGAATAGCACGGTTTACCAAAACCCTCCGCCTGTCGTGCCCGCTCCCACGGGCGACACCACATATGTGCGGCTCGACGGCACAAACGCAGAGAGTTTTCGAGGGGCCGGCGCTTACCTCTACGCAGATGCCTTTCCGGGCGCCACAATGGCGCGACGAACCGTCGCCGCCGCGGCCGCGTGCCCGTCGACCGGGTGCACAATCGACGCGCGCCAGTCAGCCGATCTGACTATGGACGTGGCAATCAGCCTGGGCTCGGATTCCCAGCCCATTAAATTGCTGCTGCCGGCTGGAACCATCACGCGTTCGGCGGGCGCAAATTTTGTTTACTACAACGGTTCCTGGGTGGAAGGCCAGGGAAACTGCAATGGCGGATACTACAGCAACTGCACGGTGATCCAGGGCCCCTCAACGGCGGACACGGCGTTTGTCTATGGGGGAAGCAATCAACCGGGATACGTTCATTTGAAGAATTTCTACCTTCATCAAACGGCTTCCGGTGCCGTGGGGATTGACTACTCGATGGCCATCAAGAGCACCATCGACGATGTATCGGTTCTTTCGGATGCAGGAACGGCTCTGATTGTTGGCGGCACAAATGCTTGCGCTTGCTACAACGAGTTTCGCGGCAATGATTTTCGCGCTGGCCAGTACGGTGTGAAGCTCCTTGATACCGCTAATCAGAACGCGTTCTATGGCGGAACGATCTGGAGTGGTGGGACGGCGGTCTACCAAAGAAGTGTCAATGGGTTTAACGGAACCGGCTCTGACAACTTCTATGGCGTTGACACTGAGAACACCGGCACGGGCTACGACATCTATGCCAACAACGATACGATTCTCACCCCTTACATGGAGGCTGTCGCACACGCCTTCATTCTGGAACCTGGTGCGAGAGGGAACTGGATTCAGGGGTCGGGCGTGTACTCCGGTACTGTTGGTGCTGATAATGTGACCGACAATTCCGGCAACGCTTCTAACTTCTACATGGGCTTCGACTGGCCGAATGGAAATGCAGCCACCTTTCCAAAGCGGTTTGGCATCACAGACCGCCTGCTGATCGGAGGTAACAGCTTCTCAATCGCGCCTGCGAATCAGATATTCTCACTTCGCAACAACTACGGGGGTGGTTACCTGCCGTATGATGATCTCAGCTTTGACTATGAGGGTGGCCCAGTGTCTAACGGCTATGTTGGACATGCGGGACTGGCGCTCAGCCACATGTCGGTTACAGACCTAAACGCAGGCGATGTGGTAACAACTCCGCTGGGCCAGCCTTCGGCCCCGACGCTCGCTTGTAGCGGCTCTGGAAGCGGCACCACCTACACCTATTATCTCGTTGCCCACACTCGCTATGGCGTGACAATTCCCTCTGCCGCTGCCACGATTCAGTGCCCCAACGCGCCATCCTCAAGCTACCCGATCACGATCACACCTCAGAATCTCAACAACATTTGGGATTGGGACGTGCTCAAGGGTGACACCGCTCATGTGCTGTGCGCAGCAGTGCGGTTTGGTTACAACGCCGCCAACTGCAAAGACGCGGGTCAAGCAACTAACGCCTATACGACACCCACGCGGGATACCACGGCCGATGCAAAGTTCGCTGGTGCCGTGGGCGTAGGTCAAACGACAGTAGGTAAGTTGCCTGCTGCGAGTTCCTCGGCGGGAGTGATGCTGACCGTCACGGATTCCACGGCGATATCGGCCGAGGGGCAAGCGTGCGCGGGGGGGTCGAGCAGCACGGCGCTCGCCTGGTCGAACGGATCGGTGTGGAAGTGCTTCTGAGGCATGCAGCCAGCAAAAATGCTGGTGAGTAGTAAAGAGAGCAACCCCGGCGTTCGCGCGCCGGGGTCACCGGGAGACACACCTCCAGGCGGCCGCTAGCGCGGCTGCCCTCTGCATCCTAAATCGGCTGCAGGGTTCAATTCGATTAGGGAAGTTTGGAGGTGTGAATGCTGCGCAGCCCGCTTGCTTGGACAGGCGGAAAGTCGAGATTGCGGGGAGAAATCATACGGAGGATCCCCGAGCACACAGCGTACGTCGAGCTCTTTTGCGGCGCGGCCTGGGTCCTGTTCGGGATGGACCCGAGCTGCTCAAAGTCTGAGATTCTGAATGATGCGGACGGAGAACTCATCAATTTCTGGCGGGTGCTCAAACACCGGCCGGCCGAGTTTGCGGAGCGAGCGAGCCTGGCGCTTGCGTCGCGCGAGTTGTGGAATAACTGGGCGCTCGCCCTGCGGCGCTCTGAATCCGGAGTCCATGACGGTACGCAGGCCAATGACGAAATCGACCGCGCAATTCGTTTCTATGTGGTCATCAAGTGCGGCTTCGGCGCGCAGAGAATGCCTTCCGCGTTCGCTGCGCATCCGAGGCGTAGGCCCACGATGCGTTGGATCGATATCCGCGAGGACTTTGGCGCGATTCTGGCTCGCTTGCACCAGGTGTGGATTGAGCATCTTGACTGGCGCGAGTGCCTGGCGAAATATGACTCGCCCAACACGTTCTTCTATGCCGACCCGCCGTATCGGTGTGCCGGCTCAAAAGCCTATCTACACAGGTTTGGGGACGCGGATCACCAGGCGCTGGCAAAAGCGCTGCTCGCAGTCCGGGGAAAGTGGCTGCTCTCTTACAACGACGACCCGTGGCTGGCAAGCTTGTATTGCGCCCCGCGCGGCAGCCGCCAGATTCACATTGAGCGCATTCCGGTCACTTATACCGTCGCCGCCACGTCGCCACAGGCTGTGCGTGAACTGCTTGTACGGAACTACGACTTGTCGTCGCTGGGGCGTGGCAAGAAACGGGCTGCCTGAGTGCCCTGTTATCTCGTGGCAGGCGGCACGCGCCAGGATGGAGTCAAGGGAACGAGTTTGGCCGTCCGGAATAATGGGCGGCATGTAAGGTTCGACAAGGAAAATGAGGTAGGACGTGAGGGCATGCCGCCCCGACGTCCAGAGCGCTGGTGAAGGGAGATAAACCCCGTCAATCCAGCGCGTTAGTGTCTAATATGGAGATGTGCAACACGGTTGCACTTACTGCCATTCAGCCCCTAACTACTGCCACTCAGTCCCTCACTTACTGCCACTCAAACCCTCAGCGCACAGACTCCTTGTCGCCCTCGCTTGGCCCTTATAGTATAATGGACCTTTGCTTTCGAGTTACTTGGGAAGCCGACGGGTGCTTAGCTGTCCTGAAGGAACTGCATCCCGGGATGCGGGAGCAGGCGGGCCAATCTTTGTTGTGATAGCTCGATCCGGGATATGTCTCAACCGTTTCCTACCGTGCCTCCGGTGTCCAGTCTCGCTCTCAGCGAGCAGGCTGGGTTCAGGCTCAAGCAAATAAGAGAACGGCTTGGTCTGACCTTGCGCCAAGTCGAAGAAGCCAGTCTGGAAATCGCCGACGCCGAGCGCAATTCCGAATACGTAGTCTCCACAGCCCGGCTCAATCAAATCGAAAACGACGGCTCACTCCCCAGCATCTACAAGTTCTATAGCTTGACCGTGATTTACCAGTTAAGTATTGAAGATATGATGGGGATATACGGCATTAACCTTGGGAAGATGCAGCAACACCGCCTGGCCACGCGGCAGAATTCGACGCATCTTTTCACGGTGGAGGTCGGGGACCCATCGCGCGTCGTGCGTTTCCCCGTCCGCTTCGATCCCGGTTTCCAGCCGGAGAAGACGGCCTTTCTCTCGCGGCTTATTGAAGTGTGGGGTGAGGTTCCCGCCGGGCTGTTGACGCAGTTGGACCTCAAGAAGTTTCGATATGGCTACATCGGTCTTGAGGACCATATGATGGTTCCCATCCTGCGGCCCGGCTCGATCGTACAGGTGGACGACTCGCGCCGCCGCATTGTGAACTCCGGCTGGCTGACCGAATATGACCGCCCCATCTACTTCCTGGAGTTGCGCTACAGCTACGAGTGCTGTTGGTGCTATCAGCGCGGCAAAGAGATAACGATGTTGCCGCATCCGTTGTCCCCTTGCGGGCCACGGACAGTCCGGATTCCAGATGAAGGGGAAGTGCTAGGCCAAGTCGTCGGGGTCGCGATGAGGATCGTGCAGTAAGGGCCACAGGTTGGTTTCCCGCAGAACCCTCAGCATAATCTCCATGTTCTTGTCGAAGAGCTCCCTTGCCAGAGGGTGGCCCTTCTCAGGTGGGAGGATCTGGTAGGAACGTAGTTGCTGCCACACATCCACGAGTCGTGCTCTTTCCTCCTGCAGAGACTCGAAGAAACACACCAAGTCTTCTGTCTGCTCTTTGAGAGGTAAGGAGACTAAATCCTCGAATACCTGGACGTGGCACTGCCAAAGGGCTTCGTTTACTGCTTCCGCACTGAAACGCGACTCCAATCCGTAATGGTGGTAGCGTCCCGTACTGTAGTCTCGTAGCGAGGCCACGTAAACCAGGCGACTGAACCGGCCTGGTAACGATGCTAGACTCCTCTCCTCTATATCGCGCCTGACAAGTCTCACCTCTTCGAGAAAGGCATTTTGGTCCTGCTCACTCCGCTGTGAGTTCGGCATGCTCAGAGACTGCGAAGGGATACACTCCCTTCGGCCCGGACCTCCTCGAATCTTTACCAATTACACAATTATACTGGAGGAATGCCGTCAACGGGAACCTTTCATTTGTGTACTGGTTGAAAAACTCTTGCTGCCAGACTAACATGAGGCCGTTTGGCTGAGGTCGAAGGGGCCTCGGCGACGGGCGATCATGAACTATCCTGTCTGGGAACCTCCGCTGCTGGGGGGAGGGCTGATTATCGGCTTCATTGCCATTCTGCACGTTTTCGTCTCGCATTTTGCTGTGGGTGCGGGACTTTTCCTGCCTTTGACCGAGCGCAAGGCTTATCGTGAGAACAATCCTGTGCTGCTGGAATACGTCCGCTCGCACTCCAAGTTCTTTATCCTGGTGGTGCTGGTTTTTGGCGCTGTGAGTGGCGTGGGAATCTGGTGGAGTATCGGTCTGGTGAATCCGGAGGCCACGGCCACGCTGATTCACGTCTTTGTGTGGGGCTGGGCCATCGAATGGGTTTTCTTCTTCGTCGAAATCGCTGCGGGCTTTATTTACTACTACGGTTGGGATCGTCTCGATGCCCGGACGCACTTACGGGTGGGTTGGATTTACTTCGGCGCCGCTTGGGCCAGCCTGTTTGTCATCAACGGCATTCTGACGTTCATGCTGACGCCCGGCCGCTGGCTGGAGACGCAGAGCTTTGCTTCGGCCTTCTTCAACCCCGGCATGCTGCCATCGTGCCTTGTGCGGACCGCAGTCTCGATAGCGCTGGCCGGTGTCTACGCCCTGCTGACGGCGGCGGCGGTCCGTGATGTGGGCTTGCGCACGGTAGTGATCCCGTATGCGGCGAAATGGGTGCTGGCCGGGGCGCTCTTAATCCCGGTCGTCGGCTACTGGTACGTTCTGACACTGCCCAGCATGGCGCGCGAGATTTCCACGGGCGGGGCGCCTGCCGTGACCATCTTTGCGGGACTCTCGGTTTTCTTCTCCGCACTGGTGGTCCTGTTCGTCTATTTCGGCCCCTACCGCAATCCTCGCCACTTCACCTTGTCGTTTGCTGCCGCGATTGCGGTGATGGCGCTCTCGACAACCGCCGTCACGGAGTGGGTGCGGGAAGCCGTGCGCAAGCCCTACGTCATTTACAGTTACATGTATGCCAACGCGGTACGCCTCGATGATGTCGGCCGTGTGCGCGAGCAGGGCATTCTGAAATCCGCGCTCTGGGTGCGGGAACACGAAGTGGACGCGCGGGACCTCGAAAAGGCCGGGGCCGAAATCTACCGCGTGCAATGCGCCAGTTGTCATACGCTCGACGGTTACAACAGCATCCGGTCTGCCGTGAAGGGATGGAGCTGGATGATGATTGATTACCAACTCCAACATCTCAATCAGCTCAAAGGTCTCATGCCACCCTTTATGGGGACAGAGGAAGAGCGAAAGGCGCTGGGCGTGTGGTTAGCGGGTCTCGGACCGCCGCCTGTGGGCATCGAGACAGCGCCCGGCGAGCGGGCAAACTCTACTTCCTCCGCGCCCCAAGGAGGGTCCCGGCCATGATTCCCGTAATTCCCGCGCCGGTTCCCGTGCCGCTGCCCGCTCCGCCCTGGCTGCTGGAAGCGCTGTTGGTGTTCACTTTCATCCTCCACCTCGTGCCCATGAATTTCCTGCTGGGTGGAGTGGTGATGCTGGCGGTTTCAAGCTTTCGCGGCTACCGAGACGCAAAGCATCGCGAATTCACGCGGCGCGCCGCACAGTCCCTTCCCGTTGTGGTGGCATTCACCATCACCCTGGGCGTAGCACCCCTGCTGTTTCTGCAGGTTCTCTACGGCCAGCTTTTCTATACCTCGTCGGTCCTGATGGCCTGGTTCTGGCTGGCCGTGGTTCTCCTGGTGCTCCTCGGCTACTACGGTGTGTACTGGTTCAATTTGCAGCAGGAGGAGTTGGGGAACCGGGCGCCTTGGGTCATGCTGGCGGTGGCCGTCGTCTTCATCCACGTGGCGCTCATTTTCTCCCGGAACATGAACGCCATGCTGAGCCCGCAGGACTTCTATCCGCGGTTCCTGCAGGGCCAGGTCGGCACGATCTTTGGTCCGATGACCAACGTAGCTTTGGCCCGCTTCCTTCATATTTTCGTGGGGGCGCTGGGTGTTGCGGGTCTGGGTGCGGCGTGGCTCTCCCGCCTGTGGCGAAGAGATGTTCCGGAGTTCGCTCCCTGGGCGGAGCGCTACGGCTTGCTCTGGTTCCACGCGGGAATCGGCTGCGAGTTCCTGATCGGCTTCTGGTACCTGTTCAGTCTTCCCCGCGACGTGCGGGCGCAATTTCTGGGAAACAGCCAGCTTTCTACCCTGCTGATGGTTGCGGGAATGATTCTGGCTGTCGTGGCCTTGGCCGCGGCCAAGCGCAGTCTTGGAATCGCCACGGCGGCGCTGGCGGGCTCGCTCAGCACGATGGCAGTGATGCGCCATCTAGTTCGCGTGGCCTACCTCAAGCCCTACTTTGATCTCTCTGCCGCGCCGGTACGCGGACAGTGGACTGTCTTCGTTCTGTTCGTTGTCCTGTTGGTGGGTGGGATTGCGGTGGTGGCGTGGATGCTCCGCATCTTCTTCCGTTCTGCCGCGCCACGAACGCGCTAGTGCAGAGGGAGTTGTACCGCGCCGGGAATCTCGATAAGATGCGGGTGGAGACGGGATGCTCCGGGCCGCAGCGTGGCGGCGGAAAGTGGTCACGGCGCCTGGGAGGTAAAATGCGCAAACTTCTGATCGGGATTGTCGCGACGCTTTGTCTGGCAGGTGCCTTGGCCTCACCGGTTCGAGCCCAGGATATACGCTGGCGTGACCAACACCGGCAGCTCAAAGCGCGGCAGAAACTGGAACGGGCGAGCTGGAAGCGCCAGGAAAAGAACCTGAGCCGGTCACTGAAGCAGCAGCGCGCTTCCAAGGCGATACGTCTACAGGAAAAGCACGGCATTCAACGTGACCGGCGAGCCATGCTTGCGAGACAGAGGGACGAGCGGCAGCAATTGAAGGACCAGCAAAGGGTGCTGAAGGAAAGAGCGAAAGCCTACCGCTAACGGCAGTCCTGCGGCGAACGGGTTCGAAGGAATTCCTGCTGGGGAGGTCGCCATGAAAACGGTGTTCGGGTTCGTGGCGATGTGTCTGTTGGCCGTATCGGTGGCCTGGGCACAACAGAGCGATAACCAGAGTCAGGAACCGTCATCGCAGGAAGAACCGGCTCCGCAGCAGCGGCCCACGCTGGGTCCCGCGCCTGCTCCTACCTTGGGTGGGGGAGGACCTCGGACCGCGACCGTCAATGATTCGCGCAAATTGATGCGCATTCACAGCCTCTACGTCGAACGCATCGACAATTCCCTGAGCGATAAGCTGGTGGAAGCGCTCGCCAAGTCGGGCCGGTTCCGGATTGTGACCAAACCCAAAGAGGCTGACGGAACGGTGCGCGGGTCGTGCCTCGAGTCGCGCCGCCTGAAGCGAGTGCATTCGGAGGTCTTCATTTCGGACCGCAGCGGCACGTCGGTCTGGCAGGATAATGTTTACAGGCCTTTCAATCCTCCGGTGCTCGACCAGGCCGTCAGCGACACGGCTACGTTGATCGCCGGGCACTTGGAAGAGAGCATCCGGGAGGCGGAACATAAGTGACCCAGACTTCCTGATCCCACCGCCAGCAGCTTTTGTTGTACTGCTTTCCACCGATGGTTTACCCTTGCTTATGCGTAATTTTCGTCAGGAGTTTTCTGACTTCTCGCCCACGATCTATCTTGACTGTGCCTACCAAGGGCCGCTTCCTCGTGTTGCCGTAGAACGCTTGCAGCGGGGAATTGAACTGAAAATGCGTCCGGACCGTCTGGAGGCGCCGGAGTATTTCCAGCTTCCGTGGCGTGTGCGGGCGCGAATCGCACACCTCGTGGGCGCCGACCCTGGCGAGATCGCCCTCACCACCAGCGCTACACAGGGAGTCGGCATCGTCGCGACAGGTCTGCCGCTGGGCGCGGGGGATGAGGTGGTCGTGGCGAGTTCGAACTTTCCCTCGAACCTCTTCACGTGGCTGCACCTGCGCCGCAAGGGTGTCGCCGTAAAGGTGATCCAACCCGTTGGGACTGACGTGGAGCTTGACGAGGTGGAGGAAGCACTCACCGAGCGTACGAGAGTTCTGGCCCTCGATTGGGTGAGCTACACGAGTGGCTATCGCATCGACCTTGCAGCCTTGGGAAACCTGGTTCATGCGCGGGGAGGTATCTTCGTTGTGGACGGCACCCAGGCCGCGGGTGCGCTGGAAGTGAATCTGGGTGCTTTGCCCGTTGATGTTTTGGCATGCGGCGCTTACAAATGGCTGCTGGGACCTTACGGCACGGGGTTCGCCTATTTGCGGCGTGACTTGCGTGCCAAGTTGGACTTGCCGGTCGTCAACTGGTATTCGGTCGAGGGCGCCGAAGACTTCGATGCTCTCCCCCGGACTGACTTCAAGCTGGCAGACGACGCGCGCGTCTTCGATTGCGGCGAAACTGGGAACTTCATCAACCTGTACGGCTTTGACGCGTCGTTGGAATTTCTCGAACAGGTTACGCCGCGGGCCGTGCAGGAGCATTGCCGCCGGTTGCTGGAGAGGTTGGCACGGGGGCTTCGGGATTCGGGATTCACGCTCTCGGCGGCATCCGAACCCGGCCACGAATCGACGATTCTGGGTTTCCGGGCAGCGACCCTTGAAGCAACCACGAGGCTACACCGGCGCCTCCGCGCGCATCATATAGCTGTGAGCCTTCGCCAGGACCTGATCCGGGTATCGCCACATCTGTATAATGACGAGACGGACATCGACCAGTTGCTGGAAGTGGCGCGCCTCGAAGGGGATTGAATCGACCGGGGCGCTGAGCCCCTTAAACTGTGTGCTTGATTGTCTATGCGCCTTCGTGCTTTCCGTCCCACGGACTTCGAGCGATTCTACGAAATTGACCAGGCCTGTTTTGAGCCGGACGTTTCTTATTCGCGCGATGAACTGGCTCGTTTTCTTGCACACCGCAATTCCAGAACCTGGGTTGCGGAGGAAAATGGAACCATCGTTGGTTTTCTCATCGCCAACCGCGAGCGCCCGAAGGTTCTGCACATTGTCACGATTGACGTCGTCGAGGGTTGGCGGCGGCGCGGGGTGGGTGCTCTCCTGATGGAAGCTGCGGAAGCTTGGGCGAAGGAGCAGGCGTTCACCCTGGTGGGACTTGAGACCGCGCACGATAACGTGGGCGCCCAGCGCTTCTATGAGAGGCGCGGCTACCGCAAGGTCGGAACGCTCGAACGCTATTACGCCAACGGATCTGCTGCCTGGGTCATGGTGAAGGAGTTAGTGCCAGCCTGAGTCTGGGCGCATCTCGTAACCGGGGTGCCGTTCGTACTGGCACGGGGGTGCCAGGAGAGTGGACCCCCGACGAAAGGTAAACTGAGGTATAATCCCCGTGGTTGGAAGGCTAAGTGCAATGCAAGAGTTCTTGAGTAGGATTCTGTGCGGTTTCACGCCCCCCGGATGGGTAGCAAGTTGTCCCCTGGTGGTCCCAACTGAGCAACTGGCTTGGGACGCGCGTCGATACGATTAAAGCTGAAACAGATGTGGTGGATCTTCTCGAGAGTGCCTTTGAAAAGGGCGTCGAAGTTCAGTGCAGTGTATGCACTGTATGTCTCTATCATCTGGCTTTTTGATTATGTGTATTATCCCTGGTTGATACTCAGATTTAGGTATTGGGTGTTTGTGCCCTTATTCCTTTCTGTGTTCCTGGTATCCTGGGGAGGCTACTATCTTTACAGTTATTTCCAGGAGGATGTATTCCTTACGGAGCAAATCAATAATTGGCTGCGACGGCCGGGTGGATGGCCGCTGGTGAGCAAGTCCAAGGCCTTGATTGTGGACAACCCCGGTTGGACCTTTGCAGCCATTGCCGCGTGGTGGAGCCCCCTGCACGCTTATGTTTTCAGCCGCAGAGACGAAACCTTTGACCTAGGCTCTTTTGTCCGAGCTATTGCCAAGGGTTCGTTTGTCTGCGCGTTCTTCTGGGGCGTGGTGGCCGAGTCTGTCCTGCTTTTGTGGAGACTGGGCAAGCTTCTCCTACGCTGAGGTTGCCGGAACGAGGTGGAATTGTGAACGTATTTCTTACGGGAGCGACGGGATTCTTGGGTGGCGAGCTTGCGGTCCTCCTGGCCCAGTCCCCCGAAGTCAGGCGGCTCTATTGTTTGGTGCGTGCGGATGACACTGCGGCCGCGTGGAAACGCTTGGAGCGGGTCTTTCAGTTTCACGGGGATGCCCTGGACGGTGCGAAGGTCATTCCGGTGGTCGGGCATCTCGAGGACGCGTCTCTGGCCCAGCAGCTTCGCGCGCTCGACTCCTTGCGCGAGGTCCACACGGTCATCCATGCGGCTGCCGACACGTCCTTTTCTCCGGCGCGCACCGCTTCCATCGAAAGGGTGAACATCGGAGGAACCCGGCAGATCCTCGATTGGGCCAAGGCCCTGCCTGATCTCGGGACCTTCGTCTACGTCGGCACCGCCAGCATCTGTGGGACGGGCCTGGCCAATTGCCACGTTCATGAAGATCAGTCTCCGAACGAACATGCCTCCCATCTCGTCAAGTATTGCCACTCGAAGATGATGGGCGAGATGGATGTCCGCCGCACTTTCCCCGAGGAGAAGCTTCTGATCGTCCGGCCCTCCATTATCATGGGTGACACGCGCAAGTGGAGGCCACGGTCTTACGTGATCCTCTGGGCCCTCGCGGTGATGAATGCTATCCGCCTGGTGCCGGCGAATCCGTTCGCAAGCATTGATGTCATTCCCGTGGATTACGCGGCGAACGCCATCGTCAAGCTGCTCTTTTCCCGCCGGCAGTGGACGGCCTACCACATTTCGGCCGGGCAGCATTCCGCTACGAACCTGCGGAAGGTCTTGGGCCTGCTTGCTCGTATTTCGCCGCGCCATCCGGGCTTCCGGTTCGTCCGTTCTGACCTGATCGAGCAGATGAAGAAGTGGCCTAACCGGCTCAGCCCTTCCAGCGAGCTTTTTGAGCACGCGGAACACTTGGCTTACTGGAAATCGAATTTCAATGGCGACTTCAAACTGCTGGTTCGGGGAATGCGGCCTTACTTCCGGTTCATTGATCTGAACCAAACCTTCGATAATTCCCGCCTGCTTGCCGACGCGGGCCTGCCGAACCCTCCCTCTCCTTCTGAGTACATTCAGACGACGTCGAGCTGCCTCGATGACGTCGACCTAACGGCGGGCGCCCTCGATCCTTAGATTTGCATTCAGCAATTGCCGTGGATTACAGAATGCTGACGGCCAACGCTGTAGCGGCGGTCTATCACCGTCGTCGTCGAGAATCAACGATATCGGCGCTCATGGAGCGCCGCTGCAATGAGCTGCCACTACTGCGCAGTCGGATCACTTCCACTGCCGCTTCCTAATTCTTGCCAGACAGCCAGTGCACTACGGGTATAATCGGCGTGCCTTCAGCTTTGGGGCGCGAAGGGGTTCTCATGCCGAATACTTTGACTTCCGGCGACCGCCGGGTCATTGGCAGTGCCGTACTTGTCGCTGCCGTCTCGCTGGCCATTGGTGTGAAGTACTTCTCCCGAGCCTTTCCCGAGGCGGCCATCCAATTCCGGGTGAACCGGGATGACTCGCGGCCGCTGGCGCAGCAGTTCCTGGCGGCGCGCGGCTGGAATGTGGCGGGCTACCGCCACGCCGCGGTCTTTGATTACGACGACGATGCCAAGGTTTACCTGGAGCGGACCCAGGGCCTGGCTCGAATGAACGGTCTCACCCGTGGCCCCATTCGGTTGTGGCATTGGTCGCATCGCTGGTTCAGGCCTCAGCAAAAAGAGGAGTATCGCGTTGACGTCAGCCCGGCGGGAGAAGTCGTAGGCTTTGACCGCGAGATTCCGGAAGCAGCGCCCGGCGCAAACCTGGATACCCCTGCAGCTCGCGCCCTGGCGGAAAGCTTCCTCGCGCAGACCATGCACCGGGATCTAGCGGACCTGGAGTTCGTCGACTCGCAATCCCAGAAGCGTCTCGCGCGTACGGATTATGCCTTCACCTGGAAACAGAAAAGCGTAGACCTCGGGGAAGGCAGTTGGCGGCTCGACGTTGGAGTGGACGGAGACCAGATCTCGGGCTATCGGGAGTACGTGAAGATCCCCGAGGGGTGGACGCGCGGTTACGAGAATCTTCGTTCCCGCAACAATTCTGCCCAGGAAGTGGATGAGGTCCTCTGGATTCTCCTGTGCATCGGAGGACTGGTTATCCTCGTTCAACGGCTGCGAGATCGCGACGTCCCTATTCGCCTGGCTTCCGGGTTCGCACTGGTTGCGGCCGGGCTCTATTTTCTCGGGCAGCTCAACTCCTTTTCGCTGGCGGAATTCGGCTACCGGACGACGGACTCTTATTCGAGTTTTGTCAGCAGCTACCTGCGCGACAACGTGCTGGCGGCCCTGGCGTTGGGCGCGCTGATCTTCCTTTTGCTCGCGAGTTCGGAGCCCGTCTACCGGGAAGCCTATCCGAACTTCCTTTCCATCCGCCGCTACTTCAGTTGGCAGGGATTGCGCACGCGCTCGTTTTTCCTCGCGAACGTGGTCGGGGTCGGGATCACTTTCTTCTTCTTCGCTTACCAAACAGTGTTCTATCTCGCGGCCGACAAACTGGGAGCGTGGGCGCCGGCGGACATTCCTTTCTCGGATTTGCTGAATACGCGCTTTCCCTGGACCATGGTGCTCTTCATCGGGTTCCTTCCGGCTGTCTCCGAGGAGATACAGTTCCGGGCTTTTGCCATTCCCTTTATCGGGAAGCTGCTCAGGTCGCGCGTGGCGGCTGTGGTGCTTGCGGCTTTCATTTGGGGATTCCTGCACTCGGCTTATCCGAATCAGCCCTTTTTCATTCGCGGGCTGGAAGTGGGCATGGGCGGCATTATCGTGGGCTTGATCATGCTGCGGTTTGGAATCCTGGCGACGCTGATCTGGCACTACTCCGTGGACGCACTCTACACGGCGTTCCTGCTGTTGCGTTCGCCCAACCATTACCTGATGGTGTCAGGCGGGATCGCCGCGGGAATCATGCTGATTCCCCTGATCGTGGCGCTCGCGGCGTACTTCAGCACCGGCACTTTCACGGAAGAGACGGCGCTGACCAACGCGGCGGAAGGCATGGCCCGCGAGGCGCGCGCGGAGGCGGTCGTAGCAGAAACGCCCCTTGCCTACACTCCGCTCGCGAAATCTCGCCTGTGGCTGGCGGGTGCCATTGTTTTGGTCTTCGCTGTCCTCGCCGCCGTGCCGGCTTATCAATTTGGGAAGGGCATTCTGCTGCGCAAGTCCTCCTCGGACGCCCTCGCCGCCGCAGACACTTTTCTGCGCCAGCGCCATGTGGATCCGGCCAGTTACCGCCACGTGGTCTGGATTGAGGACAATGTTGATGAACTGGCGCTCAAGTACCTCGCGGAGCGCAGGTCGCTGGAACAGTCCGAACGGATTTACCGCCAGGCCACGCGCCTCGCGCTGTGGAGGGTGCGTTATTTCCGTCCTCTGGAGAAGGAGGAGTACCTGGTCTTTGTCGATCCGGACGAAGGCGGCGTCTTTGGCTACCGGCATGAACTGCCGGAGGACGCGCCGGGGGCTGCGCTTTCCGCCGACGAGGCCCGCGACCTCGCGGCGCGTGAAGTCAGCGCACACGGTTACGACTTGGCGGACTTTGAGCTGGTGGACTCTGAGGCAAACCGGCGCAAAGCTCGCGAAGATTACACGCTGGTCTGGCAGGCCAAGCCGGGCGACCTCCGCAACGTCGGTGAAGCGCACTACCGCATTACCGTCGAGATTGCCGGTGACCAGGTTCTGGGCCTGGCGCGGTCCTTCAAGCTTCCGGAGGAATGGGAACGCGAGCAGCGTGCCACGCACCTCAGCAATGTGGCGCTCAAGGGCGCTTCGTATTTAATGGTCTTCTGTCTGGTGGCCGCGGGGCTGATTCTCTTCGTCCGGCAAGTCCGTTCGGGGGAACTGCCTTGGAAACGCTCGGCGAAGTTTGGCGTTCTGGGAGCGCTCGCGATGCTCCTGGTTGCCTTGAACCAATATCCGACGTACGACCGCGGCTACAGCACGTCGATTCCTCTCGCGAGCTATCACTTGCTGGTTGCCGTCGTGAGCGTGATTGTAGTCCCGCTGCTGGCCGGCCTTGCCACGTGGCTTTTGGTGGGCCTGGCGGTGAGCTTTTACCCCGATGCCTGGAAGGTGTTTCAGCGTTCGGCCCGCCGCGCATGGCGGCGCGACGCGCTGGTGGCGCTCGCGCTGGGCATCGCGGCGCACGCGGGTTTTGCGCGCTTTGACGCCCTGCTGGCCAATTGGTTCCACGCCTATGTCCCCATCCGTGTTGACCTGTTCCCCGGGGAGTTCAACTCCGCTCTTCCCGCCTTGGGCTTCTTCCTTACCAGTCTGCTTTGGAGTCTGATTTACACGTCTCTGGCCGGCTTGGTCATCATCGCGGTGCGGGTGGGGTGGAAAGCGCGAGCCTGGTGGCTGGCGATTGCGCTGGTTCTGATTCTGGTGTCGTTGGGGCCGTCCGACGCACACTCGCTGGGCACTTATGCCATTGGTTGGGTTGGAGGCCTCCTGCCGCTGCTCGTCATGGTCGGGCTGATTGCCTTTTTCCTGCGCGCCAATATTCTGGCGTACCTGGTGCTCTTCTTCTGCAGCCGGCTCGTCGAACCTCTTTGGGATTCTTTCGCGCAGCCGGATACCTTCTTCCGCTGGAACGGTGTAGTGCTCGCCGGGTTGACGGCCGCCGTCCTCGCGTGGATGTTTCTGGTTTCCGGCCGCGGGGAAGGTGTTACGCAGCCGCATCCGTCGGGATCCTAACGCGCCCCCTCACCTACCCTCCTTCGTCGGGCACCCTGTCCCGCAAGGGGGGAGCGCAGGGCAGACACGTGGGTCGGCCCCTACGGTAAAGGCGCCCTGGCGTAGGGGCGCACCCGTGTGTGCGCCCTCTCGCTTTGCGGATGTGTCCGCGCCAAATAGCAGCGGAGTGCTTATAGCGAACGGAGCGCCGCGGCCACGGGCCGCACTGCGGCGTGGATGGCGGGCAGCAGGCCGCCGGCCACCCCCATTGATAGCGCGAAGATAATCCCTCGCAAGAGGAGGTCTGGTGTAATCCGGAAGGCAAAGGCCAGGTGGGAGAAGGTCTGCCAGTTCATGGCTCCGGTGGTGAAACCGTTCAGAGGCAGAACGGCTGCGCAGCCGATGGCGCCGCCCACGAACGAGATCAGCAAGGCCTCGATCAGGAACGAGAAAACCACCGCGACCGCGCCGAACCCCAAGGCGCGCATGACGGCAATTTCCCGCCCGCGTTCCGAGACCGCGGAGTACATCGTGTTGAGAGCGCCGAAGACCGCGCCGATGCCCATCACCATGGCTACAAGCCCGCCCAAGACGGTGATCAGGCGCGTCAGAGTCTGCGACTGCTTGGCGTAGTAATCGACCTCGCGGCTGACATCGACATCCAAGCGCGGGTCCTTGCTCACGGCATCTTTGAAGCTCTGGAAGGACTCGGGCGAAGCAAGATGGACGGTGACGGATTGAAAGACATAGTTGGGCCGCTTATAGACGTCATCAAGTACCCGTCCATCGCACCAGACCTCGGAGTCAAAGGCTGATCCGCCGGCATCGAAAATCCCTACGACCGTCCATTCACCACCCCCGAAACGCACGCTGTTTCCAAGGGTTAAGCCTGAGTAGCTCTTGGTGGCGTTGCTGCCGACAACCAACTCAGAAATCCCGGGTTGGAACATGCGGCCGTGGACGATCTTGACGTTCCGGCGCACCGTCAGGACGTTGGGCGAGACGCCGCGGACTTGCACGTTCGCGTCAGTGCCGGTCGAGCGCATGGGGAAGGGCGCCACCACCACAACTTCCGAAGTCACCATGGGCACGCCGCTGACGCGCGCCACGCCCGGCTCGTCCTGGAGGATCTTCACCGAATCAAGGGCGACGCCGCTCATCATTTCCGACGTAGCGCCGGCACGCATCACAATCGCATTGTCGTAGGAGCCGGAGGAGACCAGCGTGGCGCGGAAGCCTCGGGCCAGGGCGAGCATGGCGACGAACACGCCGACGGTCCCGGCAATGCCGAGCACCGCCACGATGGCCGATGTCCATCGGGCCTTTACGCTGCGGAAGTTGTAGACGACAGGAATTGCCATAGTTCCGCTCCCCCGCCTTGTAGGGGCACGCCATGGCGTGCCCCTACCGGCTTACACTCTTCGGAACGCATCGACGACGCGCAAGCGCATCGCTCCGATACCCGGCAGCACGCCGCTGCAGGCCCCCACCAGCAGGGCAAAGCCGATACCGGCCCCGAGTATTGATTTCGACAGAACGAGCTGGGGCAGCATGCCATTCAGCGCCGCGCCCAATGCGGGAATGGCCAGCATCGCGAATCCCAGGCCTAGCAGCCCTCCGCACAACGCGATGGCCAGCGATTCCGCAAGCACAAAGGAAAGTATGGAACCGTCCTTGAACCCGATCGCCTTCAGCACCGCGAGTTCGCCCGTCCGCTCGCGTACGGAAATCGCCATGGTGTTGCCGGTCACGAGCAGCAGAGTGAAGAACACCACGCTGCCAATGGTCAGGATCAGCAGCTCGATGTTGCCGAACTGCTTCACCCAGCTTGCCGCGAAGGCGGATTCGGTCTCGGTCTTGGTCTCGTAAGGAGAGTTGGCAAACTCGGCGTCAATGGCTTTGACTACACGCAAGGCGTCATCCGGTGAGTCGAGCTTGACGGTGTACCAGCCCGCCAGTCCCTTGAATCCCTGGGGGACACGCTCCTCGAAATAGTCCCACTGGAACCAGAACTGCGTTTCGTCGTCCTGCGGGCGCTGGCCGTGATAGATGCCGTCGATGACGAATTCCCAGGCGCCCCCGCCCCCGTAAATGGTTGTCTTGATCGGGATGCGGTCGCCGATTTTCCAGCCAAAACGTTTGGCCGTGCGAGCGCCCACAATCGCCCCCTGGCGGTCCTTGAGAAAGGCCTTCCACTGGTCGTCGGGAACGATCAGTTCGGAATAGACCTGGCGCTGATTCTCGGGATCGATGGCGAACTGTGGGAAGAAGTTCTTCTCGTCCTGGTAAACGCCGCCGAACCAGTTGTCGTGCGTGACACTGGTGACGCCCGGGATGCGCAGAATTTTGTCGCGATAGGAGAGTGGAATCGGCTGAATGATGGAGACGCGGTTGATGGTGACGAGGCGGCTGGCGCTCGCGACATCCGCGCCGCGGCCGAAGGCCGCCCTGACCACGGCGAGAAAGGCAAAGAGGAACAACGCCACGGCGAAGGAGCCCAGGGTGAGCAGCAGGCGGATCTTCTTGCGTACAAGATTGACCCAGATGAGCCGGCTGAATCTCATGCCACACCTCCAGCCATTGCGTTCTGGCGAGACTTGGAGCCTTCCACCAGCACGCCTTTCTCAAGGTGCAGCACCGTGTGCGCGCGAGCGGCGACCACGGGGTCATGCGTGACCATTAGGACCGTCTTGCCGTGCTTCGCAACTAGTTCCTCGATGAGCGCCATAATCTCGTTGGCACTGTGCCGGTCGAGGTCGCCGGTAGGCTCGTCGCAAAGTAGAAACGTGGGGTCGGAAACGATGGCGCGGGCAATGGCGACGCGCTGTTCCTGCCCACCGGAAAGTTGGCGCGGAAAATGGCGGGAGCGTTCACTGAGGCCGACAATCGCGAGAGCAGCCTCGACGTGCTCGCGGCGTGCTGACCGGGAAAGACGCGTCAGCAGCAGCGGCAGTTCCACGTTTTGATAGGCTGTGAGAACCGGCACAAGGTTGTACATCTGAAAGACGAAGCCCACGTGGCGGGCGCGCCATTCGGTGAGCCGGCCCGAAGACATGTGCGTGATCTCGTCGCCGGCCACCGAGACAACACCAGCCGTCGGCACGTCGAGTCCGCCCAGGAGATTCAGCAGGGTGGTCTTGCCGGAGCCGCTCGGCCCCATGAACGCCACGAAGTCGCCCTTATCGACGTCCAGGTTGAGTCCTTGCAGCACTTGAATCTGCTCGCCGCCGCGCCGATAGGTCTTGTTGAGACCGCGGACCTGGATGAGGGCTGACGAACTCCCGTTGGTGTTGACGCTCACCATGTGTCACTCCTCTCATGCGCAAGGAAAAGTCAAAAAGGCAAAGCGCAAAAGTCAAAACTCAAAAGTGAAAACCCGCAAAACGCTTCCTCCGGTCAACCCAGCCATGCCTTCATCTATGGCTGTGGCTTTGCCTTTTGACTTTTGCCGTTTGCCTTTTGACTTGTCTTTGTCTGCTGTCTACTGCCTTTCCTACTCCTGGGGTTTGACTTCGACCTTCTGGCTATCCTGCAAGTTCTCCGGGCCTTGTACGACGAGTTGGTCGCCCGCATTGACGCCGGCGATCACTTCGATGTCGCTGGCCTTCTCACGTCCGAGGCTGACGGCGCGGCGCTCCAGTTTCCCGTCACGGACCGCAAATACATAGGAGGAACCGCCCTCGCCATGTACGGCGCTTTTCGGGATGAGGGCCTTGGCCGCAGGCGCTTGATCTTCCGTTTTGGCCTTTCTTGCGGGACGATCCTCACCGAGGAAGGCGACCTTCACGCCCATATCCGGAAGAATCCTCGGGTCCAGGTGATCGAACGATATTCGCACCTTGACCGTAGCCTTCTGGCGGTCGGCGGTGGGGATGATGGTGCGTACATGCGAGGGGATCTGCCAGTCGGGGTAGGCGTCGAGCGTGGCCATCACCTTCTGGCCGGGTTGGACGCGAGCGATGTACGCTTCGTTGACATCCACTTCGATCTCGTTCGAGTTCATGTCCACGATCGTTGCAATGCCGGTGCGTGTGAAGCCGCCGCCCGCGGAAAGTGGCGAGACCATCTCGCCGACCTGAGCGTCCTTCGAGACGATGATGCCGCTAAATGGCGCCCGTATTACACAATTGTCAACATTCTGTTGCGCCTGTTCGATGCGCATGGCGGAGGCATCTACCTGGTCTTTGGCAAGCGCGATTTTGGCTTCGAGGCTGTCGGCGTTGGTGCGTGCGATGTCCAGGGCGTCCTGGCTCTGGATTTGCGCGGCACTAAGCTCCTGTGTGCGGTGAAGTGCAATCTCGGCGTACTTGAGCTGGACCTCGTAGTCGGCGATGGCTGCCTCGGAGGCTTTGCGGTCGGCGACCGCGGAGTTCAGGGCTCGCTTGGCGTCCGAGTCATCCAGCGTGGCCAGGAGTTGGCCTTCCTGGACATGCATCCCTTCATCAAATAGCACGGCGGTAACGCGGCCCGTGATCTTGGCGGCAACCGTGGCGCGGCGCCGGGGCGTGACGTAGCCGCTGGCATTCAGCAGCGTTGAGGCTTCCGTGCCGCTGGCCGGACGCGCCGCCGCGACGACGACCACGGGCTCGTGGGTGCGCAGGGCGAAGACACCTCCGGCGACGAGGACCAGTACTCCCAGGGAAGCCGCGAAGAGACGCCAGAACTTCCCGCCTGAGCCTCCTGAGCGGGCAGAGTCGTCAATCTTCAGAGATGACAGGTCTGCAACTGGCATACAAGATCTGTGCCTCCCGAAGCAAGAAGACTGTGAAAAGACCGCCGAGCCCTGTGGCGGCACTGTTACCGGGGCACCAGGACTACCCGGAATTACCCTTGCCTATTCTGCACCAGGGCGCGCAGCACAGCCAGCGGAAAATCCGGTGTGTCTCCGTTCACTGTAGCGGCGCTCTATGAGCGCCGTTCGGCGGTCATAGACCGCCGCTACAACTGCTCACCTAAAACACTGCCGAAAAAACCACGGCAAACTCCACCACCATATCCATACGGCTTGACCCGGCGCACAGTTCCCTCGTCGTACCCCGAGTTCGAGCCTAAACCAGGGTGACGGAATCCAGAAGCTGGCTTTCACCGTTCTTCCAGAGAGCGTACTTCAGGTGAAAGCGGGTATTCATTGAGGCCGCCCCAATCTCACCGCGTGTGTTGATGGCGATCACGCCGACCTCCGCGTCGCGGTTCTTGGGATCGGTCTTGAGCATGTGCCGCAGCAACTCCAGGCAGGCGTCTTGCGGCGAGGCCCCGTGCATCATGTAGTGGACGATGGAGATGCTCGTACAGTAGTTGGTCATCAGGTCGCCGTCGCCTGTGGCTGACGCTGCACCCACGTTGTCGTCCGCATAGACGCCGCAGCCGATGAGCGGTGAATCTCCGACGCGTCCGGGAATCTTCCAGGCAAGCCCGGAGGTCGAGCAGCCAGACACCACATGTCCCTGGCCGTCGGTCGCGACCATGCCGATGGTGTCGTGATTCTCAGAACTCAGCCAGAAGGTTTGACGCTTCGGGTTGGCGCGCCATTCTTCCCACTTCTTGAGACTCCCCGGGGTCAGCAGAGTCTGAGGCTCGAACCCCATCTTCACGGCGAAGGCAAACGCGCCCTCACCGGCAAGCGTCGTGTGCCGGGTCTTCTCCATCACGAGGCGCGCCACGGAAATGGGATTCTTGATCATGTGCAGGTTGCAGATGGAGCCGGCGCGATGCCGTGTGCCGTCCATGATGGCCGCGTCGAGCTCGACGACACCTTCTGCGTTGGGAAGGCCGCCGTAGCCGACACTCGTGACCGCCGGGTCGCTCTCCGGTACATTGATGCCTTTCTCGACGGAGTCCAGCAGACTGCCTCCGGACTGGAAGACCTCGGCGGCGCGTTCGTTGGCAGGTTTCCCGTGTATCCAGGTGGAAAGAAAGACCGGGCCGGATTCGGCAGGCCGCGCGGGCGCGCTCTCCACCGCGGCCAGTGCCGCGGTGCCGGCAACCGTCTTCATGAAGCTGCGTCGATTGATCGGTTCCATGGATTCTCCTTCTGGCAGGTGTGCGGGTAATTCGTTTAACGGCACGGAGTCATGCTACGCAAAACGACGTAAGCGTGCGTCCGGCAGTAGCGGCGGTCCGGGACCGCCGAACGGCGCTCACAGAGCGCCGCTACAGTTTATGCCGGCGCCGTTTGTGCCGGCACAATTCATGCGGCCGCAATTCAGGTCGCTCCACATACTGACGGTTTCACACCGAGCGGAAAAGACGCATGGGCCGTGAGCGTGGTGTCGGCGCGCTCTCCGGCCCGGAGTTTATAGTAGCCGGCGGCAGCGATCATGGCTGCGTTGTCGGTGGACAGCGCCGGGGAAGGGAAGAAAACCGAGAATCCTTGGTGCTTGGCCGCTTCGGCGAAGCGTTCCCGGAGAAGGGAATTGCAGGCCACACCGCCCGAGACAAAGATCGTATCAACGCGGCTGGCCTCTGCGGCGGCGACGGAGCGCGCGACCAGATCCTCAACGACCGCGTGCTGGAAGCTGGCGACAAGATCGAGCGTGGCTTGGGAACAGCGAGCGCGCAGGTCATCGGCACTCGCGCGCTCAACGGTCTTTCGCCAGGTGCGGCGCTCGTCAGCCTCGCGGGCGAGTTCCGTGCCGCGCACGCGGTAGAGCACTGCGGTCTTGAGGCCCGAGAAGCTGGAATCCAGCGGATTGCCTTTCATCTTGATGTGCCCGAACTCGACGGCGTGGGGATTGCCGAAGCGCGCCAGGCGATCGATGATCGGCCCACCGGGGTAGCCCAGGGCCAGCAGCTTCGAGACCTTGTCAAAGGCCTCACCTGCCGCGTCGTCACGGCTGCGTCCGAGCGGCTTGTACGTGAAGACGGCTGAAGCGGAGTTCGCCGCATTGGCAGTGGCTAGAAACAGGCTGGTGTGTCCACCGGACACCACCAAAGTAATGGCGGGCAGCGCGGCTTCCGAAACCGTCTTTCCGGCCGCGCGGTCCAACTTGTTCTGAAGCAGCACGGCGTGGATGTGCCCTTCGAGATGGTTCACGCCCACCAGCGGCTTGGCGAGCGAAAGCGCCAGCGCCTTGCCGTACACCAGACCTACGAGGAGCGATCCGATCAGGCCAGGCCCCTCTGTGACGGCGATGGCATCCACGTCACGAAGCGTAAGTTGAGCGCGCAGGCAGGCTTCTGTTACCACCGGCTCGATCTTCAACAGGTGTTCGCGCGAGGCCAGTTCCGGGACCACGCCACCGTACTTCGCATGCGTCGGAATCTGCGAGGCGACCACACTGGAGCGGATCTCGGCGGCGTTCGCTACGACGGCCGCCGCTGTCTCGTCGCAACTTGACTCAATGCCCAGCACCAACATGGAAACTCGATTCTGAAGTAACGGGTCTATTTTTCATCAACATCGTAGGGTGGAGCGCGTAACTGCCTGTGTTTTCATCAACATCGTAGGTATTGCCAACATGTCCGTTTTTAAGTCTTTTGTTTTTATAGATATCGTAGGACTTACCGATTTTTTCTTCGTCCGACCCCATTTTTGTCGAAATAGGCAAGGGCTTGTTTTTCAATGAGTTGAACTCTCGAGCGTGTGGTCCAGGAATGCCCTGGAAAAATTGTAACTCATTTATTATCATAAACATCGTAGGGTGGTAGCTTTCTCTCTGCAAGTTCTACCAGGAGCACCCGGCGGCCCGGAAGACGAACGTGCCGC
>Ga0335069_10000458_pt1 | contig 69292 bp, 82 predicted proteins | sample Lox_Sample_11_FD_206714 | JGI IMG/M metagenome (GOLD analysis project Ga0335069, IMG submission 206714) | Soil microbial communities from Loxahatchee National Wildlife Refuge, Florida, United States - Lox_Sample_1.1 | ecosystem: Environmental > Terrestrial > Soil > Wetlands | place: USA...
CGCACAGGTGCCTGTCGTTCATCTCGCAGCAACTACTGCAACTTTGCTGGTAAGAATCGTGTTGATAGCATGGCGCGTGCATTCATCCCTCCCTCACATCCTCCGCCCGGAGCACGATGGAGCGGATCTGCTCGGCATATCTGTGCTCGCCCTCCATGACCATTTCCTGCGCTGCCTTCTCCAGTGCCGTCCGTACCGCTTCGTCGATGGCGGATTGCATATCTTCCTTCTCCGCTTCCAATCCGCACGTACACTCTTTCTCGTTTGGATTGGCACATCCCTCGTCGGAAAGCGGGCAGGAATACCAAGAATCCTCGCACTCACGATGCTTCGTGCGCCCATATTTCCGCGCGATCTTCTCGTCAAACTCCCGGTGCGCCGCTGCTTCGTTCGCCATTCCCCTCACCTCTCCCCGCCCTTATTTTCTAGACTTCGGTGGTTTTCTCGTCGTCCGCTTCCCGTGAAATCTCAATAGTGCCAATCTCGATCACAAACTTCCGGTTTTCGCCGGGCTTGAGTTCCTTCAGTTGATTCGCTGCTGTTGTCATCGTCTCCGCGATTTTCTTGCGAGCATGATCCGCAATCTGATCGGCGACGGCGAGCCAATTGACGCATTTCACATCGTTCTTGGTCGTTAGCATTACGTGCATTTGATCGTCTCCTTATTACTCTGAATACACTGTCCTAGAATAAAAATCCTCAACTGCGTTCCCCTCTAGCCTGCGCCTCACGCCTTCAAATTACCGCGCTTCAACGCATCGAGCAGGACTTGCTTTTCTCGAATACGCGCTTCCACTTCGGCAATCGCTCTCTCGGCATCCTCGCGGATTCTCTTGATGTTCTCGCGCATCCGTGCGATACCGCTCTCCCGGCGAAAAATCGACCGATCCACCGGACTCATGTCGGCAAACTTACTCTTACGTTTCATGGTGCTCTCCTTAAACCTGTTCCCCTCTAGCCCTTCCGAGCCTTAATCCTTTCCCCACGGCGTGCTGTAAGTACCGTCTGGATGTGCGACTCTTTCATGGCCTTAGAAGTTGCAAGTTACATCCTTGCCCGTCCGTTGTGCTTCCTGAATAGCTGCATTTACGACCGAAACAAACGTCTCGCTTTGTGTTGTCGCTTCGTTCATTTTATGACCCCCTCAAATTTACCCGCGTTCCCCTCTAGCCCGCGCCAGCGCAGCCCGCATCTCAGGTATCAATTTGCAGATCGAGTCGCATTGCGTGCTTCCCTTTTCGTGTCCGTGAAGTGAGTGCCAGGATTCTGCTTCGTGACAGATTTTCCGCAGCGATTCGTACATCTCTGGCGCAGCGGATATCAGATTGATATTGGCCTTTGCCTCCAAAGGTTTGTTGTCGGGAAATAGGTGCTCAATTTCTCCATCGGACGAGAATTCGGCAATGGAGCAGATCGGCTCGAGATCGCCATGGGTAATCACGTAGCACGGCTGCAACTGGGAAACTTCCCACGGTCCTAGCGTAAATTTGGCGGCTCCGCTCTCTGGCTTGGACGGTTTCGGGGACGGTTTACTCGGCATGGGATTCCTCCGGCTTGAAATCGAAAACTTCCTGACTCAATCTCTTGGCGGCGATCTCACAGTACTTCTCTTCGATCTCGATACCGATGGCTTTTCTGGCGAGTGCCTTAGCCGCAATAAGCGTCGTGCCGCTTCCCATGAACGGATCGATCACGGTTTGCCCTTCATCAGAGAGCCACTTTATTAGCTTTCCCGCAATGGCTGGACTTTTCTCCGCCGGGTGAAAATCATGCTTGCCGTAGTACCAGTAATCCCGCAATATATTCGGCTGATCCGATGGGATTCGTTCTCGGAAGTCAGTACTCTTGCCGCGAACTATGGCGATCCAATCGACCTGATTACGGAATGGACTTCCCATGCCAATCATCTCGCGGTCATGAATGATGACTTGAGATACGCGGCGCTGGTCATAGTAGTCACTTGCCGAACTGCCGAGTACTTCATCGTAAATGGATGCGGTTCGCCAGTCGCACCAAAGTGCCCAAGCAGAAGTCGGAACAGATACTCTATGCAAGAGTCGAAATACATCCGCGAGCCAGCATTCAAAAAACTGGGAATCAGCCCGAGATGCAAACCCGTTACTAATTCCCCCAGCAAATGAAAATGGGGGGTCCGTGATGACGGCATCGGACAGACCGACCGCCTGCAGGATTTCCCTACAATCGCCGTGGTAAATTACACAACCGTTCTCTTGGTGGTATGGCTTCATTCAGTATGCCCTCGACCTTCGTCATAGAAAATCTTCTGCGCCCATTCAAACACGGCCTCTTCGTCATTGTTCCGATTACGAAATTGGGCCAAACAGCCCTCCGCTAAAAGCGTAGCGTTCTCGTAAAACGGAGCCTCATACCTCATCCAGCGAATTAGTTCCTGCACAAAGTTTCTCCGTGGTAGATCGTGATGCCCGCGTGCTCGTAGTAGGGCTTCAATTTCGCTCGGTCACTGCTGGGCATTGGCGATCTCCACGACTAATTCCAAGACTTCTTCCTTGAGATAGGAAACTAGGCGGTCAGTCTGCCACTTCTCTTCGGCAGCCCAAGCGGCAGCCCCAGCGGCAGCCCTAGCGGCAGCCCCAGCGGCAGCCCAAGCGGCAGCCCAAGCGGCAGCCCTAGCGGCATCCCTAGCGGCAGCCCTAGCGGCATCCCTAGCGGCATCCATAGCGGCATCCCAAGCGGCATCCCAAGCGGCATCCCAAGCGGCAGCCCCAGCGGCAGCCCCAGCGGCAGCCCTAGCGGCATCCGATATTTCTCCGCGTGCAAACTGACGAGTGGCCTTGATCGCTTCAGCAGGACGGTTGTCATTCGGATGTTTATCGGTGAAGAAGTGCAAAACGTGTTCGGCGCAGTCCGCAGCCCACAGACGTAGAATCTTGTCTCCGCCATCAACCGCATTATCTAAAGCCCACAACACGTCCTCGCGACCATTGGTTTCGAGAATCTTTGTCAATTCCAGTTCGGTGTCGAGTTTATATTCCTTTCCGAGTGCGTCTCGGAGATGTGAGTATCGAGGCACGCAAGCCTCAGCGTCCTTTAATTTGCGAAGTGTTGTGATAATCATTCCCCGCCTCCCTTTAACGCTCTAATTTCGGGCATTGGCGATCTCCCCTGGCTCAAGCATTCTTCCATCGGCTATCCCATACACGTATTTCCCGGTCAGATCCGCTGCCAAGCACTTTCTGCAGGTTGTTATCGAACTAATGGCTTCCCATAGGTTTGTGGGCAGTTCGCCCTCGAAGAAAAACTTGAATTCGGCATTCGGAACTAACTTCCCGCAGGCCGCCGTGTGACCTACATGCTCTTTAAGTGGATCAATCGACGATAGTAAGTGAATCTTAGACATGGCAGTGTTCCGGTTTCCAGAAATCCCGCAGGTAAACCTCTAAGTCCATGCTTCCTTGGGCTCGGTTCGCTCCAAAGTGAAGCAGGGTGAGATTGCGCCATGAGTCATCGATTTTGCCGCCACCGATCCCCTTCGATTTCCGGTGGGCAAGTTCCACCTGACGGTAGTCGGTGAATCGCTCTCCACAGGCTGCGCACGTTGGATTCTCTTTCAGCAGGATGTCTTTCCGGCGTCTCTTCTCGGCCGTCGAGCATCTCTCCCGCCCGTCTGAAGCTTTCCATACACCGGTTCTTACGAACGTCCAGATGCCCTTCTTTCGCACTGTTGGGCGTGTGATATCCGCAGTTCTGCCGCAGCAGTCGCGTCGACCGTGCAGCGGGCAAATTGCTTTTGCGGCCAGTTTCATGCTCCTATCGCCTTTGCCCGCGCCACTGGCGAGCGCTCCCAACGCAGATATTCGTGCAGCGGTTCATCCAACCGCATCTGTACCCGTTGCAACGCCGAAGCGAGAAACAGGCTCTCGGCGCGCAGATTGGGCTCGAACCTCTGGCTAATACGCTCGATCGTGATGCGCTCTGTCTCCGGCTTCCAGTACAGGAGTCCCCAGCCCGACGAACCCCACTTCGATCGTGTCGCCGGTTCAAGTTGTTCCTCGCCCGCGATCAGCGTCTCAAATTCGTGCGCTCGCACCAGGCCATGAGGCACGAGGTAAAACCGATACGCTCCCATGCCGACGCCATCGCGGCGTGCTTTCTTCCTGCCGTCGATTCGGAAGTCGGCGCGCGAAGTCTTGCATTCGATCAGGATGGAGCCGTTGCGGTGGTCGCAGGGAAAGCCGATCGCGTCCGGCACTTCAATCCAGCCGCAATCCATTTCCGAGAGCACGACGTTGCAACGCTTGATGGCGCGGAGCCAGCCGATGGCCCGCGTAACCATGGCAGCGTGGGTGACGAGTGGCGTAGTGGTGGTCATTCCTCGAATCCCTCGCCTAATGTGCGCCATTCCTCAATGCGATCAATGATGGCGCGCTCGTAGTCCGCAGCTTCCATGACGGGAAAGAAAGCCTCTATCGGAAGCCGCCGTAATTTACGCAGTCCAGTGTGAAACGCATCCTTCGCATTGCGCTCACTCATCCCGAGAGCCCGGCCGATCTCGCGAAAGGTCATGGCTGGATAGCTGATAGGTGCCGGCATGTCTGTTGTTTGTGTGCCCTCCGTTGGCCCGTCACTTCCTACCGTTGCGGGATTTTCATGGCCCTCCCAGGCTTGTTGTCCTTTTGCGGTGAAAGTTTTGAATTTGACGAGCCAACGCAGGGCGCACCCTGCGCTAACTGAAGCCGAGCCCGCTCAGGAGGCGAGTTGCTCGTCCTCAGAAACCCGTTTCAAAATCCCATTCGCGAACAGTTCTTTGTGCTGGTGGTACCACTTGCCCCACGACGGCGCCGCGATGAACTCGTTAAACTTGTCCTCAGGGAAGCCGGGGTATGTGTAAGTGCCACCCTTTTTGAAAGTGATTGTCAGCGTTTTGGTTTTGGCGTCGAACGTCGGCTCCTCCATCATGGTCGACGTCTGTTTCTTCGGTTCTTCGGCTTGCTCGGTGTTCATACACGCCCTCCGTTCCGCCCGCCCGCCACGGTTCACGAGTTTCATCGGCTCAGTTCAACCTGTCGTCCCGTCGAACGATCTACTGATAGGTCAAGCCGATGGGCGGGCGGGACGCAGAGCGTGTGTGGGGAACTCTGCGCTACCCGCTGGTTCAGGCGCGAAATCGCGCCGCCCCTTCTGGATAAACTTCTATGCCTGGAATGCTGGTCTTGTTCTTCATCGCTTTGACCACGCCGTTGACGGCCTTTTCGTCCAGCATCATGTATTCCCGCGGAACGAGGTTGATGTCCGTCACGCGCCACTTCCAGGTTTGCACGCTCGATACGCCAGCAGCCTTCGGCGTCGCCCGCGGAACAACCACGGGCGGGACGTACACTTCCTGCGGCGCTGGATTCGCGAGCACGGCCTCGGCACCTTTCTTGTCGCCTTGGGCTTCGAGTGCGATCGCATCGTTGATGGCAGTTTCTTCGGCTGCTCTCTTCGCTGCTTCTGCCGCCTGAATGCGCGTCTCCTCCTGCAATCGGCGTTCTTCCGCCTGGCGCGCTTTTTCCTGCTCCTGGTCAAACGTGCCAATCTGTTGCGAGAGATACTGTTTTGCAGTCTTCAGGGGCTCGAGTACCTCGTTTTCCTTCGCGCAGATTTCTTTGTGGGCGCGCGCGGCGGCACTCTTGAGCGGTGCGAACCACTCCTCTGCTTGTTTGTAGAGCCCAGCGACGGTGCGGCCGAGTTCTGCGGCTAGGGCGCGTGTCTCTAGGTTGCTGACAACGAGCGCGGTGGCGCGCTCGACGGTGGTAAGAGCCTGTGTCTGTAATTCCGGATCGGTGATGACTGCTGTAGCGGCGCTCATATAGCCTCTCTTTCGGGTATGGGTTCGAGGGTGAAAATGTTGTGATTCTGTTTCCAGATGGTTTGCGCAAGCGCAGCCGCGAAGATCTGGTAGTCGGTTGGCTCTTCGTAGGGGAACAGTTTGTAGTTGCGCTTGAACTGCGGCCCTAGCTGGACTGCCGCCCGTTTGCAGGTCGGCTTCTTGAAACGTCCGAGGTCATAGGCGGCGGTCTGGAGTCCCCAAACCGGAGACTCCGTCGCGCCGCACTTCTTCTCAATGATGTACGTCTCACCATTGAGTTCCCCCTCAACATCCAAGGTCATGCCGAAGCACATGCGATGGATCTCGCCAACCATGCGGTGCTCGGTGATGACCGGCTTAAAACCACTATCCCAACAGAAGTTGGCCCAACCTTCGCAATACGGCATCACGGCATCAGGAATCTCGAAGTTCTCGAATCCATCGCCGTTGTCGTATGCCTCAGTGAGTTCATGCACCAGTTTGCCCAGGCGACGCTTGCGCTCCAGCACTGCGGGCGCAACGCGGTCGAAATTGATAAACCCGTTGTCCTTCAGAACCTGGGTAACGGATGGCAGCACCAAGCCGGATGCGTCCCGGTAGGTATGCGTGAGTTCGTCAAACGAGAATGCAAGTGCGGCCATCACCAGCGCTCTCCTTGCGACCGCTCTGCCCACGCACACGCTTCTTTGTAGCGAGACACGGGAATATCGCGGTCGCTCTGAATGCCAAGTTCTTCACGGAGGTAGTGGTTGACTTCTTCCTTTGTCTTCCCCGCACTGTTCCAGATGGCATAGAAGCGGCGACTTTGCGGCTCAGAGATAACTTGCTCGCGCTGCGGTTGGGGAGAGCGGGTCTGTACGGGAGCGGATTGACGTCGAGGCTCTGGGGCTGGCCGCTGGTTCCGTGATTCTGTGGTCCTCGCAGACGTAGGTATTGGAGCGCTCGAAGCACTCCCAGCCCCAGAAGGTTGTGCTCCCTGAACTGGCTTGCGCTTTATTTCCGTGGGTAGGTCGTCAAGCGCATGTGTCTGCTGTTGCGGTTGCTGCTGCATGGTCGGCTCGTGCATGTCCTCCGCCGGCGTCGCCGAATAACCAGCCAGCGTGACGACCCACTTGAGTTTGTTGCTCATTGCCTTGTTGCAGGCACGAGTCTCGGCCATTGACATCAGTTGAAAGAGCGGCGTATCGACCTCTCCAACTGCCACCCGCTCACGCCTGTAGGCGCCTCTGCCATTCTTGCCGACCTTCGGATCCCAAATCTTCTGTCCGCGGTCATCGAGCACATCTTGCCACTCATATTTCGTGCGCGGTCCCCAGTTCTCTTCTTCATCCAAGCAGATGGCTTCGCCGCGACCTACGACCTGGCCAGTGCGCTCGTTGATAAGTTCGGCTATCGCTTTGAACCCCTGCACGTCGCCATACTCAACGAATTCGGTGCTGATCACCTTTGGCGCGTAGCCGAAGAAGTTCGCGACGAACTGCCAGTCATCATTCTCGATGTACTGCTGGTTGTTGAAGATGACCGGCTTTTCCTTGCCAGCAATGCGCTTCTTCAGCGCCGTCGCAACTTGCTGGGCTTCGATGAGCACTTGCTCTGGCGGTCGCCAGAGTTTCAGGTCGCCGACTTGCGCGTCGGGCTGGTAAATCTGTATTTCCTGCGGTTGCGGTTGTGTTGCCATTGGTCGCCTCCTGAGCGATTTCATTGGTTGTGAGTCCAAAAACCGGCGGCGTGAACCGGAGAGAGTGCTGCTGGTCACACCGCCGTCCCCTTCCAGGGTAGAAACCCTTTACTTGTTCGGCGGTGGAACCGTGTTCACTCCTTTCACGGTGCCGGTGCCTTCTACTGAAAGCTCTGCTTGAGCCTGAGCGGGCGGGTTCTCCGCTGCCGTCAAGGAACTCGTCAGGTTCTGGATTGTTGAATCTTGCGTCTGCACGTTTGAGAGCGCAGTTTGCAGGTCGTTGACCACTGACTGCACGGCTGGATCTTCGTTGTCGCCGAGCGCAGCGATGGCCGTGTTGATGGCTGTGGTGAGGTTGTTTACGTCGCCCGTGATCTGGGTGACGAATGCCTGGAATTGATCACGGAAAGCCTGCAGGTTTTGCAGACCGGTTTGTCCTTGGGCCATTTCCTTCTCCTGTGTTTTTTTTATTTCCGACAGTCGGGATACGATCAGAAGTTCAATTGCCACGATCATGACCCCGAATGCTAGAAGTGCTAAAGTCTCGACGTTCATTTGCGCTCTCCCCTTAATTCGCGGCTGCCAGGGGCAGCGGTTTGAATGGTTGAAGGCAAATACCATGCGGTTCGCCATCACGCGCTACGAGCTTGGGCGTTACCTGATGGTCATCGCCTTGGCGGTGAAGGAAAGCGGCGCGGGCATCCGGCCCGAAATTCTGGTTGCAGGTGGCGCAGTGCCAATTGATGGTCATCGGCAGTTCCTTAGATTGTTGATTGCTCCCACCCAATGCGACGTACCTTCTGCGGCCAGCGGTATGTGCGCGAGCCGCTCGTGGTGATGCCTTTTCAGGGCGACCGATAGGGCAAGGTTGAGCGAGAATTCTCCGGCCATTGCCGTACCAACGCGAAGCGCGTGCGGATGTTGCCCATAGAGCCACGGATTCCAGCGTTCGACGCTGCAATTCACCGTGGTTCGTCCATCGGCTGCCAGACCCATTGCTGCGTAGAGAATCAGCCACTTCATCGCGTTATCCTCCAAATCCACTGAGACCCATCGCTAATCGCCCACCAGCACAGCAGTGAAGCGCATGCGGCTCCAATCCACCAGGCAGCAGAGCGCCAACCGCGCAGTGGCTGCCTGCGAGCCAATTGCTTGGCGCGGATTGGGTCGTAATACATCTCAACCGGCGTCATGCGCATTGCGCGCTCTGGTACTCATGGAGGATTTCGATCATGCGTGCGCAGATGTCACGCTGTGGCATGACTTTCTCTTTCGCCAACTCCGCTAGACCGATAAATCGGCCGAGACATTCGTAATCCGTCTGTCGGCGTTTCTGGATTTCTTCCGAAGTGAGCAAGGTGGCACTGCTCATAACTGGCTCCTTTGAGGCGTTCGATTTGGGGGAGGTGGGGGAGGACTGATCCGTTGTTTGCAGGATTGAAAGGCTAAAAACCGAGGTTTGGCGTGGAGTACAACGGGCTGGTAGGCCCGGCAGGAATCGAACCTGCAACCCTCGGATTAGAAATCCGTGGCGCACAGCTTGTGATCCGTTGTTTGCAACTTCACGCATACATTAAGCCGGGACGTTTTCTTTCGCCGCCAGAAGCCGGAGACCCATACGCACCACATCTGCAACGCCGACTCCCAGTTTCTTCTGCAGCCGCTCGATGATCTTCCGGTCCGTCTGGTTGAAACGAATGCCGGTGGTGGCGAGCGTCTCTTTCTTGGGTGACTTCATACTGTGCGGAATTGTGCAACAGGCGGAAATTGATGTCAAGCTCTCTTTTGTGCTAGTACCTTTGGGCGTGAATCCGCCTTTTTCACAGACTGCACAGAGAGGAGAGTCGCCCGTCACTTTGGTGGGGGTTTACCAGCAAGGTACGACCTGAAATCAATCGGGTGAAAACTGTATTTTTTTAAGGCTGTAAACTCCGCGCTGTGTGCCGCATTTGGCAGTTTTCCACGGAAAAGCGAGAAATTCACATGTTGCCAGAATACGCTCGCTGGATTTATCGCTCATTGAGTTACAGAGCGGTCAGGATAGCCTCAAAAGGAGCCCACGATGGATTCAGTCCGCGAGACGATGAACATCGGCAACATTGCGCGCGGCAGTGTGCCGGAAGTCTTTGAACACGCGCTCGAGCAGGTCTACAAGAACATCTCCGACATCAACACCAGCGCCACGCAGAAGCGCGGCATCACGCTGAAATTTACCTTTGAGCCGAGCGAGACGCGCGAAGTTGGCGAAGTAACCTTCGCGTGCGAGACGAAGCTGGCTTCGATCAAGGCGGCGAAGGGAAATTTCTTCTTGGCGAAGCGCGGCGCGGAGATTCGAGGTTTTGCCAGAGATCCACGCCAAGATGACCTGTTCGCGGCACCGCAACCGGACGAACCTTCGCGACCGCAATGACCCGCTCACAGGTCGGACGAATTAGGGCAGCGGAAAACAATGCAATTCGTGCGCCTGAACGCACGCACTTACGACACGGGCATTGTCGCGGTGAAAACGGAGGGGGAAAGTCCGCCGAATATCGTGCATGGCGGCACATGATCCATCGCTGTGAAAACCCTAGCGACCAGATGTTTGCAAGATACGGCGGTCGAGGCATAACCGTTTGCAAGCAGTGGCGGGAGTCATTCATCGCGTTTCTTAGTGACGTAGGTTATCGCCCAAGTCCAAGCCATTCATTGGATAGGCGTGACTCGGATGGTAATTACGAACCTGGAAACGTGCGATGGGCAACCGCGAGTGAGCAGCAGCGGAATAAATCTACAGTGCCAACCTACACCGTGGGTGGCATTACGGATTGTGTCGCCGGTTGGGCGGAGCGGCTAAGAGTTAGGCCGCAGACATTGTGGAAGAGATTGAAGCGCGGATGGAGTCCCGAGAGGACATTTGCGCAATAAGTTCTGGCGGGGCAAGTAGCTCTGTCCGGTCCATGGCCGGACGTGCAGAGAGCGAATGCGCTGCTCCTGTGATTAGGCGGCTCTTGAGCGCCGATCGACCCTTTGGCGTGTTCCCTGCGTCTCCGGTCTCGGACGACCCGCTTATGTGGAGTAGACACCCCGCCGGATCAAATAATTCGTTGAAGCTATACCCCAAACGACGAGAGCCTCGTCCGGTCAGGATAGGGGTGGGCATTGCGCCCATAAGTCCTCTGACCTGAGGCATAGAAACCGCGCAGCCGGACCAAGAAGCGGTTTCATTGAAGGAGGGGCGATGGAAGTAGAAAAGGCAGCGCTTGAGTATCTGGTTGAAACCGGCAAAAAACTCACGGAAGTCAAGACGTTTGAAATCGACGGGCGCACTTACACCCGCAACGAAATTAAACCCGTATCGGATCCAGCCATCAGCGCGCTTAGCATCAGCACGCTTTCCAGTCTGATCGACCTATGCACGGGAAAGTTTGCCGATGGCGAAGCGTTCGAGCAGTTCGATCCGAAGAAACACGTTGTCCACGTGTGCAGTCCAACCCAGGTGAAGGTCATCACGGCGAAGAGCAATCGGTGGAAAGACCGTCAGGTCCTGATCGATTGCAGTCTCACTGAGACGGCTAGTTTCCCGCTTGGGCAGTTTCTTGGGCAGGACAAGCTGATCATCGCCCTGCTTTCGTGTTGCGCTGGCGAACTCGACCGCGACTACCTGACAAAGCTTGTCGGTAACGTGACTGCCGAGAAGGTGACCACAGCGCAGGACGACGGGGTTTCGCAGCAGGTTGGAACGCGCGACGGAGCGCATCTGGAAACGCAGAAGACGGTGAAGAACATCGTCAACCTGCGAATGTGGCGCACGTTCCGCGAAGTCCAGCAGCCGAAATCACAATTCCTGGTGCGGCTCAGACAGAGCGGGGAAAACATTCCCGAGTTCGCGCTGTTCGAAGCGGATGGCGGCGCCTGGAAACTCGAAGCGATCGAGAACGTCGCGCGTTATCTGCGCGCTGGGCTCAAGGAGGCAGTAGTCGCTTCTTAACCGGTATTCCATCGATGAGGCATTTTCGCGCCCAAGGTAGTGAGAGGTGGCTCCTTTTCACCCGCATGGGCGCAGTTTCGATGGGCTAGAGCGGTCCGGCCTCGTGAGGCGGGTGTCCGGACCGCTTGACTTCAACACAATTCCTTGAGCCCCAAATGAAGCGTATTCACCTTCTCGCTCCTGAGTCCGATCACGCGATTTGTCTGCACCAGTTCCACAAAGGGCGTGTGTTCGAGTTGACAACCGATCCAGAGAAAGTAACCTGCGCGAACTGCCTCGTGACGATGGCGCGGTTGCGAACCAGAGGGGCTAAGTTAAAGGGGAAACGGTGAGCTGGAAGGCCTGCGCATACGTCAAGGAACTCAGAGAAGGACTTACGGTCACGGAGAAATTCGTGCTCCTGATGATTGCCGAGTATCACCGCACGGATGGCAAGAACGAATGGCCGTCGACAGAGACGCTGGCTCTCGACTGCTTGATGGAAGAGCGGTCGGTACGCCGAATCATCAATCGGCTGATCGAGGGGCAGTTTTTAGAGCGCGATTTAGGCGGTGGCCGTGGCCGGATGAGCAGTTATCGGATCGTCGGTTTGGACTGTGAAAAGAGGGACATTAAAACAGGGATTGTAGAAACCCTGATTGTAGAAACAGGGATTGTAACAGGGACCGGGGAGTCCGAAAACAGGGACCCTACAGCGCAGAAACAGGGACCGGCCAGCACGCGCAATAAGGTACTACAGGATTTACCGGTTAAAGAATCTTACGGGGGAGAGCAGGCGCGACCAGAAACACCCATGCAAGCAATACTCAACATCGCCGCTGAACGCATGATTCAGCTTCTGTGCCTGGTGCCCGGCGAGAAGCTTCGAGAGGCCATCAAGGGAGCGATCACGGCAGAGGCAGCTTTTCAGGGTATTGAGTTGTCGGAAGCGGCGCAGTTTATTTCCGCGAGTGCGATGAAGGCGCGGAAGTGCGGGGCAGCGATCGACAAGTTTTATTTTGAGGACACGAAGTGGAGGAACGATGCAGGACAGGGATCAGGAAACACGCAACGCGGTGCTGGTGCTGCAGCGGCCGCAACCAGGAGTAAACGAAGCATTGCTTCCTTGCAGAGCGCGGCTCGAAGATTCGCTGCTGAGGCAGATTCATATCACTAGGCAAAACGCGTGCTCCCAGCCAGACGTATGGCTGGACGAAGAATTCCTGCGCGTCTTCGCCAATGAACCAATCGAAGCGGTGGAGTTTGCCTTCCGTTGCTGGCGTGATCAGAGCCCGTACTTCCCAAAAATCAGTGAGATTCGGGAGCTGATTGCGAACTGGCGTGCGAACTACACGATCCGCGAGGCGGACGCACGGCGGCGGCGAGAGCAGGCTGACATGGAAGCTGCTCGAGCTGCCGGCGGTGGAATGACCGACGAGGAGAAGGCTGAACTCGCGGCATCGATTCGACGCGCAAAGGAAAAAATCGCGCAGGCTGGCATGAACCCGTATGCGCACGGCCAAGCTGCTCGCGAAGAACGACCGCCGACGATGATCTACGTCTCAGAGGATGACTGGATCAGGCGTGCCAACGAGGCGAAAGCAAGACTTCGGCTGCGATACCCGGAGAAGTTTGGAACGGAGGGTGCGTGAGCCAGCGCTTTCGCACGGCGCGGAAACGCCGCGGCAATCCGAACTGGGGCAAAAAGATTGAATTAGCGGTCCCAGCGGAGCCGACCGAGTACGAGCGCATGCTGGCAGAGTTCAACTTGGCCGGTGCGGACGAAGAGACCATCGCACGTAGCACGCGGGCCCGGGTTTGGGTGAAGACGCACTGCCGCAGGCGCTACATCCCAGAATCGCTGCTCGAACTAATGGGTTTGGAAGTTGACTTCGGAGATGTGTGAGGCCGATGCGACGTAAGCCCAAATTCCGTGCCAGCTACAACCCTCAGTGTTCGATGTGCGTTGAGGGCTGGCGAAAGATTGAGCACCGCAACCGCTTTGGTCGCGTGACGTTCACGGTTGAGCGGTGTGAGTGCTATCGGGTTTCGCGGGTGCCGGACGACCCGCCGAGAGCAAAACGCCGCCAGCGTCATCTGCACGATGGGAAAGCTGCGGCTGGAGGAGAATCGTGAGGAACAGGCAGCCGAAATTTCGGATAGCGACTGATGGTTGTCGTTTTCGCATTGAAGTGCTGACCTACACATTCTGGTGCCACCGCGAAAAGTGGGTCGCGGTAAAAGGGCACTGCGGCGTGTTTGCCAGTTTCGTGCCGATGTTCGATAGCGAAGTCGCGGCGAAGCAAGCGCTTGACATTCTTCTCAGGAAATACCGTGTCTGGAAAGGTATTACCAATTCTGAAACGGAGGTTGTCTGATGATTGCAATGCTTCTGTATCTTGCGCTGATGGCACACATGGGAGATACCAAAGCATTCCCGGTTGGCACTATAACTGGTGCAACTGTTGCAGGATTCGATCCAGTTGTGGGGACGAGCGTTGATGGAAGTGAATTACGTTATTATCCAACTCGGTTCCCCGTAGCAGCTCCGCCGAGGGACGTTCCGGCGATCAGCATCAAGATTGAACCTTGGCAATGCTTTCAAAAATATGACGGTTGTCGTGTCATGGACGGCGAGGGAAAGTACCTCAGCGCGGACGAGTGGCTTCACTACAAGGGGAATACAGAAACCCTTACCTACTATCGTGATGGATGCGCCGACAAATCCCGCGTCCTCCTGACCGCCGAGGATGGCACGCGGCACTGCATCAAGTTCTAGCTGGGTAGTCTCGCCGTAACAGTGCGCCGCACTCACAGCGGTGACCGATCAAGACAGGATGACCATCCGACTTCCGCTCGCTGAACACGAGATGCACGAAACTGTGCTGATGCAGGATCGGCATGGGCAACGTAGCCAGATCCATGCGCGGAATTTCGTACATAGCCATAACGCGATTATGGAGCATTTATCAATTCGAAGTCAACGAATGTTTCACAGGGAGCATTGTTCCACTTGCAAGCGTGGCACAGATTAAATAAGTGAGACAGGGACAACATCCTGCGCGCCACGGTATGTGTTCGGTCTGCACTCGGCGCCCGAGGCGCAGCGGGCAGCGGACGTGCTTAGTGTGTCATCGCGACGGAGAGCGACTCCGTCGCGCCCATGCGTCTTTCCTGCGCTTTTCCGCGCTCGTCTACCAGCATCTCGAAGCCGATGGACCGCTTGAATTTACGCTGGACGAATTTCGCGCCTCGAACGTGATGCGCGCAACTGAGAAGGCCTGGATTGATGGGACGGCTTGAACGTTGGCCACAAGCACGCCACGGGCTAGTTAGAACGGTCGGCGCTATTTGTTACTACATTTAGTCAGCTAACAACCTTTCGTATGAGTTACTTAGTTGAGTTATCCACAGAAAACGGCTCAAAAGTGCTTTGACATGCCTTTTCCAAGTTGGTAGGTGAATCACTGTATGAAAACTTTCGCGACGTGCACGATTCTCCTGATTAGCCTTGCGGCCGTCTGTCTCGCGCAGCAACCACCGCAGGCGCCGCAACCGCAAGCACCACCGCAAGCGCAGCAAACCAAGCAGGCCACCGGCGACACGATTACCGTCTCGTTTGGTCTGACTCCGATTACCCTGCCGAATGCGCCCAGTTCGATTGCCGGTGCCGAAAGTGACGTGGTTTTGCCCTTCACGACCAACAACTGGATTGGTGAAACCTCGATCGTTTCGAGCAACTACTCGTTCGTGGGCGGAAAGTACATGCGCATTCTGCCAGCAGTCGGCAAGTACATGGCTGCGCAGAATGCGATGTTCGCGAATTCCGATATTGGGCTGACGGCTTCAGCCGGTGTGGTGTTCGTGAACGGGAAGAAACACTGGGGCTCGACGGCTGGCATGTTCTGGCTGCAGAACATCAACGACACCTGGGGCATGGGATTCGATGCTGAGGCGGTACGCTTTCCTGACGTGGCGGACAAATGGACCTGGAAGCTAGCTGTGGGCCCGCAGTTGAAGTTCTAGACGGTTGTCGTCTGTTGGCCATTGGCAATTAGTCTGTTGCTTGCAAGCGATTAGAAGTCTGCAAAACAATCAACTGCTGAACTACCAATGGCAGCCTAATCCGAGGAGGGCCACGAGGAAATGCGCCGCGTGGCCCGATCCGGCAGAAAAGGACCGCTGAATGAAGCCGCAGAACGGTGTCGCAAAGTCGAATCGTACGGGTTGTCCGACGCTGACGGGTGAGCGCCTCCGCAAGACCGCGAAGTCCTGTCCGCCAAAGACGTACCGGCAAGCGAAATGAAAATTACCTCGACACAACTCTTCTCCTTCGAACTGCACACGGCGGCTGGACGCCAGTTCAACCTCGGCGTGCAGGCTGAGTCGCAGCTCGAGGCCGTGCGGCTACTTCGCGCGGATCTTGAGGACCTTGCGCAACAGCTCAAGGACGGAGAGGAAGAATTGCTGGCCGCAGATCCGACCCAGAAGGAAGAGCCAACCGACAGCGTGCCTGGCGTGCGCAAACCGAGGTTCATGTGAGCGCGGTCGGCATGCTCCAAGGCTTGATGATTGCGGACCATCGTCCCGCTTTTACCGCGCAGGTACTCGAAGCTAAGTATTGCGAAAACTGCACCAAGACATTCTTCCGCGCCCGGCGCCCGTTTCAGCCGGTAGAAGTTCGTGGCGGCTTTATCGCGTGCATGGTCAAAGGGCACTACATCTACGGCAGTTTTGACCCTTGCGTTGCCCTGCGTGACATTGGACCGCGGTTCTGCCTTGACTGCGAACGTCGCTCGCGCCTGCCGATTGATCTCGACAAGTACAAGGCGCAGTTGCCGACCGAGGCAGAGCAAAAGCACGCCTATCATCTTCCCCACTATGACGATTCGCTGATGCCGCAGGAGGCGCGCCGAATAGTTCAATGAGCACTGAACTGAAGGAAGTCGAATTGAAGTGCTTGGTTCTAGCGTCCGATGGTTTGTCGATTTCCGAGACGGCTACGGAAATCGGCGAAAGCCAGGATATGGTCAAGAAGATTAGGCGCAGTGCTTTTCAGAAGCTGGGTGCTGATTCGATGCCGCAGGCAGTAGCTATGGCGATGCGGCGCGGTTTGATCACGTAGGTCCGGCAGGGCAACAAGGGCTTCACCGGTAGACGTCCGGTTCATCCTAAAACGCCAACCCCCATAAATTCAGGGAATTCCATTGTCCACAGTTCCGTGTTTCTATCTCGATCAAGATGCAGCTTGGGAGCAGCCGTGCGCCATCCTGGAGCGCACGGTCCTGCGCGATCGGCGCGACCGCGGGGAAGGGCGTTTCATCAATAACGGTCGCGCCTTTCGTCTGTTCAAGCGCAGTCCCGGCTATGTCAATCCACGGCAGCCACAGCCGAACGCCAAGGATACTGGGCGCGATGGCCATGGTCGCGAGTCCTGCAACATTACCGAGCCCACCGACGAGACGATTGGCATTATGAGCCGGTTTGTCATGGGTGAGCGGCTGGCAAAGGCGATTGTCGAATCGTGGCGACCTAACTTCAGGGCGGTATCAGCGTGACGCCAGACGAGAAGCGCGAAGCACGCAAGGCCCGCCACCAGGTGCAGGCAGCGATCCGCACCGCGATCTGCCGCAAGATTGGTCTTGATGCAACCAATCGGCAGCTCGAGGCGGGCGTAAAGACGCTTACCGACCGTTTCTACAAAGAGCAAGTTTCCCCCGCAGCACGCGCTATCGAAAACCAAATCATCCTGGAGGCGGCCGAACGTGCAAGAACAGCGCAGTGACAGCGAAGTTCTTCGCAGCATCGAGAAGAATGTCAACGAGCAGCGGGCAATGCTGTTTGGAGTCAACGGGACACCTGGGTTTGTGTCGGTTGCCACGGTTCGGCTCAACGATCATGCGAAGTCCATCGACTTCCTCAAGAAGTTCGCATGGACACTCGCCGGTGGTGGGGCGGTTCTAGCCTTCATGTTTGCCCACCACATGCTTGCGGCGGTGAAATGACAACCGTATTTGTTGTGCAGCGGCGCTGGCCGGACGAGTTGTGCGTGACTGGCGAGATGCTGATTGCCGGCAAGCACGAGTGCTATACGCTCGAACCGCCCATCAAAACCGATGGCACAAAGCCGCGCGCAATTCCACCCGGTACTTACGAGTTGAAGATTCAGCCATCGCGCAAGTTCGGACGGCTGATGCCGTTTTTGCAGAACGTTCCAGACTTCGAAGCGGTTGAGATCCACTGGGGCAGTCTGCCAAAGGACACGACGGCTTGCACCGTTGTGGGCGACTTGGTCGGTAAGGACTTTATCGGCCATTCGGTCGACGAGTTCAACCGGCTCTTCATGAAGATCTACGACGCCCTGAAGCTTGGGCCCGTCTACGTTCAGTACATCGATCCCGAGTGCGCCGAATGCGTGTCCCAAGATTCCTCTGGCACTTTGGCTGGTTCAAACGAACCGTCATCGACGCCTGCCGCTTAGGGATTGATGTGGAAGTTCCGCAAGAGTTGGAGGGGAGTATGAAAACCTCGCTGAAAGCGTTCTTCGACAAGGTTGTCGCAACGTACAACGCCAACGGGCTGTTTCACAGCACGGTCGTTGGTTTGGAAGTGGCTGTATCCAGTTACATCACAAGCTATGCCGGCGGCTTCCCCACGAGCAAAGCTGCGCTGGTCTCGTTCTTCCTGGGCTTGGCTGGCGTGATGTGGGGCGTCATTAAAGGCGGACTGCGGCAGTACGCACAACGCCAAGCGCTGCAGAAGGTCCAAGGCAAATGAAGTCACTGCGCCTTACGTTCGTTCTGCTGCTGTGCGCTGTTCAGGCGTTTGGCGGCACCATCACCGGGTTTATCCAGACACCAACTGGTGGCGCTGTCGCGGGCGGAACGCTAACATTTAAACTCAGCCAGGGTGCCATCCTCTCAGGCACCGCTTCCGTCACCGCGCAGCAAGTTTCCTGCTACACGACGAACACTGGTGGCGTGGTTGGCGTGCCGGACGCCGCGATTGCACCTATTCTCTCGGGTTCGACTGGCGCCGGCTCTCTTCCCGCAGGGAACTATTACGTCAAGATTTACTACATTGGTGCGGGCGGCGTTGGCATCGCTTCACCTGAGGCTTCGGTCAATCTGGCTTCCATGGGCGAGATTCAGGTATCGGCACCCGCACTCGAACCAAGCTCTGCTACAGGCTACGGTGTTGCGATCGGCACAACGTCGGGCGGCGAAACGATTCAGACGACGGTCACCGGCTGGTCAAATTACACGGCTACATCGCTCGTTTCCGGCGCTGCTCCTCCATCGTCCAATACCTCGAGCTGCTCGCTTGCATTCAGCGATCAACTTATTCCGACTGGCACGTCGTACACGGTGAATCTTCTGAGCAAGAGCGGTTCACAGGTTGCTGGCTATCCGCAAACTTGGTGCTTGTACGGCGGATTGCTCGGAACGATCAATATCTCAAACGGTGCGCCACTTGGCAATTGTGGCTCCGCCGGCGTCTATTACCCAACTCCACTCTGGTCGAACCCTCCAAGCGGCGCCACGGTTCAATCCCTTAGCACTGGGCTCAATATGGGATCAAACCCGCTTACGGTGGGTAACATTACGTCAAGCGGAGGTTTCAATCTCTCGGGAGTTTTCCTGGCTAATGGCATCACCAGCACGAACGGTGCCATCATCGATGTGTCCGGCAACGCTTGCACCATGCCGCTCCAACTGGTAAATGTCGACACAGGCCCGACAAATCCCAACAAATACTTTCGGATTAACCAGACGACCGGCGCTCTCGAAATAGTCAATAGCGCCTGTAATGGGACGATCTTCTCTCTGGACGATCTAGGGAACATCGCGAACATCCTGTCCATCAGCGGTGGCCGCGGAGGGACAGTGTTTATTTCCTCACCGTTAACCTTCACAGCGGTTGGAACCCTCAACGACGGCATTCCCGGCGACCCATTTTCGGGCAACGGCATCCTGATGCAAGGCGCGAACGCTGGCACTAATGCAGCAAGTTACGGAGCAGGTGGAGGAATAACGCTTAACGGTGGCGCGCGCTGTAATAACGTAAATTGCGAAACCGCACTCCCCTTCGGTTCTGGTCGTTTGGGAACGAATAGCTATTTTTCGACCTACAACACGCTGTCGACAAAGCGCATGGGGCTCTCGCCACTGGTTGCCGTCGTTGACCTGACAGTGCAAAGTGCAACGTTGGGCGGCGGAGCGACGGCCAGCAGCCTCCTATATGCTGCTCCCACCTACACTGCCGATGACGCGCCTGTTCCCCAAGAATACCTGCTCTCCTGGAATGCCAAGGTCACGACCGCTGGCAGCGTCAGTTCTACCCTTGGTCCTCTGACCATAAAGTACACAGATCCGGATGGCGTTGCGCAAACCATCACCTGCGGCGCGCAGACGAGCGCTGGCGCGGTCGCCACTACGTCGACGGGCAACGCCACGACGACAGTGCTCTTAGGTTTGCCGATTCTGATCAACGCCCAGCCCGGCAGCAACATCACTTACGGCTTCACCTATACATCGAACGCCGCGGCAACGATGGCGTACAACCTGCACATGACGCTGGAGGCGAAATGACCGATCAGGAGCAGGACAGCAATCTTGCCGTGTTTCTTATCGGCGTAGCCACGGGAGCCATTGGGCTGTTTCTGATTGTGGCGGTTGGCACGATTTTCGAATTTTGGTAGACGCTCATCACACACTCTCGCACCATTTAGGAGAACAACAATGAACTGGAACCGCGCTGTACGACTGCTTTTGATCGTAAGTTTGCTGATCACGGCAGCTTTCTCTCAAAACCCTGCTACACAGGGAAGCGCCTCAGGTCGCTACGGTCTGTCGGCGTGGGCGATTAACAACCAACGAGTCGCATCGCAGTACAATTATGACCTCCCATCTTCCTATGGCGGCAATGCCATTGCGGGTGGAACCTACTCATTTCCGATCAACAGTTGCACGCAACTGCTGTCATTTGGTGGGGGCCGCAACGTCAATCCGTTTGCCGCCAACGCCAGCATCAAGATCATCGACGTAAACTCGACCTTGACGGAAACCGTCAGCGGCGTTGTGCCTACCTATTCTGGAGGCATCTGCACGCTCGGCATTTCCCCATCGAACACTCACTATTCGTTCGATCTGCGTTCTGGCACCTGCGGATTGCAGGAGGCTATCAATGATCTGGGTGCGAACGGCGGCGAGGTCATCATCGATCAGAAGTTCTACGACGATGGCTGCACCCAGGCAACCATCACGGGGTTGAATCCGCTCGTCACTTCCACTAGCGGCCCGATTCGCCAGAATGTCTACATCCATGACATTTCGGCTGGTCAGGATACCTGGTATGGGATTAAGCCAGCGAACAACACGCTGATTTCGGCGGCTGCGGCTCCCACGACTGGCACGGTGGCTGGTGGCACGTTCACCAACGGCAACGTGATCATCACCACGGTCTACATCGATGAACTTGGCAACGAATCACTGCCAAGCTCGGAGACCACGCAGGCCACGGGCGGCACGACCAACGGGTTGACCGTAACCTCGCCGGCTGCCTCGACGGGTGCTGTTGGCTATAACGTGTACTGCACCGCGGTTGGCGGTTCGACCGGCACGGAAATTGGCTGCGGTACGGGCACGGGTGGCTATCCGAACTCGACCAACTGCACGCTGACCACGCTCGAAAACGTCAAACCAGCCTGCGCGATTGGCTCGAACTTCCAAGTCCTCGCGCCGGTGACGTCGACCACAAAGCAGCCAATCTTTGGCACGGCGCATACGGCTTTTGCCTATCAGCCGTACAACACGTTCCCTGAATTTGCTCCATCGTCCACAAACGGATCTTTCCAGACTCTCTATCTTCCGTTTGCCGCGGCGGTCACTCCGCTGAACTCCGGCTCCAACGAAGATGTGGCGATGTGGTATGTCGAGCCCGGCTACTTTAACCGGCTGGGCGCGAGCTTTGATGTTTGCTGGAAGGCGGCAAGCACCAACGTGGCGACGGCCGTTCCAACCTGGAAGCTTAATGCTGCCACGCTCTACGGCCAGTCGACTGTCACGCTGGCAACCATCGTTGTACCCACGCAGACTGGCGCCGTTACGACCGATGCCTGTGTGAACCTCACGGTGGCTGCTACGGGCTCTTCGGGGAACTTCTGGGCGTCGATGATAGGGCCTTTGACGGAGACAATCAACTCGACCGGCGTCTCGGTCACTGCTGGCGAAGTGACGACCGCCGTCTCCTCGAACCTCGATCTGACCAAAGGGATGTACATGAGTCTGAACCTTGGCGCGGGGACCGCGAACATTACCGGTATCACGGTCAACGGCGTGCAGATCAGGCCAGTCAACGGCAACTAACCTTGGCCATTAACGACCTGGTGCGGGGAGGAGCCCCTCAGTCCTCCCCGCAACAAAAGCCGAAGCAGGAAGTCATTGCTCTCGACATCGATAAGACTCTCACCGAGTTGGAAGATGGCGACATTGAGCGATACGGCCACGAATACTTCGGCGTTCCAATTCCTGAAATGGTGGAGCGCGTTAAGCAGGCCATGGCCGAAGGTGCCGAGGTCTGGTTCTTTACCGCACGGGTCACACCGTTCGATGAGAGCTATCAACAGTGGGTTGAGGCGACCGAAAGCTACGTATTCATCACGCAACTATCGCTCAAGCTCTTCGGCAAGATTCTGCCTGTCACGAACATCAAGCTTCGCCGGTTTACCCAGTTCTGGGATGACCGCGGTCGGCAGGTGATCGAGAACACAGGTGTGTTTGCAGACGATCTGATGGAGGCAGCACAGCAATGATTCCAATGAAGCGGCCCTCGATCGATAAGACACGTGGCAAGCACGGGAGCCACGCGAGCAACCTGCGGAGAATGGCGCGTTAAAAGCCCTTGCCAGCGCGCGAAATCGACCGCCTCTTTCGAGAGGGGAAACTGCATAGCGGATCGTCCGATGGTCCGCTCGTAACCAACCCGCACCAGGCGCGGGCAATCAAGCTGTCCTACCTTCGCAAAGAAGGTCACCACATCCCCAAAAAACCGGCACGTAAATCACTCGGACAGAGGGTAGCAGGTGGCTAGGCTCAGACTTGGACAACGAGACAGGATGTTAAATTCGCCCGCACAGAACGCATCTGCCGATGACGAACGACAGCCAGATCAGCCACCGGCACGACGTTCCTTGCAGGCGACAAACATCATGCCGCGGCGCATTGGTCGCGCGAAACCCATCCGCACGATTGGTCAGCGAGTCAGTGAAGAATGAGCGACAGCAAGATCCCAAGCGCCGAAGCTGGCTACATGGAACTCAGTGGAGCGAAGAAAGACGCGCAGTGCGTCAAGGTGGAAGTCGCCGGCGGAGTCAGCCGTGAACTCGGTTGCTGCAACAAGTTCGAGCCAGCGAACCGCAGTGTTGATCGCTTCAACTGCGGACACTGCGAGTATGTGCGCAGCATTGGCATAGGAGGCCGACTGTGATTAGTCCTCAAGCGAAATCGATGTATCCGCGGTGCGCTGCTCTAAAACTTCAGTTCGTGCAGTCTCCCAGCGGAAGCAACAACGAAATGCCTGGGTTCGACGATGAGGAAGTTCTGCGCGCCCTGGGCCAGACAAGGTACAACGCGCTGATGGCGTATGTCGCGACCGCAAGCGGAGTTTTTGTCTGCGGCCATCGTAACTACGGCAAGAGTCCGGCAACTGGTAAACCGGCTGGCACGGAAGTGCACTGCATTTTTGCCAAAGACCTCGAAATGTTTCTCGGAGCAGGAGGGTAACGAATGGCCAACCTCAGACAGATCGCTTTGAACGGAAACGCTGGCGCTTTCGTCAGCATCTTCGCTACCTGCGCCACGCGGAAGTGGGATGCCATGGAGGATGAGGCGGCAGCGACCACTGGCCTCCAGGTTCAAACCCAACTCGACAATTTCACCACCACAAACACTTTCTCATTCGGTTCTGAACCTATCGCTGTGCCTGATCCGATGCGCTACCCAGCACTGGGGCGCGTACAGGGATTCCCGGCTGCAGGTGTGGTTGGGACGTTCAACTCCGTTCCGGCCGCACTTCTCGCCAAAATGCGATCGAACGCTGCGGGTGGGACAACGGTTCGCTTCAACGAGTGGGAGTAACAGGGTGTCACCGATGAAAACCAGACATTTTGCAGGATGCTTCCTGCTGCTGATGCTTGTCACAAGCGCCTTTGCGCAGGCTAGCGGAGGCAACCGAAGCGGAGGCGGCGGAATTACGATAACCACCGTCGCCGGCCTTTCGAACGCCCACTCGAACGGTGTAGGCAGTGTGGCGGTCGTCAAGGATGGCAACTCAGCCAGTGATTGCACGGTTGGTGGCGGATCGACGCTCGTAATGTGCGTCTACAACGGCACCACGTGGGGAGTATTTTCGTCGGCTGGTATTGGCTATCCCGCAGGCACCGGCTTAGCAGTAGTCAGCGCAGGCACAGCGTGGGGAACGACGAAGGCCTCGCCAACGGGCACGGTTGTCGGAACCTCAGATAGCCAAGCGCTCACTAACAAGGATCTGACCGGAGCGGGGAATACATTTCCAACCTCGCTCGCGACACTATCCGGCAGCCAGGCATTAACAAATAAGGACCTCACCGGCGCTGGCAACACGTTTCCGACATTCAACCAGAACACAACCGGATCGGCTGCGAAATGGACGACCGCGCGCAATCTTGCTGGAAACTCGGTGGATGGCTCCGGAGACGTGCCATTCACCAACGCATTCATTGTAAAAGGAACGACTGATGCTGGACTTTCCGGCGCTCAATTCCTCGGCGCCTTGGCAACAGGGTTACTCAAGAACACAACCACCACCGGAGTTCTGAGTATCGCAGCGGCTGCAGACATCTATGGCCCATTTACGGGCTGCACGGGTAGCAGCGGGTTCTTTCTCAAAGATGGTGGGACATGCGCGGCTCCATCTGGTTCGGGCACGGTTTCCGGTCAGGCAAGCGGCGTAATCCCTCTCGGCACGTCATCCACAGCGATCAGCAATCAGTCCCACATGGACGACGGCAACACTACGGCAGGAGTCATTACCTCGACCGAACCCATTGCGATCACCGGCTCGTCGCATGGAGTTTCGATGCCTGCTGGAACAGCACTCTCGGGCGCTGCAAACACAGTTGTGTATGCCGTCGATGCGACCAATGGATACGCAGAGGTAAATGAGAACAACACAGGCCTGTCTCGTGTCTGCACGGCAGCGAACGGGATATGCACAGCGTCTGTCGTTAACTCGGGCACGATCACGATCCCATCAGGCAACTCGGTTCTGGTCATCTGCTCCTCGACCTGCTCGGTCCCCGTTCCGGTTCCGGTTCTCGGCTACCAAATATGCGTGAAGAACGAAGCTGGCGTGAGCACAGTCATCACACTGTCAGCTCTCGGCTCCTCAGCGATGTATCCAAAGGCTGATGACTCAGGTTATGGCACGGCAGGCACGGGAACGATGGTCTCAAGTGCAGCAACGGGAAACAAAGTGTGTCTCATCGGGCGCGACTCGACGCACTACGAACTCGGCGCGATCAACGCGAGCGCGAACTGGACGGTGAACTAATGAGCCGCGTTGCCTTAGTAATTGCTCTGCTGGCCTCTTTCGTTCAGGCGCAGATGCTTAGTCCTATTGCTTTCGCGCCGTCTGCATCGGCGGCATCCAGCAATATCCTGATCGTCCATTCGGCCACCGGGGCGAACGGAGCAAGCGGCTCTTACTCTGTGACTCTCCCATCGACCACCGCAGGAAACGCAATTCTTTGCCAAGAAGCGGATTATGCCGGATCGCCGGGAGCGCCAAGTGTTCCGACAGATGGCGGGGATACGTTCGTCTCAGATTCCACTTTAACGGTTGCGTCGAATGGCCGATTGACTTATTTCTCCGTGTGCAGCGGGGCCGGAGGTCATACCACCGTCACCATGACCCCGGCCAGCGGCGCTTCATCGGCGGTCTGCTCGGAAGTGAGCGGGCTGAAGACTTCTTCATGCTTCGATGCCGCCGCCAGCGCATTGAATACTACCGCCTCGCTCGCATCGTGGCAATCAAGCTCCAAAGCCGCGACTCAGACCGATCTTGCGGTTGCCGCCACCTACAACCGCGTTAATAACACGGATACGTTCACTGCGGGGGATGTCTGGACGGGGTTCGCTCCGTGCATTGGCGGTGGGCATTGCGGAAACTCAACTGACGGCGACCAGCTCTTTGTCGAATACATCCTGAACGGATGGGGGCAGTTCACGGGCGAAGGCACGATCAACAATGCCCGCACGCAGAACACTGCGGTCGCTCTCTACAAATCAGCGGTAGCAGGTTCGGCACCGGCCGGGAACATCGTCACGGATTACTCTGACTTCGAGAACGGATCGAACGGCAACGCGCTCACGCCAACTATTCTCGCAGCCGGATCGCATGGACTTGGGTCAAGTGTCAATCTATGGACTCAGACCAACAGTGGCGCGGGGATGACGGTAGCTACGGCCGCGCAGCAGAACAACATCACGGCGAACACGGCCAATGGAACGACCTACGCAGCCGCAGCGGGGACACGCGGAATTGCCTACACGCCAAGCTCCGGCCCGACCTACAACCTCTTAACCCTGCCATCCTCGACGACTACGCTCTCCACGATGATCCAGTTCACCATGTCGCCGAACGGCGACAACACGCTCTATTCCCTGCTTACCGTGAACGGGTCCGGCGGCTCTGACTTCTGCGATGCCCAAACTCAATCCAGTACGTCCATCGCTCTGGAGACCAAAGGTGCTACTTCATCGAGTATCACTGGGTTGACAAATTCCGCGTCCTACTTCGCCGTTCTGACCTATACCTCAGGGACGCCGGACGCATGCACGCTCAAGATATTCAACTCCAGCGGCGTGCAGCAGGGATCGACTCTATCGCAGAACTCTACGGGCAACAACAGCATCAGCGCCGTATCGGTCGATTTCGGTCAGAGCCACAACGCGACTGGGCCTGGGGGTACGACTCTGGATTTCGACAATCTGGTGGTTGATGTCACCGGGGGAACGCTCACACCGTGAGAACCATACTCGCTATCCTGATTCTGTCTGTCACTTGCGCGGCTCAATCCACCGTGCTTGACTCCTCGCGCTACGAGCAATGGGCGCGAGCCAACGTCGGTGTGTCAGGCGGAATCCCGTCCGCTTCCTACACGCAATGTGTGACATCGCAGTGCAACACCGTTACCTCTGCCGGGGCTTCTGCAACGGCCACCCAAATCAACGCCGCCCTTGCCTCGGCCCCGTCGAACACTTACGTTCTGCTTCCTGCTGGAACTTACAACAGTCTTGGATCGTCTGGCATCTGCCTCGGGGCGGTCTGCGGCAATTCGATGAACAAGAACGTTGCGCTGCGCGGTTCTGGCGCGAACTCCACGTTCCTTGTTCCTACGGCGATTGGGCCAAACTGCGGCAATGGTCGGTCAGCCAACATCTGCATGGGCGACACTTCCATTTTCCCCGGAGGCAACAACACGATGCCTCCTTGCGGCGGTGCGGGATCAACTCATTGCGCTACATGGGCGAGCGGGTACGCTCAAGGGGCTACGACGATCACGATCTCCGGTGTCGGAACGGCTGGAATCCTGAACGGTGATTACATCGTCCTCGACCAAGGTAATAGCACGACGGACAGCGGAGGACTTCTTAGCGCTTGCAACACATATGTGGGTCAAGCCGGAGCAAGTTTCATCTGCTCCCAGGAAGGAGCTGGCGGGCAGGGGCGTTGCACGGGAGGATCAGGATGCCCGAATTCCGGCACGGTATTTGAGGCCGACCATCAGCAATGGGTGCAAGTAGTCTCTGGATGCAGTACATCCTGCAACGGCGCAGGGCCGTATACGTTGACCATCACTCCCGGACTTTACGGAACCGACTGGAACGTAGAGAATCCCGTGTATGGCGTATGGTTTCCTGGCGCGGCAGGATACAAAGGCGTAGAGAATCTTTCCATCGACAACAACACGGCAGGCTCGCAGGGCAATTTCAGCATGTACAACTGCCCGAACTGCTGGGTCAAGAATGTGCGGTCGATGAACTCTATCCGCTCGCATGTAACCGTCTTCCTGGCCCCACGCGCCGAAGTACGGGACAGCTATTTCTACCGGACTCAGAATGGAACGAACCAGAGTTACGGCATCGAGTACGGCGAGCCTTCTGGCTGCGATCAGCTTTTCGAGAACAACATCTTTCAGCAGATTTCCTCGCCTCTGGTTGGCGGAGGAGGGTGTGGAGTCGTAGCCGGTTACAACTTCTCAATCAGCGACAATTACAATCCGTCCACTTACGGTCAGGGCACTTACCCCAATCACGATGCCAACAACGTATTCAATCTTTATGAGGGAAACATCTTCAACAATCTCGACTGTGACGCGATTCACGGATCTGGCGGAGTCAACACGATCTTCCGCAATTGGCTGAATGGCTATGACTGGAACCAAGGCGGTCATCCCGTCAATCAGATTATGGCGGTTGATTTAGACGCCTATTGTCGAGGTTACAACATCATCGGCAATGTCCTGGGAACCCCAGGAATACACAACATTTATCAGACCGCAACGCCTTCGGCCATCACGCAGACTACTCCCAGTGTTTACGTTTTCGGCTATGCGAACGGAGTTCTGGGGAGCTTCTCCGGAATGTCGAACGACACTCTTGCCGCTTCAACGTCAATGCGCTGGGGGAACTATGACGTAGTCAATGGGACCGTGCGTTGGAATTCGACAGAAGCCGCGCCGGGAGCTACCACGTACCTGAACGCCAACTTCACAACATCGTATTTCAATTCCCTCGCGCACACCCTTCCGGACTCTTTTTACTATTCATCGAAACCATCTTGGTGGGGCACGATGGCGTGGCCTCCGATTGGCCCGGACGTGACAAGCGGGAATGGCGGATACTACGCCAGCGGAACTTACTCGGCAGGAATCTGTCCGGTGGGGAAGGTAGACGGGGGCGCGACTTGTTCCAATTCAACCATCGGCGGCTACGTGAACATCAATCCGGCTATGAGTTGCTATTTCAATGTCATGGGAGGGCCGTCGGATGGCACGGGAAGCGCATTGAGCTTCGACGCCAGCAGTTGCTATGCAGCCAGTGGATCCAGCAATGAGCAGTCGCAAGGCATCAAGGCGCAAGGAGTGACAATTCAGTGAAACACGAGCGAACTAACCTAACATGCCTGTCATAGTTCCTTTCTCCGCTACTCCGAAGTTTACCTGGGACCGCGGAGACCCGACGCTGTTCGTCCTTCAGCTTTCCGGCAACGTCACGAGCAGCACATTCGATATGAGCGTTAGCCCGGTTCGTGGATCACACTTCAGGTTCGAAATCATCCAGGATGCAGTCGGCGGTCGTCAATTCGTGTGGCCGACGATCTGCAAACAGCCACCTTTAATCGGTCAAGTAGCTGGGCAGACAACCGTGCAGATATTTGAACTCGTCGACGGTCCTTTTCTAATTCCATGCGCACCACCCATGTACTTCTAGCAGTCGTTTTACTGGTCCTAAGTGCAGACTCTCAAGTGCAAGACGGATACGTGTGGAGTTACTACGCTCAGTCTGGGACCGGGTTTAATCCTCCACGCGGCGGCGCGAGCACCTACTCGAATAACGGTGTTACCGGCACTCAGTGCAACCAGCTTGTAAAGCAGGATGCCTCCGGCAACGCCATCGTGACGAGCGGGGGAGAGACGCAGGGAGTAATCGGCGTCGCCACTGCTGGGTGTGGAACGAGCGGCGCAGTCATCGTTTTTTCTTCTGGTGATGTCCCGGTTCTGTTCGACGCATCGAGCGTCACCGTCTCAGACTATGTTGGCATCAGTGCTGCGAGCGGCCACGTGACGGATGCGGGAACAAGCCCTCCCAGCGGCCAACTCATCGGCCAAATCCGCAACAACCCAACCACCGGCGCCGCGCCAGCGAACTGCAATACTGGTGGTGGCTGCTACGTGCATCTCGAACTTGGCACTGGCTCTGGTGGCGGTGGTGGTGGCGGCGGTTGTGTCGGAGGCTGCGTGGCCCTCTCGCCCGGAGGATCGCAGACGATCAACCAGCCCATGGGCAGCACACTGACCATCAACTCGCCCAGCAATCCGGTGAAGATCAATGCGACCGGCTCTTACAACGGCTTGACCTTCCCGGATTCAGGAACTGCTGGCCAAACCGTCGCAGATGACAACACGGCTGGTTTCGTTTCCGGCTCTACGCCAGGTACAAACACCTGTTACAACGGCGGGAACACGTTTCAGCCACTCTTCTCCGCCAAGATCTCGGGCGTCCCTTACTCGACTGAGTTAGAGCAGGCTTGCAATAAAGATCAAAAAGGCGGTTATCCCAGTCTTGATCCAAATGTCGGACTCGTCCCAATCAATGAAATTGTGCAGGACCCATCTAACTGCGGTAACGCAGGTTTTGTGATTGCTGGTAGCCAAGCGAACTGCATTGGCGGAGCCTCTTCGACGCACTTCAGTGGAATTCAGACAACCGGAGCGGAAACCAACTCAGGACCAGGTGCGTGGATCATCGGAAACGGTCTCAACCTGCGCTTTGATGGCTTGGGCGGAATCATCAACGCCAACCTGGTAAATTACACGTCTTTTCCATCTGGACAATCTGGCGGAGCCCTGAACGCGCTGAACGCCGTTCCAATCGTTGTAGCCTCGAACGTCAGCGGCGCAACCATGGGCGCGATGGTACTTCCGCACTGCATCGGCCCTGGCTCAGCTCTTGGTTTCAACGATGCCACACATACTGCGCCCTGCAACAATGTTGCGTTGAACGCGGCGCACCCGATGATTCGCTTCACCTGCAACGGCACGAACAACGGCTGCCCAAACACTTCTGGTCAGACCGGCATCGGTTCGACAGCCATTTTCTACGCCTTTACGCTCGCAGCCAATCAACTTTCTGCCGATGGCCAATGCCTCAATGTCCGCCTGCGCTGGAAGCACTCAACCGCTGCTGCCTCGGTTGCCTATAGCTGGAATGTAGGTGGAACGGGGAGCGTAGGCGGCGCTGTAACGGGTGGACTAACCACCCCGACGGCCTCGAACAACACAGGTGCCAGCGCACTTATTCGCAGCGAACTTACCGTCTGCCGGGATCTCGGTGCGGTCATGACGAACATCTACACTGACCAATTCCAGTTTGGCACCAACACGGGCGGCTCGGTTGCTACAAATGGCTCGATTGACTGGACACAACCCCAGCAGATCAATCTCCTGTTCAACGTGGCCAACACCGACGTTCTGACCTTCTGGGGCGGAGAGGCCTACTACCCATAATGTTTCGCAAGATCCTTTTCACCATCTGCCTGCTTTCATCCTTCGCGTGGGGGCAGGCTGCTGTCGAACTCAATGGCAATACTACTGGCTATGGAGTGCTTAGCCTCGGGCCTCAGGCGGCTGGCGCGTCTTTGCAGTCAATCTCCGTAACTCCGGCGAATTCCATCCAGAGTGTTGGCCAGTCAGTGACGTATTCGGCGACAGCAACTTATTCCGATGGTTCGAGTCAGGATGTCACATCACAAGCCCTATGGACGATTGCCAGCGGCACGGCCGCATCAAACCAGGCTAACTTTGTTACCTGCAACCAAGCTGGCTCCGTCGTGGTCGAGGCATCACTTTCATCTGTCTCTGGTACCACCGGACTTACATGCCAAAGCCTTCAGATCTCTCCGACCGGAACGCTGACCGCCACACAGTCGCAACCGTTTGCGCAACCCTTCACCGCTTCCGGCGGAGTGCCGCCCTATACTTTCAGTTCGGTCGATCTTCCTGGATGGCTGTCACTGTCCAATACTGGCTGTGACTCCTCGCAGATCAACTGCGATCTGAATGGCACGCAGAACTCAATCGGTAGCTACACGTTCCACATCACCGTGACGGATGCGCTTCTCAATCCGCTGACGGTTCCAATCACGGTGCAGGTCATCGCTGCCAGCACGGAAGATAATCGCTACTGCAATTCGAACGGCACAACTACCGTTGCCGGGCAGATGGATGGCCCGGCCAACATGATCCAGCAGTGCGTGTACGATGCGATCGCCAACACGCCCGCGAGCTGCATTGCTCCTCGCTGCACGGTGCCAGTGCTGTACGTCTGCCCTCCAACCCAACTGCTGATCAATGGGTTTCCTGACCCAAACTGCAACCCCACCGCGACGCCGCCTTACTACAACACGATTCAGGCTGCTTTCAATGCGCTTAGTTCTTGCGGCCAGAGGGTTGTCATCTATGACATCAACTATCGTGGGGGATTTCCAATTCAGAACCCGTATGACGAACTGCTGGTATTTCCCGGCGTGTCATGTGGTCCGAACGATCCCTCAGGAAATGGGCAGTGGATCTGGGTGATGACCAAGGACTACTCCTCGATTCCGAATCCGGGCACGCGCATCACGCCTGCCTATGCTGGCCAAACTTCGCTGCCAGGTCGTCCGAGCTTTCCCGGACCAGCTACACCAGGCATCTACGTTCCGCTGCTCAATCCCAGCCTTGCAACCTGCACCAGTCTCTATCCAAACGGTTGTCCATTCCTGATTCTCGGCGGGAATGGTGTTGTCCCGAGTGGCGTGCGCTTTATGGGTTTGGAGTTCGCATGGACCAAAACACACCAAACCGCGCCGGGCTTCTTTGGTCCGATGATTGAGGTTGGTTGTAACACTAATAACTGCGCTCAGGGAGCGAGTTACATCATATTTGACCGCATCATTGCCCATGCCTGTCAGGATAAGAGCGATGTAACTTGCACCGATGCGGCTCCTGTCGCAATCCAAGCACAAAATCAGAACTATACGGCAATCATCAACAGTTACTTCTACGGCTTTAAGACGTTGGGCGACAACCGCGGCTTTCTCGGTCCTCAGGACGAATCTCACGTCATCTCCGGTGGCAACATCCAAGGCATGTGCCATGACGGACCGACGAAGATAGTTAATAACTTTCTCGATTCTTCTTCGCAGCCATTTTTCTTTGGAGGATCGGTTTCCGATCCATCCAGCACGGGATGTCCTGACGGAGCGCATCCCTATGATCTGGAAATCAGGCGCAACGGCCTCTACCGTCCGCTGAATTATATGGTCGGGCCGTTCAACCCGGAAAACAACTTTGCCGGCGGTTCGGCTTTTGACATGTGGGTAGCCTCAAAGGGAACGCTCTATCCCCCATCGGGCGAAGTGTGCTATATCACGCCTCCGCCATCGGGCGTTCAAGCTACCTGCAACGTGACGATTACCTCGAACAAGGTTTCGGATGCGCAGGTCGTGAATCCGGGCACGGGCTACACGTCGGCTAATCCTGGTGCGACTGTATTTCGCTATCCGAATTCTGGCGCGAATTGTGGCACAGCGGCTGGATGCGAAGGACCCGCACCAACGTTGTCGGTCAACACGACGGGCGGAACGATCGCGAGCGGTCACAAGATCTCTGTGGCGGTTGTCTTTGTCCATTCTGGCGACGGCTATATCACCGATCCGCAGCTTAACGCCCAGGGCAACGTGGTCTATACGCAGATCACGACGGCTGGCTGCACGGGCGGCGGATGCCAAGTGGTAGTAACGGCTCCCGCACTGCCAACCGGGTTTTCAGGCTATGCGGTGTACGACTGTGATGCCACCAACGGAGCATGCACTGGCCAATTGCAGGCCGCCTCAGCCTCGTGCATCAACATCACCAGCAACTGCGTCATCAGTACGGTTGGGTCCGGGTCGGGCACAGGCAATGTGCCGGGCTCGATCAGCGAAGCCAATCTCTTCATTGAAGATGGCATCTACATCGTCAAAAACAACGGCGAGTGTAAGCATTGCGTCCGCGAGCTTTTTGAAGGCAACGTCGCTACACACAACTGGACAGGACAAGCGGACGAATTTGCAACCTGCTGGCTATACCGGCCGACCAACGACCTTGAAGGCGACGGAAAAACGCAAAATTGCCCGAACTGCAAAGTGATTGACGTGGTGAATCGCTATAACGCATGCCGTGGTGCGTCTAAGGGCATTTCTATTGGGCTGCAGCAAGCAACGCGCGGTGGAACGCTTGCTGCTGCAATGAACAACGTATCTATCCACGATGACATCTTCGAACTCTCCGCAATGTGGATCACGGCTACGAGTCAGTACGGCCTCGGAGCTGGCACTCCGGTCGAAATGGATAACAACGGCCAGCCTGGACCTCAAGCGCTGCAGAATGTGAAGGTCAATCACATCACGACGCTGCACACCGAGCCTGCCGCATTTTCGCAAAAGGCATTGCAAGGTTCTCTCGCATCGTTTCTTACCGCACTCTGCGGCGTGCCTGGAAAGACAAATACCAATGCTGTGCTCAATGGAATCACGTACGAGAACTCAATTGGTGGCGGTGGATTTCGCAACATCTCGCAGAAATCAAGCGGCTGTTTCCAGTGTCTTTCTGGAGGAGGAAATTGCAACAGCACGCTAACCCTGAACTCGAAACTGACCAATAGCGGTCTTGCTCCGATCAGTGCGGGTGCGTATACGACCAACGAACTTACCGGCATTGAGGTCAACAGTGCCGGCTCATGCTCGGTTCCGATATCGAGCTGCTCTATTACTGGCGACGGTACCGGAGCACAATGCACGGCTGTCCTCAATAAAGATGGATCGCTCAACTATGTTGCGTTGAATCTTTTTGGACAAGGTTACACACATGCCTCTGTAACTCTGGGGGGCTGCAATGGCGGGGGCGATGTGCTGCCGACGACAACCGTGCTTATTGGTGGCGCTGGCAACCCGTCTCCATCGGGACCGTGGTGTTCCGATCACAACATGAACATCACGAACGGCTGGCCTGGAGAGGATGCCTTGCTGCCAGACCCGAGCGCGCAAGGTGATACGACCAATGCATGCTTCTCGCATACGGGTGGTGGATGGGTGGATGTGTTCGGACTGGCCGACGTTGGATGGCAAAACGTCAGCTTTGACGCGACGAATAATCTGCCAGTGAATTGGGGAGGTCCGGGCTTCACCGGTACGGACGACCTTCACCTAACGGCCGGATCGGCAGGACACAATGCCTCCAATAGCGACAACCAGGGGCGAGACATAGCGAACGGTGGCGCAACCCTGAATGACCTTGGAGCTGACGTCGACCTCGTGCTTCTCTACACCGGCTGCACGATTCAGAATGGAGTGATGGTATGTCCATAAGAACCAGTTTAGGAATTTGCGTCGTTGTTCTCGCAATTGGCGTTTCGGCCGCCAGCGCACAGATGCTCTATATCGGACCGCTGAATCAGCCGCCGATTGATCCATCGAAGTGCGTTCCCAGTCCAGACGGCCAGACAGCCGTGTGCTTCGCGAATGATGGAGTGCATGTGTCGATCGCAGGTGCGCCATTTGGCCCGCCGCTTCCTGCACAAGCTCCAGTGCTAAGCATCGGCACCGTGAAGCCTGGAAATGCCCCCGATGTGACAATGAGCGGTACCCCGTCAAATCCAGTGTTAAATTTCGTGCTCCAGCAAGGGCCTCCCGGGGCTCCAGGCGTGGTGCAAATTGGCGGCGTCGTGACCCTTGGAAATGTGTCCATCAATTGCCCAAAGGGCCAAGGAACGATTCAGGCTGGATGGAAAGCCAATAGCTGCACTCTGAGCGGTACGGTCACCGACTACCAGCCACCACAATAGACATGCGCTTCCCGCTGATGTTCCGTGCGGACCATGATGAGACGGTCCGCATTCTTCGCGAAGAGCACGAAAAGCTGATTGCAGGATTGCGTCAGCAACTGGAGGAGCGCCGCGCGCAGTACGAGCAACTGTTCGACACCATGTTGCTGGAAAAGTGTGGTGAGCAGAAGTACGGCAGCTATCCGCCCGAGGTTGTTGCGAAGATGCAGCCCAAACCGGAGGAGCCCGTTGCTGAGAATCCGCCGCTCACCGAGGAAGACGAAGAGCAGAACCTTCTCACGTCACTTGCCCGCACCAGCCCATCAAAGGTCGGACCAACCCTTGCACGCTTGCAGATGCGTCGGACGTTGAAATTGGCGAAAGCAGCTAGGCCGTCCAATTTTCAAACCGCTGTTGAGAAATCCGGTAACGCCTAAAAATGGCCACTGTAGCCGTTCAACAAAACATGGGAGCCGGAATGACCGCTCCTCCCGTTCCCCCTGATCAGCAGCAACAGGCGGTTCCAGCCGAACCGAATCGCGATCAGCCAGGCACGCAGAATCAATATGACGCGCTCCTGCAGAAGTTTGGGCCAAAGCTGATTCAGGCTATCAACCAGAAGCGAAACGGCTGGGAGTGGAAGCGCCGCGGCGTCATCCTCAAGGTGCTGAAGAACAAGGAAATGCTCAAGGGGAATCACCACATTGGTGTTTACCCGGGCACGTTTGACACCTATGACGCCTTGGAGGAGATGCAGAACTTTACAGGGGCGGATGAAAAGAACGGCGATCGCTCCATGGATCGACGTCCGCACAATTTCTACCAGATGCTCGAAAAGGCGTTTGTTGCCGCTCTCAGCGCGCAGATTCCAAAGACGCGCTGGTCGCCGGCGAATGCCGACGTTGAGGAGGACCGCGAAACCGCCAAGGTAGCCAGCCGAGTCGAAGAGATCATTGAGCGTGCCAATAAGTACAAGAGCATGCTGAAGCACGAACTGATGGAGTTCTTTACCTCAGGTTGTTACTTCAAGCACACGCGCTATGTGGTCGACTCCGAACGCACCGGAACGCACAAAGAGAACGTCATCAACATGGCCCAGGGCGAAATCTTGCCGTCGCGCTATGTGTGCTTTGATTGCGGACAGGTTACGCCCGAAAGCCACCTGATTTCGCAAAAGAGCCCGAACTGCCCGAATTGCGGCCATCCCTTCAGCGAGGAAAACTACTTCGAGGATCACGTCGGTGCCATCCCCACGATCGAGAAAAAAGACGTGCCGAACGGCATGGTTCTCTGGTCGATCTATGGCCCGATGAACGTCGACGCCGACCCGGACGCCAATGGGTTGCGCAATACCTGCCTGCTGAACGTTGGCGAGGAGGTTCCGATTGGTTGGCTGCGCCTTACCTATCCGGGATTCTGGACTAAGTTCCAGGAGGGCAATAACTCTGGTACTGGCAACGAGATGCTCGAGCGTCTCTATCGTGACATGCTCACGTCGGCCAGCGGTTACTCTGCCTGGTTCTCCTTTAACTCCCAGAACAAGCCGACTTACAACCGCACATGGGTGCAGCCCATCATGTTCGCTGAAATCGGCACCAAGGACGACTATGACGAATTGGTAAAGGCATTCCCCAAGGGTTGCATGATTGCCTGGACTGGCGACATGCCGCTCGCGCTGCGCCCGGCCGTGCTGACAGACGAATGGACTTGGGCCGGCACGGAACCTGACGGTTTCGGACTCTATCCTCCGCCAGCGGGCGATCCAGCCGTACCGGTGCAGGAGCGGTTGAACGACGTTCTGAACAAGATCGACGAATACATGGACCGCCTTGCCTGCGGGATCCTGCTCGCTAACGAGCAGTACATCGACACGAAAGCGATGAACGGCAAGGCTATGTTGCCGGGCGTGCTCAATTCGGTCATCACGCGGAAAGGAGCTCCGGCGGCTGATATTCAGCACATGATTTTCCAGGTGCGCGGTGAGATCGATGCGCTGATCTTCCAGTATCTCTCGATTCTCAAGCAAGACATGGAATTGCTCGTGGCAACGCCACCACAGACGTTCGGCGCCGGAACGCAGGAAGGGGTCGAGACCAAAGGCGGGCAAGAACAGCAGTTACAGACGGGGATGATGAAGCTCGGCATCCACTGGGAAATCATCGGCGACGAAAACTCCGAGGCGGCCGAAAACGCCATCAAGTGCGCTGCGGCCAACATGACGGATGATTGGTTCAATGCCGTCTCCGATCAATCGAGCGAGTGGCGCAATGAGTACGTGCACCTCGACCAGATGAAGGGCTCCGTGCATGCCGAGCGCGACACGAGCCAAGCCTTCCCGATGACGGACGCCGAGGTTCGCGCCTTCTGGCAGGACTTGCTGCAGAATCCGGAAAACCCGTTCGTGCAGGAACTGTTGGCAATCCCCGAGAACGTGGATGCCTGCATTCGCTCGCTGGCCGTACCTGGGCTCAAGGCTCCAAAGGGCGCCATGTTGGGCAAGATGCTGCGCACCATCGGGCGTCTGATCGATTCCGCTCCGTTGACTGTGCCCGACCCAGTTACAGGCGAGCCGGTGGTCTATCCGTCGATTCTGCCCAACAAGTACCTGGACGATCTGCCGACGCTGATCAAACTGATTCCGGCCTGGAGCGACGATCACTGGGACCAGCTCGAGGAAAAGCCGAACGCAATCAACAATCTCGTTGCCTACTACAAGCAATGTGTGGTTCTTGAGCGCGAACTCGCAGCCGAGATGGCCATGATTGGCGGACCGGGACAGCAAGCACCGCAGGGAGCAGCAGCGCAACCAGTTCAGTAAAGGAGACTGAAGAAGATGGATCGCAATCGCAAAACTCATGCAGTTACCTACGTCGATGGATACGGGAAAGAACACGACGCCATCGTCACCGCCGTGAACGTAATGAATCCCGGCTTTCTCTCGCTTGCCTTCGTCGATGCGAATGCGGAAGAGCGCGATAACGTCGTGCACAAGTACGACGTGCCACACCGGGCGATCGCACCGCGCGAGCAGAATCCAAACCTTCCTCAGTACGACGTGAACTGCTGGAAAGATGTGGAAGAGCCACACGCGAAGTTGCCTGAGGATCACGCGGCATTTGATCACCCGTTTGTCTTGCCGGAAAAAACGGAGACAGGGGATGTGATTCCAAAGCCGAGGCCGAAGTTCGCCGCTGCCGTGCATGAGCACATGAAAACCTCGCTCACGATGGCGGCTGGCACGCCGGTTGAGCCGGAGTCGCACGCGGCACAGCAAGCACAGCAGGGATTCAGTGCCGCGGCGGCAACGCACGAAGTCCAACCTGGCATGATTCAGACGGCGGACGAGAATGAGCAACTCGCAGCCGAGCTTGAGCGTGAATTGAACGCTCCTCCTATACCGATCACCTCCGGTGTTCCAAGTGCCGAGGACCTGGACGCGGCAGCGGCAGAGCAGGCGGCTGCCGAGGCGACGAGCGGTGGCGCAGACTTGGGGCGAGGCGTGGGAACCGTACCGCCCGATGGCACGCTGGTGTTTGAAACCAAGCAATACGCTGACGGCTCAAGCGCCACTGGCGTTGCTCCACTGCCAGATCTTTCGCCTGATGAGCAGGCAGCGCAGGCACAGGAAGATCCGACCAAACCTTTTAACGACTAACTGAACGACCCGGTTTTACCTCGCTCACGCTAGGAGCGCAAACAACCAGCGAACGGCTTTCCGACTAACCCTCGGGAAGCCGGCAGGAGAACTATGGCCAGCACAACAATTGCCCCTCCGGCATCAGCACCGGCAGCGGCACCAACCGCAGCTCCCGCGCCGGCGTCAGCACCGGCGTCAACCGCAGCACCATCAACCCCGGCAGCGCAGCCGACTACTCCTGCAGCGCAACCGTCAACTCCCTTGTCGATGGGAGACCGGTTGTCCCAGGGATGGGAAAAAGCTAAAGCATCCGTTCCCGTCAGTGACGACAAACCAGAAGCCGCGGCACAGCCTGAGGCTGGTGCGCAGCCAGCAGCTACCCCGGCGGATGGCACAAAGCCCGAGGGTGAAGCCGCTGCTCAACCCGAGGCTGGCGCGCAAGCTGAAGGTGACGGCAAGCCGAAGGAAGGTGCACAACCGGAAGAAGCTGAATTCACGATCGACGACATTGACACGCTCGCGCCGCAGGACTTCGCACGCGAACTCGCGACCGATCCGCAAGTAAAAGCCTTCTTCGACAGTAAGCCGGAACTGAAAAACAAGGTATTCGCTGCTCTTCGGCGTGACACCGAGAACCGCGAGATTCGCCAGTATGCGCCGACCGTGGAGATAGCCAAGCAGATGCACGGTGCAGCCTCCACGTTCCAGCGTTTTGACAACAGTTTTCTGAAGGCTACGACACCCGAGAATGCGCAGGAATTCCTGAACCATTGGGTGCGCGAAGCCATGTACGTGGATGACAAGGGGCAGCCGATCGTGAAGGATGGCAAGTACGAACTCCATCCAGCACTGGGCTACATCTTCAACCACATCACCAAAAACCAGATTGCGACCTGGCCGTCGATCGTAGAAAAAACCGGCCAGATGCCGCAGGAACTTGGCCCGGTTTTCGACGGCCTACAGAAGTTTGCAGTGGCAAAGGGCGACGAGCGGCTTCAAACCGCGTTGGGTGTCATCAGAGAGGCAATCACGCCGTCCTCTCCGGCGTCAGGTGAACTCCCAGACGAATTGAAGCCCTACGCTGACTCCCTCAAGGCGCGAGAGGACAAGCTCACCGAACGTGAGCGGAACGCTGAACGCCAACAGCGTGAGCAGAGTGCAACCGCCAACCAAGTGGCAATTGATCGTGTGATGGACTCCGCTGCTGGGGTTATCCGCAATCAGTTGGAACCCAGATTCGCCGCCGCAGGTTTGACCGACTTTGAAAAGAAAGCGGCGCTCCGAGAGATTGGAGAAGCGATCGATACAGCCTTGAAGAATGACGAATTCTACCAGGGCGAAGCGGACCGGCTTGAGGCTGAAGAGCCCAGCCCGGAACGCGATCGAGCACTTCGAAAACTCTACCTGACGCACACGCAGACGAAAATCGGCAAGATCGTTACCGATACGCTGCTGCGCGCCAAGCAGGGAGCCCTTAGTCGCCAGACCGCGAAGGAAACGACCGTCGCCAACCAGACGGCCACGAGCAGGACAGAGCCGCAAGGCACTTCCATTACCACCAGTGCACCCCAGACCGCGACTCCCGCAGCGTTGCGTGCGCAGGTTATTGCTGAGTACAAAGCGCAGAACAACGGCGAGTCACCGGACTTGGACTACATCGTGAAGACAATGGCAGCCAAACTGAACCTGTTCAAGAAGGCCAGCTAGTTTCGAGGGCGACAACCGCAGGAGCCGCCACCATGGCATCCTTAACCGCACAACAGGCGCTTCCCCTGCAACTGGAAGCATTTTCCCCGTACATTGCGGAGACGATCGAGGTCGATGGAGAATTGGCCCGTCTGCTCGGCAACGGTAACGGCGGTGCGACTCGCGTCTCGCTTCGCTCGTTCCGTGCCCGGTTGAAAACCGCGCTCGCGTCCACTGCTTCACAAATCAACCTCGACACCGGCACTCTCCCTCCTGGTATCGGGAACAAGTACGACCAGATGTTGCTGACGCCGGTGGCGTGGACTATGCCGGTGCAGTATTCGCAATTGGCTCAACTGGTTGGCGATGGCGAAAATGTGGCAACCGATTCGGCTGTCACCGACACCATCTCCGACGTGGCGCGGCAGGCAATTAACTTCCGCGACATCTTCCTTCAGACTCCTGGGGATGGCTCGCTCGCTTCGGTCGATTCGACCACGGGCGCAAATTTCATCAATTTGCGCTCCTCGATCACCGGACCGAACTCGGGTTTCTCGGGCGTTATTGACGGACGCGGTGCTCACCTGCTGAAAGAACAGCAGTATGTGCAGGTGATGTCGCCGGGCTATGTGCTTCGCGGCACTTGCCAGATCCAGAACGTATTTAAGGCGCTCGGTGCAACCCAGCAGGTTCAGGTTGACCAGATTCCCCCCGGAACTGTCGCGGGCGACCTGATCATCGTTTCTGGCGCTGCGCCTGGCGCTCCGCAGTTCGTCAACGGTATTCCGGTGTTCGTCAATACGACAAGCCTCGGAAACCTCTATGGCATCAGCCGGGCGCTGCCCTACGTGGTGGCAAACGGTGTGCCGCTCGCGAACAACTCGCAGGTTGCAAAGCCGACGCTCCGCCTTGCGCAGAACCAGATCATTCAGCGGTTGGGAATTTCGAAGCTGAAAAATCAGTTCTGGCACACGCATCCGTCGCAGTTGCAGGGCTTCGAGGAACTCGCGTTCGGCGATTCCTATGTGCCACTTGAGGGAGGCAAAGGCGGTTCGTATGATCCGCTCTTTGCAGACTTCACCATTAACGGCCGCAAGGTGCACATCAATCCGCACGCCGATCAGACGCGCTGGGACCTCCTGCTGAAAGAAGCATGGAACACGATTAAGTGGGGCCCGGGCATGTTCTGGTTCAAACTGCGCAGCGGCCAGATGGTGTTTTCGATCGTTGACCCAACGACCGGAACTCCGACCACGCAAGAGGCGATGTACTACTGCGTTTCGGAACAGTGGTATGTCAATAACCCTGTAATTCAAGGCGGAATTACGGGCGCGAAGATCCCGCAAGGCAACTAGCGGGTAAGTGAGTAAGTGGGCCGTACTCGGGAGAGGATGCGGTCCACTTACTTCAAACAAAGAAACGAAGGAAACGATGGCAAAAAAGAAAAGTACGGCGCTGGTTCCAATCGGACGGCGCGAATCGCTGATTCAACGTCGCAATCTTAGCCCGGAAGAAATCACTGACGCCGCGGTCTCTACACTTGATCGCGCACTCGCGCTACGGACGCCCGATGCCCTCCAGGTTGCTCGCATGCTGGCCGAGATCAATGGGCGTCCAATCAGCGACCGACTGCTGATTCTTCCACTTCCGAAGGATGACCACTACGGTTCAATCATCATTCCCGAGGACTCGCGGCAAGAGCAGACGTGTGGGGTGGTCGTTGCCGTTGGACCTGGGCGTTATGAGAACGGTGTGCTGGTGCCATGCGAAGTTGGGCTGGGGAATTTTGTCGTGTTCTCGAAGTACGCCGCGCGCGAGGTAAAACTGGGGCGCATCACCGTGCTGCAGATTGCCGAAGGCGATGTGACCTTTGCGGCAGGGAAGGTAGAACAGGTTGTCGAAGCCGAGACGCAACAGAGCGCATAGCCAGGAACTGGACAGCCAGCGGCAGCTTGAGCGCGCAATCCTTCGTGTTGGTGGGAGAAACCCGCACGGACGCCCACTCTATCGAGTAATTCTGGCACAAGAGCGGCGCGTGCTCGCGCATGGAGCATGGTCGATCTGGGATGAAAACCTGACGCCCGATGAACGTGGCGGACTGGGGATCCAGATCATTCAGCAGCGCCTTAAGCAGTTCAATGAGGTTATGCAGGCTGCGGTCCAGACCATGCCGCGGCATACGGTTGAAGCAATGGCGCAGGATCTATCGGCGGAAATCGATGACCTGCTGAACGAGAAACTGAACGCTACGCCTATCCGTGTCGATATGGGCATGGCGGAAGTTCCGCTTTATCCGTTCGAAGGATGGATTCTTGAAAAGTGGAAGCCGGCTGAATCGTTTGGTCCGCCGTCGATGTGGGAAATGTACCGCTTCAATGGAGAAAACGCGCTTGGGCCTTATCCATACTCCGGCGATTACGAACTCGTGGCTGGGCCAACGCCGCACCCGCTGACGATCAAGCAGGCGGAGGACGCCATCCGGGAGGACTTCAAGACGATCCAGTCACGTCCGTTCCAGGCGCGGCAGCGTGTGGCATGGCTGTTGGAGCGGCAGGAGCGGCAGCGGAAGCAGCGACAGCGTGAGCGTCGCAACCAGATTGAGGCATTGATGTCCGAATTGCCGGACCGCCGATCACTCAAGGCAAGCCAGATGTTTAAGGAAGTGCTGGAAGACCACAAGCTAGAGAGCGTGTTGGTCGCGAAAGAAGTTGGAGCCTGAAGTTCTACCACCCGGGCCCGAACCAAAGCCCAAATACGACCTTTTCCCAGACGGTGTGAAGGTAAACGGTCTCGCCATCAGGGACGACATTCGCAGCCCGCTCACCGGCAAAGAAGCTAACGAGCTTGTGATCGAAATGCTCAAGTGCGTGGCTGCGCCTTACTTCACCCAGGAGTTTCGCGACGCGCTCGATATTCAGCGATGGGCGCGTACCACCTTGCGTTTGCTCGAAGAAGTGATGACCTCGCGCGATTTGCGCAAGGCTCTCAAGGCAGAAACCGCGAATGGAGTGTGCCACTCGCTCGAAGTAGCCGAGTTGATTAGCCGACTCGACCGAAAAGAAGAGCAAAGCCCTCTGGTTTGCACAACCCCATGACGGCCTAAGCGCCGTGCAGGAAAGGAATACACCCTATGTCAACCACTGAAGTTCTCAAGCCGTTTAACGGGCCGCCTATCGGCGGTTCTCGCCCAGCACATGAAGCCGTCATCCCCGTTCAAGGTGGAGGTGAAATTCGTCTCTCGCCCGAGGCGCAGATTGCGCAAAAGGCGTCACTCGAATTCGCGAAAGCCTTTCCTGATTACGAACGGCTGGTAAGCGGCAAACGCGGCCTGAACAACCTCGACCCCATCTCTGCCCAGAACCTCGAAGAACTGCGGTCTCAGATGCGGCAGACGCCGCCGAAGCCAGCAACGATCATCAACCTGCATCCGTGGCCGCTCATGGTGCCCGAGTCACGCTTCTTGCGTGGCCTTGTCGTGCCAGCCTGCGAGCCGGGGATGAATTTTGCCTACCTTCATCTCAGGGGATGGCGTTACGACTGGAGGTATGACGACGATACAACGTTCAAGTTTGGCCCGATTCTCCCGATTCATCAGGCGGGAGAATTTCTGCGCGCCTTCGGAAACCGCGATATCTATGGTGGCGGCATTCTGATTTATGAAGGCGACGGGCATCCCGACAATATGGGCGATGTCGAAGTCTATGACCCGCTTGGGCGCATGCAGACGTTCGACCAGCCCGGCGTGGAATGGGACGAAGAGCAGCACGAAGTGCCAATCATTCGCAAGGTCCCAATCCGCAAAAACTTCGGCGATCTGCTGCGCGAGGCGCGCCGCATTCGGAACAACTTCTATCTCGCTCGGGTGAAACGCGCCGACCAGGACTACCGGCTGCCCGATGGCCGCGGCAAGGGCATGGTCACCGAACTCCACATGAAGATGGCCGACATGCTTGTAGCTGAAGGCATGATCTCGAAAGTTCCCGAGTGGGATCTCAAGGGACGGATGGAAGAAGGCCTGGGTGACAAGAACTGCCCAGCCTGCGGTACCGCTCCAAAAGCTGACACGTTCAAGTGTGGCAACTGCGGACACATCCTCAACCCCTACGAAGCCTACATGGCCGGCGAGATTCAGTACGGCCACGTTGCTATGGACCTAATGACCTCCGACGAGTGGGAAGCGGTCGAAGCGGAGAAGCTACGCCGAGACGAGCAAAAGCGGGTTGGCCGTGAGCGTGCAAAGAAGGCGCGCGCTGAAGCGAACAAAGCAGCTCGAGCACAGGGTGATCCGGGCACGGACGAACCGGGCGAATCCGGAGCAGCGGAATAGTTAGGAACCCATTATGGTAAAGGCGAAGGACATCGTTAAGGGCGTTCAAGCGAAGTGCGACGATCAGGATGGCACCTACATAGATGAAACTTATGTAGAAGGCCACCTGGCGAACGCAATCGATTGGCTCTACGGTGAACTTCGCCTTACCGATGATCAGTTCGCGTTTTCCATCGTGCAACTTCCTGCCATTCCCGCGGGCCTCCCCAATTTGGACGACTACCAGAAAGAAGGACAGCCGCTCTGCTTCCTCGATACGCCGCGCATGATTCGCTGGAAGCTGCCCGGACTGGATCCAACGTATTACCGGCGCGCGGACGGTCCTCTCGACTATGTGCGCGACATGCCGGCGGGAATGGCGGTGCTCGATTCGTGGGCCTTCCAGCGCGATTCGATCAAGCTCAGTCTCTACGCCGTCCAGATGGACCTTGAGGTTTCGGGGGAATTCATCCTCGACCCAACAGTTGATGACGATTCGACAATCAACATCCAGAAATCACTACGCGGCGCACTTACCTCGCGTGTCGCCTATGCGGTTGGAGCCGCGCGCAACGTGCAGACGTGGATCACGCTGTACGAAAAAGAGGCTGACGACCTCATCGATGACATTAAAGCTCTGATGGTTAAGCGCAACCAGAGCCGCACAGAGCGGCTCGGGCGCATTAGCAGAGCAACAGGTTCGGCAACGCGGTTGATCCCAACGGCCGGAGCAACTTCCTAAGGAGGAAAAAGAGTATGGCGAATAAATTGTCACTGGCAAGCACACCGCAGGGGATTGACCTCAACGCGGTGCGCATCTACGAGCGCGAGAAGTTGATCCGCTACAACGTCACGCTGTCTGGCGCTTATGTGCAGCACGTACGTGGGCAGAACGTCGGGGAAGTCATCGATCTGACGCAAAACCTGACCAATGCAAACTACAGCCCAGGTCAGTATTGGAGCGCGCGCGGGCCATCTCGCGTGTATGTCATCAATGCTGGCGGAACCGGCTACAGCATGAGCATCGTGCCCGGTGCCGACAATCTGCACTGGCTGCTTTGCATCTACAGTGGAGTCGCAGCCGAACTTGCCGCGGGTGCGTATCCGGCTGGTCTTGCCGCAGACGTTGACGTCGTTATCGAAGCGTCTGGTCGCTCCTTCGACTAGGGTCTTGCTCCTTGCGACCGCCCGTGGCCTCGGGTTCCCTGAGTGGCGGGGCCACGGGTTTTTACCCGCTAACTACTCGGTAAGAACCGCATGTATCTCTCCGGCACCCCATATCCCATCGAGAAGTGGACCTCGCTGGTTGAACAGGATGACCCAACAAATCTTCCGCTTGGCGTCATGCCCGTATGCCGCAACTCGCGCTTTCATCTTTCCGCGGTGCGAACGCGCGATGGTATTCAGAGCCAGCAAGGTTTTGTTCTTCCCGATGGCGGTGCCGTCACTGGCCTAGCGGTGCAGAAGAGCAGCACAACCTCCACGCTCAATACTGCGCTGAACGGCTTTCCTGTCACGGTCGATCAAATCACTCCCCTGGCATTTTCTTCCCTAGGCAACATGTATATCGAGTCGCCGGTTGGAAGCAGCGCGACGCGAAAGATCAATCCGGGCATTGTCGTCCTGCCGCAGAACGCCAGCATGCAAGCAGCGTTGGCGTTTGCCAATTTCTATTGTGCATACACTGACCTAAAGCAAGCGAAGGGCTTTCCTGCGGTCTATAACCCAACGCTCGGCACGCTCGATCCACTCAGCATGAAGCCGTGGGGCGCTCCGTGGCAGCCGAACACGTTCTACACCGTTGGCGAGGTTGTAACTCCGAATCCATACGTCAACGGTGTCGCCAGCGGCTATCCAGTTGGCGGCAATGGTCACACCTACATTTGCATCCAGTCGGGCCAAAGCGGTGATCAGAACTCGCAGCCTGCCTTTCCGGCGGCTGAAGGAAGTCAGGTTGTCGACAACAGCGTTACGTGGAAAGAGAACACCATCGTTCTTGCCCAGGCGCTGCCAGTCCCAGCCGTCCCAACCGTGCAGATGAATGCCGGACTTGGGACTTTCGCAGCCGGCCGCGACGTTTATTTGCGCATCACCTTGGTCAGCCCACAGGGAGAAACCACACCCAGCCTTTACTTCGTCTATCAGAACACGGTTGGGAACGAGCAATTCCAGGTGTCGCCTCCAACCATGACCATCTGGATGCAGAACCTGGCTGCGCAGTACAAAGCGACTAGCTACAACATTTATGAGGCTGATGTTGCCCATGGTGGCGGAGTACCCGCAACGACAAGCTATAAGTTGGTCAACGCGCTGCCAGTCGCGCTGAATGTCAGTGCGCTCGTCAATGCGGCTGGCGCCGGGGTGGCACCGCCCGTGGCGAATGGGGCTCTGCTCGTTCCGGCCGGAAATATCTGCAGCGGTCTGCGCTACATGGTGGTGATGTTTCTCAACCGCAACGGTTATCTCTCCGGTTGGACTTCTGCTGCCGTGGCCACCTACAACGGGCCATCGAACGGCTACCAGCTTTTTGCGGCCTACATTCCGACTGGACCGCCTGGCACGATCGCGCGTGTATGCGCCTTCACGCCTGCCGGACAACTCAGTCAGCTTGCCGGCTATGGCATTTCGAACGCTGGGCCGTACTTCTGGATCCCTCCATCGTTTGCAAATGGCCTTTTCAATCTGGCGAACCAGCCTGCCGGCATCAGCGTTGCCGAAGTCGTCAACGGAGTGCAGGAACTGTCAACCATCATCAATGACAATGTTTCGACCACCGCGACCTTCAATTTTGATGACAACTACCTAAAGGCCACACTCAACGATGTCTCTGACCGCCTGAATATCATCCAGGTTCCGCCCTGCTCGGACGTGCAGTACATGCCATCGCTACAGCGGATGCTCTACAAAGTCGATTCAATTCCGAGCGGCTTCTACTGCTCGCTTCTCGGAGATCCGGAATCGATCTACGGCAACGTAAACAGCATCATCCAGGTTGCAGAAAACGATGGCACCAGGGCAGTCACGGCGCGCGAGTTTCAGGCTATTGTCTATCTGCTGAAAGAGAAGTCTGGCCACGTTCTTACCGCATCGGCGGATAACCCCGGCAATTGGAATGTGGCAAAACAGTGGGATGGCAGTGGCCCCTGCGGGCCACGCGCTGTCGACGTTGGTACGTCCTTTATGTGCTATGTGCACCGCTCTGGTGTCTGGATTTTCATGAGCGGCAAACCCTTCCGCATCTCGAAAGAGATCCCGATCACGTGGAGCAAGATCAATTGGGCCTACCAGCACACGATTTGGGTGATGATCGATGATGAAACCTGCGAGATTCGTATCGGGGTGCCGTATGGCCAGAGCACGGTGCCAAACATCCAGCTTCGTCTGAATTTCGAACAGTCACCCGATTTCGCGCCTCCAATTCACTACTCCTCATTCATCGGCAAGACGGTTGCGCTGGCAGACGCTTATAAGTGGTCAATTGATGACATTCCCGCCAATCTCTGTGTGCGCGCCGAGCGTCCGCTGGCGGCACCCTTAGCGCAAAACCTTGACCCTGCAACCAGTCAATCTCAGATTTTGCATGCTTCTTCGAATGCGGATGGCGCGGTCAGCGCTGTGATTCCTTTCCAGTTTGATGACAACGGAGTTGGCATCGATTGGGTGATTGAGAGTGCGGCGCCGCAGAACCTGATGAAGCCTTCGCGCCTTGGTGGCGTGCAGGCCAACGTTGACGGCAACGGAGAACTGCAGTGTTCGGTGCTTGGTCTACGTGCGAAAGCTCAAAAGGATGGCCGGCCGCAGCCTCCACCTGGGCAGGGACGGACGAATGCTGGCACGGAAATTGTGCTACGCAATCCGATTATTGCGGGCGTTCCCTATAGCTGTGGCGGCCAGATGACGAACGAGCGGTTGCGGCTGCGGATTACGAATCGGAAGCAGCCGGGCGTTTGGGGAGATGTGAAGTGGGCGGCAATCTTCGCCGATCCGTTCGCCATTGCGAGGGCGCGATGAGCAGCGTGCTCCGCTTTGCCAAGGCGTTTCAGGGCGCACGGGACAACAATCTGTACCAAGCTCTGATCATGGTCGATCAGGAAATTGACCGCCTTAACGCTTTCACGGGTGCACCGGCGACGGTCGACAAGATCGATGCAGCGGTACCAAACCCGGCATCACCTTTGTCCCCGGGCGCGCGGCGTGTGCCTGCCATAGCTGATGTGTCGATTGTGGGCGTTGATGGGAAGTTTCTGATCACCATCACGAACCCGGAAAACATTACCCCGATCAGCCCGGCGATCGCGCGGCAACTCGCTGTAGCACATCTGAACGCGCTCGGGGCGACCATTCAGCACAATCTGCAGTCGGCCACGGATACGAACTTTAATTCTGCCTCCAACCTGGTGGATTACGGAATCTCGTCGCAACTCACCTACGAACTGCAAAACCCGAATGCAACGCTCTTCTGGCGCTGGAGGAGTTCTTATGACGGGCAGAACTGGAATGTGTGGACGATTTACAGCTCATCCCTGACGTGCGGGCCTCAGGCGGTGCAGAGCGGCGCTCTCCGCTCGACCTCGCAATTGCCGAATCCTCAATTGAATACTACAAACTACGCAACGGTTGACTCGATCGATGCCGGCGCAAGCGCAACGATCAGGGTGTACGGTCCTGGAGGACTGGGTAGTTCTTTTCAGCGCCAAGTGGGAGCAACACTGGTTGGCCCAGATGGAACGCCAAACACGGTGTTTCCTGCCGCGCAGCTTCTCGGCTATTCGTACAGCTTTGCCTACTATGTCCTCTACGACACGCTGGCTAACCAGTACGTCGTGGTCGATCCAAACGCAAATTATCCCGACACATTGGCCGACACGCTGGCATTCATTGGAGCTGTGACAACGGTTGCGATGGGCGGTGGTGGTGGGACGGGCGGAGGTGGCGGTGGAGGCGGCGGTGGTGGAGGCGGGCGAACGCACCCGATCGTGTAAATGATCAGTGTTTGTAAGGAGTACATCAATCCGAAGGGATTTCAGGCTGTGACGGTCCTGATCGATTCTTTTGGGAACAAGGTGCTGGTGCAGACGGCGATCCTGAACGCCGAGCATGCGACGGCAGTTGAAGCTGAGAAAGTGGCAATGCAAGCGCGTGAAGATCAGTTCATTGCTGTTCTGAAGGAGAAGCACAACCACACAGACGCGATGATTGAAGCGCTAAAAAAGCAGCCAGGAGATTGTGGATGTCGGTAACGGTGAGACCCGCCACGATGGCGGACATGGAGCAGATTGTTCGTTGTCACGGTGAAATCGAGCAAGCGGTAGGGCAGTTGCTGGACCTGCCGGACGTGGATGACCCGGCCATTCTCGCCTATTGGGTGGTGGAACGTGATGGCCAAATCATCGGTGGTCTCTACATCGAGAAGAGCCCGCGGCAGTGTCATTTCGGACTCGACCCCGAGGCAACGGCAGCATTGACAGCCGCGCAGCCGGAGATTTTGAAGAGCAGTAAAGAAGCCGGCGCACGGTTCGTGCACGTGTCTATCTACCGTGACTTGCCCAATGCTGCCGACATAAGCCGCCACCTAAAAAATGCAGGCTATGAACCTCGTCCTGATCTCTTAGACCATATGTTTGACTTGCGCTCATGAGTGCTCGCAGACCGAACGAAACCGCCGATCATTACCGCCAAAGAACAAGAGAAGAGAAGGCGCGTTGGCGTGCTCGGAATCCAGAAAAGTACAAAGAGATGATGCGGAGAGGGAATAAACGGTTCTATGAGAACAACAAAGAGCGCTTGCTGGCTGCGAATCGGGTGTGGAGAGAGGCAAACAAGGATGTCGTTAGGAACAGAAAACTCAAATGGGCTTACGGAATAACACTTGATCAGTACAACGAAATGGTCGCATCTCAACTCGGGATGTGTGCCATTGGCCCACACCCATTGAGGGCCAGAAAATCTGGCGAGCTATTTCCCGTCGATCACGACCACAAAACCATGAAGATAAGAGGAGTTATCTGCCATCAGTGCAACTTAGCGATTGGACAAATTGGAGATTCCGCTGAGTTGGCTAGGCAGATCGCTGACTATCTTGAGCGCAACCTTCGGAGCTAAAGCGACCATGAGAACCTATACCCGCGTTCGCTGTGAGTGGAACGGCCAAAGATACGTGATGGTCGACTGCGATTCGTTTCTGTACAGCGGTCCAGTTGCCCTTTGTGATCGCGGAACCTCGAAGGCGGTCGCCAATCAGCAGATGCAGCAGTCCGCGCAGGACCAGGCGGCAGCAACCTCGGCACTCTCCTCGACAAACGCCGACCTCGCCTCGTACACGAAGAACCTGAACAATTTTATGAAGTTCGGTCGCGACACCTACGGCACGAACGGCGAGTTCATGCGCGACCAGAACACGCTTGCCAATACAACGGCTGCAGCGGGTGGGAACGCCATCAAAGGCAACCTAGCGCTGAACGCGATGCGTACCGGCGAGAACACGTCCGGCTATGCGGGTACGGTGAAAGAGGCACAGCAGGAAAATGAGCAAAACCTGACCAACGAACTCGCCAGTGCCGACTCGCAGCGGCTCGCAAATCTGACGAACCTCGAGCAATTCGGAGTGCAGGCGTCGGCCTTACCCGCGCAGATTCAGCAAGGCATTTATGGCAGTTCGATTGGGGGTGCGACGGGCGCGGGCGGAAACGCAGCTAACGCGGCCAAAACGCCGGGATTCTGGGATACGTTCTTGCCCGCCGTGGTCGGAGCGGCAGGTACAGCAGCGGCCGGATTCTGCCCCTGCGAAGGTTCGCAGATCAGGATGGCAGACGGAACAACCAAGGCGGTCGAAAATCTGCGCGCTGGAGATATGCTGTGGTCCGGTTCGCTCACGCCGCCGAATCCCGTGCTGGAAGATACGCGGCCACATCTCGGCATCGGCTGGAAACTGCGGACAAAGGGTGGCCTCGAACACTCTGGTTCCGACACGCATACGCTCGGCTTGGCGCGTGGTGGCTACGCCTATATGCCAGAACTGCTTGGGGCGGTCGTCATCGGCGAGCTGAACAGCGATGTGGTTGAATCGCTCGGGAAACTCGGGAGCGTAACGGTCTACCCGATCAAACTTGGCGGATCGCATTGTTATTTCGCAGATGGCCTGTATTGTTTGGCTTAACCGCGGGAGAGGGGAGAAGGGCTAATGCTAAACGTAGATGACAGCGGGGCGCAGGCTCCATCGCAGGGCGGATGGGATGGCATTGACGACGATTTTCTCGATGATCCGTTAAACATGAAGTCGGGCAAGCGTTCGGTCGCACCACCAACACCGGGGATGGACAGCGACCGCCAGAACAGCGCAGCACCGAAGCGCACGCTTGGGCAAAGCCTTGCCGGGGCCGAGCAGCCGACTCAACCCTCGGCATCTACACCGTCGACCACCGCGCCAGCAGAACCCGCTGCACCCGATCCGATGGCGATCGCACGTAGCGCGCCTCGTGTGGCGCTCTCCCGCCCGGCTACTCCTGACGTTCCAGCGCCAGCGATGTCGTCTGTATTGGGTGACGTCGACATGTCAAAGCTTCCATCTTTCACCGGCAGCACGGCGTTCCAGCGCGGCCCGGAGGAAGCAATCAGCCGCATTCCACAGCCATCCATGCCGGCGAACCATGCCGAATTGGTCAAGCGTGAAGGAGAACTGAGTAAGCCACTTGACCCGAATGCAACCGATCCGCGCACGGGCAAGCCGATGTATCGCATGAGCCTCGGACAACGCATCCTGGGAACGTTTGCCAACGCGGCAAACGGCTTTGCGCGCAACGGCCAACCGCTGGTTGATGTCAGTTCGGGTGCGACGAATTCGCGTTACGCGCGCGAGAGTGGTTTGCGCCAGGAGGAACTGGGCGGAGTTGAGAAGCAGCTTGAGCGCCAGCAGAAGGACACGGAAGAAAACCGCCGTATGTACGAGGCTGCCACACAACAGGCGCTGCGCGAAGGGCAGATTGAAAGATTTCAGGGACAGGCTGCTAAGTACCAGAATGCAATTGACCCGAACAGCATCATGCAGAAGCCGGACGGGACGTGGAGCGGCACGACGTATGGAGGCGAGACGCGCGAGGTTGGCGAGCCCGCATGGTCGCAGAGGATCACGGCGAAGCAACAGGCGACGGAGAACAAGATTCCCACGAACGAATTCTCCGGCTGGTATCAGGCATTTCAGCGAGACAACGGAAGAGCCCCAACTGCCAAGGATATTCAGGAGCACGAGATCGCTAAGGCCAGAGCGGGTAAAGACACGTCAGCCACGGACCTGGCAAAAACCATTCAAATCGCGGAGTACAAAGGGAGGCTGACGGACAAGATCAGTGCAGAGCAGACGGCAGAACGAGCACGGCTGCGCGCGGAGAAAGACAGGCAAGTTGCCAGCAACCCAGTGCTGAAAGCGAAGTACATGGCTGATCCTTCTCTGATTCAAAAAGACTATGACGCGATCGATGCGGACCTTAACACGAAGTACAGCAAACGCCTACAGGACGCCTCGGACGAGGCTGACAAAATGTTCGGCCTCACGAAAGCTGGGAAGGGCATGCAATCCAACAAGAGTGCTCCAGCGTCGCCACCACCTGCCGGCGGAACGTCTGGTACGCAAGTGAATACGAAACCGCCGAAGGCTGGCGCGGAACTGACGGACCGCAACATCGCACGCCAGTACCTGCAGCGCGCTGGTGGGAAAGGCCATGAGGCAGAGGCAGAGAAATTAGCCAGGGCGGACGGCTGGAACGTCACGCACCGCGGGAAGAAAGGCTAGTTAGCACCAGCCAGCGTTAAAAATGCCAGGCACAATTTTTGACGACGTAGCCGCAGAAGATCAGCAGCAACCTTCGAACGGTGGCACGATTTTTAATGATGTCGAAGAGGACGATAACCTTCTCGGCAATCCCTTCTACAAAGCCAGTGAAGCCCCAAAAGCGACTGGCGGGCTTACACTTGGCCCACCTCCAACGCAAGCGCCAGACAAGGCTTCTCAGCTCGTAACCGAGCAGCGTCAGCGCCGCGCCTCTGAATACCCAGTCGGTCCTGTATCACCCGGGCCCGGTGCCACGCGCGCGCAAGTCGCAGCGATGGAACCTGCACCGGCTCGACTAACCGTTCCAGAGCCTCGGCGATTCCAACCAGAGGAAGTCAGCAAATATCCGAACGTCTTCGGTGACTGGGAAGGCGAGGACGTTAATGACGTAGCGCCAACCCCATCAGCAAGCCAACAAGCTGAACGTGAGGCATTTCAACAGGCATTAGGAAATCTTAAGCCTACTGACTACGTGGGTGCCGCCGTCAATGCTGCCATCAATAGCCCATCGGGACCACCGATGCCAGCGGGCGGGTACCCTGGGACCGGATTAGTTCAACATACCCGTCAATTGGGAACACCGGGCCAGCGCGTTGGTGGCATGGCCGGTTTGGTCGGTGACGTTGGTGATCTGGCAACACCATTCATGGGAGCAGGTGCTCTCCAAGCTCCTGTCTCGGCGGCAATCGGCGTAGGAACTGGCTATGTCAGCGGGCTCGCCGCACGCGAAGCGGTAAAGAAACTCGGCGGCAATGAACAGTGGCAGGATCTTGCCGAGCAAGTCGGATTCTGGGTGCCAACGGCCGCAGGAACACTGCTACGACCGCAGTTCAAGGTCGTTCGTGGGTCAGACGGCAGAATCATGGGCGTAGGTGCTGGCGTTCTTCCTGATGAGGGTGGGATGCCATCGATTCGCGCCCAGTGGGCTATCCCGCGTCGACGTGGACTCCCATCATCTCCTGCGCCAGCAACACCGCCTGAAGCTCTGCCGCAGCCTCCGACGATCGAGGCACAACCGCCAACGCTCGATGAAATTGCCGATGCGCAGCGGCAGACAAACTACGCAGGCCGGGAAGAGACGAAAGCCCAGATCGAGAAAAACCGCGCAGCACAAGCCGCGGCTGTCGCACCGCCAGAAGCACCCACTCCCGAGAAAGGACCCGTCAGCAGTGTTACTCCTCCTGTTAGGAAAGTGCGGCCTCGCGCTTCTCAGCCTGCACCTGCTCAGCCAAGCACTCCGCAGCCAGCCGCCGCGCCGATAGAACAGAAAACGGGCGGCACAATCTTTGACGAGGTAGCCAATGAGCAACCCATCCAAATCGCCAAATCCGAAACTCCTGAAGTTCCCGGAGAGCAAGTCTCTGGAAGCGTTAGTAAGGGGCAGGAAGCTCCAGCAGAAACTCGCAAGCCAGGCGAAGAGACCCCAACCGCAGTAGAGCAGCCCACCTACAAGCATCGTTCAACCCAGGCCAACATCCCCGATGATTCCGAAGCTGGGCAAGCGCTAACCGCTGCGCGCTCGCGCATCTCCGACTCGGACCTTGCTGGCAAAGGTAAGGACATCGACGGCAACCACGTCACGGTTCGCTATGGACTGAAAGAGGGATCAAACATCGACGCTGTACGGGAATTCCTAAGCCAGCAGGCGCCATTCGAGGCGAGCCTTGGCCCAACTGATAAATTCCCGCCTTCGCAGAGTTCAGACGGTGCGGCTGTAATCATGGCACCCATTGAAGCCGATGAACTGCACCGTCTGAACGCGGAGATAGAGAAGCACGGAGACTTCGCGCCTTCTAACTTCCCTGAGTATAAGCCTCACGCAACAGTTGCTTACGTACAACCAGATAAAGCCTCGCGCTACGTCGGCATGAACGTGACGCAAGGAAAGAAATTTACCGTTGATCAGATCGCCATCACCGACCGCGAAGGCAAGCAGGAGATGGTGAAGCTGGGGGGAAAGCTGAAGGAACCAGCTCCTCCGACTGAGCGCGAGAAGCTCGGTCTTCCGCCGAAACCAGGCGATGTTGGTCACATGCGCGTTTCCGACCTTCGCGTGAATGCGAACAAATTCCAGTACAAACTCGGCACCGACACATCCGGTACGAGCACGTTGCTCAAGGAAACGAAGGTCTTCAACCCCGATCTGGCAGGCACGATCTCTGTATGGAAAGAGCCGGAGACCGGCGTCGTCTACGTCGTGAATGGTCATCATCGCTACGACCTGGCAAAGCGTCTCGGGGTTAAGCGTGTCGCTGTTCGTCACATCATCGCCAAGAATGCAGCAGAAGCGCGCGCGGTTGGAGCGCGGCAGAATATCGGCGAAGGCCGAGGGACAGCGATTGATGCAGCAAAGTTCTTCCGTGAGACTGGCGCAACGCCTGAGAAACTGGAAGAACATGGCATCTCCCTTGGTGAAGCTACGGCGCAGAATGGACTGCATCTCTCCAGACTCAGCGATTCGCTGTTTCAAAAAGTCGTGCAGGGCGATCTTGCGCTTGGACAGGCAATTGCAATTGGCGAAGGGACGGCCGATCATGCCGAACAAGCTGCCATCCTGAAGCAAATTGAGCGCAAGGAACGTGGGGGAAGCAAAGTATCGGCTGATCGTATCCGCGAGTTTATCCGACTGGCGAAAGGGAGCGAACAACGAACTGAAACGACGGCGGACCTTTTCGGCTCGCAGGAGGTCGCACGCTCGCTGGCGTGGGAGAAGTCGGAAGTTTCGGAGTACATCAAACAGCAACTCGCAAAGGACAAGAAGCTATTTGGATTCGTCGCCAAAGGCGAACGTGCAGTAGAACTTGAACGTGGTGGCAACAAGATCGACGTTGAGAAGTCGAAAGAGATTTCGACTGGCGCAGCCCAGGCCGCCGAAGTGTACGAAAAATTGAGTACGAAGGGCGGTCCGATCAGCGATATACTGAATCGGTCAGCCGCTCGACTCGCGGACGGTGAAAATGCAGCCACAGTCAAAGCCGATGCCTACGAGCAAACCCGAGCGGAGATATCCAAACTTCTCTCCCCCAGAACTAGACAAGTTCCTGAAGGACTGGAAGCGGGAGCAGGACGAGGAAAAGTTGGCGAAAACCCCAGTCTCTACTCGCAAGCAGTAGCGCCAACCTTCTACTCCAAAGCCGAGCGCGTAGCCGAGCAGAAACTCCCACCATCAGCACCCGGCAATCAAATCCTCAACACGCTGCGCAATGGCGGGGTGAAGGAGGACGAGATCAAATGGCTCGGACTCGATGACTTCCTGAAAGACAAACCTAAGGTCTCGAAGTCCGACGTACAGGCGTTCATCCGAGAGAATCAGGTACAGGTTAAAGAAGTCAGCAAGGGCGGAACTCGTGACCAAGGTCGCATCGACGAACTAAACCAACAGCGCGACGCGATCATTGCTGACCTCGAAGCCGAAGGCTATGGCGTGGATAACGTTGGCGCGCATTACGACGTGGAATCGGACGGCCAGTGGCTCAAGCACGGAACTCAGGGCTATCGAGAACTTCCGCGTGAAGTTTTTTACGCGCTTGGTCAACTGGAGGATGTTGATCGGGAACTGCGCAGCATGCAATCGGAGGCGCGCACTCAAACCAAATTCTCCTCCTACACTCTTCCCGGTGACAAGCAGAACTACACGGAATTGTTGTTGACGCTGCCGACTCCACCGCGCAAAGTCATGGACACGATTGCACGAGAAATGGGCTTCGGCGGCTGGACCTCGCAACTCACAAAGGAACAGGAAGCCAAAGTAATTGCAGCGTTTGACGCGCAGCCGTCAGAGCGACCTAAATTCACCTCAGGCCACTTCGAAGAACCGAACATCCTCGCTCACGTCCGCTTTGATGACCGCAAAGATGCAGATGGTAAGAAACTTCTCTTCGTCGAAGAGGTGCAGAGTGACTGGCATCAGCGTGGTAAAAGACAGGGATACGCAGACCCGGCAGCCGCACAAAACGCGAGAAAACTCAAAGATGATGCAGACCTCGCGCGGCAGCGTCTTTTCCCGTTAATTAAAGCCGCCGATGATCTCGGCTTCGATACGACGACGCAAGCGTTAGACGCGATCAAGTTTGGGAATCTCGGGCCAGAGCATCTAGATCCACGCGATGTCGAGAAACTGGCACCAGCGATGACAGAGTATCGCTCGGCTTATGAAGCCTACGAAAAGGTGCGCGACGTTGCAACCTCGGGCGTTCCAAATGCTCCCTTCAAAACCACCTGGCACGAACTCGCACTCAAGCGAATGATCCGGTACGCAGCCGAAAACGGCTACGACAAAATCGGATTTACAACCGGGGAACAGCAAGCCGACAGGTACGATCTATCGAAACAAGTCGACAAAATCGAAGTGGTTCCACGCACCGATGCTGGTACTGGAGAGAAAACGCGATCGGTGTGGATCAATCTCAGGGGTAGTGCATCCCCGGTGAAACTTGGTGTCGACACTCGCGGGTTCGTTGATAATGCGAGCGAGTCACGCCTTGCTGGGCAACCGCTTTCGGATGTAGTAGGAAAAGACCTTGCCGATAAGATCATGGCGAACGACCGCCAAACGATTGAAGGTGTAGACCTGAAAATCGGCGGCGAAGGGATGAAGGGTTTTTACGACAAGATCGTTCCAGACTTCCTGAACAAGTACGGAAAGAAGTGGGGAGCCAAAGTCGGAGAAACGAAGCTTGGGACCGGAGGAAAGTGGACCGTCTACAACGAGGACGGACAGGCGCTTCAGACCTACGCTACCGAATCGGAAGCTGCGCAGCGAACTCGCGTCCACCTCGGTGAGTTCTTCGAATCGAACGGCCAGCCCAATGAGTCTATTCACTCCCTTACCGTTACTCCCGACATGAAGCGCTCTGTCATGGAAGAAGGTCAGCCACTCTTCCATCAGGAAGCACCTATCACCGGGCGCTCCGAACAAGCAGAAAACGAAATAGCCACTCAGGCCCGCTTCGAAGTTGTAAAGCCGGGAGGCCGTGTTCCCACCTATGTCCGGCTAAACCGCAACGCCATGCAGTTGATTCACGAAGCGGATGGAGAAGGAGTTCAGTTTGTAGGTGTGAATTTTGGACCGCAGCGGGCAAAGGAAGTTCTCCACGAGCTTGCAATGCTCAAGTCAAATCATGCCTACAACGAGGCGTCCAAGACCAACATCGACAAACTAATTCAGACGCTCGATAGTGTCATCGACAAGCATGATGGTCTGAACGTTGTTCGCCAAGGCGACACGCCAGAGCAGGAAATTCATACGCTTACAGAAGAAGGATTCCACTCCGCTGTACAGCGCAGGCCGGGACATGGAGATCTCAGACTTGGCGGAGTGCCAGTTCTTCAGATGGTGAATGATCCAGGCATGTCCCGGATGTCGATGAATCACAATTGGCCGAACGGCTTGGTTGCCGTTGCCGAAGGGATGGCTGATGTCTTTCTTGGAGATCATGACCTCAGTCCAGAGCAGGCTGAGAAGACTGCTGGAAAGTATTATTCAATCCTAGCTGACCGTCACGGCATCGAACCTCTGGAAGCCGCACAGGAGTTATATGACTACTTCGATAAACGGGCCGCAGAAGCTGGCCTCATCAAACCCGGAGAACAATACCTCGCAGAAGAAACCAGACCAAGCCGCGACGCCCTCACCCGAGTCCTTGCGCGCGCAAGAGGAGAAAAATCTCAGGGAAGCAGCAAAGAGACACGACCTGAAAGGGGCACTGCGAGCGGCGGAACTCATGAACCTCTACGCTCCGGAACGCTCGAAAGAAACCCTAGCCCTGGTAAAGGAACTGATACCAGCCTCACCAGCACGGCCCCAGTCGGACTCTCCGACGACGAACTAGCAGAATGGTCTAAATCCAAAGGTTTTCGCATTGAAGAAGCCGGTGAGCAAGCTGGCCTCTTCGGCGATAACGACAAGATCGTTCGCGTTTTCCGCATTGGTCGCGGCGGCAAGGAACAGGCTGGCCTAGCCTATCAGCACCAATTAGAGGCACTCCAGAAACCATCGAACGAACCGCAAGAGCCGTTTGTATTGACAGGCGGCGAAACGCCAGAAGAAGCTCAGCCACGACTATTCGGCGCTGGTGATCTGGGGGAAATTATTGGTCCCACGGGCGAAAGACAACCATCTCTCAGGCCGAAAGATGACTACAGTCTTTTCCGCAAAGAAGAAGATCGCACCATCTTCGACGAACTTGCTCACGGAGAAGAAGGTTCGCTGACCCCATCGTCACTGAAACCCTCCGCCGTCAAAGGCTTCTACCGCCAGTGGATCAACCGAGTCATTGATGAGAATCTCGACCTCGGCGAAAAGTACCGCCGGGTGAAAGAACACGACCCGGAGATTGCCGCTCTTCTCCACGACAAAGATCACGCACCGCGCTACTACCACGACAAGGCGGAATCGAACGTCCACCAGGTTACGAAGGGGTTGAGCGAAGAGCAGATCAGGCAGGCATCGATGCTGTCTGACGTCGACGCGCGTGAATACCTGCAAGAGCACTACCCAGATCAATACGAGGCAGCCACGAAAGACCCCGAGGTAATGGCTGCCGTGCAACGGTTCAAGCCGTATCAGGAGGAAATCACCGCCCTGCGCATGGCGCTTGGCTGGCACGTCCGGCGCGATCTTACGGTGTTTGAGAACGAGCCCGACGACGAGGGGAAAATCAGTTGGTCCGTGCTCGATCGCGATGGCGATGAGGTTGAACAATTTACCAGCTACAAAAAGGCGGAGAAGTTTGTTGAGCAGAATGGGAAGATTCTCGATCACCTGAAGCGCACCTATCCCGAGCACCTTCGCGAGCCTCTGATGGGCATGACGAGCGAAGGCCCATCGCTCGGCGCAACTTACGGCGGAATCAAACCACCGCGGCCCGACCGCAAGAAGCGGCTGGCCACCGCCGAATACTTCTACCAGCACGGCGCGAAAGACTTCTCCGGCTACATCAAGAGCTATACCCAGGTGCGGCACGCGGCGCTCAACCAACGCATTTTTGACCAGCTTACGTCGAACGCCGAGCAATGGCGTGAGGGCAACGCCATGCCGCCACAGATCGAATACCGCGGCGAGACCTACTACTCTCCGCAGGTGGCGCAGTCGATGAAGATGGCCAAGCCGGAGAACCGGCCAAAGGTGATCCGCGAGTATCGTGCTTACGATCCCGCGAAGGACGATAAGGCACTCATCAAGGACTTCGAGAATGGATGGTCGACCCGGACAACGGGCAGGCCCGGCATTAGCCCGAGCGACCGCTGGCTGGCTCCGAAGGAAGTGGTTGAAGCGCTTGAGCAGTACGACATGACACGTGGCCACCAGGAGAAAGACTCGATTCGCCGGTTTTTCCAGGAGCAGATCATCGGCCTGTTCGGCCCGACCGTCCACGTGCTGAACATCATGCGCCGGCTGGCGCACACGGTTGGCTCGGGCGCGTGGGATCCCCGCGTATGGCCGTACTACCAGAAGCTCTTTTTCTCGAAGGAACTGCGCGAGCGATTGGCCGAAGGATTGGCCGACGACGCGATCGATGCGCTTTCGAAGAATGGCACTTATACGAACGCACGCGACGTAGGCAGCCTGCACGCCTATGTCTTGGGGAATATGAACCCGGCAAACTGGGTGCGGCAGACCATCGGGAAATTCTCAAAAGGTGTGCTGTTCGACCCGAAGTTTATGAACGGCTGGGGAGCGCTTGACCAAAAGGCCCGCATCCTCGGCTACGACTATCTGCACGAAGAGCAGGGATGGTCGGAGAAAGAGGCGGCGAAGAACGTTGAGGATGCGTTCGGGAACTACAACCGCGCCAATTGGACCGAGCGCATGAAGCGCTGGGCTCGCCTGCTGCTCTTTCCTGGCTGGGATTTCTCGTCACTCAAGTGGTTTTTGCAGCACCCACTCAAGACGGCCGTACTGCCGTCGCTCGTCACGCTCGGGGCAAATCTGGCGCTGAACTACTTCGGAAAGAACCGCGATCAGGACAAGTACGACTATGGCTATCTCCACTACGGCGACCGGAAATTCCGCTCCTCGCTCTTTACCGAGTCCATGGCGTCGCACCTGGCCGAACCGCTTCTATCGGCTGGGCGGGCGGCACTCGAAGGCGGAGACACGCGGGATATAGCCTCGGCTGCTGGGCAGGGAGCAATCCGCGGTGGTGGCGGGTTCTTCGGCGTCATGCGGCCCGACCTGCAGGCGGCGCTGAACCTGGCGAGCAATCGCCAATACCTTGGCGGGGAGAAGGAAATCTGGAAGCCGGAGGATGCCAACCTTCCCGGCAAAGTGTTGCCCACCAGACAGTTAGACAAAATGGCTGCATTTGCGCTGGTAAAGTCTTTCCCAGCCATCAACCGCTTCCTCGATGCTTCGTATGACAATGTAGACTGGGCTACAGGGGCAGGGAGCGTTTTGGGTGTCACGAACTACCGATCCGGTGCCGAACAGCGTCTACGGGCCAATGCTGCGCGCGCCAAAGGCTATTCTCAGACTCTTTCCGAACTTTCGGCAGCCGATCCGGAGGCGGCGCTCCGGTACGTCCAGGAGCCGGACAAGGCAATGTATCTGGTGTTCAACAAGGACCTGGCCGAACTCGAGGCCGACCTGAAGAACATCGACAAGCAATCGGAGGACATTAAGCTGGCACCGATCATCGCGCGCGCCGACCGCGAGAAGGCACTACGCGCGTTAGAGGACTCGCGAAAGCAGATTTTGAATTCAGCCGACGCCATTGCCGACGCGATGACTAGCATTAAACTGGGTATGAAGAAACCCCAATGACAGCCACCATTGACCCAATCACCCGGGCACATGCGGAAGCTGCGGCAGCGGTGCGGACGTTTCTGCCATCCCTCAGTGGCCAATCTCCGCAACCGCCAACTCCGGTGCCTCCATCAATTCAGGCACCCACAAACGAGTGGCAGGAGGCTATCCGGCGCGCTTCGATGGCCCGGCATGTAGAGCAGCAATCAGCTCGCCTAGCGCGCGGGCTTCCGCCGGAGCGGCAGACACCGCCATCGCCAGAAGAACAGTTTGGAAACAATCTGACAGTTGTACACACCAGAGCCCTGCAGCATGCGATTTCGCTCATACCCGAGGCGGATAGGGGTAAGTTCATTTCTGAGGCGCACGATTCGGCAACGAAGTGGATTGCGTCACATAACGGCAAAGTGATTGTTCACGGCAAGGTGCATATTGCGACTAGCCCAGAGTCAGCGGAGAAGTTGGCTGCACAGATCGTGAATGATACAGTGGAGGAACATGACCAGCGACAACAAGCCGAAGCTGCTAACGGCGGTCGATCTTCTGGACCTTCAACTGGAGTTTTACCGTCAGCACAGGCATCTGATGCCACAAGAGGTGCTCAAGTCGTTCGACCGGATGTATCGCCGTCGCCATCACCGCAGGCTTCCTCCGCCATCCAGCCAAATTCAAGTGGACCTCCTACCGGCGCACTACCGAACAGTGCCCCTACCATCGTCCCTCCTGGCGGAGACGGGAAGATCGTTGACCCGGGCCCAGCGCCAGAAGTCTCGCCCGATGCCCGCGCGCAAGTTGGCCAAACGAACGATGCTGGCGAGCAAATCACTCAACCGACGAACTCGCTAGAGCAGAATCGCGCTCTCGCCATGGATGCGGCGCCGGAACTCCATAGCGCACTCTCCACACTAACTGCTGGCATTCCCGGCCTCAAGTACGACAAGCTACGGCCGCAGAAGGATATCGAGCGCGCAAAAGACAAGCTGGACGACGCGAACTCGCCAAACACCCTCTCTGACTACCTCGGAGCGCAGATAGCAGCCGACTCGCCACAGGCAAAAGACAAACTGATCGATGCGCTGCAGCGGCACTTTCCGACCATTGAAGTTGACGACCACTTTCTGACGGGTAAGCCGGACAAAGCACACTATCCCTCAGCGAACGTGCAGGTACAGATGGGGAACGGCTCAACCGCCGAGGTTCAGATTGTGCCGCGGGAAGTGCAGGAGACGAACGACCAGAGCCACGTGTTTTACAAAGCTGGGCGTGAAGCGGAAGAGAAGGGCGACACGGCGGAGCGCGATCGCCAGTGGGCGAAGGCGGCAGAGATTCACGGTGCGCAGCTCGAGAAGTTCAAGGCGCGGAACGGTCTGGGACCGCAGGCGCAGCAGTCGTCAATGCAGCCGATCGGGAAGCCGATTCAGATTGGGCGTCACACATTTGTGCGAGTGCAAGGTCCGCAAGATTCTGTAGGCGCCGCACCATCGGCTTCGATGACTCCTCCAGCGGCACCAAGCCCAGAGCCCAATCAGCAAGCAGCCGCAACTCCGCTGCCGGCAACGTCACCATCGAGTGAAACTCCTTCGGAGACCGCTCCTCAAACACCGTCTGAAACCGAATCGTCGCCATCCCCGAATTCTACTCCCGCGCCGGCGCTTGGAAAAGGTCAACGGGTAACGCTCAAGGATGGCTCTCAGGCTGACGTGATGTACGTACATCCTAATCTTCCCATTGCGCGAGTTCGCGTCAATGGCAGGATGCAGGAAATTAACCCAGAGAAGGACTTACAAGATGTCGACACGGAATAAGAATCTGCCGCTTACGGAGAAGGAGCAGAAGTTCGTGCTCTACTTCGCTGGTAACGCGAGAGAAGCGGCGCGAAAGGCAGGCTACAAACATCCGGAGACTTCCGGCTGGCGCGTCCTCGCGCGTCCGGACGTACAAAAGGCCATCGCCAAGAAGCTGGAAAAGAAAAATGACGAGGTAGCCAAACTCGAAGCTCGGGCGGAGGTTATGCCAGGCTTGATCACGCGCACAGAAATCATTGAAAAACTCGGTGGCATCGTGCGTTCGCCGGACAACCAGCGCACAGCTTGCATGGCAGCCAATATCCTCAGTGAAATTTTCGGAATGAAGTTAAAGCTCAATGTCGACCCACTCTCCCTTTTCGCCGGCTGGACCCCAGAAGAACGTCGCCGTTTCGACGTATCTGGAATATTGCCGGATGCTCTTCGATCCGGAGTACCGCCACAAGAGGATCTCGGATTACGAGGCACTCCAGGCGTACCGGAAGGTCGTTGAGAAGCAAAACGCCGACGATGAAAAGAAGCGTCTTGAAGCTGTCGAGCGGGCCACCGAAGCCACGCGCGATGTATTCGTGTGGGCGACGTCCTACACCCAGACGTTCAATGAGCATTGGGTAGAAGAGGGCCGGTCATCGCCCTACGAACCGTTCCCGCCACTTCCTTACTTCAGACCAATCTTTCACATTCTTGACCTAGAGCGCATCACGTGGCTAGAAAAATCACGCGACATGATGCTTTCGTGGGCTTGTATTGCCTATCTGCTTTGTCGTGCCATGCCGATCGCCGAGCGCGGCGTTCTCGTCCAGACCCAGAAAGAGGACAAGGCCGTAAAGCTCATCGACTACGCTAAGTGCCTCTACCGGCGGCAGCCAGCGTGGTTGCAGGATGCGTACCCGCTCACAAAGCCGGTGGAGCAGCAGCCGCAGCTCGAGTTGCATTTCGCGAACGGTGCGTACATCATCGGCATCCCTGGCGGCGCAGATCAGATCCGCTCTTATCACCCGTGGGGCTATCTGAACGATGAAAGCTCCTTCCAGCCCGACGCCGGCGAATGCTACAACGAGGCACTCTCGGCGGTTAAAGGTAAGGTGATCTTCAATTCTTCAGCGGGTCCTGGTTGGTTTGCAGATGCGAGACATGGGATCATACGACAATCGGAAGATTGATAGCGCAGCAGAGGTATTGCAGAAAACCAAGGCGCTGCAACCTCAGACTCCTATCGACATAATGCGCGGACTTAGTGTTCGGCGAACCGAAGGCGGGATTCCGGTAGTTAGGTTGCATTACTCTGCGCATCCGGAGCGCGATCCAGATAGTAATCCAGACTGGAAAGCGACTGAACGAAGAACCTACTCTTCGCAAGCAGCATGGGACCGAGAGCAGGAAATTATGGACGAAGCTGGTGGAGGTGAGCTTGTGTTTGCCGATACCCTTATCACCTACTGGGACAAGATCGTCATCACCGAACCATCCTGGCGTCCGGATCCAACCTGGCGTGTGGAAGCTGGCTTCGACTATGGCAAGACAAATCCCACGGCGCTCGAGCGCACCTATATCGACTACGAGGGTACGATCATCTTCTGTGGGGAGTATTACCAGCCCGGGCGTGAAATCTGGCAGCATGCACCGGAAATCAAAAAGATGGCCGACATTCGCAAGGTGTCCGTCTGCCACTCCGATCCTTCGATTTTCAACGTCACGATGGAACAGGGTGCAGCTCGTCCTGGGTTAGCGCAGGAGCGGGCTAAGTCGGTCAATGAACTCTATATCGAGCAGGGAATTGAACTGTTCTCACCTTTCTCGCTCGATAGGTCGGATGTATCGTTCGCGCACAGGTTGATGCTGCATTGGGCTAACTTGGACAGGCGCGAGCCCACGGTGAAGATTGTCTGCCGTAACTGGTCGGAAAAGCCGCAGCACGGTATGCACCATTGGGACTGCCCTAACTTACTTTGGGAGTTAATGCGCACGCGCCGGCAAAAGCTGACAGCGCAGCAGTTACTCAGTAGAAACGCGAGTGAGGCTATTGTTGCGAAGGATGAGCACGCGCGTGATTGCGCGAAGTACATCATCATGTCGCACCCAGAACCGGCGATCAAGACAGCACAGCAACTTGCGGCAGAGGCGGTCCAGGGCATGGCCGAGCAAGGGGATCTAACTTCCGCGCTGATTCGATACCAGCAAAAGATGCAGGAGACGGAGAACTTCAACTCCCAACCTGCTCGGATTGGGCGGCAGCGGTGGAGGCGATGAATCTTCCCTACTTTACCGCGAAGCCGCATGTTCCCCGGATGTGCTCCTTATTCTTTGGCCCAAATACCCACCGCAACTATAAACGCCAGAGGAATTCCGCATCCGCACGCCATCCATTGCCCCAATGAACGGTTAATCCAAAAATCTATCCACCGGGAAAAACCGTAACAAATCAAGGGAATTCCAATCAGCACTAAAACGTACTTCATTCGATTATCCCTCCTATTGCGAAGCCGCATGTTCCCTTCCGCCTCCCCGGCCGTCATCCGCCTAAATTCCTGCGATACGTCAGCGGCACCGCACCGCAAATTTTCCCGTCCGGAGTGATCTCGGTGGATTCGGAATCGTAATCAGGCGGCACAATCGTGGCGACGTGCTTGCCAGATTTCTCCACGCGAATGGTCATACCATGCGAAACCAAGTCGATCACTTCGCCCGGTTGCGCACGGAACTCCATCATTGTGATCGTTGCGTTTCGACCTCGAAAATTCTTAGTTGGAATCGGCAATTTGTCACCTCCTTGTGGTTAAAGTGCCGCATCTCGCCTTCCGCCTCCAGTTATGCGGCCTCGCTGGGCGCGGTCCAAGGTTTAATCGTCCCAATATGACATTTCTTCGTCGGCGGCTCCTTCAGGGTCATCTTCGTAATCGAGGCTTGCTTCCTCGAAAGACACCGCTTTCATAATATCGTCTAATAGATCGTCAGACAATACTTTTCCCTCTGGCGTTCGCGCCACTTCAGCAAAACGCTGACGATACCGTTTCATCCATTCATCTCGGAGCGGGAGAAGCTGTGGAGAGAGGGTCAATTTGCACCTCCTTTCCCGCCCTCCGGCGTAGTGGATTCGGAACTCAGGGGAGCCCATTTAGCGCGTTTTCGCCTCACGACAAAACGGACAAATGCATCGCTTGCGGTCATGAAGCGACGATATACAATGCGAACAAAGCAGTGCAGCCCATGCAGCGTCAAAGGAATCTCCTGAACGATAGCATGCAAGTCCCGATTTGGACGGCTCTCCCACGGTGTGATCCTTGCGGTCGCGCACTGACAAAATTCTCACGCCGCACCAATCGCAATTACCTAAGTTCTTCACCGTCCATTCTCCTTCTCCGGGGGAACGTCCGGGGCGGCGAGCGCGGCCCGCAATTCCGCCAATTCGTCTGTGATTGTTGGTCCTTGGTAGGGACGCCCGTGAATCTGCTCCACAGCGCACATGCCATCGATGATCGGCAGAATTTTGTCGAGCTTCGCTACCAGCATCTTCCAGACGGAGGCTTCGGCAGCATGCGCACGCTCTGAGGCATCTTTGCGGCATGACTCGGCACCGTCATGCGCGGAATGCCAAAAATCAACATCGCTCCTTAATTTTTCCCGTTCGGCCCGCAGCCGTTCGATCTCCGCTCGCTGCTCGGCGACACGATATGCAACATAGCTTTCAATCCGACTTTTTACATCCGATTTAGAACGAGGTCCAACTCGTGTGAAATCCCGTACCATTTCGTCAAGGTCTGGCGCTGCGCTCCCCTGTGGCGTGGCAGGCTCCGGCTTCTCCGCTTGCTTCGTCACTCCGCACGAAACGCACGTCAATCCGCCAACGTCGTCCGAAACCACGACATGCTCACCAGGTTCATCGCGGCGCAAAGGACGAGGCTCCGCAGGCTGCACGGGAACAGGCTCGGCGTTAAACTTGTGATCTCTCGGCTTGCTTGAATCACCGTATTGTGGAAATGGTTCGGTCATCCCCTCACTCCTTCTCCGTCCCGGTGGCGCTGGCTGCGGGCGGGGCGGGCAGCGGTTGCCAGTCTGTAGGGTCTTCCGTTGGCAATCCGACGACAAACTGTCCGACTTCGCAATCCTTGATATTGGCGTAATGTCCACACCACCCCGCCGCATCCAAGTGCGCGGTCATGACTTTGCAATCGGCGTTAGACCATTTCGGATTTGAGACTAAAACTAACTGCCCCACTTCCGGCAATCTCTCTTCCACGCTGATCCACCGGGGCGCGGAGGGAGCGTAAGAGGACTGCGCTTTTATCCGGTTCACAATCGGCCCTAGGCGATAATCCGCATACTGCTTCATCAGCGACAGATATACTTCTGGCGGCATCGGTTTGGTCGGCTCGTAGGCAAGTGAGAGCAACCACTCTTTGGGAGTGAGCAAATCAATCTCATGCCGTAACTCGTCACACAACTGCGCAACACTTACTGCGTCCACCCTCGTCTCCGTCTTCCCCGGTTCGCTCATAACATCGTCTCCCGAAGTTGTGACTTTCCGCACACTATGCACTCACGACGCTGCATCTCGTATCGTCCGGTACTGAAGGATGATTCACTTCTGTATCCGGCTCCGGAAATCAACGGATTGTGCAACTCTCCGCGCTCGGTAGTGGTCCACTTCGTCCAGTCATGCGACCACGGCCACCTACAGCGGCCCGTCTTCTCCTCAGCCACGGTTGGCCTCCTTCGTCTTTCTCGGTCGGATTTTCCGCAAAATGTAATCGTTATACCGGATAGTTTCTTCAACCGCCTTCCGAATATGCCTCGGAATTCCGGTTCCACGTTCAAAGGGACACGCAAATATTCCTCGCGTCCCCGCCTTGTCGCGTGTCGTCATTGAGTTAGGCTCCCCGCTGCGCCAAGTAGCTTGGATACTTTTCCATCAGCTGCGCCAGTACCGGACGCAGCAGTTTGAAATTGGCATCATCGGCGCAGAAGCAAGCTTGCGCAAACGTGCTCACGAATGATCCGCCAATTCTCGTCGCGTTGTCGCACCACATTCTTTCCTTGTCGCTCATCTCATCTCTCCTTTACGTCCGCGCCCCCGCGCTTGGCTTTCCGCTTGCACTTCGGACCATCGAACACTGCACCGCAACGGATACAGACGCAGCGAATGTGTCCCGGCTGGACGTTTCCGC